>Ga0247742_10000925_pt1 | contig 21842 bp, 18 predicted proteins | sample UWRJL208509C2_FD_180944 | JGI IMG/M metagenome (GOLD analysis project Ga0247742, IMG submission 180944) | Plant litter microbial communities from Arlington Agricultural Research Station in Wisconsin, United States - UWRJ-L208-509C-2 | ecosystem: Environmental > Terrestrial > Plant litter >... | reverse complement strand
GCGACCTCCGAGACATCCTTCTTGAAGTCGCCGTAGCCACGACCGGAGTACTGGACTTCCAGCGTCTCGATCGAGGTGCCGCTCAGCACCGACATGATCGTGAGCAGATTGGAGACGCCCGCCTTCTCGGTGGGGTCGAAACGCACCTCGCGCCCGGCATCCGTCACCGCCGACTTGAACTTCTTCGCCGTCACGCTCGGCTCGTCCAGCAGCCAGACGATGCCCGCGGGTGACTCGCCCGATTTCGACATCTTGGCGGTCGGGTTCTGCAGGTCGTAGATCTTCGCGCTCTCCTTCTGGATGCTCACCTCGGGCACCACGAAGGTCGGGCCGAACCGGCTGTTGAAGCGTTGGGCCAGATCGCGCGTCAGCTCGATGTGCTGACGCTGGTCTTCGCCCACCGGCACGATCGTCGCGTCGTAGAGCAGGATGTCTGCGGCCTGAAGGATCGGGTAGGTGAACAGCCCCACCGAGGTCGAGTCGGCACCCTGCTTGGCCGACTTGTCTTTGAACTGGGTCATCCGGCTGGCCTCGCCGAAGCCGGTGATCGTGTTGAGCACCCAGGCGAGCTCGGCATGTGCGGGCACGTGCGACTGCACGAACAGGGTCGACTGCGCCGGGTCGATGCCCGCCGCGATGTACTGCGCCGCCGTGCGCCGGGTCTGCTCGCGGAGCAGCGCCGGGTCTTGCGCCACGGTGATGGCGTGCAGGTCGACGACGCAGAAGAACGCGTCGTGGGTCGCCTGCATCTCCCTCCACTGCACCAGCGCACCGACGTAGTTGCCGAGGTGCAGCGAGTCTGCGGAGGGCTGGATGCCGGAGAACAGGCGGGGGAGGGAGCTCATGTGCACAGTCTTTCAGTAGCGCGCCCACGCGGGACGCGAAAAAACGAGGGTGGGGTCAGATGGCGTAGTCGACGACGACGGGCGCGTGGTCAGACCATCGTGCGTCGTACGACTCGGCACGGTCGACCGTGTAGTTCGTGACCTTCGCGGCGAGGTCGGGGGTGGCGACCTGGTAGTCGATGCGCCAGCCGGTGTCGTTGGCGAAGGACTGGCCCCGCGCAGACCACCACGTGTACGGGCCATCGACCTCGCCCGCCCACTGGCGACCGACGTCCACCCAGCCGAGGCCGCGACGGGTCTTACCGTCGACACAGGTGACGTTCTTACCCGCCGCGCCGAAGAACTTGTCGAAGTAGGCGCGCTCCTTCAGCAGGAAGCCGGCCTGATTGCGGTTGCCGCGCCAGTTCTTGATGTCGAGCTCACGGTGACCCACATTGAGGTCTCCCACCACGACGGCGAGCGGCGAGTGCGACGCGACCTCGGGCAGGCGCTTGGTCATGGCGTCGAGGAACTTATACTTCTCGATCATCTTCTTCGGATCTTCGACGTTGCCGGAGTGCACGTAGGTGCTCACGACGGTGACGATCTCATCGCCGACGCGGTAGTCGGCCTCGAGCCAGCGTCCGGCACTGTCGAACTTCTCCTCGCCGAGGTCGACCCGGTGGATCTCCGCCTTGCCGCGGCTCGCCAGCGCGACGCCGGCCCGGCCCTTTGCCGTCGCCTCGTCGTGGAGGATGTTCCACTCACTGCCGAGCAGGTTCTCCAGGTCTTCGGTGGACGCCCGCACCTCCTGCAGGGCGAGGATGTCCACGCCGCGCGAGTCGACCCAGTCGCCCATGCCGTGGCGGTACGCGGCGCGCACCCCGTTGACGTTGACGGACGCGATGCGCAGAGCGGTAGTCATCCGCCCAGTTTATCCGGGGGGACTGACAGCCCTGGCTCGCGGGCGGTGGTGTTCGGGGGGTCTGCGCACGCTCTTCGTCGCCGGCTTCGGCACGATGGACTCGCCGTGGTCCTTCACGTCGACCGCGATCCAGGTGGCCGTGAGCAGGATCACCTGGCAGATCAGACCGAACCAGACCAACAGGCCGAGCAGCACGGCGAACGAGGCGAGCAGCGGGTTCTTGCTCGCGCCACCGACGATGGTGGCGCCGAGCACCTTGAGCACTCCGAGGCCGATGCCGCCGAGCAGTGAACCGAACAGCAACTGCCGGGGCGGGATGCGGGTGGCGGCGAGCACGCGATACAGCGCCGCCAGCACCGCCGTGTCGATCGCGAGAGCGATGAGTAGACCGATGATGCGGGCCACCGTCACGGCGAAGCCCGACTCCCGATCGATGCCGAGTAGGTCGAACACGAAACCGAGTGCGCTCGTCGAGAAGATCGACAGACCGGCAGAGAACAGCGTCACGGCGCCGAACGCGATGACCAGTCCGAGATCCTTCAGCTTGAGCAGAAGGAAGAAGGTCGTGTCTGGCGGAAGCTCGAAGAACTCGCGCACCGCCGAGCGCGCCGACGCGAACCAGCTGAGCGCCGTGACCAGCACAGCGACGAGGGCGACGATGCCGCTCCAGCCCAGCACACGCGACTGAAACAGCGCGCTGAGTTTGATCGCTCCGCCGGAACCGTTGCCGGTGTCGATCAGCCCCGGAACCGACGTCGAGAGGGTGCTCACCACGGCGTCTTTGAATCCCTTATCCGACTCGATTACGAGACCCAGCACGGCGAAGCCGACGTACAGGGCGGCGAACACGCTGTAGAGCGCGGTGAGGCTCAGTCCGCCGGCGAGGATCGGGCCGTTGCGCTGCGAGTAGAGCTGGAACACCCGCACCGCGCGCCAGGTCATGATCCGCTTCACGAGCAGCCTGATCGTGGCGATGATTGACTTCATGCTGCTCCTCGTGACGGTCGAAAGCCCCCGGTAGAGTTGCGCGGGATGGAGCGCCCGAGGAAGAGGATACCCATGGAGATCAGGGGTGTCGGCGTCGGCCGCGGGCTTGCCGTCGGACCGGTGCTGTGCATGCCCGATCCCCTGGCCGAACCGGCCCTCGTGCGCAGGACGACGGATGCCGCCACCGAGGTCCTCTCGACCCGTGCGGCCCTCTCCGAGGTCGCCGCCGAGTTCGCCTCCCGCGGAGCGGCTGTCGGTGGCACCGCCCGCGACATCCTGGAGGCGAGCGCCCTCATGGCCGCCGACCCCACTGTGCTCGCCGATGTCGACGATCGCATCGCGCACGGACTCACCGGCGAACGGGCGGTGTTCGAGGCCTTCCGTGTGTTCGAATCGGCACTGATCGACCTCGGCGGTCGCATGGCCGAACGGGCCGGTGACGTGCGTGACGTGTCGCGCCGCGTGATCGCCCGGCTGCGCGGTGTTCCCGCCCCGGGCATCCCGCAGTCGACGCAGCCGTACATCCTCTGCGCCGGCGATCTCTCCCCGGCCGATGCCGCGATGCTCGACCCGGCGCTGGTGCTCGCGGTGTTCACCCGTGACGGCGGCCCGTCGAGCCACACCGCCATCCTCACGCGCGCCCGGGCGATCCCCACCGTGGTCGGCACCGGTGCGGACGTGTACCTCACCGACGGTGAGACGGTGATCGTGGATGCGGCGAGCGGCACGGTGCGCATCGATCCCACCGATGCCGAGATCGCCACGACCCGCCAGCGCATCGCCGACCGGGCGGCCGCAGCATCGGTGCCGCTACGTGCCGGGGCGCTCGCCGATGGCACCGCCATTCCCCTGCTGGCCAACGTCGGCACGCACGCCGACGCCGCGGCGGCCGTCGCCCTGGGCGCCGAGGGTGTGGGCCTGTTGCGCACGGAGCTCCTGTTCTTCGACTGGGTCGTCGCCCCCACCGTCGAGGAGCAACGCGCACAGTACACCGCGCTGCTGCAGCGGTTCGCGGGCCAGCCGGTGGTCGTGCGAGTCTTCGATGTCGGCGCGGACAAGCCCCTCCGATTCGTGCCGACCGGGCCGCCGGAGCCCAACCCGGCGCTCGGCAACCGGGGGCTCCGTGCCCTCCGTCGCAACGAGTGGCTGCTGCGGGATCAGCTCACCGCCCTCGCACAGGCACAGGCGGAGACCGGCGCCGATCTGCGGGTGATGGCGCCGATGGTGAACGACGCCGACGATGCGTCCTACTTCGTCGACCTGGCGCACGAACTCGGCCTGCACGGGGTCGGGATGACCGTCGAGGTGCCCTCGCTCGCGCTGCTCGCCGATCAGGTGCTCGAGTTCTCGGACTTCGCGAGCGTCGGCACCAACGACCTCACGCAGTACACGATGGCGGCCGATCGGATGCTCGGCACCTTCGCCCAGTACCAGGATCCGTGGCATCCCGCGGTGTTGCGCCTGGTCAAGCTGGTCTGCGACGCGGGCGCCGCCGCCGGCAAGCCCGTCGGTATCTGCGGCGAGGCGGCGGCGGATGCTGTGCTCGCCGTCGTGTTGGTCGGTCTCGGTGCCAGCACCCTCAGCATGACCCCCGTCGCGCTGGCGGACGTGCGCGCGGAGCTCGCGCTGCACAGCATGGCCGATGCCCGGATGATGGCGGCGCGGGCACTTCAGGGACGCACCGCCGCGGATGCACGGGCGCGGGCATCCGCCGACGTCTGATCGGGCCTCGACGGCGACCGACGGCGGGACTACGGTTCGACCGGTGTCGCAAAAAGTCCTGACTTCCGCTCGCACCGAGCGATATACCGGCCCATACTTGACTGGTCGGTCCGATGACTGACGAACGGGAAACGACGGCAGCGCAGCCAGCGGTGCCGCTCACACGGGGCGATCAGGGCGTCCGGGGGATCGGGTGATGGAAGAACAGGGGAATCCGGGAGTAACCACCTCGGATGAAGCTCTCGTGTTGCTGGCTCGTGCCGGCGACCGAAACGCGTTTGCCGAGCTGTGGCGTCGACACGCCCGCTCGGGCATGCGTGTTGCGCGACAATTCACGTCCAGCAGCGAAGCCGACGACCTCGTGTCGGAGGCCTATGCGCGCATCTATCAGCGCGTGCTCGCCGGTGGCGGTCCCGACGGCGCCTTCCGCCCGTACCTCTATACGACCATCCGCAACCTCGCGGCGCGCTGGGGTTCCTCGAACCGCAGTGTCGCCGTCGAGGACATCGGCGAGTTCGAAGATGTCGTCGAGGGCGACGATCCCGCGACCATCGCCCTCGACCGCACCCTCACCGCTCGGGCGTTCCGCAGCCTGCCGGAGCGCTGGCAGTCCGTGCTCTGGTACACCGAGGTCGAGGGGATGGATCCGCACGAGGTGGCCCCGATTCTGGGGCTCAGCGCCAACGGCGTCGCGGCCCTGTCGTACCGCGCCCGAGAGGGGCTGCGCAAGGCCTGGCTGCAGGCGCATGTGTCGGATGCGACGGCCTCCGGGGACTGCCGGTGGACGATCGAGCGCCTCGGCGATCATGCTCGTCGAGGGCTCAGCGCCCGCGACGAGGATCGCGTGGTCGGCCATCTCGAACACTGCGCCAAGTGCAGCATCATCTCCGAGGAGGTCGACGAGGTCGGCGCCCGTCTCGCCATGGTGCTGCTGCCGCTCATCCTCGGCGGTGGCGTGGGCGGGGCCATCCTGGCCTCCATGAGCGCGCCGGGTGGCGCCGCGGCGGCGACCGTGGCCAGCACCGCCATGCCGCCGGCCTTCCTCGTATCGACGACCGTCACCGCCCCGGCCGTGGCGACCGGACTCACCGCGGCAGCCGTCAGCGCTCCGCTCGTCGGAGCGCTCTCGGTGGCGCTCGCCGTCTCTGGTGGGCTTGCGGTTACCGCCGCCGCACAACCGGCTCCGACCGAGCGGCCGGTGGCGGCATCCGCGACGGAAACCGTGGCTGCGGCATCACCACCCGGGCCCTTCGCCCTGAGCGATCCGGCCCCGTCGAGCCTCGCCCTGCCGGCGACCGGGCCGAGCCCGAGCGACGTGCTCGGCGCGACCGATTCGGTGGTCGGCTCGCTTGCGCCCGGCGTCGGGGAGACCGTCGCGGGCGTCGGTGACACGGTCAACGGTGTCGTCGGCGGCGTCGGTTCTACCGTCGATGGTGTGCTCGGGGGAGTGAACGGTGCGGTCGGCACACTCCTGCCCGGCACCAACGTCGGGCCGGCGCCGGTGCCACAGCATTCCGCGCCCTCCGGCGTGGTCGGCGCGAACGTCGCCCTCGATCTGAGCGGCAAGGGAACGCCCGGAGCGAAGGTATCGGTGCAGACCGCGGGGGTCGTCTACGCTACGACGACCGTGGGCCTCGACGGCCGGTGGGCGGTGCACATCTCGGCTCTCCCGGCCGGTACCGGCAGCCTCCAGGTGAAGCAGACGCTGGTCAGTCTGCTCGGCGTCGACCTGCTCACGGTGCCGCTTTCCGTTCTGTCGAACAGCCTCGGCATCACCCTCGACGGCCTCGGCCTCTAGCCCCGACCGCGCGGCCTGGCGCGGGGCGGTCACGAGAGGCGCGAATATCCGTCAGCAGGCCCTCGCGTCATTCAGGAGGCGGTGTAAGAGGTGGTGGGGGAGTGGCGGATGGTTCACACATCCGTCACGGGGATCACTCGAGTCACACGACCTCCTGAATATTGCGGGAGGAAATTCTTGCCGATGCGCGTCATAGCCCGACCGGCCGGGTCTCTCTTCTGGTGAGTGCGCAGTGATGCGCACTTCCCGATGGGGATAGAGGCCCTCGGGAAGACACGACCGGGGGTTTACATGACCTGGCATCACCCGCACCGCCCAGGGCGCGGGGGATGGCAGCGCACCACCTAGCGGTGCACCGAAAAAAAGATCGCCGTCAGCTCTTCGGGTGAGCTGACGGCGATCTTTCGTGCGGGAGCTGCAGTGGTTACGGCTTTCCGCGGAGAACCGCGGCCTTGACCTCGGCGATCGCCTGAGTCACCTGGATGCCGCGGGGGCAGGCATCCGTGCAGTTGAAGGTCGTGCGGCAGCGCCAGACGCCCTCCTTGTCATTGAGGATGTCGAGGCGAACGCTTGCACCCTCGTCGCGGGAGTCGAAGATGAAACGGTGCGCGTTGACGATCGCGGCCGGGCCGAAGTACTGGCCGTCGGTCCAGAACACGGGGCAGCTCGAGGTGCAGGCTGCGCACAGGATGCACTTGGTGGTGTCGTCGAAGCGCGCGCGTTCGACGGGGCTCTGCAGGCGCTCCTTCTCCGGCTTCGAGGAGGCGATGAGGAAGGGCTGCACCTCCTTGAAGCTCTCGAAGAAGGGATCCATGTTGACGATGAGATCCTTCTCCAGCGGCAGGCCCTTGATCGCCTCGACGTAGACCGGCTTGGTCAGATCGAGGTCCTTCAGCAGGGTCTTGCAGGCCAGGCGGTTGCGCCCGTTGATGCGCATTGCGTCGGAGCCGCACACGCCGTGTGCGCAGGAGCGACGGAAGGTGAGCGACGCATCCTGCTCCCACTTGATCTTGTGCAGGGCGTCGAGCACGCGGTCGGTGCCCTGCATGACCACGGTGAAGTCCTCCCAGCGCGGCTCCTCGTCCACCTCCGGGTCGAACCGACGGATGATCAGGGTCGCGGTGAAGGTGGGAACCTCCTGCGGCACGGACGGCTTGTTGTCGAGGACAGCGGTACTCATAGGGATCAGTACTTTCTTTCCATCGGTGGGTAGTTGGTGATCACGACCGGCTTCCAGTCGAGACGGATGTGGTCGCCGGCGAGCGCGGACGTCGGGTCGCCGATGCGGTAGGCCATGGTGTGCACGAGGAAGTTCTTGTCGTCACGCAGCGGGTAGTCCTCGCGCATGTGGCCGCCGCGGCTCTCCAGTCGCGCGCGCGCCGAGAATACGAGCACCTCGGCCAGGTCGAGCAGGAAGCCCAGCTCGATCGCCTCGAGCAGGTCGGTGTTGTAGCGCTTTCCCTTGTCCTGCAGGGCGATGTTGCGGTAGCGGGCGCGGAGCTTCTCGATCAGCTCCGTCACCTCCTGCAGCGACTCGTCGGTGCGGAAGATCTGCGCGTTGCGGTCCATCGAGACCTGCAGCTCCTGACGGATGGCGGCGATGCGCTCCGAGCCGTCGCCGCTCTTGACCATCTCGAGGATGTCGAGCACGCCGCGTGCGGGATCGGCGGGCAGCGGCACGAACTCCGCGGTCTTCACGTACTCGACCGCGTTCTTTCCCGCGCGCTTGCCGAACACGTTGATGTCGAGCAGCGAGTTGGTGCCGAGGCGGTTCGACCCGTGGACGCTGACGCAGGCGCACTCGCCTGCGGCGTACAGCCCGGGGACGACCTCGGTGTTGTTGCGCAGCACCTCGGCGTCGGTGTTGGTCGGGATGCCGCCCATCGCGTAGTGGGCGGTCGGCAGCACCGGGACCGGCTCCGTGTACGGTTCCACACCCAGGTAGGTGCGGGCGAACTCGGTGATGTCGGGCAGCTTCTCGTCGATCACGGCCGGCTCGAGGTGCGTGATGTCGAGGTAGAGGTAGTCCTGGTTCGGGCCGGCGCCGCGACCCTCGCGGATCTCGGTGGCCATCGACCGGGCGACGATGTCGCGCGGTGCCAGGTCTTTCAGCGTCGGGGTGTAGCGCTCCATGAAGCGCTCGCCCGAGGCGTTGCGCAGGATCGCGCCCTCACCGCGGGCCGCCTCGGAGAGCAGGATGCCGAGCCCGGCCAGCCCGGTCGGATGGAACTGGAAGAACTCCATGTCCTCGAGGGGCAGACCCTTGCGCCAGATGATGCCGACACCGTCACCGGTGAGGGTGTGGGCGTTGGAGGTGGTCTTGAAGATCTTGCCGAAGCCGCCGGTGGCGAAGACGATCGCCTTGGCCTGGAAGACGTGGAGCTCGCCGGTGGCGAGCTCGTAGGCGACGACACCGGAGGGCTGCTCGACCGTGGTTCCGTTAGGGCCGTCGACCTCGGTCATCACCATGTCGAGCACGTAGAACTCGTTGAAGAAGTTGATGCCGAGCTTGACGCAGTTCTGGAACAGCGTCTGCAGGATCATGTGGCCGGTGCGGTCCGCCGCGTAGCAGGCCCGGCGCACGGGCGCCTTGCCGTGCTCGCGGGTGTGTCCGCCGAAACGGCGCTGGTCGATCTTGCCGTCCGGGGTGCGGTTGAACGGGAGTCCCATGTTCTCGAGGTCGTAGACCGCGTCGATGGCCTCCTTGGCCAGGATCTCCGCCGCATCCTGGTCGACCAGGTAGTCGCCACCCTTGACGGTGTCGTAGGTGTGCCACTCCCAGTTGTCTTCCTCGACATTGGCCAGTGCCGCCGCCATTCCCCCCTGTGCCGCACCGGTGTGCGAACGGGTGGGGTAGAGCTTGGAGATGACCGCGACGTTGGCGTGCGGTCCGGCCTCGATCGCCGCTCGCATGCCGGCACCGCCGGCGCCGACGATGACGATGTCGAACTGGTGGTAGTGCACCCCGTCGACGGTGGACGTGGTGCCTGCTGCGTCCGCCCCCATTACTGGTTCGCCGCGCAGAACGACGGCAGGAGATCGGCGGAAGCGCCGGCAGGACAGGGGTCGAAGGTGTAGATCACGAGGGTTCCCAGCAGGATGAGGACGATGGTGGCGGCAAGAAGCGCGCCCTTGAATACACCACGCAGCGTTCGGTTGCCCGCGTAGTCGTTGACGATGGTGCGCATTCCATTCGCACCGTGGATGAGGGCGAGCCAGAGCAGAAGGGTGTCCCAGATCTGCCAGAACGGCTGCGACAGCTTGCCCCCGACGAAGCCGAAGTCGATGGCCTTGACGCCCTCGCCGGCGACCAGGTTGACGAACAGATGGCCGAAGATCAGCACGACCAGAACCACACCGCTCGCGCGCATGTAGATCCAGCCCCACTTCTCGATGTTGAAGCGGCGGTGGCGGCGCACGGTCTGCGGTGCGCGGGGGGTCTCGATGGTGACGCTCATGATCACTCCCCTCCGAAGATGTGCATGAGTTGACGGGGGAGGAAGCCGGCCATCAGCACCACCCAGATCGCGATGACGATCCAGAACATCAGCTTCTGGTGCTTGGTTCCCCAGCCCCAGAAGTCGATCAGGATGATGCGCAGACCGTTGAGGGCATGGAAGCCGATCGCGGCGACCAGGCCCGCTTCACCGAGGCCCATGATGGGCGTCTTGTACTGATCGATCACGGCGTTGTAGGCCTCGGGACTGACCCGCACGAGCGAGGTGTCGAGGATGTGCACCAGAAGGAAGAAGAAGATGGCAACGCCGGTGATGCGGTGGAGCACCCACGACCACATGCCCTCGCGTCCGCGGTACAGCGTGCCGCGCGGAACCCGCGGGGCGGAAATCGTGGGTACCGGATACCGTTTCTCTGGCTGCGGTGCGGCCAGGGACCCCGTCGATTTCTCAGACACGAGCACCCCCTCCTTGGCGTGACTCAGCCCTGCGCTGCAGGGCGGCGACCGTTCGTGGCGAACACCCTCCAGTCTATTGCGGTGCTCAGACACTCGCTGCCAAGGGCAACCTAAATAGCTCGGGATCGAGACACTTTGCGTGCCGGGCGTCCGGCGGAGATGACCCGCTCATAGTGCTGCAGCAGTTCCGCGCACACCGATGCCCAACTGCGGTCGAGCACGGAGCGCCGCCCGGCCTCGCCCATCCGCAGGCGAAGGGCGGGGTCATCCGTCAGCCGTCGCACAGCATTGCGCAGCCCGCGGTCGTCGCCCGGTTGGTAGAGGAAGCCGTCGTGGCCACTGGCGACCAGGTCGATCGGGCCGCCGACGCGCGGGGCCACCACCGGCAGGCCCGAGGCGTGCGCCTCCTGTACGGTCTGGCCGAAGGTCTCCTCGGTGCCGGGGGTGAGAAAGACGTCGAAGGCAGCGTATGCCGTGGCCAGTTCCCGCCCGGTGCGTTGACCGAGCCAGCTGATCGGCATGCCGCGGAGGCGCCGTTCCAGTTGCTGGCGCGACGGCCCATCGCCCACGATGGCGAAACGCACCCGACGCAGACCGCGCAGGGCGCTCAGTCGCTGGAGCTGCTTCTCGGGGGCGAGGCGTCCGACATAGCCGACGATGGTCTGCCGGTCATCGAGGCCGACGCCGAGCTGCTCGCGGAGCGCGAGGGCCGCCGGGCTGAGGCGACCCCGCGGGTGGTAGGTCTCGAGATCGACGCCGCGTCCCCAGCGCTCGACCCGCTCGATGCCCGCCGTCGCCAGATCGCGCATGGATGCCGTGGACGGTGCCAGCGTCAGGTCGGCCTGGTCGTGCACCCAGCGCACGAGACGCCAGGCCAACCCCGTCGTCGCCCGCAGGTGATTGCGCCGGGCGTACCCCGCGACATCCGTCTGGAAGATGGCGACGCTCGGCACACCGAGCCGCCCGGCCGCGGCCATCGCCTGGGCGCCCAGGAGAAAAGGGGATGCCGCGTGCAGGACATCGGGACGGAAGGCAGCGAGCAGGGAGTGCACCTGCGGGCTCGGCAGTCCCACCGGGAACTGTCGGTAGGCGACGGCGGGCACCTCGTGCACGGGGAATCCGGCGTACTCGCGCGGGGCGCCGGCTGCCGGGGAGATCACGATCGCCTCGTGTCCCTCGGCGCGAAGATGGTCGAGCACCTTGCAGACGCTGGTCGTCACCCCGTTGAGGGTGGGGAGGAAACTCTCACTGACGACAGCTACTCGCATGGGGGTGCGCCTCTCGCTCATGCTCACGCTATGCGGCTCGGCGAACGGCACCGATGGAGCCGGGGTGAACGGGTGGTGAAAGCTGCGGGATGCCCATTCGTTAGGGTTGTCGGCATGGCACAGCACCGTGGCGCACTCGATCGTTTCTACAGCGTCATCCCCGCGGGCGGAATCGGGTCGCGTCTGTGGCCGCTCTCCCGCGCCGACGCGCCCAAATTCCTCCACGACCTGACCGGCTCCGGCTCCACTCTGCTGCGCGCCACCTGGGATCGGCTGGTGCCGATCTCGGGTGCCGACCGGATCATGGTGGTCACCGGCCGCGCCCACCGCGCCGCCGTCGAGGCGCAGCTGCCCGACCTCGAAGACCTGAACGTGGTGCTCGAGAGCGAGCCGAAAGACTCCTCCGCGGCGATCGGTCTCGCGGCGGCGATCCTGCACCACCGTGACCCCGACGTCATCATCGGCTCCTTCGCGGCCGACCACGTGATCACCGACCGCCGCGGCTTCAAGCGCGCGGTCACCGAGGCCGCCGCCGCGGCGGACGCCGGATACATCGCGACCATCGGCATCACGCCGACGGAGCCGGCGATCGGGTTCGGGTACATCCGCTGCGGGGCCGACCTCGACATCCCCTCCGCCCCGAGCGCCGTGCTCGCCGACTCCTTCGTCGAGAAGCCCGACCTCGAGACCGCAGAGGGGTACCTCGCCGACGGCGGCTACCTCTGGAACGGCGGCATGTTCATCTCGCGTGCGGACGTGCTGCTGAAGCAGCTCGGCGAGAGCCGCCCCGAGCTGCTCGCCGGTCTCACCGAGCTCGCCGAGGCCTGGGACACCCCGCGCCGCGGTGCGGTGGTCGACCAGGTCTGGCCCCTGCTCGAGAAGATCGCGATCGATTACACGGTCGCAGAGCCCGCCGCTGCCGCCGGGCGCCTCGTCGTCATCCCCGGCGACTTCGACTGGGATGACGTCGGCGACTTCGCCGCCATCGCCAAGCTGCACTCCGCGGGTCGCAAGTCAGATCTCGCCATCCTCGGTGAGAACGCCCGTGTGCTCGCCGACTCGTCGACCGGTGTCGTGGTGGCGCAGAGCGGGCGGCTCATCTCGCTCATCGGTGTCTCCGACATCGTCGTCGTCGACACCCCGGATGCGCTCCTCGTCACCACCAGCGCCAACGCCCAACGGGTGAAGGCTGTGGTCGACGCCCTGAAACTCTCCGGCCGCAACGACGTTCTCTAACTCCCTTTCCGATTCCCAGCACCCTCTTCAAGGACGAACAGCTCATGCGCACAGCCACCCTCATCCGCTCCGCCGCACTCCTCGCCGGCGCGACCCTCCTCCTCGTCGGCTGCGCCGCAGCCCCGGAGAAGTCCGGTTCAGACTCGGCCTCCGAGTTCTGCGCGCGGATGGTCACCAACTCCGGCGGACTGCAGGACAAGTCCTTCAACCAGTCCAGCTGGGAGGGCCTGCAGAAGGCCGAGAAGTCGGTGGGACTGGAGGCCAAGGTGCTCGTCTCCAACTCCGAGAGCGACCTCGAGCCGAACGTGCAGCAGGCGGCGGACAGCGGCTGCGGTTTCGTGCTCACCGTCGGTTACGAGCTGACCCCGGCGACCCTCGCCGCGGCGAAGGCCAACCCGAAGACCGACTTCGCCCTGGTCGACGACACCGCGGACGCGAAGAACCTGAAGCCGATCGTGTTCGACACCGCTCAGGCTGCCTACCTGGCCGGCTACCTCGCCGCCGGCGTGAGCAAGACCGGCACGGTCGCGACCTTCGGTGGCGGCAACCAGCCGCCGGTCACGCTGTTCATGGACGGTTTCGTCGACGGCGTCGCACACTACAACGAGGTGCACGGCACCACCGTTCGTGCACTCGGCTGGGACAAGACCAAGCAGGACGGCTCGTTCACCGGTGACTTCGAAGACACCACCAAGGGACTCGCCCTCACGCAGGGCTTCATCGACCAGGGCGCCGACGTCATCCTCCCCGTCGCGGGCCAGGTCGGAGAGGGTGCTGCCGCCGCGGCGCTCGAGGCCGGCAACGTCTCGATCATCTGGGTCGACTCCGATGGCTACGACACCCTCGCCGCCGAGTACCGCCCGATTCTGCTCACCTCCGTGCTGAAGAACACCTCGGATGCCGTGGTCACCATCGCGGGCGAGGCGAAGAAGAAGACCTTCACCAACACCCCGTACGTGGGCACCCTGGAGAACAACGGTGTCGGCATCGCTCCGTACCACGACCGTGCCTCCGCGGTGAGCAGCGAACTGGCGTCGGAGATCGACGGCCTGAAGGCGAAGATCATCTCCGGCGACGTCGTGGTCAGCTCGCCCAGCGCCCCCAAGAAGTAGCCCTCGCGGGGGCTTCCGCGCCCCGAATATTTCTGCCACATTTCCCTACCGTCGCAACTTGGTAACCATTGCCCGCAGCGGCATGAACTGGGCGTCGTGGCGGAAGTAACATTCGGTAACCTGTGACCACTATCGCCGTGCGCTGTGCCCGGCAGCACCTTGGAGGACAACTTGAGAATCACCACTCGTCGGGCCGTGTTCAGCGGCCTTGCCCTGGTCGGCATCGCCGCTGTGCTCGCCGGCTGCGCATCCGCACCCGCGAAGTCGGGCGGAACGGCCTCCGGCTCCAAATTCCTGCCCTGCATGGTCTCCGACGCCGGTGGATTCGACGACAAGTCGTTCAACCAGCTCGGCCTCCAGGGTCTCGAGAAGGCCGCCAAGGAGCTCGGCGTCAAGGAGAAGCACGTGCAGTCGGATGCTGACACCGACTACGCGCCCAACATCGACAGCCTCGTCTCGGCCGGCTGCAACCTGATCGTCACGGTCGGCTTCAACCTCTCGGCGGCGACCATCACCGCGGCGAAGGCAAACCCCGACGTGCAGTTCGCCATCATCGACGACGCGGCGGACGCCAACTTCGACGGCAAGACCGACGAGCCGAACATCAAGCCGATCCTGTTCGACACCGCGCAGGCCGCATACCTCGCGGGCTACGCCTCGGCCAGCTACTCGAAGTCCGGCATCGTCGGAACCTTCGGTGGCCAGCAGTACCCGACCGTCACCATCTTCATGGACGGCTTCGCCGACGGCGTCGCGGGCTACAACAAGGACAAGAGCAAGGATGTCAAGGTCGTCGGCTGGGACGTCGCAAGCCAGAAGGGCGCCTTCACCGGCGGCTTCGAGGCGAACGACACCGCCAAGAGCACCGCGCAGAACCTGATCGACCAGAACGCGGACGTCATCTTCCCCGTCGGTGGACCGATCTTCCAGAGCGCGGGCGCGGCCATCACCGACTCGGGCAAGGAGATCGCCCTCATCGGTGCAGACGCCGACGTGTTCGAGACGTTCCCGACCTACGACAAGCTCTACCTGACCTCGGTGCTCAAGGGCATCGCGCAGGCGACCGACGCGGTCGTCCTGGCGACGGAGAAGCAGAAGAAGGGCGAGTTCGACAACGTCGCCTACGTCGGCAACCTGAAGAACGACGGCGTCGGAATCGCACCGTTCCACGACTTCGAGAGCAAGGTCGACTCCGGCCTGCAGGGCGAACTCGACAAGCTGAAGGCCGGCATCATCGACGGCTCGATCCCGGTCAAGTCGTACCTTTCGGCCAAGTAGCCGTAATCTGATTCACCGGGTCGGGGGGACCAGCATCGCTGGTCTCCCCGACCTTCTTAATGCTCACCCTGCTACCACCCCCGTACACAAACGGCACGGTCGATGACGCCCGACGCCGGTTAGATTGGTTTCCATGAAGCTTGAACTCCGAGGCATCACGAAGCGGTTCGGCGCACTCACCGCGAATGACCACATCGATCTGGTGGTCGAGGCCGGCGAGATCCATTGCCTGCTCGGCGAGAACGGTGCCGGTAAGTCGACCCTCATGAACGTGCTCTACGGCCTCTACCAGGCCGAGGAGGGCGACATCCTCCTCGATGACGAGGTTCAGCACTTCGCCGGCCCCGGCGACGCGATGGCCGCCGGAATCGGCATGGTGCACCAGCACTTCATGCTCATCCCCGTGTTCACGGTGGCAGAGAACGTGATGCTCGGGCACGAGCAGACCAAATTCGGTGGTCGGCTCGATCTCAATGCGGCGCGGGCCCAGGTGCGCGAGATCTCCGCTCGATTCGGCTTCGACATCGACCCGGATGCACTGGTCGACGACCTTCCCGTCGGCGTCCAACAGCGGGTCGAGATCATCAAGGCACTCTCCCGCGACGCGAAGGTGCTGGTCTTCGACGAGCCCACCGCGGTGCTCACCCCGCAGGAGACCGACGAGCTGATGGTGATCATGCGGCAGCTCAAGGCGGCAGGCACCTCCATCGTCTTCATCACCCACAAGCTGCGCGAGGTGCGCGAGGTGGCCGACCGCATCACGGTCATCCGCCTCGGCAAGGTCGTCGGCGAGGCCTCGCCCACCGCCACCAACACTGAACTGGCGTCGTTGATGGTCGGCCGTGCCGTCGAGTTGACGGTGCACAAGGAGGTGGCGAAGCCCGGCGGTCCCGCCCTGGTCGTGAAAGACCTCACCGTGATTGATGCCCATAACCAGGTCGTCGTCGACAACATCAACTTCGAGGTGCGCGCGGGGGAGATCCTCGCGATCGCCGGCGTGCAGGGTAACGGCCAGACCGAGCTCACCGAGGCGATCATGGGGCTGCAGCCCCGTGTCACCGGGTCGATCATGCTCGACGGCAATGAGCTGCGCCGGGCATCCGTTCGCAAGGTGCTCGATTCCGGCGTCGGATTCGTGCCGGAAGACCGCGGCCACGACGGGCTCATCGCCGAGTTCACCATCGCCGAGAACCTCATGCTCGACCGCTCTGACGGCGAGCCCTTCGTCAAGGCGGGCACTCTGCAGCTCGGAACCCTCGAGGAGTTCGCCGAGGAGAAGATCGTCGAGTTCGACATCCGTGCCCAGGGGGTCGGAACCCACGCGGGTCGGCTCTCCGGCGGCAACCAGCAGAAGGTCGTTCTCGCCCGCGAGCTCTCCCGCGAGCTGCGACTGTTCATCGCGGCGCAGCCCACCCGCGGGCTCGACGTGGGATCGATCGAGTTCGTGCACACCCGCATCGTTCAGGAGCGCGACAAGGGAATCCCCGTCATCGTCGTCTCGACCGAGCTCGACGAGGTGGTCGCCCTCGCCGACCGCATCGCGGTGATGTACCGCGGTGGCATCGTCGGCATCGTGCCCGGAAACACCCCCCGCGACGTGCTGGGCCTCATGATGGCCGGCGAAACCCCCACAGAAACAGAGACAGCAGCATGAGCGACCCGCAGAGCGGCGTTCCGGTTCCGGGATCCGAGGAGATCCCCGATCCGACCCGGATCCCCGCCCAGGACCAGGTGTTGGAGCCGGGTCAGATCCCCGCAGAACAGACGCCTCCGCCCGCGCCCCCCTCGCGATTCAGCGGTGTGCTGCGCGAGATCATGAGCGGCAGCGTGCTGATCTCGATCCTCGCGGTCGTGCTCGCGCTCGTCGTCGGTGCCATCCTGATCGCGGCGACGGATGACGGGGTGCGCGAGGCCTCCGGGTACTTCTTCTCCCGGCCGTCCGATACCTTCCAGGCGATCTGGAGCGCGGTCTCGGGTGCGTACTCCTCGCTGTTCCAGGGGTCGATCTACGCGGTGAACCGCCCCGGCTTCGCGGCGGGCATCAAGCCGTTCACCGACACCCTGACCTTCGCGACACCCCTGATCGCGGCGGGACTCGGCGTCGCCATCTCGTTCCGCATCGGACTGTTCAACATCGGTGGGCGCGGGCAGATGCTCATGGCCGCCGCTGCCGCCGGCTGGGTCGGTTTCGCCTTCGACATGCCCTTCCCGCTGCACCTCATCGTGGCGCTGGCCGCGGGCATCATCGCGAGTGCGATCTGGGCGGGAATCGTCGGCGCGCTCAAGGCCTTCACCGGTGCGCACGAGGTGATCGTCACGATCATGCTGAACTACGTCGCCTTCTACCTGATCTCCTACCTGCTGCGCACCCCCGGTCTGCTGCAGGCGCCGGGATCGAACAACCCCAAGTCGCCACCGGAGAAGGCGACGGCGATCTTCCCGCACCTTCTCGGACCGAGCTACAACCTCACCATCGGCTTCGTCTTCGCGGTCGTGGCGACCATCATCGTCTGGTACCTGCTCAACCGTTCCAGCCTGGGCTTCAAGTTCCGCGCCCTCGGCGAGAACCCCTCCGCCACGCGGGTCGCCGGCATCAACGTCAAGGCGATGTACATCGTGGGCATGCTGATCTCCGGTGCCCTGATCGGTCTCGCCGGTGCCAACCAGGTGCAGGGGTCGATCACCACCGGCTTCGGTTCCGGCATCGATGCGGGTATCGGCTTCGACGCGATCACGGTCGCGCTGCTCGGTCGTTCGCGGCCCTTCGGAGTCTTCATCGCGGGCATCCTGTTCGGCGCGTTCAAGGCCGGTGGCTTCGCGATGCAGGCGATCGAGGGCGTGCCGATCGACATCGTGCTGGTGCTGCAGTCTCTCATCGTGCTCTTCATCGCGGCACCGCCGCTGGTGCGTGCGGTGTTCCGCCTGCCCGCGCCCAATCTTCAGGCTCGCGTGAAGCGATCATCCGTGTCAGGACGAAAGGCGGTGGTGACCAAGTGAGCGTCCTCGCCAGCAACCTCCCCACCCCCAAGATGCCCGCTGTGCTGGTGCCCGCTGTCGCGGTCGTACGCAGCTGGAAGACGCCCATCGTGCTCGGGGTGTTCGCCGTGCTCGCGGTGGTGCTGTTCCTGATCTTCGGCCGAAGCGGAACCTCACGGTTGGCGCTCTCGACACCGTCGGACTTCTTCCAGATCCCGGTCATCCCGGTCAACACCCGGCTCGCGGGCATCATCGTTCCGATCCTCCTCGTCGCGATCGCGGTCGTCGCCGCCGTGCTGGTCTCCCGGGCCAGGAAGGTGCCGATGTGGCTCGTCGCCGTCTTCGCGGTGCTGTTCCTCTTCGTCTTCCTCGTCTGGTCATCGGCCGGGCAGACCATTCCGATCGCCGGTCTCCTGGTCGGAGCGGTCGGCGTGAGCGTCCCGCTGATCTTCGGTGCACTGGGTGGCGTGATCTCCGAGCGCGTCGGTGTGGTCAACGTGGCGATCGAGGGTCAGCTGCTCGCGGGCGCCTTCGTCTCCGCCCTGGTCGCCTCGATCACCCGTCAGCCCCTGCTCGGTCTTCTCGCCGCGATGGTGGCCGGCACCCTGGTCTCCTTCGTGCTTGCAGCGTTCTCGATCAAGTACCTCGTCGATCAGGTGATCGTCGGTGTCGTGCTCAACGTGCTCGTCACCGGATTGACCTCCTTCCTCTACTCGACGCTGCTGTCGCCGAACACCGAGGCGCTCAACTCGCCGCCGCGGTTCCAGCGCATCCAGATCCCCCTGCTGTCGGAGATCCCGGTCATCGGGCCGGTGCTGTTCCGGCAGACGATCATCGTCTACCTGATGTACATCGCGGTGTTCGCGGTCTGGTACGGCCTGTTCCACACTCGGTGGGGGCTTCGACTTCGTTCGTCCGGCGAGCATCCCCAGGCCGCCGACACGGTCGGCATCAACGTCAACCGCACCCGCTTCTGGAACGTCTCCCTGGCCGGCGCCATCGCCGGACTCGGCGGCGCGTACTTCACCCTCGGCTCGGTCGGAGGCTTCACCAAGGAGATGACGGCGGGTGCCGGATTCATCGCCCTCGCCGCGGTGATCTTCGGGCGCTGGGATCCCATCCGAGCCACCCTCGCCGCGCTGCTGTTCGGGTTCGCGACCAACCTGCAGAGCGTGCTCGGCATCATCGGCTCACCGATCCCGTCGGAGTTCCTGCTCATGTTGCCCTACCTGATCACGATCTTCGCCGTCGCCGGTCTCGGCGGCAGGGTGCAGCCGCCTGCCGCCTCCGGCAAGGCCTACGAGAAGCCGTGAGCGACGCGGTGAAGACCGGACCTGCCGTCGACTGGGACGCGCTGCGAGCCGTCGCCAACGAGGCGAAGACGCACGCGTACGTTCCGTACTCGAAGTTCCCTGTGGGAGTGGCCGCGATCGTCGACGACGGGCGCATCATCTCCGGCGCGAACGTCGAGAACGCCTCGTATGGCCTCACCCTGTGCGCGGAGTGCGCGCTGGTGTCGAGCCTGCACATGACCGGCGGTGGACGCCTCGTTGCCTTCACCTGCGTGGACGGGCACGGCGACGTGTTGATGCCGTGTGGTCGCTGCCGCCAGCTGCTGTACGAACACTCCGCCCCGGGCATGCTGCTCGAGACGGTGTCGGGCGTGAAGACGATCGACGAGGTGATCCCGGATGCCTTCGGCCCCCGCCACCTCGAGGACTACCGCGCGGAGTAGCCGGGGCTCCCGGCTCCCGCGCACGACACAAGGAGCACCACCATGGCCATCGAACCCTTCGACGTCGTCGACCTGATCCGCACCAAGCGCGACCGCGGCATCCTGAGCACCGCCCAGATCGACTGGCTGATCGACGCGTACACCCGCGGCTACGTGGCCAACGAGCAGATGTCGGCCATGACGATGGCGATCTTCCTCAACGGCATGGAGCGCCGTGAGATCCGCGACATGACGCTGGCCATGATCGCGAGCGGCAAGACGATGAACTTCTCCTCGCTCTCGAAGCCGACGACGGACAAGCACTCCACCGGCGGCGTCGGCGACAAGATCACCCTGCCGCTCGCCCCGCTGGTCGCCTCCTTCGGGGTCGCCGTTCCGCAGCTCTCCGGGCGCGGTCTCGGTCACACCGGCGGCACGCTCGACAAGCTGGAGAGCATTCCCGGCTGGCGCGCGAACCTCAGCAACGAGGAGTTCTTCTCGCAGCTCGAGAACGTCGGCGCCGTCATCTCGGCTGCCGGCTCCGGGCTGGCCCCCGCGGACGGCAAGCTGTATGCCCTCCGCGACATCACCGGAACCGTCGAGGCGATCCCGCTGATCGCCTCGTCGATCATGAGCAAGAAGATCGCCGAAGGCACTGCCGCGCTGGTGCTCGACGTGAAGTTCGGCTCCGGCGCCTTCCTCAAAGACATCGACCAGTCGCGGGAACTCGCGCGCACGATGGTCGCACTCGGTGAGGACGCCGGCGTCGCCACATCCGCTCTCCTCACCAACATGAACGTGCCGCTCGGCCTCGCCATCGGCAACGCCAACGAGGTGCGCGAGTCCGTCGAGGTGCTCGCGGGCGGAGGGCCGGCGGATGTCGTCGCCCTCACCATCGCGCTGGCCCGGGAGATGCTGGCCCTCGCCGGCCAACCCGACGCCGACGTCGAGGCGGCCCTCGCCGACGGCCGGGCGATGGACACCTGGCGCGCGATGATCGCGGCCCAGGGCGGCGACCCGGATGCCGCGCTGCCGGTGGCCACGGAGACCATGATCGTCACCGCCGATCGCGACGGCGTGCTGGTGGAGCAGCAGGCGCTGCCGTTCGGCATCGCCGCCTGGCGGCTCGGGGCGGGGCGTGCCCGCGCGCAGGACCCGGTGCAGCACGCGGCGGGCATCGACCTTCATGCCAAGCCGGGCGACACGGTCACGGCCGGTCAACCGCTGTTCACGCTCAGCGCCGACGAGCCGGAGCGGTTCGAGCGGGCCCTCGAGGCGCTGGACGGGGCGTACCGCATCGGCGCCCCCGGCGACGCGGTGCTCGACGGCGGACCGCTGATCGCGGAGCGGATCGGCGCATGAGCAGCGGCTTCGACTGGATGTTCCGCAACCGGCAGACCGGCCGGATCACGATCGGGCAGCCGGCGAACCTGTCGCAGAAACTCTTCCAGGGCATCACCCTGGTCGGCATCTTCCTGCCGCGGGGGCGGGTGCGCACCGCGGCGGCCGTCGGCGCGGTCTCGGTGCTCGGTTGGTGGGCGACGGACGAGCTCACGCGCGGTGTCAACCCGTTCCGCCGTCTCTCGGGTGCCGTCACCCTTGCGGGGATCGTGTACCTGGCTCTCAGGAAGACAGGGACGCCCGCAGGCACCAGCCGATAGATTTGGGGGTATGACTTCCGTTCCACAGGACTACCGTCTGCCCGGCGGAGGCGCGGAGATCAGCGCCCTGCCGAAGATCTCGCTCCACGACCACCTCGATGGGGGACTGCGCACCGAGACGATCATCGAGCTGGGGCTCGCGGCCGGACTGGATGTGCCCGAGCTGGACCCGGCCGAGCTGCGCGCCTGGTTCAAGCAGCAGGCGAACTCCGACTCATTGGTCGAATACCTGAAGACCTTCGAGCTCACCATCGCCGTGATGCAGAGCGCCGACACCCTCAGCCGCGTCGCGCGTGAGTTCGTGCAAGACCTCGGCCGCGACGGCGTCATCTGGGGCGAGGTGCGCTGGGCTCCCGAGCAGCACCTGCGCGGCGGCCTGACCCTCGACCAGGCGGTCGAGGCCGTGCAGGCGGGCATCGAGGACGGGA
>Ga0247742_10000923_pt1 | contig 21884 bp, 18 predicted proteins | sample UWRJL208509C2_FD_180944 | JGI IMG/M metagenome (GOLD analysis project Ga0247742, IMG submission 180944) | Plant litter microbial communities from Arlington Agricultural Research Station in Wisconsin, United States - UWRJ-L208-509C-2 | ecosystem: Environmental > Terrestrial > Plant litter >... | reverse complement strand
AACAGGTTAACTTTAAGACCGGCATCTACGATATGAAAAATTTCAACGGCCAGTTCAACGCCGGCCAGTATGCCTTCGTCCTTTACTAAAAGCTTTGCCTTACCAACGGTATCGGCCGGAATGGTTGACAGCGAGGTATGGTCACCATCACCTACATCTTCCTTTAAAGCTTCAATTATAAATTGGTGTATTAGTTCCTTATCCAAGTGTATTACTTTTAAGCTTCAAAAGTAACAACATTTTTTGGATGAGTAAGTTTTAGACATGCAAATGATGAAATGAGACAGATTCATGATAATTTCAGCTGTGCAGCTAATTAATACCTCTTAACATTTACACTTTACCCATTTTTAAAAATACCGGATAAAACAAGTTGAATCTGTACGGTTACTTTACCTTCTCATTTTCAATACGCAATTCAATGATATTCATTTTTTCGTCGCTGCCCTTCAGGGTAAAGGCAACCCGGTAAAGCCCGTTATCTGTATTTAAAATAAACACACCAAAGCGGTAATTAGCACTTGAGTTTACTTTATGTAACAATTTAATGCTTTTGGGTTTGTTCCTTGAAAAAAACTTATCCAATATGAGTGTAGCCTGCGCCTGCGAATAAATATTCTCGTCGTCCATCAGGGATATTTCAATACTGGGAGCAAATAATTTAGCGAGCTCCTTTGTATTGCCCTGCTTTAACAGGCTGGCCACATCGTCGATAGGATCGGCAGGGGCAAAACCAGGCAACAAAAATAAAAGGATCAATGCCGGCAGGTAAATTAGCTTCATAACTACAATACGTGAAAAAATTACTTTACGTTACACTTCGCTTAAATGCTAACCAACGGGGCTATTGGTCTTTTTTAAAGTATATAACTGCTTTTATATGCTATTATTATGCAAATAACAAGTATTACAGATTTGAGCACCTAAATTAAAAAAATAATAATATAAAGTAAGACGCGCACTTTATATTTGCGCTGTGGAAAATCAAAAGAAACTCGCATTAATTATTCTTGATGGTTGGGGCTATGGCCGTAACGATCAGTCGAACGCTATAGTTGCCGCCAATACTCCTTTTGTAGATGGCTTATTGCAGCAATATCCAAACTCCAAACTGGAGGCCTCTGGAACCGCTGTAGGCTTACCTGCAGGACAAATGGGTAACTCAGAAGTTGGGCACATGAATCTGGGTGCTGGCCGTGTGGTTTACCAGGAGCTGGGCCGCATACATAAAGCTGTTGACGATAATGAACTGCCAACCATACCGGTATTGAAAGAGGCATTTGACTATGCTAAACAAAATAACCGCAATGTGCATTTAATTGGCCTGGTATCTGATGGTGGTGTTCACTCCCACATCAGGCACGTAAAGGGTTTGTGTGATGCTGCCAAACAACTGGATGTTAAAAACGTGTACATCCACGCCTTTTTAGATGGCCGCGATACCGATCCGAAATCAGGCTTAGGCTTTGTAGCCGACCTTGAACAACATATTGCCGGTACCGACGCCCAGATAGCAACAACCATTGGCCGTTATTACGCCATGGACCGCGATAACCGCTGGGAACGGGTAAAATTGGCTTATGACCTTATGGTTAACGGCCAGGGCGAGGCTACCCAGCACATTACTGATGCTGTTAAAAAATCATACGACGAAGGGGTAACCGACGAGTTTATAAAACCAATAGTAAAGGTTGACTCCAACGGTAACCCGGTAGCTGTTATTCAAAACGGCGATGTGGTGATCTGCTTTAACTTCCGTACAGACAGGGGCCGCGAAATCAGTATTGCATTAACACAAAAATCGTTTCCTGAATATAACCTGCACCCGCTTGATATCCGTTACATCACCATGACCCCATATGATGAAACGTTTAAAAACGTACAGGTGGTATTTAACAAAGAAGACCTGACCAAAACCCTTGGTGAAATTTTACAAGATGCAGGAAAATCACAAATAAGGATTGCCGAAACTGAAAAATACCCACACGTAACCTTCTTCTTTTCGGAGGCCGCGAAAAAGAGTTTGACAACGAAAAACGTTTACTGGTACCATCACCCAAAGTAGCCACTTACGATCTGCAGCCCGAAATGAGCGCGGCAGGAATACGTGACGCTATTATCCCCGAACTGGAAAGCGGTAAGCCCGACTTTATATGCCTGAACTTTGCCAATACCGATATGGTGGGCCACACAGGTGTTTTCAGTGCGGTAGTTAAAGCTGCCGAAACTGTAGATGCTTGTACAAAAGCAGTGGTTGAGGCGGGTTTAGCCAATGGTTACTCATTCATCATTCTGGCAGATCACGGTAATGCCGACTACATGATCAACGAGGATGGATCACCTAATACTGCACACACTACCAACCTGGTGCCATGCATTATTATTGATAAAGACGTTAAGCATGTAAATGACGGCAAACTGGGCGATATTGCACCAACTGTATTAAATATACTGGGTGTTACTATTCCCCGGGAAATGACGGGTAATGTATTGGTGTAAACTCAAATCATTAACTATAACCGCTTTTTTTGGCGGAATATTGTTTTTATCCGGCTTGCAGTCATGCAGGCCGGATATTAAGCAAAGCGGAGCTGTATTAAAATATTTTGATATAAGCGGCTTTTTTAAGGCCGATACAGCAAGGCTCAGAAAGCTTGACCCAGCGGTTAATAAAACAGTAACCCATAATGGCGTTACCGAAAACAAAACGGTACATATTGGCAATTGGGGCCATGAGCTTAACCTCTTTATCCAGTCTGACATTAACAGACCTGCCTGGAAAAACAGCTACAATGTGCAAAATACCGACAGTTTGGTGATATACCAAGCTAAACACTCCGACCTCAGAACCGTTCGCATTGTTATAAAAAAAGATAAGGATAAGGTGAAATGGGTGCTCATTTACAACCACACCAAAAATCTCCTTTACGAAACCCGAGAAAAACTAAGCTACTTCCCCGATTCCGCTTACCTCATAGAAAAATGGCAGCAGGTTAGGCTTATGGGGCGCAATAACTACCGTATACAAGGCTTTTTAAAAACACCGAAGCAATAAGGCGTTTATTCCCCTGATCACAAAATCATCAGTTTATTTAAATTGAATTTAGCGTACTAATTGCGGCGTGCAACAGCAGGTGTAGCGGTTGCCTGTTGCAGCTTTTCTTTCGACTGATCTATCAGTGAGGCAATATCCATTCGGCCAGGGTTATCGTTCAAAACCTTTTCCAGATCAGTTATGGAGGCTTTCAGGGAGTTGATACCTCTTGCCTTGTCATAAAAATGCGAGTTGTTTTGAAGTTTAAATACACCATATTCGCGGTAAGCTATACCCCTGTTCTGGTAGTATTTATTATCATTAGGGTCATTACTTATAGATATGGCCGTCGTGAGGTCTTTTATGGCGCCAAGCAGGTATAGTTCCTTATCGGCCGGGGGAGCCTGATTATCTCTGCCTAAATAGCTTTTAGCTCTTGCCCTGTAGTAGTAAGCAGTAGCATCTGCAGGTTTTATAGCAATAACACGGGTGTAAGCGGCTATTGATTTTTTATAATTATCGCTGTGGTAATAAGAGTATCCCAGCATCCAAAGCGCATTGGCATTGGTAGAATCGGTAATGCATGCTTTTTCAAGATGCGATACAGCCGACCGGAAATCGCCATCCATTAATGCTTGCTGACCCATTTTTACATAAGCGCTTTGCGCCCTTGCTGTTTCAAGCGAAGACATAATTAAAAAAGATACAATGACCGATAACTTCATCAGGCTTTAATGGAAAACAATAACAGTTACTACATTTAACTAATAATGTGTCAAAATATTATGCAGTGTGGTGCTTTTATAAAATATTACCTGCAAAAATTCCAGAAAGCTATACTATGACTTTTTTTCATCTTTATCAATAATTTCTTATTTTATTACTAAACACGGATGATATTTATAATCATCATTCAATCAAATTATTATACTGCCAAATTGCTTGTTAATCGTTATTACTATAACTTGGCACAGCTCTTGAAACATAGTACCCTACAGGTAATAACCACAATTTTACCTATATTTAATAGCTTATTAATTTTAATAGGCTGACAACATGACGGTTTTTCTACACATAAAATATTATAATGAGTTTTGATCCATTTGATTTCAAAAATGCTTTACCGGTTATAAATGAGGACTCTGAGTTCTTTCCATTAATGTCTACAGAAGACGAGGAGGAGATGAACAATGAGGAAATGCCCGAAATATTATCGATACTGCCGCTCCGTAATACGGTTTTATTTCCGGGAGTGGTAATACCTATAACCGTTGGCAGAGACAAATCAATTAAACTGATACGTGATGCCAATAAAGGCAACCGGATGATTGGAGTTGTTTCGCAACAAGATGTAGGGATAGAAGACCCTAACTTTAGCCAGCTAAATAAAATAGGCACCATTGCCCTCATCATAAAAATGCTGCAAATGCCCGACGGTAACACTACTGTTATTATCCAGGGCAAAAAACGCTTTGTTCTAAAAGAAGAAGTACAAAGCGAGCCTTATATAAAAGCTACAGTTGAGCCTTTTAAGGAAATAAAAACAAAAGAAGACAAAGAGTTTAAGGCCATGGTATCGTCTATAAAGGATATGGCCATGAATATTATCCAGCTGTCGCCCAACATTCCGAGTGAGGCTGGTATCGCTATCCGCAATATTGAAAGCACTTCGTTCCTGATCAACTTCATATCGTCAAACATGAATGCCGATATGACAGCCAAGCAGCGTTTGCTTGAGGTAGCCAACCTGCGCGAGCGGGCCAATATGGTATTAGAGCACCTCACCCTCGACCTGCAGATGCTGGAACTTAAAAACCAGATACAAACCAAAGTTCGGGTTGATTTAGATAAACAACAACGCGATTACTTTTTAAATCAGCAGTTAAAAACCATACAGGAAGAACTGGGTGGTAATTCACCCGATCTGGAGATTGACAGCCTGCGCCAGCGTGCCCTGAAAAAGAAATGGGGAAAAGAGGTAAAAGATCATTTTGCCAAAGAGCTGGAAAAACTGACCCGTACCAACCCGGCAGCTGCCGATTATTCGGTCCAGATCAATTACCTGGAGCTGCTGCTTGATTTACCATGGAACGAGTTTACCAAAGATAACTTTGACCTTAAACGTGCGCAAAAGGTACTGGATAAAGATCACTTTGGTTTAGATAAAGTAAAACAACGTATTATTGAATACCTGGCAGTGCTTAAATTAAAGCATGATATGAAAGCCCCTATTCTTTGTTTGGTAGGCCCTCCGGGAGTTGGTAAAACATCGCTCGGAAAGTCAATTGCCAAAGCGTTGGGGCGTAAATATGTACGTATGGCCCTGGGCGGTATCCGTGATGAGGCCGAGATAAGAGGTCATCGCAAAACGTATATTGGTGCTATGCCGGGCCGCATCATTCAATCGGTAAAAAAGGCAGGCGCTGCCAATCCAGTATTTATACTGGATGAGATTGATAAAGTAGGCAACGATTTCAGGGGCGACCCATCATCAGCGTTATTGGAGGTGCTTGACCCTGAACAGAACAGTACTTTTTACGATCATTATGTAGAGATGGACTTTGACCTGTCAAACGTGATGTTCATAGCAACTGCCAATTCACTGAGCACCATTCAACCTGCCTTGTTAGACAGGATGGAGATCATCGAAGTGAACGGTTATACTATTGAAGAAAAAATTGAGATAGCCAAGCAACACCTGTTACCTAAACAACGCGAAGCCCATGGTTTAAAACTGAAAGATATCAGTCTTAAAACCGATGTACTTGAAAAAGTAATAGTTGACTACACCCGCGAATCGGGTGTGCGCTCGCTGGAAAAAAAGATAGGCTCGGTAGTTCGCGGGGTGGCTAAAAGCATAGCTCTGGAAGAGGAATACAACCCCGTGGTAAATAAAAAGGACATTGAAAAAATACTGGGTGCTCCCATATTTGACAAGGATCTTTATGAAGGTAATGACGTTGCCGGTGTTGTAACAGGCCTGGCCTGGACATCTGTTGGTGGCGACATTCTATTTATTGAAGCAAGTTTAAGCCCGGGTAAAGGCCGTTTAACCCTAACCGGAAGTTTGGGCGATGTAATGAAAGAATCTGTAACTATTGCCCTTGCCTACCTGAGGGCACATGCCGATTACTTCAACATCAATCCTAAATTGTTTGACTTATGGGATGTACACGTGCATGTGCCGGCAGGCGCAACACCAAAAGACGGCCCTTCGGCAGGTATTACTATGCTTACAGCCTTGGTTTCGGCCTTTACACAACGTAAGGTAAAACCAAACCTAGCTATGACCGGCGAGATCACCCTGCGTGGCCGCGTTTTAGCGGTTGGTGGTATTAAAGAAAAAATACTGGCGGCCAAACGCGCCAACATCAAAGAGATCATCCTGTGCAAATCAAACCAGAAAGATATATTGGAAATTAAGGAAGATTATATCAAAGACCTTAAATTTCATTATGTAACCGATATGCGAGATGTGATTTCTCTCGCCCTTTTGGATGAGAAGGTAAAAAATGCGATAGACCTTACAGTTAAGGAAGAAACAAAGCCAATTGCTAATTAAAAAAAGAGGGGTTAAAATTAAATTTTAACCCCTCTTTTTTTGCGGTATATAAATCAGTTCAAATTTTTATATTAGGCACTCATATATTTAAACACTTAATGCTTAATAAACTATTCCTTACACTGCTGTTCCTGTTTGTTACCCTTGGTTTATTTGCCCAAACACGCGGCCATGAATTTGCCATACAAACAGACAATGACTCATACCTGGGGCAGGGTTCTGACAGGTATTACACCAACGGAATTTTCTTTTATTATCGCAAAGCTTTAAAAGCCGATAACGATCTTCAAAACAAAGTTTTAGGTTTTGAGATTGGCCAAAAAATGTACAACCCGCAATCAGGTTATGTGCCTAATGTCGATTTTATTGACAGGCCTTTCGCGGCCTACTCCTACATTGGCTCAACGCTTAACTTATTATACAAAGACGAAAGCAACCTTAAGTTAAGCGCGCAAATAGGCCTGGTAGGCCCTGCAGCAGGCGGTGAACCCATACAAAAGCTCATTCACAATACTTTTGGATTTTACCACCTGAACGGCTGGCAATACCAGATCAGGAATGATGTACAGCTTAATCTTGGTGCGGAGTACAATAAACTGCTGGCCAGGACATCATGGGTTGATCTCAGCTTAACCTCTTACGCAAACCTGGGTAATGGCTTTACAGGCGCCGGTGTTGGCCCGTTGTTGCGCCTGGGTAATTTTAACCAGTTATTTAACTCGGTAAGTACGCAAAGCACAGTTTCGGCGCAAGATCAGACCGGGTTGCTGCATGCTCATGAAATATTCTTTTACTACAAACCGCAGATCAACGGTGTGTTATATGATGCCACTATACAAGGCAGCTTGTTTAGAAACCACGACCCCAACAGCCTTGAAGTTACTTTAAATAAAAAACCGGTAATATTCAGTAATCAACTGGGTGTAGCTTTTACCACCAGCCGGTTTACATTTGATATAGCCGCCATATTCCATACAAAAGATGTTGAGGAAATGCTCAGATCGCATCAATGGGCCAGCATAACCGGAGCGTACAGGTTTAAATAAATTGATGTGCGGATATGTGGATGTGTAAATGATTTTGAATTAACGTAGGTCATCTAAACATTTAAAATTTGCATATCCGCACATTCGCACATCCACAAACATCCGCGCATTTACATATCCGCATATCCCCTATCGTTAATCAAAGCTCACCTTACGGTTTTCTTTTTTAGTAGCGTGTTTCTTTTTATTATTTAACCGGGCAGCTTTGGCAGCTTTACTTACTTTGGTGGGCTTGCGTAGTTTAGGTTTGTGTAATGCCTTTGTAAGCAGCAATATCAGCCTTTCTATGGCTTTTTCCTTATTCAGGTACTGGCTGCGTTCTTCATCGCAAATTACCTGCACCAGGCCATCCTTGTTTAAACGGCTTTGCAGTTTATCGGCAAGCAGCAACTTTTCTTCTTCGGTAAATAACCCCGACTCGTTGATGTTAAACAGAAGCTCAACCTTGCTCGACACTTTATTTACATTTTGACCTCCCTTACCTCCGCTGCGCGATGTTTTATAAGTAATTTCTGTTTGAAGGGCTGATTTTGTAAGGTTCATTTTTCAAAAGTAATGATTTTGATTGATTAGGATAATTTGAGATAGAGGTGCAATTAAATTCGCATGGCCAATAAAACGGTTTAACTTAATTTCCCCGGCTTCCCAACCATCACATAATTTTGTACTTTAGTGCCGCTTATGAAAAACAATATTGTTGTAGCAATTGATGGCTATTCATCATGTGGTAAAAGTACTCTGGCCAAAGCCTTAGCTAAAAAACTTCACTTTATTTACGTTGATAGCGGTGCTATGTACCGGGCGGTTGCTTTATACTTTTTACGCAACAATATCGATGTTCACAATCATGAGCAAATTGAAGCGGCCTTAAAAAACATCCATCTTAACTTTCACTCCCGCGATTACCAAACACATATCACACTTAACGACGAGGAGGTATCTGACGAAATTCGCCTGATGCCCGTATCTGAAAAGGTAAGTGAGGTATCGGCCCTGCGGGAGGTACGTAAAGAGATGGTAAAGCAGCAGCAGCGCATGGGACACTCTAAAAATATTGTGATGGATGGGCGCGACATTGGAACTACGGTTTTCCCAAATGCCACCGTAAAAATATTCATGACCGCCGACCCCAAAGTACGGGCCGAACGCCGTTACAAAGAAATTGCTGATAAGCATCCCGAAATTACATTAGAAGAGATATTTGAGAACATCGCCCATCGCGATTATCAGGATACCACCAGGGAAGAAAGTCCGCTGGTAAGAGCTGCTGACGCTATTATATTGGATAATACCAACCTTACCCCTGAAGAGCAATTACAATTTGCGTTGGATAAAGTACGACCTTTTATTCTTTAGACTATGAGATTTTGGGTCTGTTGGACTTTAGGACTATTGGACTTTGACACAAAGGACTAACAGACAAAAGACCAATGAGAAACAAAATAGGAAATTACCCTTCTCATTTATATTCGTGTTTATCAAGTTGCCTATTTATTAATCACTTGTCCAAAAGTCCGATAGTCTTTCGTCTAAAAGTCTTTTGTCCAGCAGTCCAAAAATCTCTCAGTCCTCTTCTCTGAATTTCTCTGCCTTAACGCCAAACTTATTCAAAAAATCAACACCCTCGTCACTGGTCAGGCCTTTATATTCGGCGTATGATTTATCGAAATAAACATGTTTGATCCCTGCCGAAAATATGAGCCGGGCACAAGGCAGGCATGGCGATAAAGTAGTATACAGCGTAGCCCCTTCCAGTTTAGCACCATTTTTTACAGCATATAATATAGCGTTCTCCTCGGCGTGCAAAGCCAGCGAGCAGCTGCCTTTTGAGTCGCGTGCGCAACCTTCGGCTGGCCACTCCTCATCGCAGTTATGCGTGCCAGCAGGCGGCCCGTTGTAGCCTATGGATATAATACGGGTATCGCGGGTTAAAACAGCTCCTACCTGGGCCTTTACGCAGTGTGAGCGCTTAGCCAGATCAGTAGCCAGATTCATGAAAATATGATCAAAACTTGGTTTCATATAGTTAATTGCCTTAAAAGTTCAATGGTTCATTAGTTATCTGCAAATTGTACAGGATAACCAATGAACCATTGAACCAATGAATTAAATTTAAATTTTAGTGTCCGCCTTTGGCTTCTACGTGGTCAAGGTCAATACCCTGGCTGCGTAGCTCGCGGCTTACTTTCCATGCAAAATATGCAAGGTAAGCAAAGCCTATAGCAGGTACAATGTATGAGAAGTGAATACCGCTCATACCTTTAATAATATCATTACTGCCGTCGGCAATTTTACCTTGCAGTGGCGGTATAATAGAACCACCCAAAATCATCATAATTAAAAATGCCGAACCCTGGCTGGTATACTTGCCCAAACCTGTAATAGAAAGTGCAAATATTGATGGCCACATGATAGAGCAGCATAAACCACCGCTAATAAAAGCAAACGTAGCTACCTTACCTGTAGTAAATAAACCTATCAAAACAAATACTACACCCAACAAACCTAATACCGATAAGGTACGTGTTGGTTTTTGTTGCCCTATAAAGAACGCTACAATTAACACAGCCACACAAATAGCATAAGTGTATAGGTTGCTTACATTAACGCCGCTTACAATGTTTGCAAACAACACCAAACCAAATGCCACAAATGGCACAATAATGTATAAAATATATTTGGTTGTTTTAGATAGGTTGAACGCATCAATTGAACCAGCAAAACGACCGATCATCAAGCTACCCCAGTATAATGAAATATACGGTGCTATGTCCGACTCATTAAACGAACCAAACTCCGGTGTTTTCAGCAATGAGCCCATGTTACTTTGCAGCGTTACCTCGGTACCTACATAAGTAAAAATAGCTATCATACCTAAAATTAGTTGAGGGTATTGCATAGCGCCCCAGCCTTCTTTACTTTTCTTAGCGGCAAAAATGGTACCCACCAGTGTAAATATGATAATGGCCAATGAAGCGTAAACAAAGTACTGGCTTGGGATATGTATGGCTAAGCTCAACGGATCGGCTGCTAATATAAGCAGGAATGCTATAAAGATGATAAACAAAGGCTTATTGGCTTTGCTGCTTGATTCCATTTTTTCATCGCTGGTAACCTTTGGCAGGTTGGAGAACCAGAAGAAAATAGCCACAGCTATAAATAACGCTGCAAGCATATAATAAAGGTTATTGATAGATGATATTTTAACCTCAGATGCAGCTGTTTTAGCCGATGCCGAACCAAATAATACCACACTAACCACTATTGGGCCTAATAAAGCACCGATGTTGTTGATACTGCCGGCAAAGTTTAAACGGTTTGAACCCGTTTCTGCAGGGCCCAGGGCAACCACAAACGGGTTTGCAGCTGTTTGCTGTAACGAGAAACCTACGGCGATGATAAAAAACACCGCCAGGATAAAGCCGAATGAACCTGTTGCTACCGCGGGGATCATACCTAACGCTCCTATGGCCGATATGATCAAACCTAAAATGATACCATTTTTGTAGCCCAGTTTGTTCATGATATCAACTTTACTGGCTTGTGAAGCAAAATAAAGTATTAATGAACCTATAAAATATCCACCGTAAAACGTGAAATCTATCAGTTGCGACTCAAATTGAGTTAAGTGAAAGTGCGTTTTACAAAATGGTATGAAAATACCGTTTGATGCTGCTAAAAAGCCCCAGAAGAAAAATACAGTGATCAGCGTATACAATGCCGAGCTGTAATTCTTTTTGTCGTTTTGTTCCATTTTAATATTTAGTTATGCGGGATATTTTTTGAATCGCTAAACATAATCCATTTTTTGTAAAAAGTGGTTATACTTTTTCAAATTAAATAAATCACAATTTTAAGTTTCGTTGTTTAAGAGATAAAGTTGCATATTCGCATGGTTCAAACTTGGGAACTTAAGCCTAAATAATGATAGAAGCTGTTATTTCGGGAATTGGGATTGGATTAGTGTTAACGTTTTTGACTGGCCCGGTCTTTTTTGCTCTTATTAAAACCAGCATTGAAAAAGGCTTTCATGCAGGTGTTGCCCTTGCTCTTGGTGTAGTTTGCAGCGATATTGTCTTTGTGGGCGCTATTCTGTTTGGCTCTCAGTATTTTGACATTTCAAACCATGCCAAAACCGTTGCAGGTGTAGTGGGCAGCATCATATTATTTAGTGTAGGCATACGTTACCTGTTTAAAAAGGGTGAGGTTAATTATGACAATAAAGTACCCTCTGGCATTAACCGGGCAGGTTACTTTTTAAAAGGGTTTTTGATGTGCATATTTAACCCTACCCTCCTTTTTCACTGGATAACCGTAATAGGTACGGCCAGTACCGTTTTTCATGAAGGGGTAGCTCACCGTTCTATTAAAATTGCCGTCATGTTTGCCACCGTACTTATTGTACAATTTGGCATGGATACTACCAAAGCTTTCTACGCCAACAAACTGCGCGATAAAATATCAGTTAAACTGGTACACCGCCTCAACGAGGTCGCCGGTATAGCCCTCATTATTGCCTCGCTTATCTTAATGGATAAACTGGTTACCCATTTTATATTCGCTGCCCCGGCGGTATCGTAGTTTTTCTGCTTTGCACTTATTATTGTTTGAACCACGATTTTAGGATTAATAAGAATTACAAGATTTTTATGATTCGCTGATTGTAGAAAGCTGCATAAAAACCTGTCATTGCGAGGAGGTACGACGAAGCAATCGCACACATGCATAGTAATCGCGTATAGTTCGCGATTGCTTCGTTCCTCGCAATGACAAGTGGACGATTTTCAAACAAAAAAGGCGATGAATAAATCCATCGCCTTAAATATTGTGTTCCCCTTCAGGGGTTAGGAGCTTCTTACATGTAAGCACGTTGGTTTTTACCTTCCATCCAGTTAACAAAGGCGCGGTTAACCACTTTGTTACCACCTGGGGTTGGGTAATCACCACTGAAATACCAGTCGCCGGTATGATCAGGGCAGGCAATGTGCAGGTTATCTAAAGTTTGGTATAAAACTTCAACCTTACATTTAATACCTTTTGGGGTAATGATCTGCGCTATACGGTCAGATATCTGCTGATCTGTAAAGAGCTCATAAATAGCTTTTACGTAATTTATCACCTCTTCCTTAGGCAAAACGGCGCTATCCTTACATTTCTGATAAACATCAAGAATAATATCCTCCCGTTTCATCTCTTTCAATAAGCTGATAGCTGCCTCAAAAGCAACAAACTCACCCATGCGCGACATATCAATGCCGTAACAATCGGGATAGCGAATTTGCGGAGCCGATGAAACTACCACCACCTTTTTAGGGCCAAGCCTATCCAGAATTTTCAGGATACTTTGTTTTAGTGTAGTACCACGAACAATTGAATCGTCAAGTACCACCAATGTGTCTGTATTTTTATTGATCAGGCCGTAAGTGGTATCATATACGTGAGCCACCATTTCACTGCGGTCAGCATCATTGGTAATAAAGGTACGCAGCTTTACATCCTTAATGGCTATTTTTTCAACCCTTGGTGCAAGCTGTAATACTTCTGTTAACTCCTCTTCACTTATCTTGTCGGTACGGTTCAGCAGCTTATCGCGCTGGTATTTTTTAACGTATTTGTGTACCCCTTCAACCATGCCGTAAAAAGCAACTTCGGCTGTATTAGGGATATAAGAAAATACGGTGTTTTTAATATCATGATCAACCGCGTTCAATATTTGAGGGCAAAGCAGTCTGCCTAATTGTTTACGCTCACGGTAGATGGATGCGTCACTTCCCCTTGAAAAATAGATCCGTTCAAATGAACAAGATTTCTTTTCCTGAGGCTCGCTAAACATATCTTCAGTTACCTTACCGTTCTTTTTAACAATTAAAGCATGGCCGGGGCGTATCTCTTTAATTTCCTCAATTGGAATGTTAAATGCAGTTTGAATAGCCGGGCGCTCAGAAGCAGCAACAACTATTTCATCATTATAATAGTAGTACGCCGGGCGGATACCAACCGGATCGCGCATTACAAATGCATCACCATGACCCAAAATACCTGCAATGGTATAACCGCCATCCCAGTTCTTGGCCGATTTACGGAGTATCTTGGCCACATCCATATCGTTGGCTATCAGCTTGCTGATCTCCATGTTATCGTCAAGACCTTCGCGTTTATACTGATCAAACAGGCCCTGATTCTCAGTGTCAATAAAATGACCGATCTTTTCAAGTACAGTGATGGTATCTGCCTTTTCTTTAGGGTGCTGGCCCAGGTCATAAAGTTGTTGTAACAGTTCATCAACATTGGTCATGTTGAAGTTCCCTGCTATAACCAGGTTACGGGTTTGCCAGTTGTTTTGCCTTAAAAAGGGATGGCAGCTTTCAATGCTGTTTTTACCATGGGTACCATAACGCAGGTGCCCCAGTAAAACTTCGCCTGTAAAACTCACATGCTCTTTAAGCCATTCGGCATCGGCCAGTTTTTCGGGAGTTTCTTTCTGAATATCCGCGAATTTCTTCTGGATGTATTCAAAAATATCAGCAACAGCATTTGATGCCATTGAGCGGTGCCTGCTAATGTACCGCTTGCCAGGCTCAATATCCAGTTTAATGGTAGCAACACCAGCGCCATCCTGGCCGCGGTTATGTTGTTTCTCCATTAAAAGGTAAAGCTTGTTCAGGCCGTACAGAGCTGTTCCGTACTTTTTCTGATAATAAGATAGTGGCTTTAATAAGCGGATAAACGCCACACCGCATTCATGTTTAATCTGATCGCTCATGATTTGGAATGAGGCTGCAAAGGTATAATTTATTAGTTAACTATGGCTATACCAATTGTCATTAAACGGTAGTTTGTGGATAAGTTAGCTTAACGTTAAATTTTTGTGCAAAATATATTCTTGTTTAAACAACTATTTTTCCTGGTTTTTCCCCAAATAAACACCCGGTACATTATAAAAGCCCTCAGTATTTAATATCCCTAAACGTTATGTTGATGCGTTGGCCTGCTTCCCGGCTTGTTTTTGGAACCTGGTGCAGCCAGTGATGCTGTGTTTCGCCCTGCATAATGAGCAGGCTCCCATTACTAAGTGCCACCGATACTTTAGCATTTTTTTGCGTTTTATGCTTAAACTGAAAAGTGCGTGTAGCCCCAAATGACGCCGATGCTATAACCGGATTACCACTCAGCTCCTTTTCATTATCACTATGCCAGCCCATACTATCGTCTCCATCGCGGTAAAAATTGAGCAGGGCGGCGTTAAACTCCTTGTTGCATTGCTCTTCGGCAGCCTTTTTTATTTGCAGCAGCAAAGGGGTAAAAGGTATAGGCGTATTTACCACACCCGAGTAGGTATAAGTTCTATCGTCATCAGCATACCATGAGGTTAAGCGCGGAAAACTTACCTGCTTGCCATAGACCTTCATTTTATCCTGTTTCCACAAAATAGTATGTTTTAGTTCCTCAAACAGATCATAAACGCCTTCTTCTTGGTAAAAATTAGGATATAGGAATACCTCTCCATCAAACGGTAAAAGATTTTGATGGGAACCTTTAAAGATGCTTAATTGATTATCTGCAAAAAGGCTCATATTCATTGTCTGGTTTATACTTAACTCTTTGACAAAAAATATGGTATATGGTTTAACAAAAAAATCCGGCTTTTAGGCCGGACTTTAGGTTTATTTAGATTGGATTTGAAATTCAAAATTATAGCTTTTCGCCATGCTGGCTAATATCAAGTCCCACCACTTCATCTGCTGCTGATACCCTTAATGGCGATATCATATCAGTAATTTTCAATAACAGTAAAGAACCGAAAAATGAAAATATAGATACACCAACAAGCGCTACCAGCTGAACAAGGAACAAATGGGTTTCGCCAAAAAACAGACCGTTACCGGTAGTATTACCCGCGTTTACATGTTGGTTAGCAAATACACCGGTAAGCAGCATACCCACCATACCACCAACACCATGACAAGGGAATACATCTAAAGTATCATCGATAGAAGTACGTGTACGCCACTCAACCACCAGGTTACTCACCACTGCCGATATAATACCTATAGCCAGCGAATGCGGTACAGTAACAAAACCTGCTGCCGGTGTAATAGCTACCAAACCAACAACAGCACCTATACAAGTACCCATAGCCGACGGCTTGCGTCCACGCAGCATATCAAAAAATATCCAGGTTACACCACCAGCAGCCGATGCTGTGGTACTGGTAGCTAAAGCAGTAACCGCTAAAGCGTTTGCCCCAAATGCCGAACCTGCGTTAAAACCAAACCAGCCAAACCATAACAAGCCAGTACCGATCATGACGTAAGTGATACGTGCCGGCGAATGATTAGCCTCGTTACGGCGTTTTAAATATAATGCTGATGCAAGTGCTGCCCACCCGGCAGACATGTGTACTACCGTACCACCGGCAAAGTCAAGCACACCAAATTTGGCTAATATGCCATCAGGGTGCCAGGTACAGTGTGCCAGGGGCGAGAATATAAATATGGAAAACAGACAAAGGAAAATGATGTAAGAGTTGAAGCGGATACGTTCGGCAAAAGCACCGGTAATAAGGGCCGGGGTAATAATGGCAAACTTAAGCTGGTACATGGCAAACAACAGCAATGGTATGGTTGGTGCGGCTTTCCAGGTGGCATTACCCAGCATCCCTTTCATCATAAAATAAGTGAACGGATTGCCTATGAATCCGTGAAAGCTATCGCCAAAGGCCAAACTGAAGCCAAATATGCCCCACATCACCGTAATTATTACCATACAAACTATACTTTGAAGCATAGTTGATATCACATTCTTTTTGTTCACCATTCCACCGTAAAAAAAGGCCAATCCGGGCGTCATGATCAAAACCAGGGCTGTTGACATCAACATCCAGGCAATATCACCCGTATTAAAGTTAGGATGACCTGAATTTTTATATTCTACAGATGGAAAAACAAATGTTAATGTTAAAATAATAAGAATTACTAAGAAAGGAAAATACCGCTTCATTGAAATATTAGAATTGCTTTGTAAAACGGCCTGAAAGTATGATTTTAATTATAAAAAAACGAAGATTATTACGTTTTTGTTAAAAAATTGCGAAAATTGAAAAATTAAAGGTACCGGAGGACAAAATCAGGGAAAATACCGAGTAAAATTAACAGAAAGCTTACAATGATTGATAAAATCAACAAATTCATAGATTTCACACCACTTATTTCAGGCATTTCTTTCCTTTTCAGAAATAAATTCAATGGTATTTTAATGTAGTAAAACAAGGAAACCACCGTAGTTAAGGCACCTGTAACCATTAACAACATTAACCAAATGTTATGTGTTTGCTGATAAACGGCATAAACTGCCGAAAAAACAAATAATTTTCCGGTAAATCCGGCTGTTACGGGCAAACCTGTTAGCGATATGAGTATAATTACAAAACAAACAGAGGCTATGGGGTATTTTAGGCCAAGTCCGCGGTATTCTTCTACATCTTCGGCTCCGGTTTCATTAGTAAAGTAACTGGCCAGTGCCAGGGCGCCAATATTAGCCACGGCATAAACCAGCAAGTAATAAGTAATTGCTGATACACCTTGCAGCGTCAATACTACCACAGCCATTAAAGCAAAGCCAGTATGGCCAATACTGGAGTAAGCCAGCATTCTTTTCACATTGCTTTGCATAACTGCTGCAAAATTCCCGGCAATCATAGTAATGATACCGGCTGCAGACAATATGATGCCAATATCAAAACCCTTCCATTGGCTGCTGAGTATAAATGGCGGTAAAAAGTTTATAAGCAGGGCAAAGGCCGCTATTTTAGGTACGGTTGATAAATATGCCGTTATGGGGGTACTTGCTCCCTGGTACACATCGGGCACCCAAAAATGTACAGGTACAAATGATAATTTAAACCCAATGCCAATTAAAACCAATATAACTGCAAATGAGGAGCTGATGGGGTTCACCTTTGATAATTGGGTGATGCTGGTCTGAAACACCACATCAAGCGAACCGCTGAAACCATACAGCAGCGATATCCCATACAGCATAATGGCCGATGATGCCGCGCCAAACAGTACATATTTCAATCCCGCTTCTGTGCTAAAAGCATTTTCGGTGCGGTAAGCCACCATGAGGTATGAGGCAAGCGATACCATCTCAATGGCCAAATAAATAGACAGCAAGTTTACCGCCATTACCATTAAATGCAAGCCAAGAATAGATGCCATGGTGATGGAATACAAGTCGGACAAGCCTTTTTGATGCGCGTTCAGTTTATTATCCCAGGTAAAATACAGCAACAGGATAAATGAAAGCACGTCAATACTCAACTTGAAAAATATACCGCTGCGGCTCAGTAACAACATATTACTGAATATAAAATGCTCCCCATCTATCACCAAAGCTATCTGCTGCAGATCTTTAAACATGATGAGCACCATACCGGCACAAGCTATGATACGGCACAATTGGGTAGATCGTTTTCCAAATATCAGGTCGGTTACCAATACAACAATAAACAGCAGTGTAAGGTAAACCTCGGGCACAAAATACCTTATGCTGCCTAAAACATGGGATAATGACTCAGATATATGCGGTAGCAGATCGTGCATTGGTTATAGAACTATTTAAGCTGTAAAAACTGTATCAGGCTTAGTACCGAATCATTGATCTTTTCAAAAACCAGCGAAGGCATAACACCCAACGCAATAGCTATAATGGCAAGCGGTGCAAGGGTAAGTTTTTCGCGCAGATTTAAATCAGTAAGGGCTATTTTCCAAACGTCACCACCTTTTAGTGATTCGGAGCCAAAGAACATGCGTTGCAGTGTCCATAAAAAGTAGGCCGCGCCTAACAGTATACCTACCGCGCCGCAAACCGCCATCCAATAAGGCACCAGGCCATTTACCGATGATGATCTAAACGTACCTGCCAGCGTAAAAGCCTCGGCCACAAATGCCGAAAAGCCTGGTAAACCCAGTGATGCAAAAAAGGCGATCATTACAAAGGCTGTATATTTTGGCATCAAATTGCCCAAGCCGCGAAAATGGTTAATACCCCTGTCGTGAACACGATTGTACAGCACACCCACCAAAAAGAACAACATGGTTGATAAAAAACCGTGGCTCACCATTTGCATCATGGCACCGCTTATGCCTTCAGCTGTTTGGGAAGCTATACCTAACAGCACAAAACCCATGTGCGATACGGAAGAATAAGCGATCATCCGTTTCAGGTCTTTCTGGGCCAGGGCATTGAACGCTCCATACAAAATAGAGATAACCCCAAGCAGGCCCAACCAAAAAGCGCCTGTAGTGGCCACCTCCGGAAAAATCCCTAAACAGATCCTGATAATGCCGTAACCACCAATTTTTAACAAGATACCCGCCAGTATAATAGATACAGGCGTAGGCGCCTCAACGTGTGCATCTGGCAGCCAGGTATGCAGGGGCACCACAGGTACTTTAATGGCAAAAGCAATGAACAATACCACGAAACCAACAGTTCGGGCAGGCATGCCTAATATGGTTTGATGACCTGCTATGGAAAATACAGACTGTGCACTGTAGTTGGCAGGGTTCATCATTTGAATAATATTGAAAGTATGGTTGCCGGTTGCAGGATCGGTAACAGAAAGATACAGGCCTACCATTACCAGCAGCATAAATACCGAACCAAATAAGGTGTACAGGAAAAACTTAATGGCCGCGTATTCCCTTCGGGCGCCGCCCCACATCCCGATCAGGAAGTATAATGGCAGGAGCATCAATTCGTAAAACAAATAAAACAGGAAGAAATCCAGCGCGCAAAATACACCGATTACGGCCATATCCAACAGCAAAAACAACAGGAAAAAACCTTTTAGGTTGCTCTTGATCTCCCATGACGACAAAGTAGCGATAACCATAACCAGCGATGTCATGACAAGCAGTGTGATTGACATGCCATCGATACCTATAAAATAATCAATCTGCATTTTACCCATGCTGCCCAGGTTGAGGGAGATCCATGGCAGCTTTTGTACAAATTGATACTGATCTTCATGATTAATGCCCCCGTAAGCTACCCCCGTTTTAAAATGCAGGTACATCCATATACTGATGCCCAGTTGTATCAAAGTGGCCAGCAGCGTAACATATTTAAAGCTGGCACGCAATGATGATGGCATCACCATAATGATGAGGCCGAACAGTACGGGTATAAGTAAGAGTAAGGTTAATATATTCATCAGGTTCAGATCAGTATTTTTAAAATAAACAGCACCAATACAATCACCAGCATGCTAAACAGGTAATATTGTATTTTACCGCTTTGAAACCTACGCGCAAAATTGCCAATACTTTGCACTATAGTAGTCATTAAATGTAAAAAGCCATCAACAATATACTCGTCTGTCCAGGCAGATAATTTGGCTATGTAGCCACTTATTTTGGCTAAGAAGTGCAAAAAGCCATCAATCACGTTACGATCTATCCAAAAAGCGGTGTTACACAAACGTAATACGGGTTTTACAATAAATCGTTGGTAAATAGTATCCAGATACCATTGGTTGTATGACAAACGATATAAAAATCCGCTTTGTTGAAATTTAAAACAGTTTGGTTTTGCATAAATAACATATGCGGCATACAGTACCAGTAAACTTACAACATTAACCAACGCCGGAATAATGGTATGGAATATACTTTCGCCCTCATGGTAACCGGGTGATGTTAAACCATTAAATAACCAGGCATGCCCATATGAAAACGGATTGAACGAAAACAGAGGGAATAAACAGCACACGGCCAGTAAAATCAGGGGAAGTTTGTATGGCAAGCCGCCATCGTTCATGTGCAGCTTTGTATCCGGATATGATTTTAGCAGCCTGAACTCTCCAAAAAATACTTTTACAATGAGCCTTGCCACGTAAAATGCGGTAAGCCAGCTGGTAAGCAGGGCCAATACCGGCACTATTTTAAACCATGCACTCCGGCCCTCGCTCCACTCAAAAGCCTGGATCAGGATACCATCCTTTGACAGGTAACCCGAAGTAAAAGGCAGGCCTACCAAAGCCAAACTACCAACAACTGCAACGATGAACGTGAATGGCAGTTTTTTACGCAAGCCACCCATTAATGAAATATCCTGCGGATCGATGTCGAGGTTATTATCTTCCTTAACATGCTGCATTTGGTGAATTACGATACCCGCCACCAAAAACAGCAAGCATTTAAAAAACGCGTGCGTAGCCAAATGAAATAACGAAGACGCATACGCCCCTACACCCATTGCCAGTGTCATAAACCCTAACTGCGATATGGTAGAATAAGCCAAAATCCGTTTCAGATCGTTTTGTGTAAGGGCAATAGTTGCCGCCATGAACGCGGTAAAACATCCGATAACAGCCAGTATGGTTAGTTCAGCATCCGTAAACATGGGATAAACCCTGCCTAATAAGAATACACCGGCAGCAACCATTGTAGCTGCGTGAATTAGTGCCGATACCGAGGTTGGCCCCTCCATGGCATCGGGTAGCCATGTATGTAATGGAAACTGTGCTGATTTAGCTGCAACTGCGAGAAAAACACCTCCACAAGCTACGTATTGCCAAATAGCTGGCATCTGCCCGGTGGGCGCAATCCACAAGCCATTTTTAATAACTGATTGGGCTATTAACCCTTTCTGAGCAAACAGCTGAACAATATCAAAGGTGTGGAACTGGGTAAACAAAATGATGATAGCACTCAGCAGGCCAATATCGCCAATACGGTTCATGATAAAGGCTTTTTTGTTGGCCTGTACCGCTTTATCTTTAGTAAACCAGAAACCGATAAGCAAGTACGATGAAAAGCCCACCAGCTCCCAGAACGCGTAGAACAGCACCAGGCTATCAACCACCACCAACGCCAGCATGCTGAAACAGAAAAAGCTGAGGTAAGTAAAATAACGACTGTACCTATCGTCGTGTTTCATGTAAGCCGTTGAGTAGATATGCACCGGCAATGCAATGAGTGAAACCAGCAGCAACAGTAACACCGAAAGGTTATTCAACAGTAAACCTGCCATCACTTCGGTTTTGCCAATGGTAAACCATATATGTTGTGCATGCACCGGATTAGCATTCCAAATCCCGGCAAATACCCTGGCCGATAATACACAGCTTAGCAGGATGGCTATGGTAGATACCCAACCAGCCCATTTACTTTTTACAGGCAGGCAAAAGTTTATTAAAGCAGCAAACAGCGGCAATGCAACAGCTGCCACCGTA
>Ga0247742_10000922_pt1 | contig 21893 bp, 18 predicted proteins | sample UWRJL208509C2_FD_180944 | JGI IMG/M metagenome (GOLD analysis project Ga0247742, IMG submission 180944) | Plant litter microbial communities from Arlington Agricultural Research Station in Wisconsin, United States - UWRJ-L208-509C-2 | ecosystem: Environmental > Terrestrial > Plant litter >... | reverse complement strand
TACGGGATCGCTGAGTGAACGATGCGTTCCCCGCGGACGGGCTGACAAGGCGCCCGCCGTCGGCCACACTGCTCGTCATTGGTGGCCCCGCGGCCCCGTTGGAACAGGCCTTTACGCATGCGTCCCGCCGGCTTCCTTCTTCTGTTCAGCATGGCTGTCGCACCGGTCGCCGCCAGTGCCGAAGCGCTCAGCTACCACATCGACCCCGTGCATACCCAGGTCGTCTTCAACGTCGAGCACAACGGTTTCTCGCGCTCGTTCGGACGACTTCGTGTCACCGACGGCACGATCCGCTTCGATCGCGACGACTGGTCGAAGTCCTCCGTCGACGCCACGATCGACCTCACCTCGGTCGACATGGGCGACGGCGACTGGGACAAGGTCGTCCAGGGGGCCGACCTGCTCGACGCCGGGCGCGCCCGCACGGCCCGCTACGTCAGCGACAGCGTGGAAAAGAAAAATGACGACGAGGGCGTCGTGCACGGCAAGTTGACCCTCCGTGGCCTGACCCTGCCCCTCGACATTCCGTTCCGGGTCAACCGGGTCGGCAAGACCATCTACGGCCTGCACACCGTCGCCGGCTTCTCCGCCCAGGTGTCGATCGACCGGACGACCTACGGCATGACATCCAATCGGAACTCGATCGGCACTAACGTAGCCGTCTGGCTGGAAATCGAGGCCATTCGCGGCGGCGAACGCACCCCCTCCACCGACAAGGAAAAGACCGATGCCCCTGCGCAGTGACCACACCCGCTGGAGCACGGCTGCCAAGACCTTCCACTGGCTCATGGCGCTGCTGATCCTGGGCAACGGTGCGTTCGCTCTGTGGATGGACGGCCTCAAGCCGTCGCTGCAGAAGATCAACATGTTCGCCCTGCACAAGTCGATCGGCCTCACCGTGCTCGCCCTGTTCCTGTTGCGCGTGCTCTGGCGTGCGATCGACCGGCGGCCCCCGGACGTGCCGGCGCCGCGCTGGCAGCACCTCGCTGCGAAAGCCGTCCACGGCTTCCTTTACGTGTTGATCGCCGCCATCCCACTGTCGGGCTGGGCGTTCAATTCCGCGCACGGCTTCCCGCTCCAGTATTTCAAGCAGTTCAATCTTCCGGCACTGGTGGAAAAGAATCCGGAGCTGTCCGATACCCTCGGTACGGTCCACGTCTACCTGTTCTGGTTCCTGCTGCTGGTCCTCGTCGCCCATGTGGGTGGCGCGTTCAAGCATCACTTCATCGATCGCGACGATACGCTCCGCCGCATGCTGCCGTTCGGCCGTGCAAAGCGGACGCCCCCCACCTCTCCCGGAGACACGCCATGACCTCGACCCTCCGCCGCCTCTCGGCGCTTGCCCTTGCCCTCGCCCTCCCCCTGGCCGCTTCCGCGGCGGACTACAAAGTCGGCCCGGGCAGCACGCTGGGCTTCAGTGGCAAGTTCCAGGGCCAGCAGTTCGACGGTACGTTCGGCAAATTCGACGCCGCGATCAGCTACGACGCCGCAAATCTGGCCACTTCGAAGTTCGATGTCACCGTGGACACGTCGACGGCGAAAACCGGTGACGGCGATCGTGACAACGCCCTGCCCGGCTCCGATTTCTTCGACACGAAGAAGTTCGCCACCGCGCACTACGTCACGACCGGCTTCAGCAAGAACGCCAAAGGCGACATCATCGCCAACGGCAACCTCACCCTGCATGGCGTGACCAAGCCGGTCGCGCTGAAGGTGGTCTTCTCGCCGAACGCCGGCGGCGCACGTCTCTCCGTGACGGGCACGCTGAAGCGTCTCGACTTCGGTGTCGGCAGCGGCGAGTACAAGGACACCTCGACCATCGCCGACGAAGTTCTGGTCAATGGCTCGCTGAACCTGCTGCCGAAGTAAGCGCCGCCATGGCGGGTTTCCGCGCACGCTTTCGCGGTCTCGCCGACCGCTTCCGCCGCAGCGCGCCCCGCGCTCCTGCGGCGGAAGCGATGCGCGGTGGCCCCGTGGCAGCCAGCCTGCGCGGCCTGCTCGACGACCCCGCCATTCCGGCGAGCGTGCGCGAGGCGATGGCGTCCGATTTCCGTCGTGTCGAGACCATGCTCGACCGACTCGAACGCGACGAACTCCATGTGGCTGTCTTCGGCCGCGTCTCCGCGGGCAAGTCCGCCCTCGGCAACGCATTACTGGGCCGGGATGCATTCGCGGTGGGCGTGCTCCACGGCACGACCACCGAGGCGGACGCGGCCCGCCTGGACGAGGCGAGCCGTGCCGGCCTGGTGCTCATCGATACGCCCGGCATCAACGAACTGGGCGGCGAAGCACGCGAGAAGCTCGCCTTCGAAGTCGCCGAAGTCAGCGACCTGATCGTCTTTGTCGCCGATGGGGACCTCACGCGCGAAGAGCGCGACGCGCTGCGCACGCTGGCCTCGACCCAACGCCCCTTGCTGCTCGTGTTGAACAAAGCGGACCGCTACTCCGATGAGGAACGCGAAGGCCTGCTCGAACAACTGCGCCAGCACGGTGCCGGTCTGGTCCGACGTGAAGACGTGATCGCCGTGGCGGCGCGGCCCAGCGCTCGTGAGGTCGTCGACATCGATGCGCAAGGCCACGAACAACGCAAGCCGGAAGCTGCGCCTGCGGATGTCGCCGCGCTGAAGATCCGCCTGCTCGCCATTGCCGAACGCGAAGGCAAGACCCTCTCGGCCATCAACGCCGGCCTCTTCGCGGGACGACTCACCGACCAGGTGACCGAGCGGGTCGCCGCCACGCGTCGCGATGTAGCGTCCGGGGTCATCCGGCAGTACTGCATCGCCAAGTCCGTCGCGGTGGCACTCAACCCCATCCCCGTCGCCGACCTCCTGCTCGCGGGAGGCCTGGACGCGGCGATGGTGGTGCAGCTGGGACGGGTCTATGGACTTCCGCTCACGCGCAGCGAGTCCGGTCGCCTCGTTGCCGTGATCACCACCCAACTCGCCGCGCTCATGGGAGCGGTCTGGGGCGTGCAACTGGTGGCGTCCGCCTTGAAGGGACTGAGCGGCGGCCTGTCCGTGGTCGTCACGGCGGCGGCCCAGGGGGCCCTCGGCTGGTACGCCACCGTCCTGATCGGACGCGCCGCCGAGCACTACCTCATCACCGGCAAATCCTGGGGCGAGCACGGGGCCAAGCGAGCTGTCGCCGATATCGTCGCCAGCCTGGACCGCGATTCCATCCTGCGCGAAGCCCGCGAGGAGATCCTCCGCCTCCTGCGCAATAAAGACACGTAGGAGCCGATTCATCGGCGAATGGTGAATAACCCCGCTGCGCAGCAGCGCTCCCACAACGTTGCTTGCCTCAGTCAGCATCGGGGAAGAGCTCGCCGATGAATCGGCTCCTACCGAGAGCCATCCTCACCCGCGAATGATCTCGCGGCTTCCACATCGAACGGCCAGTCCAGCTCCGCCCCGTCGCCGCGCCGTAACACCGGGACTCGCGCGCCATACCTCGCCTCGAGCACATCGTCCTCATCGATCCAGACGGGCGCGAAGTCCGGAAACCGCGCCTGCGCCAGGACATCCAGCGCAAGGTCGCAGAGATGGCAGTCGTCACGCTGGAACAGGGTGAACTCGGACATTCGCAGGTGTATGGGGTCAGTGGCGGGCAGGCGTAGAATAGCCGGCTACTCCCCGTAGCCAACTCCCCAAGCCATGGCAGTCAGCGTTTTCGACCTCTTCAAGATCGGTATCGGTCCGTCTTCCTCCCATACCGTCGGGCCGATGCGCGCAGGCGCACGCTTTGCCGAGCACTGGCTGGCCGAGAAAGGCGTGCTCGAACGCGTCGCGCGCGTGCGCTGCGAACTGTTCGGTTCGCTGGCGATGACGGGTCGCGGCCACGGTACGGATAAAGCCGTGCTGCTTGGCTTCGAAGGCGAATGGCCGGACAAGGTCGACCCGGACGCCATCCCGGCCACGCTGGAACGCATCCGTTCCAGCAAGCGCATCCGCATCCTCGGCCGCCACGAAATCGTCTTCGATGAGAAGGCCGACCTGGTCTTCAACAAGCGCCAGAAGCTCCCGTTCCACACCAACGGCATGCGATTTTCGGCCTACGATGCGGACGGTAACGAGCTGGCGACTCGCGACTATTACTCGGTCGGTGGCGGCTTCGTCGTCAATCCCGACGAGGCGGCCGAAGACCGTATCGTCGCGGACACCAGCGAGCAGCCCTTCCCCTTCAGCAGTGGCGACCAGATGCTCTCGCTGTGCGAAGAGCACGGTCTGACCATCGCGCAACTGATGATGCGTAACGAAAGCATCTGGCGCCCCGAGGCGGAAACCCGGGCCGGGCTGCTGGTGATCTGGAAGGCCATGCAGGACTGCGTGTCGAGGGGCCTGCGCTCGCCGGGCACCCTGCCGGGCGGCCTCAAGGTCCAGCGCCGCGCCCCGTCGATGGTCGCCGAACTGCGTTCGCAGCCAGAAGCCGCCCTGCGCGACCCGCTCACCATCCTCGACTGGGTGAACCTCTACGCCCTGGCGGTGAACGAAGAGAACGCGGCAGGCGGCAGCGTGGTCACCGCACCGACCAATGGCGCCGCGGGCATCGTTCCCGCCGTACTCCACTACTACCGTCATTTCTGCCCGAACGCGTCGGAAGACGGCGTGATTGAGTTTCTTCTCACGGCAGGCGCCATCGGCATCCTCTACAAGGAGAACGCCTCCATTTCCGGCGCCGAGGTCGGTTGCCAGGGTGAGGTGGGCGTCGCGTGTTCGATGGCCGCAGGCGGGCTCACCGCCGCGCTAGGCGGCAGTGTTCGCCAGGTGGAAAATGCCGCCGAGATCGGCATGGAACACAACCTCGGCCTCACCTGCGACCCGATCGGCGGCCTGGTGCAGATTCCCTGCATCGAGCGCAATGCGATGGGCGCGGTCAAGGCGATCAATGCGAGCCGCATGTCGCTCAAGAGCGACGGCAAGCATCACGTCTCGCTGGACAAGGTCATCGCCACCATGCGCGACACCGGGCGCGACATGAAGGACAAGTACAAGGAAACCTCGCGCGGCGGCCTGGCCGTCAATGTCATCGAGTGCTGAAACCCGATTTCAGCGCGTCGGGCACATCCGGGGCAGCCGGCCGACGGTCTCGACACGGACCGGTTCGTCCTGCCCCCACCAGTTCGCGACCGCCGAGTAGCAGATGCGCAACTTGCCCCGGCGGGTGTCGAAACGCTGCTTACTGGTATAGGCGAAGCACGAAACCGAGGCCAGATGCCCCATCTCGCGCATCGTGATGGCGCAGCGCCGCACGGATTCGACCGGGTCCTCGCCAGGGTAGAGCGTGAAGTAGAAACCCTTGGCGGTACGGTCGTAGGACTCAGAATCGATCAGCCGGCCTTTGTCGTTCCATTGCTCCTCGGCTGCGGCAACGCCGCATACCGAAATCGCAATGAACAACACGCCGCTGGCGACCACCTTCGAACGCATCCGAACCCCTTTAGCCCTACCGCGTCGGCCAGTGTATATCGACGCGAGCCCGGTTGGGCGACGGCGCGCGCTGGCTGACATGCGCGGCCGGGGCTGTCATGATCCCGCCCTTGTGCCGCCATGGGCCGGGTTCCCCCGTCCCGTCCGACCGGAGTCATCATGTCCCACCACGCTATCCGCCGCGATGTCGGCGCTTTCGCCCTGATGCTGACCGGCCTGGGCTCGATCATCGGCTCAGGCTGGCTGTTCGGCGCCTGGCACGCCGCCCAGCTCGCTGGTCCCGGCGCCGTCTACGCCTGGATCATCGGCGCCGTCATCATTCTCTTCATCGCCCTGACCTACGCGGAGCTGGGCGCGATGTTCCCCGAGTCCGGCGGCATGGTGCGCTACGGCCATTACTCCCACGGGTCGCTGGTCGGCTTCATTGCCGGCTGGGCCAACTGGATCGCCATCGTCTCGGTCATCCCCGTCGAAGCCGAAGCCTCCGTCCAGTACATGGCCTCCTGGCCGTGGGAATGGGCACAGTGGACCAAGGGCCTCTACGTCGTCACCGCGGGCCACGGCGAGCTGACGCCGCCGGGCCTGGCGATCGCCGCCGTGCTGGTGATGGTCTACTTCTTCCTGAATTTCTGGAGCGTGAAGCTGTTCGCCAAGAGCAACACGGCGATCACCGTCTTCAAGCTCGTCGTCCCGGCCGCCACGGGTATCGCGCTCATCTGCACGAGCTACAACCCGGGCAACTTCCACATCGGCGCTACCGGCGGCACGCACGCCATCGACATCTCGTCGATCCTCACCGCCGTCGCCATCTCGGGCATCGTCTTCAGCTTCAACGGCTTCCAGAGCCCGGTGAACCTGGCCGGCGAAGCGCGCAATCCCGGTCGCAGTGTGCCCTTCGCGGTGATCGGCTCGATCCTGCTGGCCACCGTGGTCTACGTGTTGCTGCAGATCGCCTTCATCGGCGCCGTTCCGCCCGACCAGCTCGGCAAGGGCTGGGCCGGCCTCGAATACGCCTCGCCGTTCGCCCAGCTGGCCACGGCCCTGATGATCAACTGGATGGCGATCCTGCTGTACGCGGACGCCTTCGTCAGCCCCAGCGGCACGGGCGCCACCTACACGGCAACCACGGCGCGCATGATCTACGCCATGGAGCGCAACGGCCAGCTGCCGAAGATCTTCGGCCACATCCACCCGCGCTTCGGCATTCCGCGCCCGGCCATGTGGCTGAACCTGGTGGTGAGCTTCCTGTTCCTGTTCTTCTTCCGCGGCTGGGGCACCCTGGCAGCAGTGATCTCGGTGTCGACGATCATTTCGTACCTCACCGGCCCGGTCAGCGTCATGACCCTGCGTCGCACCGCACCGGAGATGAAGCGTCCGCTGCGCATCCCCGGCCTGCCTCTGCTCGCCGCCCTCGCCTTCATCTTCGCCACCGAACTGCTGTATTGGGCGAAATGGCCGCTCACCGGCGAGATCATCCTGCTGATGGTCATCGCCTTGCCGCTGTACTTCTATTACACCGCCAAGAGCGGCTGGGACGACTTCCGCCGTCACCTCGCCGGTGCCTGGTGGCTCATCGCTTACCTGCCGACGATTGCACTCGTGTCTTACGCGGGTAGCTCGACCTTCGGCGGCCACAACTACATCCCCTACGGCTACGACCTCGCCGTCGTCGCGGTGATCGGCATCGTCTTCTATTTCTGGGGCATTTCCGCCGGCTGGCGGACGCCGATGGTCGAAGCCGCCCGCTTCAACCACGACGAGATGCACGGGGATGAACCGGTGGTGCCGCCTAGTGCGGATGAGGCGGCCAGGGTTACGGGCCAGCGCTGATACGAAAAATCGCCCTTCGGGGCGATTTTTTTGTGGGAGCCGCTTCAGCGACGATGGCCTGATCGCCGCGACACCATCGCCGGCGCAGCCGGCTCCCACAGCGAGCAATCGACCTAAATAGCCAGCACGTCGCCGAGCAGCGCTTGCGCCGTAATTTCCGGCCCGGCGCCCGGGCCCTGGATGACCAGCGGGGTCGCGTGATAGCGCGTGGTCGTGAGCGCAAACTGATTGTCCGTGCCCGAAAGACGCGACGCGGGATGCTCTGGGCCAACTTCGAACAGTCCGACGCGTGCGCGACCGCGCTGATTCAGCCGTGCCAGATAGCGCAACACTTTGCCGTTGGCTTTCGCCGCGACCTGTCGCTGATGCAGGGGCTCGTCGAGCTCTTCGAGGCGATCCAGAAACGTTTTAGTGTCCAGCGTGCGCAATGCTTCCGGTACGAGACTCTCGATTTCCACCTCTTCGCTGCCCAGCGAAAACCCGGCGTTGCGCGCGATGATCAACAACTTGCGTGCCACGTCTTCGCCAGAAAGATCTGAGCGAGGATCGGGCTCGGTGAAACCGAGGCGACGGGCATCGCGCAGCAAGGCCGAGAACGGGCGGCTGCCGTCGTACTGGTTGAACAACCAGGACAACGACCCGGAGAAAACGCCTTCGAGAGTCAACAGGCTGTCGCCGCACTGGCGCAGGCGACGCAGGGTGGACAGGACCGGCAGGCCGGCTCCGACAGTGGCGGCGTCGCCGTACACACTACCGTTAGCCGATGCTGCCTGAAGCGCACGCCAGCCGGAAAGCTGGCCACCGGCAAGCGCCTTGTTTGCCGTCACGACGTGATACCCCGCCGAAAGCCATTCGGCATGACGGCTCGCCTCGATCGCGCAGGCCGTGGCGTCGATCACCACCTTACGTTCTGCGCCCGTCTCGTCCAGCGCGGCGAGCAGCGACGCATTCTCGCGCCCATCCCTGCCCTTGCTCAGCCGCTCGGCGATCTCGCCAGCGACGACACCACCGGCGAACGCGTGCTGCCGCTTCGAATTGGCGGCACCGACGAGGCGTAGCGAGCGTGCCGCTGGCGTGGCTAACAGCGTCAGCAGCGCGCGGCCCACGACACCCGTGCCCAGCAGTACGACAGCCGTGCGCGGCGGCACGTCGACGACAGGAGCCGCGACCACCGCGCTCATGCGCCGACCTTGCGTTTCGAGGTGACGGAGGCGACCGCCGCGGCACGGGCCAGTGCCGCGTCGAGGTCGGCCAGCAGGTCATCGCCGTCTTCGATGCCGACGGACAGACGCAGGAGGCTGTCCGAAATCCCCGCCACTGCACGGGCCTCGGGAGCCATCGATGCGTGCGTCATTGTTGCCGGATGAGCGACGAGGCTTTCCACGCCACCGAGCGACTCGGCCAGTGAGAAGTAGCGCAGGCCGTCGACGAAGGCCTCGATCGCGTCATTCCCGCCGGCGATCTCGAAACTGAGCATCGCGCCGAAGCCCTTCTGCTGACGTTGAGCCAACGCGTGGCCGGGGTGCGAGGCAAGACCAGGGTAGTAAATGCGCGAGACGGCATCGTGCTTGTCCAGTCGCTCGGCGATGCGGTGGGCATTTTCTTCGTGTGCGCGCAGGCGGACGGCAAGCGTGCGCACGCCGCGTAGCGTGAGGAAGCTGTCGAACGGCGAGCCGGTGAGGCCATTGCAATTGCCCCACCACTTCAGCTGCTCGGCGACGGCCTGGTCCGCGGCGATGACCGCGCCGCCGACGACGTCGCTGTGACCGTTGATGTACTTCGTGGTCGAGTGCACCACGATGTCGGCACCGAGCTTCAGCGGCTGCTGCAGGGCCGGCGACAGGAAGGTATTGTCGACCACGACGAGTGCGCCCACTGCGTGCGCGGCCTGCGATACATGGCGCACGTCGGTGATGCGGAGCAACGGATTCGACGGCGTTTCGATCCAGACCAGCGCGGGCTTCGCGGCGAGGCCATCGGCAAGCGCCGTGGGGTCGGTGAAGTCGACAAAACGAACGCTGAAGCGTCCCTTCTTCGCCCAGGCATCGAGCAGGCGCCACGTGCCGCCGTAGCAGTCGTGAGCGGCGAGCACGAGTGCGCCGGCCGGTACGAGTTCAAGGGCAAGCGCCACGGCCGACATGCCGCTACCGGTCACCACTGCACCGGCGCCCTCTTCCAGTTCGGTCAGTGCTTCACCGAGGAGATCGCGCGTGGGATTGCCGCTGCGCGAATAGTCATAGGCACGCTTGCGACCGAAACCTTCGAACGCGTAGTTCGTGGACAGGTGCAATGGCGGCACGACGGCGCCGTGCTGCGTGTCGGATTCGATGCCGGCGCGCACGGCGCGGGTACAAAGGCGGGATTCGGTCATGACTTAGTGGTCTCCGCGACAGTCGTTGAGTGCGTGACGCAGCACGGGAGCGAGCTGCACGGTTTCTTTCAGGAAGGCGTCGTGGCCATAGGGCGATTCCACGACTTCGAGGGTGGCGGTGCCGGCGAGACGACGCTGCAGTTCGCACAGGTCGGCCAGCGGCACGAGACGATCGGACGGGAAGCCGACCAGGGTGGTCGGTGCTGCGACACGCTCCGGCGCCACGTCGTGCAGATCGATCGATTCGGACAGGGCGAGGAAGCGTTCCGCCTCGAACCGTTCGACGAAACGACGACCGGCGTGCTCGAGGTAATCCTCCACAGGGAAGTGGAAGCGACCGTCGCGCAGCTCCGGACCGGCGGCGAAGCGACGCGAGAACTCCTCGCTACCGCGGTAGGTCGTCATGGCCAGCTGCCGTGCGAGGGCGAGTGCCTCGTCCGTACGGCCGGACTCCACGCCGAGCCGGACGATGCTGCGCTGGATCGAACGCTGTGCGGTGGACAGCGGATGCGGACGGTGGGCGCCAGCAAGGAGGACGAGCGACCTGAGCTTGTCCGGGTGATTGGCCGCGAAGGCAAGACCGGTCATCGCGCCGTAGGACGAGCCAACGAAGGCGTGCACGCGACCGATGCCCAGCTCGTCGACCAGGGCGGCCAGCGCCGCGGCCTGGTCTTCGCTCGAGACCGAGTCGGCGCCGCCGAGATCGGCCGGTACCAGCCAGTCGATCGACAGCACGCGGTAGTGGTCGAGATCGAGGGCAGCACCACGACCGACCAGCTCCTGCCACCAGCCGCTTGACCGCTCCCGCCCGGTGCAGACATCACGGTCGGCGGAGATGCCGCCCTGCACGATGATCGTCGGCGCGTGAGCCGCGCCACACCACAGATAGTGGACATCCACCTGGACCGCGTCACTGCCGTACTTCGGCGTGAACGAGACCTGGCGGGTACCGCGCTGCTCGGTGAGATCGGCCGCGGTGCGCGGCGCGGACGAGACGACCGCTTCGGAGAGGGATATCACGGTATGTGGCTCTGCTGACATGTCCGGGTTCCTGCGTTCGGGATCGAGCCCCGCGGGGAACCGGCAGTCGGAGGTGCCCTGAGCGGATGCGCGAACGCATGCCCGCAAAGGACATCCCATCTATCGGCTGACGTGAAGACACGCCCCGCAGGAGTTGGCACCGTCGCGGAAATCCGCAGGTTGCCCCGGCTTCAAAGGGCCTGTCCCTCAGCCGGTCTCGATGAGTGAAACCGACGATACGCCCGCTCCCGACATGTGTCAACAGCCGTTTAGACGTCCAGATGTCCAGAAGGCTGTTCGTGTAAACACTGCGTGGATGGCATGGAAGCCCTTGCAGGAGCCGATTCATCGGCGAAAAGGCATTGCTACGTAGCCAAGCCTGATCGCCGATGAATCGGCTCCTACAGGGGGCGTGACCTGCCGACAACGACCCCTGGAAGGCGCTAGCATGGGGCCATGACGACCTACGCCAGCTTCGCCGCCGCTGTCGGCAACACTCCCCTCCTCCGCCTGCGGCATGCCTCGGAGGCCACCGGCTGCGAGATCCTGGGCAAGGCCGAGTTCCTTAACCCGGGCGGCTCGGTGAAGGACCGTACCGCGCTCGGCCTGCTCGACGATGCCGAGCGGCAGGGCCTGCTACGCCCCGGCGCCACCCTGGTCGAGGGCACGGCCGGCAATACCGGCATCGGCCTGGCCCTGCTCGGTGCCAGCCGCGGCTACCGCACCGTGGTGGTCATGCCAGACACCCAGAGCCGGGAAAAGATCGACGCGCTTCACGTCGCCGGCGCCCAGGTCCGCCTGGTCCCCGTGGTTCCGTTCACGGACCCCGGCCACTACGCGCGGACCGCCCGCCGGCTGGCCGAGGAAATGAATGCGGCAGACCCCGGCAGCGCCTGGTTCGCCAATCAGTTCGACAACACCGCCAATCGCGACTGGCACGAAGCCCACACCGGCCGGGAGATCTGGGAACAGACCGGCGGCCGGATCGACGGCTTCGTCTGCGCGGCCGGCACCGGGGGCACGATTGCCGGCGTGGGCCGGGCCCTGAAACGCCACCGTCCCGGCATCCGGATCGCCCTGGCCGACCCCGCCGGCTCGATCTTCGCCCGCTATGTCCAGACGGGAGAGCTGGTCGGGGAAGGCAGTTCGATCAGCGAGGGCATCGGCAACAGCCGCATCACGGCCAATTTCGAGGGAGCGCCGATCGACGTCGCTTACTCCATTCCGGACGACGAGTCGGTCCCCGTGCTCCACGACCTGCTCCACCGCGAGGGCTACTGCGTTGGCGGCTCGAGCGGCGTTAACGTAGCCGGCGCCCTGCGGCTGGCCCGCGAACTGGGCCCCGGCCACACCATCGTCACCGTCCTGTGCGACGGCGGCATGCGCTATCAGGCCAAGCTGTTCAATCCGGACTTCCTGCGCAGCAAGAGCATCCCCGTGCCGGCGTGGCTCGACGAGGCCTTTCCGGCCGTCGCGGACCGGTAGGAGCCGATTCATGTGGGAGCCGCTTCAGCGGCGAATGGGTGCTTGCCACACCCTGGCCCGCTGCCGCGGGATCGCCGATGAATCGGCTCCTACCAGGCACGGGAGGCGTGAACGCCTGATAGAATAAGCGGTTAGCCTATCCATTCCGGCCCGAAGACCATGTCCTCACACCTCACCGAAACCCGCCGTCGGCGCAGCTTCGCCATCGTCAGCCACCCTGACGCCGGCAAGACGACCCTGACCGAAAAGTTGCTGCTGTTCGGCGGCGCGATCCAGATGGCCGGTTCGGTGAAGAGCCGCAAGGCGGCGCGCCACGCCACGTCCGACTGGATGGCACTGGAAAAGGAACGCGGCATCTCGGTGACCTCGTCGGTCATGCAGTTTCCGTACGACGACGCCATCGTGAACCTGCTCGACACCCCGGGCCACGCGGACTTCTCCGAAGATACCTATCGCGTGCTCACGGCGGTCGACTCGGCCCTGATGGTGATCGACTGCGCGAAGGGCGTCGAGGAACGCACCATCAAGCTGATGGAAGTCTGCCGGCTGCGTGACACGCCGATCATGACCTTCATCAACAAGCTCGATCGCGAGGGTCGCTCGCCGATCGAACTGCTCGATGAAGTCGAGTCCGTGCTCGGCATCGCCTGCGCGCCGCTCACCTGGCCGATCGGCATGGGTTCGCGCCTGAAGGGCGTTTACCATGTGCTTCTGGACGAAGTGCATGTCTTCGAACCGGGCAAGAACGCCACCCGCCAGGACTCGACCATCTTCAAGGGTCTCGACCATCCGGATCTCGCCGCGCGCATCGGCCAGGCCGCGCTGGACGAACTGCGCGAGGAACTCGAGCTGGTCATCGGCGCATCGAATCCGTTCGATATCGAGGCCTACCTCGCGGGCAAGCAGACACCGGTCTTCTTCGGCTCGGCGGTGAACAACTTCGGCGTGCAGCTGCTGCTCGACTTCTTCGTCGAACATGCGCCGTCGCCGCGCTCACGCGACACGCTCACGCGTGAAGTGAAGCCCGAAGAGGAGAAGCTCACCGGCTTCGTCTTCAAGATCCAGGCGAACATGGATCCGGCCCATCGCGACCGTGTTGCTTTCATGCGCGTGTGCTCGGGCACGTACACCGCGGGCATGAAGATGCAGCAGACCCGCACGGGCAAGGAAGTGCGCATCGCCAATGCGCTCACCTTCATGGCCTCCGATCGCGAGATCGTTGAGCGCGCCTATCCCGGTGACGTGATCGGCCTGCACAACCACGGCAGCATTACCATCGGCGACACGTTCACCGAAGGCGAACCGCTCTCGTTCACCGGCATCCCCAACTTCGCGCCGGAGCTGTTCCGCCGCGCACGCCTGCGCGACCCGATGAAGATGAAGGCCCTGCAAAAAGGTCTTGCGCAGCTGTCCGAGGAAGGCGCCACGCAGTTCTTCCGCCCGCTGATGTCGAACGACCTCATCCTCGGCGCGGTCGGTGTGCTGCAGTTCGATGTCGTCGCGTACCGCCTGAAGGACGAGTACAACGTGGACTCGGCGTTCGAGCAGGTGGGTGTCTCCACCGCGCGGTGGATCCACTGCGACGATCCGAAAAAGCTCGAGGAATTTCGCGAGAAGAACGCGGGCAATCTCGCGATCGATGGCGCGGGTGAACTGGTTTACCTGGCCCCGACGCGCGTGAACCTGCAGCTCGCCCAGGAACGCTGGCCGACCGTGCGCTTCGCCGCCACCCGCGAACACGCCGCCTCGGTCGACGTGTAAAACCGATTACAACGGCGGATTGAGGAATCGGTGGATGGCCTGGACCACCACCGAGCCCTCGCCCACGCCGGACGCCACGCGCTTGACCGACCCCGAACGCACGTCACCGACGGCGAAGACACCGCGTAGCGTGGTCGCATAAGGCGACGGCGTGGCATAACCGTCCGCATCGCGACCGGTGAGCACGAAACCTTTCTTGTCCAGGTCCAGGCAGCCCTGCAACCAGGACGTATTCGGCTCGGCGCCGATCATCACGAACAACGCGCCGATTTTCTTGCGTTCCTGCGCGCCACCGGCGCTGCACGACCAACCCACTTCACGCAGGTAGGCATCGCCATCGAGATGGTCGATCTGGCAGTGCGTGTGCAGGGTGATACGCGGCGACTGCAGGATGCGCTGCACGAGATAGTCCGACATGGTCGCGGCCAGTCCATTGCCGCGCACCAGGATGTGCACGTGCGCGACCGTCCGGGCCAGGAACATCGCTGCCTGCCCCGCGCTGTTGCCGCCACCGACCACGGCGACTTCTTCGCCGGCGCACAGCTGCGCCTCCATGGCGGTGGCCGCATAGTGGATACCCTGCCCTTCGAAGCGCTCGTAATCGACATGCTCGAGCTTGCGATAGCGTGCACCGGTGGCGATGACGATGGCACGGGCCGACGCCACGCTACCGTCATCCAGGGTGAGCCGGTAAGGGTGACCACCGCAATCCACGCTTTCCACGGTGCGCGCGATCGCCATGTGCGCACCGAACTTCATCGCCTGCACCTGTGCGCGGCCGGACAGCGCCTGACCCGAAATGCCGGTGGGGAAGCCCAGATAGTTTTCGATCTTTGAACTGGTGCCGGCCTGGCCGCCGGGCGCGAGCGCTTCGATGACCAGGGTGTCGAGCCCTTCCGAGGCCGCGTAGACGGCGGCCGCCAGGCCGGCCGGTCCGGCACCGACCACGACGACGTCGTGGACATGGTCCTTATCCAGCTCGATGCTGATTCCGAGGTCGTCGGCGAGTTCGCCATTGGTCGGGCAACGCAGCACGCGTCGGTCCGGCATGATCACCACGGGGCATTCGCTGGGATCGAGCCCGAAGCCGTCGAGCAGGTGCCGGGCATCCTCGTCGATATCCGTATCGAGCAGACGGTACGGATAGCCATTGCGGATCAGGAAGCTGCGCAGGCGGGCGGTATCCGCGGCATGTGCCGAGCCCGCCAGGATCACGCCGCCCTGGCCGCTCTGGATCAGTCCCACGCGGCGCAGGATGAAGGCGCGCATGATGATTTCGCCGATGTCCGGCTCACCCGAGACGAGCTTGCGGAAGCTGGTCGGATTCATCCGCACCAGCCGGGTCTCCATGCCCGCCCGTCCGTTGACCATGATCTTGCGTTCGCTGAAGAGGTCCACCTCACCGGTGAACTGATTGGGCCCGTGCACGACGAAGATGTTCGGCGTGCCGTCCTCGGCCGTGTCGTAGACCTCGATGGCGCCCTCGATCACGAAGAAATAGTCGACACGGCGCTCGCCGCGACGGAACAGCATCGTACCGGCGGGCACGACCTCCTCCACCCCGTATTTCACCAGCCGCGCGGACATCTCCTCGTTGAGGTGCGGAAAGGTCTGCTCACGGCGATTCATCGGGCTCGACGGATCGTTTTCGGACGGTATGGCCATCGTGCATTCCAGTGGGTATCGGGCGCGACAGCCCGCGGCTGTCACGTTAGCGGACGCGCCGCCGGCCTTCTTGTATCGGAGCACCATCATGCCTGCGTAGACTGCGGCCGCAAGCCCCACACCGAGACATTCATGTTCGCTGCCGAGACCGTCGTCACACCACCGGGCCGCCCGGCCCGCCTGCTTCGATCGCCGGTCGCCAGGCTGGTGGTGTTCTTCACCTTGCTGAAGCTGTTCCAGTGGGTCGCCGGTGAAGCGTGGACGGCACTGGGGCTACCCGCCGGCTTCATCCCCTTTCGCGACACCACGCTGACGATGGAACTGCTGCGACTGGGACCCATCGTGCTGGCCTACGCCCTGTTGGTGGGACTCGTGGAGCGGCGTCGGGCCGACGAACTTGCGGTGGCGAAGGCCGCGCCCCACCTGCTCCTCGGCCTGGCGGGAGGTGCCCTGTGTTTCTCCGTGATCGTGGCGGCCCTGTGGGCACTGGGCGCCTTCGTCGTCGAGGGCGTGAACCGCGACGTCGACTGGGTCGGACGCCTCCTCGTCATGGGGGTCGGGGCGGGTGTCGGCGAGGAAATCATCAGTCGCGGCGTCCTCTTCCGCATCATCGAGGAAGGCCTCGGCACCTGGGCCGCGTTGCTGATCTCGGCCGCGGTATTCGGCGGCCTGCACGCCTGGAACCCCAACGCGAGCGCCTGGAGCGTCGTGGCCATCGCCCTGGAGGCGGGCCTGCTGTTCGGCCTCCTCTACCATGTCACCCGCTCACTCTGGGTCTGTATGGGCGCCCATGCCGCCTGGAACGTCGCGCAGGGGCCGCTCTACGGCATCCCCGTCTCGGGCTTCGAGCAACGCGGCCTGCTCGCGTCGCACATGCAGGGGCCCGACTGGCTCACCGGCGGTGCGTTCGGTGCCGAAGCCTCCGTCGCCGCTCTCTGCATCTGTTCGCTCGCCACCTCCGTATGTCTTGCCGTGGCGATCCGCCGCGGCAGCCTCGTCCCGCCGCCGTGGCGGAGACCCGGCACTCAACCTGGCTGAGCAAACGCCGTTAACGTGCAGAGCACCACCGAACGGTGGCATTGTTATCTCCTGAACCCCTACCCGGTCATCGCATGTCCTCCAACGAAAAGCAGCGCAACTGGCTCGCCGACCAGCCGCTACAGCGCAAGATCGTCATCGCCATCGGCGCCCTGCTGACCCTCTTCGTCGCGGCCTGCATCGCCAACCTCGGGTCGCTCTGGCGGGAAAACGACACCCGGGACTGGTCCAAGCACACCTACGTGGTGTTGCTCACCCTCGCCGACGTGAACAATGACGCACAGATGCGCCAGGTCGCGTCGCGCGGATTCCTGCTCACCCAGTCCGATGCCGAGTACGCCGACTTCGAGACCGCCGACCGGGACCTCGTCCGGAGCCTGGCCAGCCTGCGCCAGCTCACCGCCGACAACCCGCTGCAGCAGTCGCGCATCGATCGCCTGCAGGACATGCTCGACCGCTGGAAGGCCGAGGTCACGAAGTATGCCCTCGAGCCGATGCGGGCCATCGGCAATGCCGATACGCCGGAGGGCGCACTCGCGCGCGAATCCATCCGCCACGACTACCTTAGCCACCGCACCGTCATCATGACCGACGTGCGCAAGCTGATCGATGAGATGTCCGCATCGGAACGCATCCTGCTCGACAAGCGCAACGGTGCCCTGGACGACGTCCTCGTCGCGACCAAGTACATCGACATCGTGTCGCTGCTGGCCTGCCTGGCCTTCGGCCTGTTCGTGATCAGCATGACCTTCCGCCTGATCACCCGCCCGATCGTGCGCATGACCGAGCTGATGTCGCGCCTGGCCGCTCATGACCACAGCATCGAGGTGCGCCAGCTCACCCGCCGCGACGAGATCGGCGAGATCGCACGCGCCCTGCAGGTCTTCAAGGAAATGTCGATCGAGACCGCCGGCCAGACCTGGCTGAAATCCACGGTGACCTCGATCTCCAACAAGTTGCAGGGCGCGACGACGTACCGCGAGTTTGCCGACGTGCTGGTGACCGAACTGGTCCCCGTGATGAAGGCTGGCCTGGGCGTCTTCTACCTGTTCCACGAAGAGACGGCGCGCCTCGAGCGGCTGGGCACCTACGGCTTCAAGGAACGCCGCCATGTCACGGCCGAGTACCAGCTCGGCGAGGGGCTGGTCGGCCAGGCGGCAGTGGAGCGCCGCACGATCGTCCTGCAGGACGTCCCCGAGGACTACACCCGTATCCATTCCGGGACGGGCGAAGGCGCACCGCGCAGTATCGTGGTGCTGCCTGTCACCTCGCGCGAAAGCCTGCTCGGCGTCGTGGAGATCGGCAGCTTCACCCACCTCACCGCCATCGAGGATCGCCTGCTCGAAGAGCTGATGCCGATCGTCGCGCTATCGCTGGAAAACCTCGGCCGCGCAATCAGCACCCGCGCACTGCTCGAGCAGACGCAGAGCCAGGCCGACGAGCTGCGCGCCTCGGAAGAGGCCTTGCGCAGCCAGCAGGAAGACCTGCGCTCGACCAATGAAGAACTGAAGACCAAGACCAACGAGCTGCAGGAACAGTCGCAACGACTGGTCGCCTCCGAGGAAGAGCTGCGCGTGCAAACCGAGGAGTTGCACGCCTCCAACGAGGAGCTGCGCGAGAAAAGCGTCACCCTCAACGAACAGAAAGACGCACTCGAAGCCTTGCAGAAGGACACCCAGGGCAAGGCCGAGGAGCTTGCACGCGCGAGCCAGTACAAGTCCGAATTCCTGGCCAACATGTCGCACGAGCTGCGCACCCCGCTGAACAGCCTGCTGATCCTCTCTCGCAGCCTCGCCGACAACGACGAGGAGAACCTTTCGGGTGAGCAGGTGGAATCGGCACGGATCATCCACGATGCCGGCTCCAACCTGTTGCGCCTGATCAACGACATCCTCGACCTGTCCAAGGTCGAGGCCGGCAAGATGGACCTGGTAGTCGACACCTTCCCCTTGGCCGATCTCTCCCGCACGCTCGCCCGCACGTTCAACCACGTGGCCCAGGAGAAGAAGCTGGCCTTCACCGTGGACATGGATCCGGGATTGCCGGCCACCATCCGCACGGACGGCGCCAAGCTGGAGCAGGTCGCCAACAACCTGCTCAGCAACGCCTTCAAATTCACGGCCCGGGGCAACGTGCGCCTGCACGTCTCCCGTCCGCAGCCAGGTGCCGTCCTTCCCGCTGGACTCGCGCCGGAGACAACGATCGCCATCGCGGTCAGCGACACCGGCATCGGTATTCCGGACGACAAGATGCAGCGCATCTTCCATGCCTTCGAACAGGTAGATGCGAGCACCAGCCGCCAGTACGGTGGCACGGGGCTGGGCCTGGCCATTTCGCGTCGCATCGCCATGCTGCTCGGCGGCGACATCGTACTGGCGAGCGAGGCGGGGCAAGGCAGCACGTTCACCGTCTACCTGCCTGAAGAAGCCCCCGACACCGGCCGCCAGGCCGAGGCCGTGCCGCTGCAGCAGGCCGCAGCCGAAGCGACGCTGCCGCTATCGCCCGGGCTGATCGCCGAGACCATCGACGACGACCGCGCATCCATCAGTCCCGGCGACACGGTCATCCTGGTGATCGAGGACGATCCGGCCTTCGCTCGCATCCTCGCCGACATGGTCCATCGCAAGGGCCATCGCGTGCTTGCCGCAGGCGATGGCGAATCCGGGCTCGCGCTGGCAAAGCGCTATCGCCCCACCGGTATCCTGCTCGACGTCATGCTCCCCGGCATGGACGGCTGGACCGTCATCGAACGCCTGAAGGGCGACGTCGCCACGCGGCACATTCCTGTGCACTTCATCTCGGCGACCGACGACGCCACACGCGGCATGGAACTCGGCGCCGTCGGCTTCCTGACCAAGCCGGTCAGCCGTGAATCCATCGCGACTGCCTTCGACCGCATGCTGCATTTCGCTACCGGTCGCACGCGTCATCTGCTCGTGGTCGACGACGACGCCAGCGCGCGGACCGCCGTGCGCACCCTCCTCAAGGACGACTCCGTCGTCATCGAGGAAGCCGCATCGGGCGAGGAAGCCCTGGCGAAGACGTCGCAGACCGTGTTCGACTGCATCGTGCTCGATCTCGGCTTGCCGGGCATGTCCGGCATCGACTTCCTCGAACACCTCTCGCGCGGCGGCCACACGCCGCCGGTGGTGGTGTATTCGGGACGCGACCTGAGCCGCGAAGAGAGCATGAAGATACGCCAGTACACCGACAGCATCGTGGTCAAGGGCGCGCGCTCGCCGGACCGCCTGCTCGATGAGGTGAGCCTGTTCCTGCACTCGATTCGCCACGGTGGCGGCGCACGCGACGAGGCCGCCACCGCGGCCGGCGGTGTCGACGAAGCCGGCCTGCGCGGCCGTCGCCTTTTGCTGGTCGACGACGACATGCGCAACCTGTTCGCCTTGTCGAAGGTGCTACGTGCCAAGGGCATCGACGTGGTGATGGCGCAGGACGGTCAGAAAGCGCTCGATACCATGGATAGCGACAAAGGCATCGAACTGGTCCTCATGGACATCATGATGCCGGTGATGGACGGCTACGAGACGATGCGTGCGATCCGCGCCCGGCCGGAAGTCGCCAAGGTACCGATCATCGCACTCACCGCCAAGGCGATGCGCGGAGATCGCGAGAAATGCCTCGAGGCCGGTGCCAGCGACTATCTGTCCAAGCCGATCGACGTCGACCGCTTGCTGTCGATGATCCGCGTCTGGCTACCGACCAGGAGCTGAGGTGGATATCGAAGACATCGAGGTCCAGCTCTTCGTCCGCGCCATGCAACTGCGCCATGGCTACGACTTCAGCGAGTACGCGCCCGCCTCGCTGAAGCGGCGCATACAGCAGCTGGTTCGTACCCATGGCGTGGCTTCGATCAGCGAGCTGAACAGCAGGCTCCTTCACGAGGACGGTTTCGTCGCCCGCGTGATCGAGGGCCTGTCGGTGCCGGTGTCGGAAATGTTCCGCGATCCGCCCGTGTTCCGCGCCCTGCGGGACAAGGTGTTTCCGGTGCTGGCGTCGTACCCGGAGATCAATATCTGGCAAGCGGGCTGTGCGCATGGCCAGGAAGTCTATTCGCTGGCGATCCTGCTCGAGGAAGCCGGACTGTACGAACGCTCGCGCATCTACGCCACGGACTTCAACGATGCAGCGCTGGCCATCGCCACGGATGGCATCTACGCTACGCGCGAGGCGCGCGACTGGTCTCGCAACTACATGGAGGCCGGCGGAAGCCACTCACTGAGTGACTACTACAGCGCGCGCTACGACTTCATCAAGCTCGATAAGCGTCTTCGTCGCAACGTCACCTTCTTCAACCACAACCTGGTCACCGACGAGGTGTTCTGCGAAGCACATCTGATCCTGTGCCGGAACGTGCTCATCTACTTCAGCAATCCCTTGCAGGATCGTACGCTCGGACTGTTTCGCGACAGCCTGGTCCGCGGCGGTTTCCTCTGCCTCGGCACGCGCGAGAACATCGACTTTTCGCCGGCAGGCGCCGGCTTCACGGACGTGGAGCACGCGCTGCGCATCTACCAGGTCGGCGGTACCGGCGCGCGGGCGCTGAGCCGATGAAGCCGCGGCAGGCCATCGTGATCGGCTGCAGCGCCGGGGGACTGACTGCCCTTCAACGCGTGCTGCCCGGCATCGACACCCGTCTTGGCGCACCCGTCGTCGTCTGCTGTCACACCGCATCGGCCGACGTGAGCATCCTGGTCGACCTGCTCGGTCGATACGCCAGCCTGCCCGTCGTCGAAGCCACCGAAAGAGCCCCGGTCGATCCCGGCGTGATCCACGTCGCCCCAAGCGGCTATCACCTCATGGTCGAGCCGAACTTTCATTTCTCGCTCAGCGTCGATGCGAAGGTCGCCTACGCGCGCCCGTCGATCGACGTGCTTTTCGAAACCGCGGCGGACGCCTGGCGCGATGGACTCATCGCCGTGCTCCTGACCGGGGCCAACTCCGACGGTGCCCAGGGCCTGGTCGCCGTCCGTCATGCCGGTGGATACGCCATCGTGCAGGACCCCCTGACCGCGGAATCGGATGTCATGCCCCGCGCCGGCCTCGAGGCCGCGGGCGCCGATGCCTGCCTGCCACTGGAAGCCATTGCGGCCAAGCTCAACGAACTATGCCTTTCATGAATACGAATCGCCCCAAGATCCTCGTCGTCGACGATACCCCCGCCAACCTCGTCGCCATGCGACGCCTGCTCGCCCGTGCGGACGCCGACATCTTCGAAGCCGCGAGCGGCAATGAAGCGCTCGCCCTTTGCCTGGACCACCAGTTCGCGCTCGTCCTGCTGG
>Ga0247742_10000921_pt1 | contig 21910 bp, 22 predicted proteins | sample UWRJL208509C2_FD_180944 | JGI IMG/M metagenome (GOLD analysis project Ga0247742, IMG submission 180944) | Plant litter microbial communities from Arlington Agricultural Research Station in Wisconsin, United States - UWRJ-L208-509C-2 | ecosystem: Environmental > Terrestrial > Plant litter >... | reverse complement strand
CTGGTGGGACCAAGACTCTTCCAAAATCTCATCTATCCACTCTGTCAAATCGGCCTGTTGAGCAGAAAAATGTCGTCCATCTTTCGTGTGATTCAAGGTGGAGAGAACGCGCATCATCCCAGCAGCTGCCCACCCGTTTCCTGTATATCTGTCAGATTTGAATGTCCCCGGGATAATTCCGTGTGACGCACCCGTTGCCCAGTGTGTATCATCAGAGTACGAGCCTTGGGCGATGTGTCTCCACAGGCCAGATTTGTCTCTGAGAGCGTCCCGGTAAAGACGACATTGATCGTACGCGGTCTGCATCAACGATCTGCCAAGTGCTCCTCCTTGCAGAGCGCCGTAGTATGCGATGAACGGGGGAACCATGTAGACAAAGTCGGACCTGCCAAATTTGGTTAATGAGGCGACAGGGTCGTAATTGAGATATGCTCACCATAGTTGTACTTCATCTGCTCGATGGGAGATGGCACCCGTCGAGGAACGTGGCGCTTGGTCAAGGAGATATTTTAACTGGCCAGCGGCCGCGGTCGCATATTTTGCATCCGGCAGATTGGTTCGAGTCCAGTTTGCGAGTAGAACGGCAACACCAATGCCTGGATAGCGAATGTGTTCATGAGTATGTCTGATAAACAAAGTTGGCAGACTTACTCGCTGGATCAGCGGCCGAGCCCTGATTAGCCACCAGAGGGAGCGAACTGGCAGGCTTAGAGGCGACAACCCTGACTAGGATGTCAGTTTCGGTCTCAGGCAACTTGTCGGCGACAATACACACTTGTCCACAATTCCAAGAACATCGGTGGGTACAGCAGTACCTTTGGACTTCGAAGGGGGTGGAAAGGCAGTAGAATTGAAGACAGATAGCGCTGGCCAGGACAGCTCCGTTAATGCCTGTGCAGCGGTACCTAATTCCCAGCTGTAACAGATATCAACGCCCGCACGCAAATGGAGGACCGATGCTACGCACCTCGCTGATGCGATTCCCAACAAGTTCGTTCGCACTTTGGAGATACTAGCACTACTCAAACCAGGCCCAAGGTTGGGAATCAAGCTACCAAAGGAGGCAGACAGTGCCACGAAGGTAGATACGATTGGTGCCATTGGAAGAGGAGGGGATTGGGAAACCAACGCGACAACATACCGAAGTCCTAATTATATATGTCGCTCGAGGAAGACGACTCACATGCCAGATCCAAACCACCGAGTTATTGCATATGCAGCATTTGCTCCGAATCGGCTTGTGTGCTTCGATGGCGTCGGCCAAGAGAAGGAACACACCAAGGGCTGGTGGAGGTGGACATAGATAGACATAGATGGCTATGGGCGCAATGTTGTGATCGACACTGATCGACACTCCATGTGGCAGCTGTCTGTATGGGCAAAGAAAGCCGATACAGGCGTGTCCTTCGTACCTGCAGAAAAATCTCATCGCACAAGGCACAAAGGGTGCTAGCATGCATGTATCAGAGTCTGCCAGTAGAGTGCCACGGTGATCATTGAGAAGCTAAGAGATAAGAAAATAGAGTGAGTATTGCCGAGATCAGTGCCCGGAGGTTTTGAGTGACAAGAGTTGAGGCCAATTCGGAATGTTGGAACATTCGAGGAGGACAGCGCGGTAATTTCAAGGTGATATTTATCCCAGAGGCGCAAGGTGCCGGGAGATCCCCAAAGGTTAGATTAGCTAGTGCGTGGTGGAATAATCTAAGGTTTGACAAGGTATTTTTCGCTCGAGCTCATCATTTCAAGGAGAAATCGGGTAGACAAATGCGTCTCAATGGAGTAATTCACCATTTGTTAGCCTCGGAGGGCCAAGCCAGCAATAGCCAAATAAGCCTAAATATCACCGACCAATTTCGTACCTGCTGCAACGGTTCACGTTGTTCACTGCCTCGTATAGTGGCATATCTGCCCACTGTACAAATCTACTCCTGGAGGCGCAGAACGAAGTATGGATGTCGTGAACAATGTTCGCGAGTGTCTGAAGTCATGGACAAAGGGTGGTGAAAGCGAATGGTGAGTGGGCTAACCCCGTGTATGTTTGCTGTGCGGACCTTTCTCTAACAATATCCGTGGCATCAAGTCGCAAGATCCTCCTTACGCCGCATAGTAATCCAGCAGACCCAGTTTGCTTGGATGTGCTTACTACTGCGTATCATACGCTACTTTGCGCGACGTTGACAACATGGACTCCCACCAATCCATTGACGCCCACGGCCTTTGTCGAGTTCGTTAACTCGATCCTATCCAGTTTACCTTCTTCTTCTACCACATCTTCAAAAGGAACCTCGAATGCAACCATATTCGGGGATCATCTTGTGGATATGATTTGGTCTGTGGACACGGAGCTAGACGAGTTGTTGATTGAGGCACGGGCTGCAACCGCGGCGACGGCTACTGGAGAACTAGGGAAACCTCCTTCCCGAGAGGCTGTAATGCTCTCGACCAAGACCAAGAAAGCTCTGTCAAATGTCGAAAATGATAAGCAACGGATTCCAGTTATTTTGAGGAGGTTGTTGGTATGCATATGCCCTTTTCGTCGCGTGCCTAGGCTCATCCAGCTAATACTTTGTAGGACTACCAAATTATTAGCCCAGACCATTGTCGTGAAAGGCTAGAGACTGCTGTCTTGGCTAGTGTTGGTCTTATACAGGATAAAGCTGCGCATGATAGGAAGGAGATTCGAACGAAGACAGCCCTATTGTGAGTGCGAGCTTTCTCTTGCTGTCTTCGCCTCTGAACGGAGCTATCAACTTAGTTACAAGCAAAATAAATTCAATCTGCTTCGCGAACAGTCCGAAGGCTACAGCAAGCTCATTGTTGAGCTCACCAGCAATCTTGGACCAGCGCACTCATCTCAGAACGGCCGTCCGACGGAGCCTTATGCTGCCGTCGAAGACCGAGCGCGGCCTGTTTGGGAGAAGGTCATCAGTCTGATTGGGTACTTTGACTTGGATCCCAACAGGGCTTTGGATGTGATTCTAGATGTTCTTTCACAACATCTCTTGACACATTATTCCTTCTTCGTGGCACTCCTATCTTTCTCTCCGTGGGCTGGCTCGTACCGCCGTCCTCTTCCGGAGAGTGAAATTATGGACACGAGGACCGAGGTACCTGTTGGAGCCTTCAAGGGAAAGACATTGGACGAAGCACTTGATTTGGTTGAGGCTAACTCGCTGTCTGGGACAATACCAAATTCAGTAAAAGGTGCCGAGGCGCAGGTCCTTCCTCAAGTTTTGGGTTTCAAGTTCAGTTATTATCAGGTATGAGTGCCGCATTTCATGCCTACTTTTATAGTGGTTCTGACTGTAATTTTAGTCGCCAGACGTGTCCGAGACAGTGCCTCGAAGTCTTTATCTTACTGCTGCTATCTTAATTCGAGAGGGTTTCATTGCGCTGGAAGATCTCTATCCCCATGTATGTCACCCAACGCATTATATTGGCTGACCTTGGCTCATCTTTTCATAGCTATCCCCATCTGACGAGGACATGCTAAAATGCAAACAGGAATATGATGCAGATGTGCAGTCCCGCATTGCTGGAGCGAAGAACAGTATGCTCGCAATGGCAGCCCCTTTGGAGTCATCAGCGCCGCCCTCGTCGCGTTCGAAGGCACCTTCCACACCTGCACCTGAAATCAAGAAGGTGGAACCTAAGGACACTAATCAGAAGGCGGGTCTACTGGCCACTCTACTTGCTGTGGGCTCTCTCAAGCCTGCGATTGCCATCTTGTCTAAATTCCCTTGGCTTGTCGATGCTCGTCCTGAGATAGCAGATCTCATGATACGCGTCTTGAAGGTTTCCGTGTCGCCGTTGTATGAGTCATTATTCGTCACCAAAGAGCGCAATCCCAGCTTTACCCATCCGAAGGCACGCTATGGACCGTCAGGTGTTACCTATCCCCCCGCTCGTAAACCCTTACTTACCCATTGGGCCCCTACGCCTCCAAGTACCAATACCACCGACTTCGTTTTCTTCTTCCCTGATTGGGTTGATCGGATACCAATTGCCACGAATTTGGAGGACCTCGAAGACCTTATCGAACCCTTGCTTCGCTTCATTGGCCTCCATGTCTCTCGCGACCCCCTTTTCCTCACCAAGTTCCTACGACTGGGTCGATATCATCTCCAAACCACCGTCCCAATCGATCCTGTTACGAAAAAGGTCATGGGAGAACCGGATCCCGAACATCCTATACGACACTTCTGGTTCATGATCCTCCGAAGATACCTACTACCAGCCTTGCCTCTCATTCGCGGTAACGCTGTTTGTACCGTTGAGGTGTGGAACATCATCCGACAGTATGAAACAACAGCTCGTTGGAGGCTGTATGGGGAATGGAAAGATCATAGTTACAAGTCGCATCCTGAACTTCGAATCCGTGCGGTTCAGGCGGATCGTGAATCCAAAGGTATTCTCCGTAGGTTGTCTCTCAACACTATCGATTCGCTCTCCGGACCCGTGGCCAAGCTCGCACACTCGAACCCTTGCATCTTGTTCACCAATGCTGTGAATCAAATTATGGCATATGACAACCTAGCCAATGTTGTTATCCAGGCCTTGCGGTATGTTACAAACATGGGTTTCGATGTTTTGGTCTTCATTGTTATTGGGGCGTTTGCCAATCCGGACAAGGAGCGTGTCAAGGATGACGGTGTTAATGCCTCCGATTGGCTTCAGAGTATGTGGAATTTTTTCCGTCTCCCATGCTCGAGACTGACGTCCAGTAAGGTCTTGCATCTTTTACGGGAATGCTGTTTCGGCGGTACAGCGCCGATCTGACACCAGTTCTCAAATACATCGTCCATCAACTTCATAACGGCCAATCCACCGAGATCATCGTCTTGCGAGAGCTCATCTGGAAGATGGCTGGCATCGAGCCGCTACCAAGGTTGTCAGAGTCGCAGATGGCTGCTATGGCCGGTGGCCCATCTCTTCGCATTGAGGCGATTGCCTCTGAGGCTCGAGGAGCGCGTCTGGATCCCGGTGACGCTATGAAAGGCCCACAGCGACTTGGAAAAGGCCTGCTTGAGTCTTCATTGGCATTGCCCCTTCTCATCCAAGTCGCTCAACAACGACAAGCATGTGTATACAAAGCACCCAATACACACCTCAAATCACTTGCCGGCCTGTACGATGCTGTGGGTCCACGACTATGTCTTCAATCCGTCTCCAAACTCAAACCGTCTTCCTTCAGACCCATGGTGTTCTCTTGCAATATTTGGAGCTCCTTACTTCGCCCTCTGTCATATCAGAAGAAGATTACGCCACGAAAATCTTACCAACTATCACAGAGCTAGGACGTGACTATGGAATTTGTGCTCCAATATGCATGCAAATCATGCGCCCAGTTCTTCATGCATCGCTACTTGTATGTCACCCTAGCAAACATGGCGTATGATTCTGACCTTCGCCACAGAAAGCGGCACTCGCCATGCAGGAACAGGAACGTATCAATAGCGAAGAGGCTGAAAAGCGTTTGAAAGCTGCTCTCGCTGCTAAAAGAGATTCGAGTTCGGCTAAGTCTCGCGTTGCATCCCCTGCAGTTGGAGTATCAGATTTGCCAGAGGCCGCAAAACCTGATATCAAAGCCGAGGAAGTTGGCGCTCCGATGGAAGTCGACTCAGGAGCTCTTACTACACCCCTAAAGGAAGAGGTAGAGTTGCTTGTAACCTTTATGAACTGTTCTGATTTTGCCTAATTGCAGAGCCCATGGTTGCCGGAGCTTGCAGCTCTGTTCGATGATATCAAAAACATTGCACCTGGCGATGCGTACAATGTCATTGGGTGAGTACTCGATATGTTTCAAGCGAGCTTGCCACTGATACTTCTCTAGTCCCGGATTCTATGCTACTTTCTGGCAGCTATCTACGTACGATCTATCGCCACCTGGTCCCAAGTACGACGAAGAAGTTGCCAAACTTAGGGTACTTTCACGACAAGAGGATTCGAAGTATGTCGCAGCCGATCGGTCTTCAGACCGTGCAAAACGCCTGACGTCTGGAAGTCACCGTATCAAGCGTGATCGATACACCTCGTTCGTCAATATTCTCGCTCAAGAGTTTAAAGAGCAGACAGTGTCTCGCGCCTTTACCATCAAACGTCTGGCTAAAGAGAAGCTCCATTGGTTTGCCCATTGTGCGTCGCCAGCCTGCCCTTAGTATTATCGTCCTCACAATCAGATAGCCAAAAGTTCAATTGTACTGAACAATTCTTTGGTCGAGCACTGCGTACAGCCTCGGTGCCTCTTGTCTCCGATGGATGCAGATTTCTGTGTCCAGTTCGTCAAACTGCTACATGCACAAGGAACTCCTGGCTTCTATACGATAGGGTTCTACCAAAAGGCGAGTGGTCTTTGACTTACATGTTGGGCACCATATCTCAAGATGATGCCACCAGATACTGGGGGATCATATCAAAGTCGTCTTATTCTCTTGCAGTGAATACGAAGCACGCAATTACGGTGGGTAACAAGTGGCAACACCAGGGAGTGAATCCGCTGACTCGCTATGGTTAGGTCGATTCCTCAAGGGTATCATTCAAGATCTGCTACGCTGGCACTTGGACGAGAATGCTTTTGAGCAAGACAGTCAAACAAAGAGTGGTGGGGAAACGGTGTATCTTCCGGGCTTCCTTACGAACTTCACTAGCGCCACTAAAGGCGTCCCGGATAAGAGCCTCAGAACAACATGGACTATTTTTCAAAATTTATTCAGGAAATGGAACCGGAGGGTGGCTATGGTGAGTAAATACTCTTGTTTTTTCGACCTATGTAAGCAAGTGAATGCTAATCCCCTCAAAGTCCATCATTGACTGCATCCAAACCAAAGAGTTCATGCATGTGTATAATGCCATAGTTGTCTTGAAGGAAATATTGGACGTCTTTCCGCTCGCTTCCGTAGGTGAAGCTGGTGTTGGCATCCATGCTGCCGTGGAGCGTTTAGTTGAAACCGAGACCCGTGGCGACTTGAAGATTCTTGCCCGATCGTTGGTGTTTTTACCTTTTCTTCCTTCATCACAATTGTTGACTGATAACAATACAGCTACTTGGCAAGCTTGAAGAAGAAAGAAGCGGATTGGTTGCCCGTGAAACTTGCGCCCCATGTACGTATATAGATTCTGCGTCGATTTCTGATCTGAACTGCCTTGGCAGCTCAACGGCACAACCTCGGCCAGACCTTCGCCACAAGTAGCAAACACGCCCTTGCCCGACAAACCTCGAAATCCTTCAACCCCAACACCTACTGGTCCAAGTGCTCAGAGCTTATCTTCATGCGAAGGCAGACGAACAGGTCCCCAACCGCCGCCTTCTGCCCCGCGGGCAGCGAATGCTAATACTGCGACATATTCAAACGACAGCTTGGGCAACAGCATCACCTCTACTAAGCTTGCTATGGAGAGGTTTGTCATTTTCGAGAGAACAATATTCATTTACTCATTCCCCATTTTATCAGTATACCTCGACCAGAGGTGGTTAAGAGGGTGCGACCGGATCCGAAGGCGTCCGATTCACCCAGGCCACCTTCAGATGCATCCATACCTGCACGACCTGATATTTCGCAATCCCTTGAGCGCCGAGGTACTCCAACTGAACCTCGCTACGCGGATAACTCCCGTCACCCTACTCGAGAACCTCCTCATGCCCCCCTACACAATGGATCCCTACCTAGAGATCACCACGAATCCTCACGCCACCATCGAGCGAATGATCTACCTCCAACTCGGCAAGAGATTCCCCCTGCCATGCCCCCGCCTGCGGCTCCCAGCCAAACTGCATCGGCGCAAGAACTAAGAGAAACCGCCAGACAGAGTATCAGTCGACCCGAGAGATTGGAAACTACAGGTCAAAATGGTTCTGGGGCTCCATCTCCTCGGGTGCGTTCTCCATCTCCGTCGAGTCGTCCTGGCACGAGGAATGGGAGTACCGATAGCCGTACCAGCGGAGACAAATCCAGGTCAGATGCAGGCAACGCGGAACGATCTGTGGATGATCGACGACCAGAACGCGATACTCGTTTAGAGAACCGGGAACCTACCTCAAGTCTCAGTCGCCGTGATAGTCTGACACATAATCGCTCAGAACGGAGGGATCGTGGAGGTCGCGACGCTGACAAAGACAGGGACAGCGAGAGGGACAAGGATCGCGGACGTGAGAGACATGGTGATAGAGAACGCGAGCGGGACAGAGACAGGGAGAGGGAACGAGACCGCGACAAAGACAGGGAAACTCGAGGGCGTCGCCGAGGAGGTCGTGACGAGGAGGATCGTGACCGCGACTCTAGGAAGGACCGCGAGCCCACTGCTAGCCGAAATCAACCTGCTCCTCCTGTGGCACCTGCTGATGAGCGTGGTCTACCAAGTCGGCCGGATAACTCAAGACGACGTGATACACCTCAAAGTAATGGGGACGACTCCCTTGGGAAGAGGAGGCGTCCGCCTGATGATGAGGTAAGTCGATACCTTCTGATATGATATCGAAGTACTCAAGCCACTTTGCTAGCCTCCTGAGCGAGAGTCCAAGCGTAGTGCACGTAAGGATGGTCGTCGTGATGACCGTGGTCGCAGGGCCCCTGAAAAGGATCGGGAGGATCGAGGTCGTGATTCAGATCGAAGACGAAAGGATCGTGACGGTCAGGACGAATCTCGAGCTTCCCCTGCTGACAAGGTGCGTTCCAATTAGTCAATGTCAAAGACAATTTGTGCTCATGTTGCTGTCTACTTAGTCCTCGGACAAGAGACTGCATGATGCACCCTCGGGTCCATCTGGGAGCAAGACCCTACCTGCTACTCCAACTGGCCCAAGAGCTGGGGTCGCTCAGTCCTCTTCGAAGCCTGAGCCTATTAATGTACCTACACGTGATCGCGGCGACAGACGTGATGCCCAAGGCGGCAAGCCAACTCCAAGTGGACCGTCCCTCCAGTCTCGTATCAGCGAGAAAGATATTTCGGCATCGCATAGGGGACGGGACAGAGGGCACGAGGAAGACCGTGATCATCATAAGAAACGGACTGCTTCTGGTATGTTTTCAAATTTTATTCTCAGTATCAGTCTTATGAACCGTGCTCTCTGCCAGACCGTGATATGGACGTTGATCCTGGGCCATCGCACGAGCCGTCGGTACGTCCCAAACGTGCCCGCGCTGGAGGTCGTGGTGGTAGTGGCTCCTCCGCTTTCGCCAAGAGAGTCCTGCAAATTGATCAAGACCATCGCGGCCCGCGAAAGTAGGGTCATGGCTGTAGTATACTTTTTTTGTATCTTCATCTCCTAGTATTATTATATATTTCTCCTGGTGCCCAATGCATTAAAGATGAAAGAATGTAGATAATATAACGACAGACCAGGGTGTTGAACCCTCGTTCTGTTTCGTCAAAATGAAGTAGATTACTTCTTAATAAGAGTGAGGAACTCTTCCCGAGTTTTTTGCTGTGTCCTAAAACAACCAAGCATGCAAGAAGTAACAGTAATTGAGCCTGGCTTTTGGACACCTCGCATCGTCATACAGAGGTGTGTAGCCTCCATGACCACCGCCACACCACGAGGTTTAATGGCTTCTTGCACGGCAATGGCTATCTGTTTTGTTAGACGCTCTTGAACCTGTAGGCGGCGACTGAATGTTTCAGCAATTCGAGCTAGCTTTGAGAGTCCGAGGACGAGCTGATTTGGTATGTACGCTATGGCGATCTGGGTTTCCATCAGTCGGGTGACAAAATCTTTCATAGAGCAAAGAGAAATCACGCACCTTTCCGGTAAAGGGTACGAGATGGTGTTCGCATAAACTTGATATGTCAATATCCCGTACGATGACCATTTCATCATGATCCTCCGCAAAAACGGCATCGTTTATCACATCTGCGTTTATGGCAAGCAAGCATAGCCCCCATGTTCATTCAGAATAGCGGTGATGAAATGTCGAATGAGGTTAAACTCACCTGCCAGACGTTCTTCATATCCACGCGTCATCCACATTATTGCTTGAGCATAGCGCTCAGGAGTGCGTTGGAGGCCTTCGCGATCGGGGTCTTCGCCGATACATTCGAGAATGGCCCGTACAGCCGAGACCATCTTCCTTTCTCGGGAAGCTTTTTCCTCTGCTGTTGCATTCAAACGAGTAACAGTTGACTTGGCTGGGTGGAGTAATTTTTTACGGTTTCTGATATGAGAATTGGGGTTGGGACAAGTCACACACCTGGCCATCCCAGACCATTAGGGTCGGGCACTAATTCGCTGGCGAGCTGTGACATGGGGAGACCGTCAGATATCTGGCCTGGTATTAGGGGTGTTGAAACCCCAGACTTGCGAAACCCATAGCCATCTCGCGGGATGGGACTTCGAGGCACGGAAACGGATCTCTCTGTATTCCGGGGTCGAGTGGCCTCTTCTACCCCGGACGTGTCATTGTCATTGTGATCGTGCTGCTGCTGTTCTTGCTGCAGACGCTGCAGACTGTCCGAGAGCTGGGCGACATGGGAAGCATCCGGGGATGCCATGGTTGTGAAAGAGAGACAATTTTGTGGAAAGGTCCCATCGCACACGTGGTTATCAATCACCCGACGCGCCATACCGTTTTTGGCTGCACCTCGAAAAAGGAGAGAATATCTTGAGCATATCGCTCCCTCTTTTTTTGCATGACAGACAGACAGACAGCCGCCACATATCCTGCAGAAATAAGGAGAGAATGGGTTTGGCCGACGGCTAGGATTGACGTCGGGCTTTCGGCCTTGATTCGCCTTATTTGGATATGTGAAGGAACCTGGCATGGTGGCCGACTCCTTCCATGTTTTGGGTCACTTTCACCAAATGCGCAAGTCTGTACAGCCTGGAGCAATTGGGCTCTCGCACCGCAATCATACGGGCATGAAATACATCCGGATCTCATATATTAACAGACAAAAGCATTCATCTACTTCAACAACAACTTTTGGTAGGTTTGGAGCAAGACGGCGGAGTGCCCTTTCACACCATATAAAGCCCACCCGCCACAGATGCGGTCTCCCACATCCTACCGCTCAAACATGCGTCACAGGATGGGCTCGAGCAGGCTACTCTTTCCTGCAGATTTCCAGTTGCCACCGCGCAATCCAACCACACCAAAGCCCTCAAAGGCAGAGCCAGACTCTGTCTATGATGCCTGGCTTGCCTCCAGAGAGATACCGGGTCATCCAGGAGTCCATCTCGTCCCAGGTGCTCCCCGACCCCTCACTGTCGAGAATGCTCAACTCGCTATGTTCGTCACCAAAAACTGTTCATTCGACTTTGTCAGTGCTTCTGCCTTTCTCCAAATCCTTCGAGCTTATGTTACTCTGTAGTTCAGGATACTCTTTGGGCTAAACCCTCTGCGTACGACGCTCATGATGTCCTTGAACGTCGTACGAGGTCTTTTCCCAGCGTTTCGAGGCTACTCCCAGGTACGTCATTCATAGACCCACTTTTTACACTCGAATATTCACGGCATTTCTCAGGCTTTGATAGTTGACGAGGTGAGTCTATACCTGTGAAAATTTCCAGGGTATCTCTTACGACCTTTGGTCTGTCAAGTAGCTTCAGTCCCTGATTGCATCAGAGAGCTTCACGTGGACCAGACTCCTGTATCTGATATCAACAGAGGTCTTTCGAAGGGTAATCGAAGGCTGCCTTGATTCATTCGCGTGAGTCTTAAAATTACTTCAGTCTAAAGGTGAAGTACATTGACTGCTTTCCAGCGCTACGAATGAGAATGTTGTCCTGGGCTCTGCTCGATTCTACATCGAGTACAAGCAAATGGAACAAAGAGTTCGGCTGGATGTCCCAACTCTGGCAGACCCTACCGTCCGAGCGCTGCTGCAGGAGTCCGATCTGTTCGCACGCTCATTCACCGGAGGTGGCTTCGGAATGCTTTCGCCTCTGGAATTCGTCCACATCTTCTCCCTCTTAACCGAAATCGTCTCCCACCTTATCCTCATAGCCTCTCTTACCCGCGGTGTGTCCCACTTTGGTGTCCTTCTCCTGTCGATCTTTTCGACAATGCTTCCCTTGTTTCTCTCCTGGTTCTCATGTCCACGAGATCAGAGGGAATCCGTGGCTAGTGCCAAAGAAGCACGAGCGGCGGACCGCCAAGAACGTCTACGGAACCTTGCATATAGTGATGCCCACCGGCCTGAGATTGCGCTATTTGGACTCGGCGACTGGATCCTGAAATCCTGGTCAAGTGCGCGAAAAATAGTCCTGGCCTCAGAACAGCCGCTATATGCGCGAAATACCTCCATTTTGGATCAGTTCAATCTTTCCGAACTTGTTTCCGCCGTGCAGAACGTATGTTTTACCTCTTTTACCTCCCTCAACTCCCATTTGCAGTGGCCTCACATGACATTCTCAGATTCCGCTCCTGCTGCTGTACCAAACGTCGTCCGCTTCTCTCGGCTCATTGACGGTCTATCGCACCTCTATTCAAAGCTTGGTGTACGCATGCAGCAACCTGGTAACGACGACCAAGATGGCCTTTCAAGGCATCTTCTTGATGTCGGCGTTTACGGCCAGTATGAAATTAAAACCGCGCCTTAACCCCAGACACGACGAAACTGTCCACTATACTACTGCTCCAGGAGGAGCAAGTATATGTGCAAAGTAGGCTTCCTCATTTCCCCTTGTTTCGTCTCTGACGGAATTACTATTTTTGACAGAAACCTCTCGTATACCTACCCTGGATGTTCTGAACCAGCGCTGAAGAACATTAATTTCTCTTTGGAAGCGGGAGAGACTCTCGCGATTGTGGGTTACAATGGATCGGGTACGTCATATTTTATAACTTCATACAACACCAGTTCTCATAGATCTATTTCAACAGGCAAATCCACTCTAGCTAAATTAATGCTGCGTATCGTAGATTACGATCGTGGGTCGCTACTAGTTAACGGCGTCGACATCCGGCGGTACAATCCCACTGAATACCACAGCCACCTCAGCGCTGTCTTTCAAGGCTTCTCCAAGTTCAGCACGACGGTGAAAGAAAACGTGGGCCTCGGCAATGTCGAGAAGATTGGCTATAAGCCAGCCATTGAGACTGCCGTCCATCTAGCAGAGGCAGATACTCTCGTCAAGTCTTTACCCAACGGTCTCAAAACGATGCTGGAGACTCCCGGATACGAGTCGCTATCATATCCAGGCATGATGGCCCACGAGGATACCACGCAGCGCCACGGTCTCTCCGGCGGTGAGGTACGAGATGCCATGTTCTGTCACTTGGTTCTGGCAGAAACTTACACACATCATGTCTTAGTGGCAACGTATTGCCCTGGCAAGGGCCTTCATGCGAGCAAATGAGCCTGGAGTCGATTTACTCTTATTTGACGAGCCTGTGGGTTTTCTTGTCTCGCTCTAAATGATTTAATTATTGACATATGAAATCGAAAATAGACTTCTGCGCTGGATGCCCACGCTCAGAACCAAATTTTCGATACCCTCGAAAAAATATCTCGGACACCGTCCGGGGAAAGGAAAAAGACTGTTGTCTTTATAACACACCGTCTCTCAACAGCAAGACGAGCTGACAAAGTCGCCATGATGGAGAATGGGGTAAGCAGACGGCGCTCATGTTTTACCCACCTCCCACACTCATTAATTTACACCGCAGACAGTAACTGAATTCGGCACTCATGATGAGTTGATTAGAAAGAATGGTACATATGCCTCACTGTATCGTGCGTCAATCTAGAATAGCCATTCGTAGAATAAAGCCATAGACCAGTTTAGGATATTCTCATACTGTAGTGTAACTCTATTGTAAAGATTAATGTACTGTAGACAAACCCTGTTATCATGCCAATTCTCGCATCGATCGGTCCAGAAAATTGACCACACCGTCAGCTACAAAAGCATCCGCGATACTGCCGTCGTTGTCCACCGTGGAGCCTGCCCTTAGAGACATAAGCGTCTGAGACGTTCCATAAACACCGACGATGAGTTCGGCGCTCCGAATACCATCAATCAACGAAGGCACTTTGACCTTTTTGGAAGTGTTAGCCCCGAAAATACATGCGAGATACACGGAAGAACAAACCAATAGCTCACTGTCCACAAACAAGCCGAGTAGATTATTTGCTTTCGCGAATTCTACTGCGGCGCCTACGCTTGAAACGCGCTTGTCGTCCTTTCCAGAGCCCGATGCGGTTTGGTTTAGAAGGTGTGTGCTACCATTGCCACATATTGACCCCAAAAAGACAGGGTCTAAAAAAGGTTAATTCCGACAACGTTGCAATCAAACGAGGTGTGGCGTACAGTTTGGTTGTTTCCAGTTTAGCGCCGAACAAATATCGGGGGAAAATGAAGTGAATGCGATTTTTCTTCGACTAAACTGGTTTTCGAGGATTTCAGAAACGTTGAAGATGGTCTGAAGAATAGAATCGACAAAGGTGTTGAGGTCTTGCCATGACAATGCCTGCGACTTCCTTGTCCCCCCTGATGGATAAGCTAAATCGAAGAGAACGTTGGTCTCAAGAGGAAAATCCTAAAAGACGCTAAGATACGTCGTAGCAGCTGAACGAGTGCTCCTTACCTTCAAGAGGCTATCCAAGGAGACCATTGATTGGGATAGCGATCGAGCCCAACCCGTAGGTCCTTTGCCCGCTGCCCCAATGTCATTCCTTCCAAGAGTCTTCGCTAGCGTCTCAAACTGAGCCAGAGTTACGTCCGATACCCCCAAGTCGAAGTCTGTGTTTGGCAACAACCAATTGAAGTAAACCACTGGTTGAAGATCTCGAGTTACCTGCACCACCACGTAAACGTAGTCCCCTTGAAGGGATGAGATTGTCCATGTTTGCCCACCACCGATATTTGTGTTTACTACTGGTGATGCCTGCACCGATCCGAGATGATTTGGACGACGAGGTGTGCGGAGTGGGAACAAGTGGGTTGAAGGCACATTTACGACAGCGGTCGACTTCCAGTAGGTCTCCAGGTCGCCTCCGACTTCAAGGGTCACTCCCTTGAAGGAAGTGATGATATTGACTTCAAAATCCACCTATAATGTGATGCCCATTGACATACATTCAATCACTGTAAGATTTGGGTGACTTACCTCACCGATAACATGCAGCCTATTGTCAAGAATAGGTATTGTGAGAGATTGATTATTCTCGATGCCTCTAAACATTGAGGGCAAGGCCACCGCACGGCCAATGGTTTTGGTTCCAAAATTGGGGTATATCGAGAACTCCAATGCCAGATCGTCAAGAGACGATGCTTGGAAAGCAAATGACCCTTCGTCGCTCATCTGTGGCAGTGATATCGTGTATGGGGCGGAGTTGACGTGTGGGCCTGCCGTCATAACAAGTTTCAAAGGTGTCGTGGCGAGAAGATATTCGTCTTTAAAGAAAGGGCTGATAAGGCGATGGTGTATCCGTACTCCATAGTTTTCCTTTGATTTTTTAGTCGAATGGCCGATAGATATTTGGATGAGGTGGTTGTGAATGAGGTGGTTATGTCCGTAAACACGATGGGGCATTATCGGAGGAGGTAGTGAAAGTGAGGGAATTTGATCAATTTCGAAGTCACCAGACATATCATTGTCTAACAAGGGCGATCTTTGCACCTGCTGCGTGCTCACGGGGGTGGGCAACTCTGGCATGTCGCGCAAAAGTAGCTTCAGGCAGTCCCGATGCCCATACCACGCTGCATAGTATGAAGCGGAGTGCCCAAGTTCGTCTCGCAAAGACACACGGCATCCTCCTCCGACAAGGATGCGGACGCAGTCCGCCCGGCCATACCGCGACGCATGGAATAGTGGAGTCCATTCGTTGTACTTGTCTGCTGTATCCCAACCTTCCAGTTGGAGCAGTAATTCGCAGATTGTTGCATGACCTTCTCGAGCGGCGAGGTGGATCGGATATTCTCCGTTACTGTTAGAAAGCGATGTAGCGCCGTGCTGCAGGAGAAGAACTATAACATCGGTATGGCCTGCCTGAGCGGCTATTGACAGGGGACTGAAGTCCCCTGATGTCGTAGAGGGCTGAGCGGAGACCATTCCGATCTCCAAAAGAACACGAACCGAAGCCACGTCTCCTTTCAGCGTCGCATAGACCAGAGGGCTATAGTTATCCCTATCAAGAATGTTTGGTGAAGCGCCTGCATCAAGTAGTTGCTGACAGACAGGTGAATGTCCTTTCATCGCAGCGTAATGGAGCGCAGTACGACCATAGACATCGGATTTATCCACAGATACGTTGTTTTGGATGCAGAGAACTACCATCCTTTGAGCACCAGAAATTGCGGCTTCGTGCAGGCAAGTACGCCCATTGATATCGTCTACGAATTGAAAGTCGAAGGGAGAAGTAAGAGAGACCAGAATAAGGTCGGCGAGGTCAGGCGGTGCCTCTATGATCACGTTCCATAGGATTCTGGTAACATTCGCCATTCCACCAGTTTGTGCCATGAGATTGGAGTAATGAACGCAATCCAACACTGCCGTTGAGTCCGAGGTAGCGATCGCCTTGCGGAAGTTGTTCTCCAGATCACGAAATGGACCCGAGGGGAGAGTGCTTTCAGTAAGGATTTGCTGCGTGAAAATGTCGTTTGCTGCAGGTCCCTCAAACTTGAGTCCTGAGGATAGATCTGTAATATTTAAGAGGCAGGTAGCCACCGTATCAGCTAACTCCGAGATGAGCTTCAAAAGCGGTTTATTAGAGTTGGGTTGTATCTCGGGAAAAGGATAACAGACTTGACGATTAAACACGGGCTGAACATCCACCTGCCGAGCCAGATAAAGCTCCTTGGTCGTCGAAGTCGATCTCTTATCGTATTTCTTGAGAATCTTCCGAAAACCTGTGACATTGATCTCCACGAATTGCTAGTCAAACCATTCAGCTTGGGGAAGGAAATCATTGGGAAGACATGAGAGTTAACTGACCTGAAGTTTTCCTAAATCTCGTTCTAAAAGTCGGAATCCCTCTTCAACCGCACTCCATTCGACATGGTTTTGAGTCGTGTCTCCCGCCATATCAGGTATACCTCGCATTGCAGCAGCCCTTCGTTTCGATAGCAACGTCTCCATCCTCAATGTCACCTCCGCTTCCTTCTGCAAATAAAATGCATTGATCTACAATTCTGCCTTTCAGCAATCCTCCTAGTTGTGCAATTGGATCTACGACACCTTTTCCAACTCGCGCTCGAGTTTGAAGAAAAACGCTGCTTTGTGTGCGCGAAAGTCTGGACCTCTTTCCAAGTCATGTCCAGAAGCGGCGAAGAAAGGGGGCTGGCCCGGGCTTGCAGCAGGAGATGGCCCAGGACTGCGACGCGTAGTCTGTGATATGGGCTGTGGCGACGACTGCAACAAAGTATCGGTTGGACGAACCCCGAGTGCCAACGCTGCCGCTTCCGATGCTGGGCGATTGGCAGCAAGGGAAGAGATGATTTTCTTCAAGAATTTGTAGTCAAGATAGTAGGCCGACCATCCTGGCACCTGTTGGGCCTGGATTTGCTTGCCAAACTACACCCCAACTACGTTAATCAAGATTTCAGGGTTGAAAACGACACGACCCTACTTTCATGCTTTAGATCGTCGCAAGCTTCGACTAAGAGATAAGTGAGCAGAGACGGGAGGAGACAACTGACATCCACCTCAAGGCTCGGTATATCTAGTCCAGACTACAAAATCCATGGAAAGGGTAGTGTGAGGGATTTGGTGTTGTCCGAGATGCTGTCAGAATCAGAGGTCTTGCAGATGGCCAGCCAGACGCATAATTTCTACGCACGTGCCCATAATGTAGGTAACAAATTGTACACGATTAGATTAATGCAGGTTTCTGGCATTTGAAGTACACATAACGTCTATTAACCGGTAGGTTGGTGTGCAATCGATCACACTATCGATGACGAACGTGCGTGCACATTTAGACCAATACTTTCCGAAGTTGCCACACTCGGGTTGGTAGAAGAGTTATCGGGCATTTTCCGTGTCTCTCTACCTGCTCATATGCACAACGATAGCAGTACACGTATCCAGAGGGGAGTGCTGTAGCATTATTGATACTTTTCTTGCATATAGGACAGACCCCATAGGCTTGCTTGTCGAAGGAGATGCCTTGGGGATGAGGCGGCAGCATGCTTGGCGGTGGAATAGCCGGGCCTTGTGGCGAGGTCGCTAAGGAGCGTGCAGGTGACCCAGGGGAGTACCACCATTCCAAAAATTTGACAAAGAAGACGGCCGTTGGCAGCAGCAATCGAAGAGAGTCTAATAACAGACGCGGTGAAGACAGAAGGAGGCTCCGGAGCCGGGCCACCAGACTCTGCCGTTGATCTGGGGACAATTTGCTTTGAGCAGCTAGACTTGCAGCTCTCTGCACAATAACAACGTCAGGATACCTTTAGAGATGATACTCGTGATGTACGTACAAAATCCTCGACACCCAGCCGCCGCAGGTCAACACCAATCCAATTCAGCCATGGTCGGTACGCAGGGGTCCGATCGAAGAGGTATGAAATATTCCACAGCAGTAGCCATACTTCAAACCCAGTGTTCGCGTAGGGGTACAGTGTTTTAAAAGTGCGTCTGAAACGACCTTTGAGGCTCTTCAAGAACGTCAGTGAGTTCTATGGCAAGAATGGCTTGCATGTTCACCTGGTCGGTGAGAGCCTGGAGCTGCCGCGCGTCTAATCCTTCGTCTAGAACATCTGAACCAACCCCTCCGCCAAGTTCCTCAAAGTAGTCCTGCGCCTTTGCTCTGACATATGGGACTCCAACCTAAAACTGCGAATTAATGCATGCGTTATTGTCGATATCGCTTTGCATACCAAGAATAACAATGACCGCCATATCTCTGGGCTTCGAAGAGGTTCCCCAGATGGAATGCCTCCGACTGCAGCCGTCGCTCTCGGGGTTTCGATGTAAGGTCGCCGCCTGCGTTTCAGGCCATAGAAATTTTCTGAAAAGGAAGCATCTGGTATGAGGTCGTTAGACAACATCTTGTGTGATTCAACCATAAGACCTACTATGCTTTCTCAGGTAGTGCCGTTCGACAACCACCATGATAAGGGCATAAAACTCCTCATGTTTATTCACAATACGCAAGAGGTATCTCGGGTATCGTTGAGCAAATACCTAGATTTCATTGAGCCACTATATAATGCACAGAATGAATCACATACCGCCAAAACATACTTCAAAGCAGGTTGAAGAAGGTCTCGTAGTTGTTCTTGTGCAACGAGTTCGAAAAGAGACGGTTTGAGAGGATCAGTTCCGTTATCGTTGAAGAATTCCATGTCTAGAGTTGGAGGGTAGTGTATATGCAGGCCGCTGGGCGGTGCAGTTCAGTCGGTGCCCATTGAAAGCTGGAGTAAAGGCGCGTACAAGAGACTCTGTAAGCCTGAGGCCTTCGGAGAAGGTGAGGGATCCGGGTCAGGAAAGTTCCGGAGCCGGGTCCAGGGCCAAATACGGCAAGCGCCTACAGCCTCCGACAGTTCAATGCTCCCAGCTCGGCAAAAATTCAACGACGGATCATATTGAGTGGCTCAAATCTGGCGCTCTGAGCAGTTGTTTCCCCCCTGATTTTCATGACCACTGGACGAAATCTGTAGACATATCGCTATAAACATTGCTATCAAACATATCACATTATCAATTGGGTCTCCTACTTCCGATGAATTCACCATGGCGCCGTGGAGATCTAGACATAACCTGAGCAAAGATTGTGGTGACAGGAACGCGGAAAACGCATTGAAAACAGCTTCGACTTTACATACTTGCCTCATTGCAATACCTATTGTCGAAACGCGTGTCCTGGGGATGCGGTGTCACCAAGTCGCCCACCCAACACGCGCTTTGGTCTGGAGTGATCAAATAAAAGGGATCATAGGGTTCATCTTTTGCCACATATCGCTAACTTCAGACTAGCGCTCTCTTTCCTTAAATCCCACCGGTTTCGGGCTGGCTACTCTCTTCATGTTCCAAGGTCTCCACAGCATGGTTCCAACTGATGCAGAGCTTGCCACTCAAGCATTGACGGAAGAAGGAGCATATCGATTTCCATCCTTTACAGCTTCGGATGCGGTAACTCTGGTGAGTGTCCAAACGGTCGACTGAGTAGAGGTAGGGTTAACTCAAGAATGTAGGGGCTATCGTTGAGAAAAAGGTTTCGTGTCTCAACGCGCCATATCAAAGGGAAGGGCCTTGTAATATCGATTCAAACCATAGGAGGGCATGCCCTGTTTGCCTGCACAGTGGGTGACCTCGGAGGCGTTTCTGGAATCGGAGATGTTAGCCTGGACAGCTGGGCTTGCTTGGAGGGTATGATCAACGTGGTCAGGCGGACTGGGCACTCGAGTTTCTACGTTGAGAAGGGGATGAGCGCCATGGGGAAATCTACAAAGCAAGTGGGCACCCAGAGTGATTCGCTTCGAGTAAATGGAGGCGGTGAGCACAATTTATCCTTCGTTGGAAGTTCTCTAACTCGATCCCTAAGCCTTTCCAATCTGGTTGGAGGTATGTCTATTACTGAATCAATTACTGAATTGAACGGAATACAGATTTCTGAACTGCTTAATCTAGAATGCGCCGTGCTGCCCAATTGCAGTTGTCGCTTGCTATTCAGGATCCTCGCAAGAGGACCATAATGTGAGTGGGCTCGTCGCGTTGGATAATGGTGTAGTATTTGATCAAGTCGAGCAGCTCGTGGCATCAACCGTTCGCGACTATTTGGCGAAGGTACGACGTACAAGCCAGGTGCCTATGCCCGAGCCAGAAAACCACATACCCCAAGTTCCAAGGCGACCAAGCACGGTAATTATATTGTGGGTTCCATGTAAACTGAAGCTCATGCTGGTTTGTAGGAATGGTTGCCAGACATACCCCCATCTGAATATGAACGCCGCCCACAGTCACCTTACACTCATCATGAAGAGTGATAAACAGATATAATAGGTCATCGGGGTATCATATACTTAGCAATTATCATAATTAAAAAGGAGTAGATTCTTCCGAATGACTGGTCTCAGAAGACTCGGTCTTGCCATATGTGATTACACGGATGGTTTCTGCAAGAAACTAAGAAAATCGTCACGACAAATGGTTCTACATTCACGTACCGTGCTTCAAGAAGATTTGACGTTGACCCTGAGGAGTGGTCGGATCGGCATTGGCGTCTGGCTCCCGCAGCTCAAAACTGCTTTCCACATAAACTTTGCTTCCTTTCCGTAAGGTCCGAAGGAACTTATTTGCACTATCGTTGAAGGAAAGAATGCGGTGAAAGGTGGATGGAGCGTATTGACGTTCTGCATGAAAAATGAGCACGAAGCATAGAATGACTGAATTTTGCCATACCTCCGTTAGCGGAAGCAGCCAGAGGGGCCCCTCGCGTGACGACGGTGTACCTTTGAAAGAAAGCGTGAATAGGAAATATAATCACGAAAGCAAGCCACGTACGTGATAAACTCTTTGTCGTTCTTCGTCAGACGACCTTCTGGATCCTTCACAAGGGTTCCAATGAGGGTCAGCTTCGCGAGGTCGCTAGCGCGACTAGGAGTGGTGGAAAATGCCTATATAGAAATAAGAATTGTTGTCCACTAGTAGAAGAGATTGACGTACACGGGTGAGGGTGCGAGAGTTTGCAGAGGCACGAAGAGCGGCGAGCATAATGACTGTATGGAATAGAACAGATTTATTGGAAGCGCGTCTCAACGGCTCGCGCTGAAGAAAGTCGATTTATTTGTATCTGCTTGGTGAAAGCTTCTGTGTCTCCATTTCGGGATACGATCACCCTAAGTGCCCAACTTCAATCTTCAACTCACTTTCCAACCACTTTCATCCTCAAGGTCTGACAATAGACCTCTCAAATACTTTTGAAAATGTCGCGGCATAGAGATATTAGGAATATCAAAATCGATGGTGAGTTCGTTTGTCAGAGGTCGTTAAGTTATCTTCATCCCCCACTTTAGCTGAACTCGATGACG
>Ga0247742_10000919_pt1 | contig 21923 bp, 24 predicted proteins | sample UWRJL208509C2_FD_180944 | JGI IMG/M metagenome (GOLD analysis project Ga0247742, IMG submission 180944) | Plant litter microbial communities from Arlington Agricultural Research Station in Wisconsin, United States - UWRJ-L208-509C-2 | ecosystem: Environmental > Terrestrial > Plant litter >... | reverse complement strand
ATTACTGGCAACCGGAAGTTGTGAACACAGCCACTGTGGCTGCCTAATTACTTCTCAACGGTCCAAACATGCCGTGCCACGTTAGTCGCATGAGTGCGTGAGTCATAAATCATGTGATCATATTGCGTCTCGGTACTAATATCCAAAGGTAATAATATCAAACATGAGTCGAAAGAGGTTCAAACGACCTGACTGCCGACTCAAGGGCAGTTGAACCCCAACTGCCCTGAACCCTGCCTCCGGTGTATGCTAGTCATGGACCGCTTGAGATACGTCACACTGCCAGACCTGTATTACCCGGACCCGAAGCACTGTAGTCCAATACACAAGACGCTGGATCTCGATCGTGGATGGCGATGAAGTAATGTTTCCAGAGGAGAATATTGCTGGCCTATATAAAGTCCTCGCTACCTTGTCCTGTCGAACCAAACACCACCCCGATAACGCGACATGTGTGATACGTTCAATCCCCATTACTTGATTCCAGGTCACCAGTCTCTCCGAGTTGAGAACCTCATCTGTTGGGTCCAGGCAGATGGGAGACCAAAGATTGTCGGTTCCCCTGAACGCTCCCCGGAACACAACGTCTTCAGTTGTTGGATTGAATCCAAAGCTGGCGAGGCATGTCCTCCTGACATGGTTTTACCAATTTAGCCATCATGATGACCTCATGTAGGAGTTCAGCATCCACTGGCACAACAGCCATCGAATGCAATCCCTGGAGGGCAGGCTCCACATCGATGGTGTTCTTTGTGACACCCATCTTCTACCTGATGCGGAGCTTCGACCCGAACCCTACTGGGCTACTGTTAATCTGGGCTGGGCGCAAGTCTCTGGGAGTACACGGAGGAATTTCCGTTTCTCAGAGGTGCAGAATGACGGTAAGGGCGCTTTATTTCTCCGTAACAATCCAGTTTTGATGATTTGAACCGCAGTAATGAGGAAGATAGAGGACAAAACCATGCCAGCGGAAATTGGCACGATCAAGCTAGAAGTCCGACGTGTCTCATTGAAGGGTACGGTGCCCATGGAAGATGTTACATACACTGGTCGAATACTAGACGACACGATCGTTGCGGGTTACTCTTCTGAAGATATCCCTCACCATGCGATGTGAGCTGAAATACCTCCCAGAATGCACCCCTCAATTCATCGTTCAAATTTAGGTTCGGCTCAGAATACCAGCATGCCCCTAAGCAGCTTACAGGCGCCAAGGGTGAAATTCTCGATGAAAAGCCTCTATATTCATTTATATTCAACTATCGTCCAATTGGTGGGTTCCCCGCTATGCAGCCATGTCGGAAGTTCATTACATATCAATGAGATAGATTATCTATTGGAGAAAAACCTCATGCCACTACAATTTATCAGACCACCCACCCGTCATGAACGACGAAAATCACTAGATTTATTACCACTGGATCCGACGACGGTACGTGTTATAGTACCTTTAAATTTCTTGGAGTTTGAAACCTCATTCAACATTTTGTAGGATCTCGATGAACTTCCTTTTCGCAAGGAGCTTACAATTTCAGGCTCAGTCCGAAGCCATGAGAGCCTTCGCACTAGCAGTAGGCTTCTTCGCCTGAGGTAGGCGGGGAAGTCTGCTGAACAGATTAAGAACTTGTGATAAACTATCCTTTTCTTCTCGTGAGCAGCGCATTCGCATTCGCACTCGCCAACGATTACCTACTTATCATCCCTGTATTATAATTTATCACACAACACTTTTGAACGCTCCGGGTATCGTACTTATTATTATTTCTCAATTTGATCCATTATAGTTTATAGAATGGGAATGGTCGATATTTTGACCTTTAAACGCGTTTTGTTTGAGGAAATAAAATTATCTCCGAACAAGCGCTCTAGATCTTGCCTTCAGATAGATAAGCGCTGGACCCTTTGACCGGCGTCATCTGAGGATGCATCGTACACTGAAAGTTGAAACCCTATGCATGTCTGAACGTCTTGACCGGTGTTACCGGCTTGGCTCGATCATTTGAAGTAATGGGGAAGACGACGTAGCGATCGGAAAATCCGGTACGAATTAGCGTTGTGGGTGCACGAACGTGAATCCACGAATTCGTTAGAATGATAATCCAGGTTTCAAAGATCAGCATCCAAAGTTCCAGTTCCTGAGGCTACAGTCACAGAGCATAAGGGCCAGACCTCGCGACCGGCTGGTCGTTTGAGTTGATCGTGTCGATACGTCCCTGTGGAGTCGTAACTGAATGAATGCATTCTCGTAATATGAGTAGGCACAACATATGTATTCTGCGTAAGGTGATAAATGGAGAAAAGCAGAGCAACTGGATATAAAATACACCGAGCAAGCGAGCAACCTGAACGAATCAGGCTTTGAATTTTTAGGTTAGGGTGGGAGTAATTGTTACTGCACCCCGCGACATCAGATGAGCAAAGAATATGCTGCTGTCGAGTGAGAAAGGTAAGGAAATGCCGATGACAGAACATATGTGAGATTGAGGATGATGAGGGTTGTTGTACAAGCGACAGGAAGGAAGAGCACGATGCGAGAAACCAATGCTGAGTGTGCAATAATGCAGCCGATGATACCGATGAGATATGATATAGAAGAAAAAGAATACGCAAACATTGGAGGGAGTCCGCAGAGTGAAATTCCTGAATTGTTTCCTTTATTAGATTCATGCTTTCTTTGCTTTCATCCTCTTCACGGCGTCGGCTAGAGAAGGGTGTAGCATCTGCTCGTGCAGCGCTTTGCCAGCGGGCACCTAAGGGAGGTAGCATATTAGCATTACGGCGCTAGTGTATCAAAGGATTGAACTTGCCATAGGGAAGACATGCTCATTGTTGTCGACCAAGCATTCCATCAATACAGGTCGAGTTCCATCATACTCCAAGAACTCCTTCATCTTCGCTGGCAGCTCCTCAGCCGTATGGCACCGGATAGCGTGGACACCCATCGACCTGGCCAGGAGTACGAAGTCAGGGTTCGTCATGCGTGTATGCGAGTACCGGTTGTCGTAAAATAGGTCTTGCCACTGCTGCACCATTCCTTGGAACTCGTTGTTGAGGATGAGAACTTTGACACCGATGTTGAATTGTGAAGCGGTGGCGAGCTCCATGGCAGTCATGCTGAAGGAGGCGTCACCGTCGATGTCGATGACAGTTTTGGTAGGTGCGGCTACTTTGGCACCGATGGCAGCTGGAAGACCGAAGCCCATGGTCTGAAAAATTTCAATAGTAAGAAACGTGTTATAGGGACCATAAGGAAAATGTTTACCCCCAGTCCACCCGAGGTGACCATTGACCGTGGCTGTCTCCACCTAAAGTGCTGAGCAGCCCACATCTGGTGCTGACCGACACCAGTTGAAATGATCACTTCATCTTTCCTATGCCGTGTCTGGAGATCAAGTTCCTCAATAAGCTCTTGTGGCTTCATCTTCTCGCCACTCGCCGATTTCTCGAACGTGAAAGGATAGGCCTCTTTCCACGACTTGATATCCGAGAACCATGCTTCTCTCTTCTGACCCTCAATCTGAGGTACGAGAGAAGCAAGGTTTGCAACGACGTCACCAACGATAGGGATCTGCGCCTCGACGACCTTGTTCACGTTCTTGGGTAGGATCTCAAAGTGAATAATTCCACCACGGCCTTGAGCAGCGGCAACCTTGGCTGCTGGGGCGAACGTATCCACCTTGCCAGTCACACGATCGTCGAACCGCGCGCCAAGGGCGATAATCACGTCGGCCTGCTGCATCGCGATGTTGGCGTACGCGGACCCGTGCATGCCTAGCATGTGCAGACTCTTCTCGTTCATCTCGTCGAATGCACCGAGTCCTTGCAGCGTTGTGCAGACAGGAATATTACCCTTCTCTGCCAGCTCGGCTAGGAGCTTGGGGCCCATAGGGTTAGATAGGACACCGTTGCCGGCGTAGACGATAGGTCGCTGGGCCTGGTTGATCATACGAGCAGCCGCCTTGATGAGCTCGGGATCAGAGGCGAATTCCTCCATCTGCAGAGGGTTCATGGGTAAACCAAGGTGAATGCCCGGGGTGGTGGCCTTGAATGGCAGACCTGTGCGCAGGATACCGGCAGTAATGTCCTTGGGTAGGTCGACGAGGACAGGTCCTGGTCTGCCGGAGGTGGCGATCTTGAAAGCCTCGTTAATCCGTCTTGGTAGTTCCTCAATGGACTTGACCATGACATTCCACTTGGTGCAACTACGTGAGATCCCAACAATATCGGCTTCTTGGAATGCGTCTGAACCAATAGCGGATGTGGCTACCTGTCCCGAGAAGACGACGAGGGGTACACCATCGGACATGGCATCCTGCATTGGTGTGATGACGTTTGTCGCTCCTGGACCTGATGTGACGAGGACAACACCAGGCAGACCGGACACACGAGCATATCCCTCTGCCATATGACCGGCACCTTGTTCGTGGCGTGGCAGCACGAAGTCAAAGTGGGGAGATTGGTAGATGGCGTCGAACACGGGCAGGATAGCGCCGCCGGGGTAGCCGAAGATGTGCTTAACGCCATGGCGCAGCATCATTTCATGGAAGATCTGCCCACCAGATAGACCGACGAATGAGTAGTCCAGAGGTGCATTCGGTGCCAGTCCTGGACCGTCGATGCGAGATGCAGGCAGTCTTGTATTGCTCGGCGTCGGCACCTGCTGGAATCCCGGTGCTGGGGTAGGTCGTCTGCTCGTATTTTTAGTATCAAAACAAGTTTAGACCCTTTCGCTCGACATACGATGCTGGTGCCGGTGTAGCTTTCGCTACAGTGGTCCGGCTAATGTTGCGAGCATGCTCCCTCACCCTCGACTTCGCGTCGAGCATGGAGAGGTTTCCCTGTGCAGCGACAGAAGACTTGCATCGTATAATGCTTGTCGCCGCTTTTGGTGCACCTTTTGTGGTGAACGATCTGGATGCTGGCAGAGCCATGGCTTTTGGGAATAAAAGAGAGACGGACGGGGACCAGTAGGAGATGGTGGTTGCAGACGAAAACTTTATTGGACGCTGGAGTTGACTCGACCCCAGACCGGCCGAAGTATTCCCGATCTAGGCAGCCCTCGGCCGATCTATCCTAAGATTAGATAAAAGAACAACATTGCTGATCCGAAAGAGGGTCACCTGTGTCCAAACATCGACAACTCTCTCAGAAGAACTTCAAACGTATTGAATAGTGGAGAGTGGGTCCTAAACCAACGTCTGGACTGTCGCGAGATGTATACAATTCCATTCGATGCGTGTGACTTTGGAACGCATCAATTGTGAATAGTTTTAAGCATGCTTTCAATCTGGAACCTTTAGTTGACTAAAATTGCCAAGCGATGGAGCATTTGAAGTCATTATCATGATGAAATAACGTGTATAAACTACCCCAGAATACAAAAAAAATGTAAGAATAAATCTTCAATGACGAAGCATAGCCCAGGTAAAGATGAGATTCTAAAGCTCGTCATTGATTCGGAAGGCCACGACTTGGCTCTGCGTAACCTTTATACTGGGAAGCCAACTGGGTTTGGTATGCCGTCTGGGCGGGAACGGATGACTGCCCGGGAACCGCAACATTTGTCGTCTGTTGGCCATACTGCATCGGCGGAGGCGAGGGCGTAACGCTCATACCAGAGTTGTAGTTTGGACCCGCACCAAAACCGGCGTTGTTCATCGGAGGTGAACTAGGTGGTGGGCTTGACGATGGCGAATATCCGAATCCGGGCTGCTGTTGGTACTGTGGTTGCTGGTGTTGTTGTTGAGCATACCCAGCGGCACCCATAGTCGCCATACCACTGACCCCAGGGGCAGGGAACGAGCCGGACGGAGGGCGGGCCATATATCCATCGATCTTCTCCGCGAGCTTATTCTGCAGCTTCTGAGGCAGCTTATCAGGTCCGTCCCATTGATATCCCTGCTGTTGCTCGGCACCTGTCTGTGTCGCGCCGTACTGCTCCGCTCCAGTTTGGCCTGGAGAGGGATGTTGACCGGGATACTGTTGGGGTTCACAACTCTCGACTCCTTGACCGCCTTGGCCACTTTGCCCGCCTCCTTGACCCCCTTGGGCGAAGTGAGCCTGAGCAACGTTCACACCTGCATGGAAGGCAGCCGCTGAAGGGGCAGCAGCACCTCCAGCAGCTTGAGGTGGTGCGTTCGCAGCCAACGTTGGAAGAGTAGGTTTCGCCGCGAACTCTTCCTTTCCGTACAATGAGTCACCGCCATCGAATTTACCCTTGAATTTGTTCGCTTTGCTATCAGAACAGAAAACATGCTTAGCAATGGGTTACCTGTTTTGTTACTGAGAAAAAGAACTCACAAATACTTGTACAGCATAAACGCTGCGCCTGCGAATAACGCAAGTCCACCGACGACGCCACCGACGACTGGCCCAATAGGAAACTTCTTTTCCGATGTGCCATCAGATACTGAAGGAAGACCAGTACCAGTAGAGCTTGAAGTCGGGAAAGAACTTGTCCTCGACGAAGGTCCTGGGGTGATGATGCTGCCAGGGTTCGGGTTCGGATTGGGATTTGGGTTCGGAATGGGACTGGGTGGAGGAACGCCAGGTGGAAGGGTTGAGCAAGTCGACCCAAATAATGTCGTTGTCTGAGTCGCAACACCGTCTGAGAAGAGGGTGATTGGTATTTGGGTAGTCACGACCGCTCCTGAAAGGGGGGTGAATTTAATGCAATGAATGGAGAGGGGGCGTATTACCGTCTTGAGTGATAAAATTTGTCACTGTCTGCGGCACACAAGTCGACAGCCCGGTCTGACTGACGCAGGTGGTGAACGTGGACGTTATCACATCCCCTGGGAGGGTAGTCACAGTAGTGGTAAAGGTGACAATCTCAGTGCTGGTTGGGATGGTGGTGGTCCGAGTGGCCGTGGCGATGGGTGTGCAGACTGTAGCCATATTGACAGAACGTCCGAATCAAACCGTAATAAGACTGAGCAGAGGATTGTCAAAGAGGCTAATAGGAGAGTCTAGGGGGACGGGGAGGACCTCAAGGATGAAGCAAGAGCTTGCGAGGAACTGTCGTCGAGTCCTTTTAGCCCTTCGAGAGGGCTGTGAAAGAAGGCGGCTCTTAGGCTCGACTTTTGAGCGTGCCTGGATTTGCATTTTCTTGGCTTCAAATCAAACAGGAATTCAGGCAACATTATTGCAGGGTCAGCTGCTAAAAGCGATGGTTGACGGCGGGAATAGTCCTTGGCATGAGTCTACTGACAGGACCCACAGGAGCTGAGATTATGTCCGATGCTAGAGCGTTGCAGTAAGACTTACTATCTAGGTAGGCAGGACTGGTTGATCAATTGAATTGTTCCAGCGCTTAAGAATTTAGATAGGCGCCCAGAACAAGTCCAAGCTGGGAATGTGCTTGCACAGTGGTGTTAGGCGCCAAGGAGCCAAGATAGCGCTGACCGTGTTTGACGTTCTTGGCGCCCATAAACGCTCGGGGGGATCCGTATCGCCGACCGGTAATTTGGGTGCTCCGGTGGCAGTGCTCGAGGTACTTTGCTCCGAATTCAATTGAGCGCCTCGTGCATTCAGAAACTCCACAAAAACGAGAAAATGAAAGGGTATCCCCAGACCACAGTGGCGATTCTTATGGTTAGACCTATCTGACCCGGATGCTGACCCGCTGCGGTTCTCTAGATAATCTCCACGTAAGCTACTAGTGGCTCAATAGCTCTGAATTAATGTAGTAGTGATCCCCGGGACCCGTTTCAGCCAGGATTTGTTTCGCGCCTAAGCTTCTTTTTCTAGCTTTCTCGGTGTTGTGTGTCCACCCACAACTTAACATCGCGGAAGGTAGACGTTATGTAGTTGTAGGTTTTACTCCGAGTCCTGTCGCTCATTTTTTCATCAACGAAGATATATGATATTCGCGAGTGATCCCAAGGCAGAATCAAATTCAAAAGGCTGTGAACCCTCCAGCTACTGATGTGTAACTCGGTGGTAAATCTATTACACTGTTGGGAGACGAAAAAAACCTGACGCCGCTATCCTCGTGGCGCACTGCTCTCCAGTTTGAACTACTTGAACCAACCTGCGATGAAGGGTCAACTCCAGACGTAGAAGCTTGGGAACGCCCACCGATCTGCGAAATCGCTTGCATTGGTGTTGATCCCTTCGGAGAAACATGTCGGGGAATGACATTGTCAAAGGGAACATGAGGCTCGGGCGATTCGACCATCTCTCTCTGGTTGAAAGGAGTAGGTGCAACCCGATCCACTGCCACCGCTCGTTTTCTTGCTCGGTAGCGAAATAACAATAGCGTAGACAGTATGAGGGTGAGCAGCGCAAGACCACCTAGGACACCGCCTATGACTGCACCGATATTGAGAGATGGCTTCGGGACGGAGCTGGGAGTCACACTGGCAGTCGACGAAATGGTGGACGATGGAGTTAAAAATGACGTAGATGATGAGTTTGAGACGATGATGTATTCAACGCTAAGAGGGACAGTATTCGGCCCTCCAAGGTATGTCACTGATATAGTATGATGCTTGGGATCGAGTTTGGGAGTTTGAAAGAGTAGTTGCGCTGAGGATCGCAGAGTTCCAGGTCGCTGGGCAGTCAAAACAAACGGTGTGGATTTTCCACCGTCTATTGTGTATGCGCAATTACTGGAGCCATCAGGTGTGTCGCCCCCACCAGGAATCGTCCCATACCAGTATAGCATCGCAGCTTGCATAAACAACACCAGAATCAGACCAAATGGCGCTAGCAGAACGATGCACGTACCATTAAATTCGAGAGATACTATGGAACCATTTGTGGTCGTCGCGTTGAAGTAGTTAGAGGGTTTCCAAGCCGTTGCAGGGGTGAAGTTGAATGTCGGATCTGTTGAGTCGAAGACGACCGCCTCATTATCCAAAGAAGCGCCAGTTGAAGGACGATATGCCAGATAATCAAAAAAGAACGGTTGCTCAGTTGTACTTGTATCGACTTTGAAAGTGTGCTGGCCGTCGACGAGATTTTGGGCAGAACAAACTATCCGCCGATTGGTAACATCGGAAGAGTATGGCGCGCCAGCAATGGGACTCTCGTCCACAAAGCATTTGAATGTGGGATCGATGACGCCTGCAATATTGGTGACGCTGTTGGTGACTGCCAGTGCTACACCTGTACCTTGGAGTCATATGCTCGTTCGGCTTTCAGCGATTTTTAGGCTTTATGTGCAACATACCTTGAAAAGTGTATGCTAGACTTCCACTAGATGCTATGGAATGGATAGTACCATTCCATGTTGGTCCATAAGTCCCCCAGCCATCCATATTGGATACATATGGATATGAATACCATTTTCCGGTATACACTATCCCTGGATTGGTATCGTCGACATGGACCGAGAAGGGCATCTGGTCCTATAAAATTGGAGATTGCAATAAACACGAGGGGTGGATTCGCTTATGGCGCAAGGGACTTGAGTGGGAGTTCAGAATCTGCTTATGTTATGCCAGTGCCGACTTAAATGTACTCAGCCCCGATGATGCGCCCGTATATGCATATTGATCATTGATTCTCCATCCTCGATCGGAATATCACTGGAGAAGTACTAGATGTTCGATGGGGTGTCTATGCACGATATAATTAGCACAGGCAGATTCTCCAGTCGTTGGCAACGGGACACGAAGATAATATCACAGGTGGGTATAAACAGGTGGTAAACCGGCCGGCGTCATAGCGTCGAGGGCCTGTGGTAACCTGATACCACTGTCTTCGCTGTGGCTTTCATTGGCCACCTGACGCGAAGGGTCGACGAGGATCTGTGGGGCGGGTTGGCTCCGAGTCCCGGACCAGGTTTGGTCTGTTGTACGGGTGATCTCCGGTTCTGGTATCGATGGTACCCCTTTTCTCGGAGGAATTTGTTTGAGAAAAGCAACTGGAGCATGAACCTCGACCAACTCGCCTATCCCTCTCTGGGTGAACGGAAAAGGAGCAGCACGATCTACCATCGCCGCTCGTTTTCTTGCTCTGTGGCAAAGCAATAATAAGGCAGACAATAAGAGGATGATTATACCAAGGCCGCCCATAACACCACCTATGATTGCACCAAGATTGGGAGACGACTTCGCGGAGGGTTCTACAACCGAACTAGGTGATGGAGAACTGGTCGAGGTGGCTAAGGATGTCGGCGATGACAACACAGATGAGTTTTGAATGAGAATGTAGTCGACACTAAGAGGCACGGTATCTGCTGCCCCTAAGTACATCACCGAAATATTATGGTGTCCGGGAGAAAGCTTTGGAGTTTGAAAAAAGAGTTGGCCAGGGAATTGAGAGTTTCCAGGTGGTAATGCATTCAAAGTGAACGGAACGGGATCTCCACCGTCTATTGTGTATGTGCAGCGACTAGAGCCGCCAGGGGTGTCAGGAGAGATCGTGCCAAACCATGATAATTTTATGCCTGATAAACAATCAACATTCGGGCCAGATCATTGGCAACAACTAATAATTTCGACGTGCTTACCTTGAAAGTCCAGAGATACTGTAGCGCGGTTCGTTGTTGACCAAGCTATCGTAGGATTGTAGTGGAATATCGGATTCGCTGGGTAGAAGAGCACTGTCTCATTATCCAGAGGAACGTCCGAAGATGGATGGTACGAGATGTAATCGATTAAGAAGGGTTGCTCGACTGTGGTTGTTTTAGCTGTGAAAATATGTGGGCGATCTACGAGATTTTCGGCGAAACAGATCGTCCATTTGTTGACGGTGTAGGGGTAATACGGTATATTCTTAATCAGAGTTCCGTCCACAAAGCACTGGACTGTAGGATCGACAATGCCTGAAATGTTGGTAACTTTGTTGGTGATACCAAAAAATACGCTTGTACCTAATCTCTTTCAGCGTTTCATACTTTCGAAGCCATCCAGATGGAAACATACCTCGAAAGGCGTACGATAGACTTCCACTGGAGGTCGTGACATGGAGACTGGTATTCCAGCTGGGTCCAAAGTTTCCCCAATCCGCACCATCAGTGCGATATGGGTACAGAGCCCATGAGCCGCTGTATTCTATTCGTGGGTCGGTATCGTCGATGTAAACTAAGTCGGCCATCCCTAGTTGTTGGAAGTGGAGGCAAGATACCGATAGACCAACGATGGTTCGACTGGGATGAATATTTGGGAAGATTGTTTATATGCTGTCCAGAGGTAAAAGTTCCCAACCTCAGCTGATGCACCTGTGTGTATTTGATTCATCCCCAATCATAACATCACTAGGGAAGAAGCAGAGTTAGATCGAGGAAGGGTCTTGGCCGTGGTACAGATCTAATATCTAGACCACGTAAAAAATTAACAGAACGTCACGAATATAATTATATATAAGACAGCGGGAAACCTCCTACCAGAATAAGTACTGCAACCTCATGACATGCTGTACTGAATGATCATCATGAGATGTAGAAGCATTGGGATGCCCGATACTATCCTCATCCTTGGGGAAGTTTGTTGGCGAAGAGAGCGTGAGAAATGGGTCTCAACCGAGTCGTCTACGAAGGGGTCCATGGAGACGTCAATCGAGGTATGAGGCTCTTAGCAACATAATATGGCGCCTGTGGATGGTGGGTTATCCAAGTCAACTCTATATCAAGTTCAGTGGCTTTGCCAAGCACCGGTGGCGACACTTTCACCATAAGTTCGAAGAAAATGCAATTAGCTTCCAAGAAGATGGGTTTTGAATATTACTAGCAGCATTCTGAAGCCAATTCGGATATAGAGAACTTGAATACGTTTTGGAGAGACCTGTTGCGCCGCAAGTCACGGTTGCTCCTCTGATGAGTCAGCAACTACGGTTCCGATTATGGCATGTATGCGGTTGATCAGCCAGAGGTGTGCTGCATTCTTCTCTTCAAACTTCCACAATGGACTCGTTCGACAACTTTCAGTATGATTCAGCATCGTCGTACGGTGGCATGGGCATTGTAGACGATACCTCTTCAGTTTACACAGCCAACACGCAGGATAACGCCTCCTCGGTTGATCTTTCGAGTCTCTCCCTCTCCGAATATAATGGCGGATCTTCGGCTGGTAATGGACATGGCCACCATCATCAAAATCAGCCACGCAATATCATAGACGAAGATTTTGATGCCGTGCTGGACGACTTGAAGGATGAGTCGGCTGTAGATCTACCACCTCACGCTTGCAGGTCTGTTTATAATCATTTTCACGACAGAATTTTCTTGACACTTCACTTGTCTAGTTACTGCGGAATTCATTCGCCAGCATCTGTAGTCAAGTGCCTCGTATGTTCCAAATGGTTCTGCAACTCTCGAGGAAACACGTCCGCTTCTCACATCGTCAATCATCTTGTGCGCGCTAAACACAAGGAAGTCATTCTTCACGCAGAGAGTCCTCTCGGAGAGACGACTCCGGAATGTTATAACTGCGGTAGCAAGAACGTTTTTATGCTCGGCTTTATTCCTGCTAAGAGTGATACTGTGGTGGTGTTACTCTGCCGGTGAGTGGCTATAGCTTCGCAAAACCACTTATGTTGACAGATCTTACCAAGCCAACCTTGCGCAGCAATTTCCAAAGATATCTCATGGAACGCATCACTGTGGGCACCATTGATAGACGACCGCTCTTTCCTCTCGTGGCTCGTGAAACCTCCCAGCGAGACGGAACAGCTCAGGTCTCGTCAGATCTCCTTCGCGCAGATCAATCGCCTCGAAGACCTTTGGCGAGAGGATGCCAATGCAACTCTTGAAGATCTCCAAAAGCCTGGCGTTGACGACGAACCCCAGCCCATTCTACTCCGCTACGAGGACGCCTACCAATATCAGAATATATTTGGCCCTCTTGTGAAAATAGAGGCAGACTACGACAAGAGGCTGAAGGAAAGTCAGACTCAGACCGACATCACCGTGCGTTGGGACATTGGTCTCAATCAAAAGCGAGTCGCTTGGTTTTGTTTGCCTAAGTTGGAAAGTGGAGAGGTCCGTTTGGCGGTCGGTGACGAATTGAGGTTGAGGTACCAGGGCGAATTGCATAAAGCTTGGGAGGGAGTGGGACATGTTATCAAGATCCCTAACAGTATGTTTTTCTTTGCCTGACCAATCACTATCTAATACAACCACAGACGTATCTGATGAGATTGGATTGGAGTTGCGCCGTACCGATGGCGTCCCTGCCGACTGCACCCACAACTTTGCTGCTGACTTCGTGTGGAAGTCGACCAGCTTCGATAGGATGCAACTCGCCATGAAGACCTTTGCTGTTGACGAGAAAAGCGTCAGCGGGTACATCTACCACAAACTGCTAGGACATGAGCTGGAACCTCAGGTCCTCAGAACACAAATGCCGAAACGATTCTCCGCTCCTGGCCTCCCAGAGCTCAATCATTCTCAAATGTATGCGGTCAAAAGTGTGCTGCAAAAGCCCATCAGCTTGATTCAAGGACCACCCGGTACTGGCAAAACAGTTACCTCTGCCTCCATTGTTTACCATCTTGCAAAGATGAATCCCGGCCAAGTTCTCGTCTGTGCTCCCTCCAACGTTGCTGTCGACCAGCTGACAGAGAAGATCCACTCCACGGGACTCAAAGTCGTTCGACTGACAGCCAAGTCTCGTGAAGCACTCGACTCCAGCATTTCGTTCCTCACTCTTCACCAGCAGGTCACAAACAGCACCACGCATATCGAGCTGCAGAAGCTCATTATGCTGAAGAACGAACAGGGGGAGTTAAGCAGCAACGATGAGAGAAAGTATAAGACTTTGATCCGTCAATGCGAGAAGGAGATCTTGGGTGCTGCGGATGTCATTTGCTGCACTTGTGTTGGTGCTGGTGATCCTAGGTTGAGCAAGTTGAAGTTCAGGACGGTTCTGATCGACGAAGCTACACAGGCAGCTGAGCCAGGTAAGTTTTCTTGTTTTGTATGATCAACGCCAATCTGACATTCACACCTCAGAATGTATGATTCCTCTCGTTCTGGGCTGTAAGCAGGTCGTTCTTGTTGGAGACCATCAGGTAGGCTTTTAGACGTGTCATTTCGGTCAACTCTTGTTCTAACAGCTTCCAGCAACTTGGACCGGTCATCATGAACAAGAAGGCTGCCCGTGCAGGTCTCACTCAGTCTCTCTTCGAACGCCTCGTTGTTCTGGGAAATAGACCTATCCGCCTTCAAGTCCAATACCGAATGCACCCGTGCTTGTCCGACTTCCCTTCCAACATGTTCTACGAAGGCACACTTCAAAACGGTGTCACGGCTCCTGAGCGTTTGAGGAAGAATGTCGACTTCCCATGGCCCGTCCCTGATACGCCAATGTTCTTCTACCAGAACCTTGGTCAGGAAGAGATTTCGAGCAGCGGTACTTCCTTCCTCAACCGTACTGAAGCGTCGAATGTCGAGAAGATTGTGACCAAGTTCTTTAAGTCGGGCGTAATGCCAGGCCAGATTGGTGTCGTTACACCTTACGAAGGACAACGGTCCTACATCGTCAACTACATGCAGTTTAACGGTTCTTTGAAGAAGGATTTGTACAAAGAAATCGAAGTCGCCAGCGTCGACGCATTCCAGGGCCGAGAGAAAGATTACATCATCCTCAGCTGTGTTAGGAGCAACGAGCATCAGGGGATTGGGTTCTTGAACGATCCCAGGCGGTTGAATGTCGCACTGACCCGTGCTAAGTACGGGGTTGTCATCTTAGGGAACCCGAAAGTTTTGAGCAAGGTAAGTTGTCATACCCAGTCTCGAATCCTTTGATAACTGACCAATAATCTGTAGCACCCGCTCTGGCACTACCTCCTGACACATTACAAGGAAAAGGGGACACTAGTTGAAGGTCCTTTGAGCAATTTGCAGCCCAGCATGATCCAATTCAGCAAGCCCCGTCGCACACTTGCCAACTCTATGGAGCAGTTCCGCAGACACGAGACCACCGCTCGCGATTATCTTCCCTCCGGGCCTAGCGCAATGTCTTCAGATCGTAAGCTTGTGTATACTAAGCTCGACTTCTGCGTCTAATCTAAATCTGTTAGCCCGTGGCCGCTCTGGAACACCGAGCCGATTTGATGCAAGTTTCTACCGCACACACGATGCTTTGGGGTATATCCCATCCGATGTCCAGTCACTTCGATCCCAAGCCACCTACTCCTCGGGACTGCCTATGTTCAATGCGCCAGGTCCTTTCGGAGCTGGCGTGCCGCGCGGCCAGAATGGTGCGAAGAGGAGCACCTACAGTTATGCCTCCTCTATCGTCTCGCAAGACATAGGTCCCAGTAGCAGTGTCACCGATACGAGCAGTGTTGTGGGAGGTGCTGCAGGAGCTGGCTCCGGTGCCCCGAACATCGCTTACTCCCAGAGTGATCGGTTGCGCAGGAGGTCGTCCTTTGGATCTGCCTCTGTTGCCGGACAGAGCGATCTTGGAAGTCTTTCGCAGTACGACTATAAGAGTCAGGATGATGCTGGTGATCTCGACGACATGAAGAGCCAGTATGCTGGCACCCAGAACGGGGTTACTGTGTTCTAGAACCCGTACCCATGGACTGACACAGTCGTTGCTTTTGCATCTCCATCCCTTCTCTGGAGGGGAGCCGGCGGCGTCCAGCGATCCTGCTGCGACTTCTTCGTCCTCCCCGCGGTGTCCCTCAGCAGTGGCCCATCCCAGCTGTGGAATTCTCGATGCGCTGCATTTGTCCCACTCGCACATGGTCGACTAGCCTGCCTACTACATCACTACCTGCATCCTGCATCACCAACCTTGGAATTGACCCGCTCCTGATTGACAACTTGGCGCCCACATGGGATATATGCTTGTCATTGCTCATCCCATGGGATATGCCCCTTTGGTCTCATACCAACCGCGCAGCGATCCAGTCAAGACGCCCAGCGGTCGATTACTCCTTGGCTCCATGATACCTTTCCGCTTTCTCTACTGTCGTATTTTGCTTTCGCATTTCTTTTGAAACCTGGTCATCTCCAAACCGTGTATTACCATTAGTCCACTAGCAATCTCTGATTTTTTGAAAATATTTCGGATGCGGGACTCGGGTGCCGGTTATATGCCGGCAGCAAATAAAATATACAGGCACAGAAATCACCGTAAGCGATCCATTTTGATCAGTCATGTCAATGTGCATGGGGACTCGGACATTTTTCGACATCTACTGTATCTCTTTCCCGTTCCACGACCTTTGCTGGCTCGTCTTTCAGCGTTTTCCCTCTAACACGACTAATTTACGATACTCAACGATAACTGTGTCCGGGGCCGAGGTAATGATTGCAAATTTCCAATTCACCCAAGGAGATTGACTGTTTCGCGTTTAGGCCTTAGGTACTTCTGATATTCAGCCACTACCGCAGCTTTGTCAAAGCAACGTCGAGGGCCAAAGTTCTGCGTCTTGCTGGCTGGGCCTCAGAGTGACTTTACACCGAAAGCTAGTATATTAGCCCAAACTCAACAATTCCCCGGAACCAAGCCGTCAGCCAGCGAGCAGCTCGGACAGCCACCCATTCTGCCTACAACCAGCTATCTAACAGCGCAATTCTTTTCAACGCGACTCTCGGACGACTCTCATTATTTACCATGTCGTTGGATTTGAAAATTCCCGACCAGGAGTCGGCACTGCAGGAGGAACCTAACAAACTCTCTCTGGAGATCCCTAATACGATCCATGACCAGGCGTCGTCCTCTGTCGCCTCCGCTGTATCCTCCGAAATATCATCCAACCCTCTCACAGATTCTGACCTCCTACCACCAAGGTCAGAGCCTTCATCAGGGGCCAATACGCGCCCATCATCAGCAACGACATCTACTGCTTCCACATCTTCCTTACTTGTCAGCAGCCAAAAGCCCAGTCCATCTACCTCCTCCCTCAACGTGAGATTCGCACCCCTACCCGAGATTGCGCCTCGTAGGCGTAAATCCAATACACCCCTGGGTATGGCAGCCCGCGGTCAATTGGTGCGTCGACGGCGAGGGCACTATGATTCTGCTGAGGGACAGCAGCAGATTCAGGAGGCGCGGAAGGCAGCTCAGCAGATGTGGACGCGTGAGGAGTTCGAGGAACGCCGAGCTCTGGAGGAAGCCATGGCAGCTAGGCACGCTTATTACCTCGCTAGTGCTGCTGCCGCTGAGGCGAGGGAAGAGCAGGAAGAAGAGGAGAATAATGAGAGGATAAATACCAGAAGGAGCAGTGCGGATGATCTTGAGGATTCATCATTCTCACTTGGAAAGCTTGTGAAAGGTGCCGGAAAGACGCTGTGGAAAAGTGTATCCATTACAGACGTCGCTGCTGCTGCCAACAAAGGTAAAACCAAGGAGAAATGCAAGGAGAAACGTCATCCTCAGCGGCCAGAAGGTGCAGACATCAGGCGTAAATCGGATCCTGGCCCACCTTTGACTACCTCGACCATAGACATTCCTCCACTCCCGGCAACTCGACCCATCCTTGCTACCATCATATCCAACACACCAAACACTCAGAGGGCGGATGATTCGGCCGAAACTCATGAAGAAGGCGGTGTATGGGAAGAGGAAATTGACGATTCATTCCTAAAGAATGTAGGACAAACGGAAACTATCATCGAAGGCCGGGCTGTCTTCAGCGTGAAGTCGGAAGTGTTGGCTACACCACCATCCCCATCCCCTCCGACTGTAGGCAAGCGCATATCTCCTCTTGGACAGCCTTGACGAACGGGGTGAACGCACCTTTTTCTCTGCCCACTGTCCCATCAACGTCATATCATGCCAGAATCAACCTTATACCCTCAATTATCTTTGTGAAGAAATGCTTCCAGACGAACACCGTCACTGAGTGCATCCGCATACTGCTTCTTCGTGAACTTACGCGCCTTTCTTTGCCGTTTCTGGTTGGAAAATACATTACTACACTCTAATGACCCCCTTGTTTCCAGACTCGTGGATATATATATTATTGTTACCATTAAGTATGTGCTACATTCTGTCAATTATACGACGCTCCTTTTCCTATTATCACCTCGCCGAATGCTGTACGACATCTTTCATTTCCTGCTTTTATGTCCCGTTCTAATAATATGGGACTTGCTAATCGTTACGCTCGTGGTCTACTTGTTGGTTACAAAAAGTGATGGTTTTTTACTGATGAGGTATTAATCTTCTCTAATCAACGTATAGGCGCGTGTTTAGCGCTTGGCAGTGCAACGATTACTTCTAGTCCCAACTTCCACTTCATTCTTTGCGTGTGCATGTATGTAACGTAATCCCTCACACTTACCTTATCACTGATTTGTAGAAAGCACTGCTGCGTTGCTCAGACCCTTGATTTACTCGGGCTCGACCTAGCAAACTAGAATGATAAGCTCCACTTTGCCTAACGTAAATTCATGATTACCCCTAAGAAAATCGCCACCGCCGAAACTAGACAACCGGAAATCGCATCTATATCTCTAACGGCGTCCCCATTGTCGCTTCTTGTTCCCCAAGTTCCACCCTACTGTGACCTTAACAGATGTCAGGTCCACTGCTTCCACAAATACGCGTAGACGACACCGACAAAGGTATCAAGTATATTGGAGACTGGTTTGCAGATGCTTTCGCTCAAACAGAAGATGGCTGGGGAAATTTTGGGACGACCTGGGGCCATACCATCCATGGCACGAAGTCGAGTGGCAGTTTTTTCTATAACTTCAGTGGTGTGCCTAGGATTTGTATCTCTGAAGTGCCGATCGATCTCATAGTCCAACATACAGGTACCCATATGGTTGTCTATGGATCAAACAGCATAACCAATACCTCTGGAGTCATAGACCCCTCTTACCAGTGCTTGGTGGACGGAGCCCCCATATCGTCCCAGGTGCCTAATCCTCGCCAACAAAACAACTGGCAGTTCTGTTCTGGAGACTTTCGGGACGGACCCCACGTCCTTGCTGTTAACGCGACCTCTACAAATGGGAATCCATTTCTATTTGACTACCTCTCATACATACCCTCCGAGACTGTCTCTTTGGAAACTGCGACGGTGGCCTTGGACCAGTCGGATCCAAGTATTCAATACAGTCCAGGATGGATTTCTGTCCCTCCCGCATCGACAAAGTTGACGTCTGTTACGGGCGCCTATGCGTATCTCGAGTTCCAAGGTACGAGGACACTGAGAGTGATTCTATAGCAATTTACCTGATATCTTGCTTACTAGGCGTCGGCCTAACACTGATTGGGCTCACTCCTTCACTCTCCATTTACCCCAATAAACAGTCCTCCGGAACATACAAAATCGACGGTGGTTCTGAAGTCCAATTCACCTTGAAAGCCTTGAAATCAGATACAGCTCCAACGAACCACCACCAGACGCTTTTTCAAATCACTGGACTTGCACCTACGCGCCATAATATAACCATCACATATCGTGGTGATAACACAACCACGCCTCTTGCTGTCAATACGATCATTGTTCAACACTCACCAGAATCAGCCGCAGGGATTGTTTCACCCAAGTCTTCGAATCCTGGCCCCATAATCGGCGGAGTCCTAGGTGGCCTTGGCCTTATATTGTTGGTCTCCCTAGTGCTTTTCGTTGTAAAGAAGAAGAAAAGGTGGGCCGCGTCAAAGATCGAAGAGGGCCTCATTCCATACACCCAGGTTGACGATAGGGAACCTGTCGTGAGCCGAAAGGTTCAGCCTTTGATGGAGCCGCTAACGAGAGAGCAGGGTAAGAGAGGCAGAAATGTGGAAGGCGGATCGAGCACCGACTCCAGTCCTAGGCCTCAAACGCCATCGGCATCCGTCCAACAGTTATCCACCGAGACCACACAGACAACCTTGGAATCGAGAGTGTTTAGACATGAAGATAGCGGTATTCGAGTACCAGAGGCGCCTTCGAACGTCGTTGAGCTACCACCATTCTATACACCTGTATGAGTTATAATTTATGCAATGCAACTTTCGTTTCGGCGCCCTGTGTCCCCAGATCGAGACAGATCTGAAGTCAACTTTGGTTGATGCGATTTGCACTATGGAAATTGAATTCGATACTTGAGTAGGGCGTAATGGGTCTTAAGCCTGTTCAAGTCGTAAATACTGTTTAGATTATGGGCCCGGGGTGCTATATGCAGACAGTCGAGTAAAGAGTAGAGCGAACTGATATTAGGAAATTCTCACGTTTGCCCCTACATCTTGACTCTGGGAGGGTATATTAGAGAACAAACTTCTGTAGTAAATAAAATGACAACCCCCTCTCAAATGCCGAGTATGCGACAACATTGAACGAACGGCCAAGATCCAGACGGGCGCTAAACAGTTGCCATTTACAGGTGCAAAATTAAAACCAAATACGACCAAGCGTAATGGGGGGATTTGCTTAATAGCGAAAGTGGCATTTTCCGAGTGCATCGTGAAGGAGATTAATCTACTTTTCTTACCGGAGGTGGCGCTTCCAGATGGCGATGAATGCCGCGCATTTGGCAAACAAGCACTGCTCCCGTGAGCGCTCCTGGGACCTGGGTTAGCCATCAATTTCAATCAGTGCGCCACATTTCCCCTTTTTCGGACTTTCATTTTCGCCGCACATATAATTCGGTGAGTGACAACTGCACCGTTTCGTGTATTGCTGTGTGTCTCAATATTTCTTCGACCTTCACATAGACACGTGAATAGCTAACATGGAACGTATGTTGCTCGTGAGTGAACCAGGTTCATGCCACTTTGAAACCCGATAAAGATGGCATCTGCAGAGCGGATCCTTGGTGATGTTCAGCCTTAACCTCTTGCAACCCTGAAAATTTACAACCTCCGTAAGACACATTTCACACTTAGCCCGGTTGTTCTTCCATGGAGCAATCGTATCAATCTAGACAAACTCTGAAAGTAGGAATGGAGCAGTGGGCAGACCAATAACGCACGCCACAGGCAGAACTGTTGTCTTTCTGGTTAAAAGGGAGGCTAGTTGACTAATGGGATGGTACTTGACTCCTTGGATGAATATGGTAGCGATTACTAATTCCTAGCCGTTGCGGCTGAACAGATTTGTTGCACTTACGCAAAACTGCTCCGAGTTGCTGAAACATCACTGTAGGGTTCTTGGATCTGAATATTGACCTCTCCAAGAAATATATCAGTCGTTAGAAAGTGAAAATAAATGGGAAATAGGAGTGCCGAACCAGGGACGAGGGCTTACCTAATATGCGCCGAACGCCTCGTTCCTTTGCTTGCTGTGCCGGACTTTGTTGGGCTGCATCCATTTTTTGACATTTGCGGTTGAGGCTGTCCGTGGTCGAGATTCTTCAACTTCTTGTCCTGAACCAAGAGTCTTCAGGTCCTGCGGGGCGCCATTCCGACGAACTTTGCTGCTCAGCTGCGGTCTTGAATAGGCGGTCAGAGCTCACCGGCGAACACAATGTCCTCATCGTGTGTAACGACGCCCACACTCACTAGGACCGATGTCTTCACCTCAACATCGTTCTCACTGAGCACCACCCAGTCAGTGTCGACGCTGCCTGGGTCAGTGTCCACGTCGATCTTTAGCACGTGCTCTCCTCTCTCTTCTGCTTCTACATGTGTGCCAACAGCAACTAGTTCGCTGGTCACTCTGCCAGGTGCGCGTTGATGTTTATCACAATCCACTCAGCACGCTGATTCCGTTCCAGGTGCAGTGACGACTGTTCCCGTTACGGTGTCGGTTCCAGTGGGTGTGCCAATAACAGGGCTGACAACATTCTTCAGCACCTCTTGCACTCAAATTACCACTCCACCAACGGACAAACCCACTCCTCCACCTACTGTTGTTACAACCCCACCCCCCAGTACGATCACTTCCGAGTCGGTCCTCACCTCCGATGGTTCCACTTTCACATCTACCTACACGTCCACCTCCGTTGTACCCCCAACCACGGTCACTTCAACACCGCAACCTTCAAGCACTCTCCAGGGTGATAAACTCACGTCGAAGAAGACCAGCAATGTAGGTCCTATTGTTGGCGGAGTCATTGGAGGCATATTGGCTCTTGCGCTTTTGGG
>Ga0247742_10000918_pt1 | contig 21940 bp, 19 predicted proteins | sample UWRJL208509C2_FD_180944 | JGI IMG/M metagenome (GOLD analysis project Ga0247742, IMG submission 180944) | Plant litter microbial communities from Arlington Agricultural Research Station in Wisconsin, United States - UWRJ-L208-509C-2 | ecosystem: Environmental > Terrestrial > Plant litter >... | reverse complement strand
AGGCTACACGGACTTCCCGGCCTGGGAACCGGCTGCCGTTCCTGTCGGGTAATAGGACGTATAACGAAGTGTTTCCCCCGCCGACCCTATGAAATCCGGCCGCCGCCACCACACTGCTGGTGGCGGGACTCCTTCACCTGTGAGACTTATGAGCAAGAAAACCTTTCTTCTTACCGGCGCGACCAAGGGCATCGGGCGCGCTATCGCCGAGCGACTGGCCGCGGTAGGCCACCACGTCGTGGGCGTGGCGCGAAACATCGACGAGCCGGATTTTCCCGGCGAACTCGTTTCGATCGATCTGTTCGACCGCGAGGCTACCGCGAAGCAATTGGCCACACTGGTGTCGAAACACCGCTTCGACGGCCTGATCAACAACGTCGGACTGGTAAAGATGGACCGTATCGACGACCTGAAGCTGGACGATCTCGACATTTCGTTCCAGGCCAACCTCGTGTCTGCCGTACAGACCGTACAAGCGGTATTGCCCGGCATGCGCGAACGGGGATTCGGGCGCATCGTCAATATCACGAGTCTGGTCGCGCTCGGCGGCTACCAACGACGTACGACGTACGCAGGCACCAAGGCCGCGCTGACCAGTTTCACCCGCAGCTGGGCACTCGAGCTGGCCGAAACCGGGATCACGGTGAATGCCGTCGCGCCCGGGCCGATCGAAACCGAGCTGTTTCGCGCAAATACTCCGGCAGGGAGCGACGCGGAAAAGGCCTTCCTGGCCAGCGTGCCGATGCGCCGCCTTGGCCAGCCTCGCGAGATTGCGGCGGCTGTCGCCTTCCTGCTTTCCGACGACGCGGCGTATATGACGGGTCAGACCTTGTTCGTCGATGGTGGCGCATCCATCGGGCGCGCCGCCATTTAAAGTAATGCGGGATCCCGATGCGGGGTCGGGCCATCAGTGACCCGGCCCCGATTGGCGTTACGACGCGATGCCCATATTTGCCAGCGTCGGATGCAGGTCGCGCACCGGGCTTAACGTTTCCAGCAACGCGCCCAGATGCAGGAGCGTGGATTCCGCCAGCCACGGCGCGACAAGCTGAACGCCGATCGGGAGGCCATCGCGACTCGTGCCGAAGCGCATCGACAGGCCGGGAAGGCCCGTCACGCTCAACGGTGCCGTCGCATCCATCACGTGCAGGGACGAAACCGTCTGTCCGTTGATGACAAACTCCGTCGCGTCGTGGCCATGCGCGGGTACCGGTGTCACCGGGCAGAGCAGGGCGTCGAAGCGTGCGAAGTACTGGGCGAAGCCATCGCGCATCGCCTCGATCTGTTGCTCGGCAATGACGAAATCCTCGATCGACGTGTCCGGGGTGTCGAACACGCCCTGGACATGCTTGTAGATCAGATCTTCGTGCCCAGCCGTCGCGTTCTGGAAGGCGGGCTTGGTCTCCATGGCCTGCAGCTTCCAGAGCACCTCGAGCGCATTGATCTGCTCGAGCACGGGGATGCGTACCTCCTCTACGCTGACGCCGGCGCTCTTCAACGCCTGGGCAGCTGCCTTCACAGTGGCCGCGACATCGTCGTCAATCAGGCCGAAACCCGGCTCGACCAGCCAGCCAACGCGGACAGACCGGGTCGGCGAGGCACCGATGCCCGCGTCCAGGCTGACCGGGCTCGTGGAGAAGCCGTCCGCGCCATCCGGACCGGCCAGCAGCGAATAGGCCAGCGCGATGTCACGAACCGAACGCGCCATCGGGCCCGCATGCCAGAAGCGACGCGGCACTCGCGGCCAGACGCCGGTCATCGGGATGCGTCCATGCGTGGGCTTGAAACCGATGACGCCGGTCAGCGCGGCCGGGCCACGAACCGAGATGGCGACGTCGGTCGCCAGGCCGATCGGTGACATACCGGCGGCGATGGCAGCGGACTCACCGCCGCTCGAGCCGCCCGGCGTGCGGTCGAGATTCCAGGGATTGAGCGTGCGGCCGGAGAGCAGGTTGTCGCTCTCGATCCAGTACGAGAACTCCGGGAGATTGGTCTTGGCCAGAAGGATGCCGCCGGCCTTCTTCATGCGCGCGATGCTGGGTGCATCGGTATCGGGAACGCGGCCCTTGAAGATAGGCGAGCCCAATTGGGTGAGCACGCCAGCGGTGTCGAAGGAGTCCTTTGCCGTGAAGGGGACACCGTGCAGCGGGCCAAGCGCCTCCCCCGCCAGCACGGCCGCTTCAGCCGTCTTTGCCGCCTTGAGCGCGTCGTCTGCCATCGCGACGATCGCGTTGATGTTTGGGTTGACCAACTGGATGCGGTCGAGATGCGCTTGCATGACTTCGACTGGCGAGACTTCCTTGGTGCGGATCAGTTCGGCAAGTCGGGTCGCGTCTTGGTAAACAAGTTCGGTGCTCATGGGGTGCCTCGGTCTTGGATGGGGAAGGACGGCAAGGCCAGGGCGATCACTTATCTACCTAACGCTTGCTAGGTAAAAGGATAGGCATCATACGAAACACCCGTCAACTACTTTGTGGGAGCCGCTTCAGAGGCCTGATCAGCAAAGCCTCGCCATTACGGGCAAAATAGGCGGCTCAGTCCGTGAGGCGGCGCGCCCCGGCGTCTGCGATGTACTGACTTTCTCGTTACGGAACAAGATCTTGACCACTACTACCTCGCCGTCTGACGGCACCGGCGTCGATACCGATGCCGCGCTGCTCGAGCGCCTGCGCGCCGCGACGCAGCTGCTCGAATCGGTAGCCGCCGATCGACTCCTGCTCGACGGGCTGCCGTCGGACGACCGCCAGCGCCTGTACCAGGCGGTGGCGCAGGTCTATCACCCGGACCCGGGTGAGCGTCGCATCCGATTGAAGGCTGCGCAGAAAGCGAGGCATGCGTCGAAGATCCAGGTCGAAGACACCGTGCTCAACCAGACCGGCATCCGCGCACTGCGTCGGAAGCCCGTATTCACCACGCCGAACGTGTTCGCGCCGGAAGGCTTCGAAGCCCAGGACGTCGCGCCCGAGGCCGACGCCACGCATCCGCGCGAGTTGATCGAGCCCAAGCACTGCTATGTGTGCAAGCAGAAGTACTCGGCGATTCATTTCTTCTACGACCAGCTGTGCCCGACCTGTGCGGCGTTCAACTACGCCAAGCGCACCGAGCTGGTCGACCTGCGCGGACGTGTCGCGCTGCTGACTGGCGGTCGCGTAAAGATCGGTTATCAAGCCGGCTTGAAACTGCTGCGCGCGGGTGCGGAACTGATCGTCACCACGCGCTTCCCGCGCGACTCGGCAGCACGCTACGCCGAGGAACCGGATTTTGGTGAGTGGGGCCATCGCCTGCAGGTCTATGGACTCGATCTGCGCCACACGCCCAGCGTCGAAGCCTTCTGTCAGGAACTCGTCGCCACGCGCCCCCGGCTGGACTTCATCATCAACAACGCTTGCCAGACCGTGCGTCGTCCGCCCGAGTTCTACGCGCACATGATGGAAGGCGAGACGGCAGCGTTGCACGACATGCCCGAGCATGTACGCAAGCTGGTCGGTCACTATGAGGGATTGCGTAGCTCGAACATCCTTCCCGAAGCGGGTGTTCCGACGAACTCGCTGACCAGCGGTGCCGCCGGGCTTCCCGGCCTGACCCGTGCAGCCGAGCTGTCGCAGGTCCCGCTTTTGCCGGAAGAACTGATCGCGCGAAGCCATCTGTTCCCCGAAGGGAGGCTCGATCAGGATCTGCAGCAGATCGACCTGCGTGAGCGCAATTCGTGGCGTCTGCTGATGGCCGAAGTGCCGTCGGTCGAGCTACTGGAAGTACAGCTGGTCAACGCCATCGCGCCGTTCATCATCAACGCGCGACTGAAGCCCTTGATGATGCGCACGCCCGAGCGCGACAAGCACATCGTCAACGTCTCGGCGATGGAAGGTCAGTTCTACCGCAACTTCAAGACCACACGTCATCCGCACACCAACATGGCAAAGGCCGCGCTCAACATGATGACGCGCACCTCGGCCACCGATTACCACAACGACGGCATCCACATGAACAGTGTGGACACCGGTTGGGTGACCGATGAAGATCCGGCGGAGCTGGCAGCGAAGAAGGTGCTGGAAGAGCGCTTCCACCCGCCGCTGGACATCGTCGACGGTGCCGCGCGGATCGTCGATCCGATCATCAGCGGGATCAACACGGGCGAGCATGTCTGGGGGCAGTTCCTCAAGGACTATCGTCCGACGGACTGGTAAGTCGGCCGGACGGCCCCTGTTACCGCGGGATTCGAACAGCGAACTCGGTCCCGCGTCCTGCGTCGATCTGCAATGGACGACCCAGGTGCCTTGGTGTGCGCGCCACCACGTACGAACATATTTGAACATCCATTGCGCAGCTTTGTCAGTGCCCGACGCCTATCGTTCTTGATAGTTTGAACGCCTCGGCGTGATGCGCCGGCCATCCTATGGAGATAAATATGCAGATCGGATTCATCGGTCTCGGCAGCATGGGCTCCGCTATGGTCCGAAACCTGGTGAAGGCCGGACATGACGTACGTGCGTGGAATCGCAGTTACGTCGCTTCCGACACGATGCCCGGGGTCACCTTGCTTGGCAGTCCGCGTGAAGCGGTGCAAACGGACGTGGTTTTCACCATGTTGTCGGACGACGCCGCGATTCGCCAGGTCGTGCTTGACGCAGGTCTGCTTCGGGACGCCCGCCAAGGAATGATCCATGTCGTTACCTCGACGATCTCGGTCGCATTCGCAAGAGAATTGGCAAAGCTCCACGAGGATGCAGGGCTTGGCTACGTGTCGGCGCCCGTCCTCGGACGGCCGAACGTCGCGGCGAGCGGGCAGCTCAATATTCTGGCTGCCGGCAAGGCCGATACGGTAGCGATCATCGAGCCTGTTCTCGCTTCGCTCAGCAAGAAGGTTTGGAAGCTGGGCGAGGATCCGGCTCAGGCCAACGCCGCCAAACTCGCAGCCAACATGATGATCGCCATGGCGATCGAGGCCATGGCTGAAGGCGTCGCGCTAGGCGAGAGCGTAGGTCTCGATCGCACCGATTTCTTCGAGCTCATTCTCGGCACATTGTTCGCCGGCCGTGTTTATGAAAGCTATAGCGCGCAGATCACGGAGCGCTCTTTCGAGCCTGGCTTCAAAGCGAAGCTCGCTCTTAAGGACATGCGGCTCGCGAGCGAGCTAAGCAAGGAAACCGGCCGCGCGCTGCCCATGCTCGACGTCGTTCAGGAACGGCTGACCACCGTCGTGTCGGCGGGCCTTGGAGAGAAGGATTGGTCAATCATGGCCGACATCGAGCATCACGACGGCAAAGTGGAGCGAACCGCATGAAAACGTGGCTTATCACGGGCTGCTCGAGCGGATTTGGCCAGCGACTTGCGCTCGCTGCGGCAAGGCGTGGCGATCAGGTCATCGCCACCGCCCGGAACGTCGAAGCAATACGGGGACTGGCCCGGCCCTTTGACGGACGCATGGTCGCATTGCCGCTCGACGTAACCGATGGTTCCTCGATCAGCGCCGCCGTTGCGGAGGCCCTGGCGACGTTCGGTACCATCGATATCCTGGTCAACAACGCTGGCTATGGGTTGTTTGGCGCGATAGAAGAGGGGGCGCCTGAGGAATATCGTCCCCTATTCGAGGTGAACGTATTTGGCCTGATCGAGACGACACGAGCAGTGCTTCCGACGCTTAGGCGCCATGGCGGGACGATCATCAACATGTCTTCCGGCGCCGGCATCGCAGGTCATGGCGGTGGTGGGTATTACAACGCCAGTAAGTTCGCTGTCGAAGGTTTGTCCGAAGCGTTGGCGGACGAGCTCAGGCCGTTCGGCGTGCGGGTGATCTTAGTTGAGCCGGGCCCGTTTCGTACCGAGTTCCTGGGTCGCTCGATCACCTTGGCGGCGAACGAAATGCCTGAGTACGCCGTGAGTTCGCGGCGCCAGTATCGCGAGACGAACAACGGCAATCAGGCTGGCGATCCCGATAAGGCAGTGGCTGTGATCCTGAAGGCGGTCGATGCCGAAGAGCCTCCGTTGCATCTTCCGCTCGGTCCAACCGCCCACGGGATTGCTGAGCGGAAACTGGCCGCGTTCCGCAAGGACATCGACATGTGGCGCGATATGTCGATCGGGACCGACTTCGATCGGTCCTGAGCGCAATCGTTCATCCCATCCCGGCGCCACACTTCGACCGAGTGCAAAAAATGTTTCCCACGTTAGCGGGCTTTCGCCAACAACTGATTACGGCAAACGGCATCAAGATCAATGCCGTCACTGGCGGCGAAGGTCCGCCGATCCTCCTGCTCCACGGCTGGCCTGAAACCTGGTGGGAGTGGCACCACGTGATGCCACTACTCGCGGAGCATATGAGTGTGGTGGCCATCGACCTGCGCGGTGCCGGCTTTTCCGATTGCCCACTTGATGGTTACGACAAGGCGACGATGGCGCGCGACGCACACGAAGTCATGTCCGCGCTCGGCCATGAAAGGTACGCGGTGTGTGGGCACGATATCGGCGGCATGGTCGCGCTGCCTCAAGCGGCATTGTTCCGGGACGCGGTCAGTCATCTTGCGGTGCTTGACGTTCCCCTTCCGGGATGGACCGGGTGGGAGGAGACCATCGCCAAACTTTGGCACTTCTCCTTCCACATGAATCGCGACCTGCCGGAACGAATGATCCATGGCCGGGAATACGACTATGTCGCGGCTTTCATGGCAGAGCGCTTCTACGACCACAGCAGCTTCGATCCAGCGGATATCGACATTTTCGCGAAAGCCATGGCGCTACCAGGGAGGACACGCGGTGGCATGGAATGGTATCGAACACTCGTCGGCGATCACATGGCTGCGCTGGAGTACAAGAAGCAGCCGCTCGATGTTCCCGTTCTCGCTTTGGGCGGAGACCGGCGCTTCGGTCCGCGGATGGTGTCAATGCTGCGCGAGTTTGCCAACAACGTATCGGGCGGTTCGATCGAGCGGTGCGGTCACTATGTCGCCGATGAGCGGCCCAATGAGGTTGCCGCGGCGCTGATCGAATTTCTTGGAGCCAAGTCATCCGAGGCGGTGGGGCCACATGCCTTCGAGCCGGATGCGGCCCGCGTCACAACCCCTTACTTCAACGTCTAGACCCAAACGGAGACCATCATGTCTACACCCGAGATCCGCGGTGTCAATCACGTCGGGATGACTGTTCCAGACATCGAGGCAGCGAAAGCCTTCCTCATTGAGGCCTTCGGCGCCCAGCTCCTTTATCAGTCGTTCGGACCGCAGGATCCGCCGCGACAGGGCCCTGAGTTCGAGCGGGCAGTAGGGGCCTACCCTGGCACCGTCGTGCGTGCTCAGGCGATGGTGAAGATCGGAACCGGCCCTGACATCGAGCTGTTCGAGATGCATGGACCGGAGCAGTCTCAGCCCATCCGCGCCAGCGACTTCGGCATCACGCATTTCGCGCTCTACACCGATGATATCGATGCATCCGTGGAGCGCTTCGAAAAGGCCGGCGGCAAGCCGCTCACGGCACCGCGTTCGATTCCCTATGCGACCGAAAAAGGCCCGGGCAATAAGGTTTGCTACTGCCAAATGCCGTGGGGCACGACGATGGAATTCATCACGACGCCGGATCGCATGCCCTATCACGATCAGACGGAGCTGCGCAGGTGGCAGGACGAGGGTTGAAGATGACGACGAAGATGATGGTCATTTGCACGGGTGATGCCAGCGTACGATTCGATCGGGCGTACTACGCCAACGAGCATTTCAAGTTAGCCAAGGCATGTTGGGAGGAGTACGGACTTCAATCGGCAGAAGCGTTCTTCCCACACGCCGAGGGCGGCGACTGGATATCCATGGGTGTGTACACCTTCTCGTCGGAGCAGGGGATACACCACGCACTGGCTAGCCCCGAAACGCAGCAAGTGATGGACGATGTGAAGAACTTCACCGATGCGACCGTGGTGCTCCGCAGCCTGTTCACGGCGTTCTGAGCGAGACTGTCCTTGAGCGTCTCGAGTGTATCTCCCTGGCGAATGTCCACCAGGTCGGCGAGACCGGCCGATCTCGGCTACGAAAGCGTACCCGACTTTGTCACCATGTTCCGCAAGGCCCTGGGTACCTCGCCAGGACGCTACATGGCGGAGCGCTACTCGGGGTTGGCCTGAGCATGCGAATGCCTCAAGCCAACCCCGTGCCTTACCGCTGAGTCAGTACTGGTACTGCAAGGTGACACCCACCGTCCGCGGCTGGTTCAGCGCCACACGTCGCGTGGTCGGCAGGTCAGCGGAGATCGCGACCGGTAGATCGGTCTCGCCACGCTTGTCGAACAGGTTGGTCGCGTACAGCGAGATATCGAAGCCGTTGCGACCTTCCACGCCCATGCGGATGTTGGTCGTGGCGAAGCCGCCACGGCGATAGAACGGGCTGTCACGGTCGTACAGGAAGTTCGAATTGCCGACGTAGCTGACGTCGGCGCGCATGAAGCCGTCGTACTGCACGTTGACCCGGTGACGGTATTCGGCCGAGACCGAACCGGTAAAGCGCGGCACGTTGACCAGACGGTCGCCATCCTTCGCATCGGTGCCGGGAACGTCGTTCTTCAGGTGGGCGTCGTTGTAGCTGAAGCCAGCACCCAGGGTCACCGAGTTGATGGGCAGGAACTTGATTTCCAGTTCCGCGCCCTGGCTGACCGCCTTACCGAAGTTGGCGGTGATGTTGTAGCCGCAGCCGAGCACGATCTGTTGCTGCACGTGGTTCCAGTCGATGTGATAGACGGACGCATCGACGAGCAGGCGCTTTTCGAGCCACGCGCTCTTGAAACCCAGCTCGTAGTTCCACAGGGTATCCGGGTTGTACTTGTTCAACTGCGACTGGCTCAGGCCGAGGCCGGCGACTTCCGAACCGCACAACGCGGCGGGTGCCGGATTGTTCGGGCCGCCCGGTCGGTAGCCCTGTGAGGCCGTGGCATAAACCATGTTCTCGGGACTGATCTGGTACTGCAGGGTGAACTTCGGCGTGCTGCCGTAATCCTTCGAGTTGCTGTGCACTGTGCTCGGGCCACCGTTGAGCAGGCCGTCGCCGCCCTGCGAGAAGCCCTGCTTGACCTCGAACGCACGGATGCCCGCGCTCGCCTTCAGCTTATCGGTGATGTTCCAGGACAGCTCGCCGAACACCGCGTACTCGTCCAGCGTCGCGTTACGGGTACCCGCATAGATCGTCGAGTAAGCCGGGAACGGATTGTTGAACGTCTGATTGAAGCCGGCCGGGTAGGGGATGGACGATTCAAGCGGCGCGTTCACGTCGTGGTAGAACGCACCGAGAATGCCCTGGACCGGACCATCGAAGTTGCTGGTCGCCCGCACTTCTTCGGTGAATTCCTTGTTCTTGTAGCTGCCGTACATCGTGGTCGGATAAACCGTGGGCAAGCTGAAGAAGTAGTTGATCACCTTGGAGCTGTCGTCGCGAATGTTGACGTCGCGGGTGAAATACGAGGTCGATGACATCAGCTCGAACGCATCGAACTGCTTGTGGATCGCGATATTGGAGATCGTCGACTTTTGGACGTTCGCTTCGTTGACGTCACGCACCTGGTACGGGTTATCGAGCGTTGCGGGGATCTTGTCGTAGGTGAACGGCGATCCCAGCTTCGAGTACTGGTAGATAAAGCTCGGCGTGATGGACAGTGTATCGTCCGGCTTGATCAGCATCGCGACGCGCGTGCCGTAGGTCTTGTACGTGTTGACGTTGTCCTTCTTCTTGCCGTCCGGATCCGCCTCGAGGTAATTGGTCGGGGAGATCGGGTAGCGGTCGATATAGCCGTCATCGTCGCGGTAGTACGCCGACACACGCAGCGCGACCTTGTCCTTGATCAGCGGGACGTTGAGCACGCCGTTGACGTTGGCGTTGGGACCGCCATGGTAAGTGCCCGAGACATCGGTCTTGATGCGTGCCTCGACAAAGTCCAGATCCGGCTGATTGGTGACGTACTTGACCGTGCCGCCCATGGAACTGGAGCCGTAGATCGTACCCTGCGGACCGCGAAGCACTTCGACGCGCTCGATGTCGAAGACCGAAGGGTCGATGACGCCTCGCGTCGACAGCAAAGCGGCATTGCTCGACGCGGCGATCGGCACGTCGTCGAGGTAGTAGCCCACGGTGGCCGCCGAGCCTGCGCTGGACGAGATACCGCGGATAATCAGGTTGTTCTCGCCGGGACCCGACGAGGCGACGGTCAGTGCCGGCGCGATACGCGCCAGGTCGCTGAGGCTGGTCACGCCTTGCCGCTCGAGCTGCTCTCCGGTCAGCGCCGTCATGCTGATCGGCACCTTCTGGATGTCCTGCTCTCGCTTGGCGGCCGTGACCGTAATGCCTTCAAGCGTCTGCGGCGTATCGGACGCCTGGGCCTTTTTCTTGTCGCTGGCGGGGGCGGTGGCGTCCTGGGCGCTGGCCACGGTGGACGACAGGGCCACGGACAACAGGGCCGTGTAGAGAAGCGTGCGCTTGAAATCGTGATTCATGAAACTCCCCCGCAAATCGGCTTGATGGAAGGCTGCCTGCAAATGGGCAAGCCTTCGGCGCACGCTCGTCGATGCGAGCGTGTTCTTTGAGTGCGTGTGCGTTAACCCCGGGCGTCGATCGCCCTTGCTCGGTTGATGCCGGACCGTCCTGACCGGCAGCGCCTTCGATCCCCTGGCACCGATATAGCCGTCTGAACCGCGATTGCTGCGGTGCACACTCCGTGATTTCGATCAGATCAAAAAGTTTTGATGGAGTCAAGCTTTTACGTTACGATCAGGTTGCAATCGCAGATAGCCATCCAAAAGGGTCGGATCTATTTCTCTCGTGCACAAGGGGTGTCATGAAAACCACGTCCGTTCTTCTCTGTGCCTTGAGCGCAGTGGTGGCGACCGCCACCGTGTCGGCTGAAACACCGGCTGTGCCGACTGCCCAGGCTATCAAACAGACGCTCGACGCCAGCGCCGCGGCCTGGTCCGCCGGCGATCTGAAGACCTTCATGGAGTGCTACGAGCGTGCCCCGGGCACCCGCTACGTGAGTTCCAGCGGCGTCATCGAGGGCTACGACGCCATCGAAGCCATGTACACCGCGCGCTTCAAGAAGCCGGGCGGCACCTTCGGCAAGCTCACACTGGAACTGATCGACGTCAAGCCGCTGGGTTCCGAATACGCCTTCGTCGTCGGCCGATACCACCTCAAGCCGGACACCGGTGCGGAGATCTCGGGCATCACCACGCTGCTCTTCCACAAGGTGGGTTCGCGCTGGCTGATCAGCAGCGATCACAGTTCGTAACCATGGCGGGCGCACGCGCGACGCCGGACAAAGCCGCCGGGTTGAGCATCGGCTCGGCGATTCGCGACCGACGACGCGGCCTGGGTCTCACCCTTAAAGGTCTCGCCGACAGCTCGGGGCTTTCCATTCCGTTCCTCTCCCAGGTCGAGAGGAACCTCGCTCACCCATCACTGCTCTCGCTGGAAGCCATCGCCCAGGCACTGGATGTCGACGTCGACTATTTCGTCGGTGTCCCCACGCCGGGGCAGATCGTCTGCCGGTCCAACGAGCACGACCGGATCGATCTCGAATCGCCAGTGGTTTACGAGCGACTGAGCGGCCGGCACGCCGAGCGCAAGATGGAAGCGCTGCGGTTGATCGTTCCACCCGGCCTCGTGGCGCCCACGATTCACAGGGAAGGCGAGGGCTTCTGGTACATCCTCAGCGGCACGCTAGAAATGACGGTCGGCAGGAAGAAGTTCGTGCTGAACGCCGGTGACAGCGCGCACTTCGACCAGCGGCATCCTTACAGCATGCGTAACGTCGGCAAGTCCGAGGTCCGCATGATCTGGGTGGGAACGCCGGCGATATTCAAGGACTGACACCCGGACCCATACATTCGTACGCGGACTGTGGGATTCTCGACGACTCGCCAACCCCAAGGATGCACGCATGCCGCCTGAGCTCCGTTCGCGTGGACTACGCCGTCTCTCCGCCGCATTGGCCGCCCTGGTCGCCGTTCCGGCGTTTGCCAGCCCGCCGCTGGCCACCCTGGTCTTTCGCGATGGCGGCAGGCCCTTCCTTTCGATCACCGACCCGCAGGGCGCGCCGCTGGTGGACGAGACCCTCGGCCTCACCACCGCTGATGCCGACCTCGCGCAGGGCATGACGCTGGCAACGACGCAGACACGGCAGTTCACCGAGCAGTACCGCATGACGACCGGCAAGCGCCTCGAAAGGAAGGCGAACTTTGCCGAGACGCGTTACTCCTTGCGCAACGCCGCCGGCCAGAAGCTCGACGTGGTCGTTCGAGTGGCCAATGACGGCGTGGCGTTTCGTTATGAGCTCCCCGGCGTGCAACAGGCCACCGTGCTCAACGAGGCGACGAGCTTCGCGATTCCTACCGATGCCAGAGCATGGCTGCTGCCTTACGGTCCGCAGTACGAAAAGGAACGGATAGAGACCACGGCCGGTACCGCCGCGTCGGGCGAGTATGGCTATCCCTCCTTGTTCCGCATCGGCCAGAGCTACGTCCTGGTCACCGAGGCCAATGCCGACGGTCGCTACGACGGAAGCCGGCTGTCCCATCTCGTCGGCACGAACGCATGGAAGCTGACCCTCGCCGATGGGCGCGTCGATAGCACCGGCGTCACACCCTGGCGCACGGTCATCACCGGCGACCTCGCTACCGTGACGGAATCGACCCTGGTGGATGATCTTGCCGACGCGTCGAAACTCGCCGATGTCTCGTGGGTGCGCCCGGGCAAGGTCGCGTGGTCCTGGCTCAGTGAGCACGACAGCCCCTCCGATCCCGTGCGGCAGCGTGCCTATGTGGACTTCGCGGCGCGAAACGGCATCCCATACGTACTCGTTGACGAAGGCTGGAAGGACGCCTGGATTCCCGACCTGGTGCGTTACGCCAACGCCAAGCACGTCGACATCCTGCTCTGGTTTCACTGGTCGAAGCTGGACACGCCTGCGAAACGCATCGCGGCGTTGACCAAGGTGAAGGGGTGGGGCGTCAAAGGGGTCAAGATCGACTTCATGGAGTCGGATTCACAGGCACGCTTTCAGTGGTATGACGCCACGCTGGCCGATGCCGCCCGACTGCAGTTGATGGTGAACTTCCACGGCGCGACCGTGCCGCACGGCCTGGCGCGGACCTGGCCGCACCTGATGACGATGGAAGGTGTGCGCGGTGCGGAGAACGATCCTCCCGTCGTCGGCAACACGATCCAGCCGTTCACACGGAACGTGGTGGGCTCGATGGATTACACCCCCGTGGCGTTCGACGCTGGACGCAAGGAGGCGAGCATCGCCCATGAAGTCGCCTTGCCGATCGTCTTCGAATCCGGCTGGACGCACCTGGCCGATCGCCCGGAGGCTTATGAGTCCCGTCCGGTCGCCCTGGCGTTCCTCGACCAGATTCCGACCGTGTGGGACGAGACGCGACTCGTCGCGGGCACCCCCGGCCAGGATGCCGTCTTCGCCCGTCGTCATGGCAGCCGATGGTTCATCGGGGCCATCACGGCAGGGCCAGCGCGCCGAGTTACCGTACCCCTGGCCTGGCTGAAGGGAGGTACATGGCATGCGGATATCGTTCGCGATGGCGTGGGACGCGGCGATGTCGTGCGCAGCAGCCAGAATGTTGCCTCCGATGGCAACTTGTCGTTTGATGTGCCGGTGAATGGCGGTTTCGCAGCCATCGTGTGCCCGGCAGAGCAGGCGCAGACGGCGAAGGGCTGCTACAACTAGCGAATGGTCGCTGGCGTGTATCCAGGAGGACGAACCATGTTTCGGACGGTCGCTCGGACATTCATGCTGATGGTGCTCGTGGCTGTGTCGCCGTCGGGGCTCGCCTCGACGCAACCGGAAAGCACGCCGGTCCATGCCGTGCCGGGCGGCTACGCACGCGTGAATGGGACCGAGCTCCACTACGAAGTTCGTGGCAACGGCCCGCCGCTCGTCATGTTGCATGGCGGGGTCGATCCCTCAGAGATGTTCGGTGCGCCGCTTGCTGAGATGGCGAAGCACTTCAAGGTGATCGCCATCGATGCCCGGGGGCACGGGTTCAGCAAGGATACGAATGCGCCCTGGTCGTGCGAGCAGGCTGCCGACGATGTCGCCGCGGTGCTCACGCAGCTCAAGATCGACAAGGCGAGCGTGATGGGTTACTCCTTCGGTGGTGCGATCGCAGTGCAATTCGCGATCCGGCATCCCGACAGGCTCGATAAGCTGGTCATCGTCTCGGCTGCCTATGCCAGCAAAGGCCAGTATCCCGAAGTCAGGGCGGCGTTCGAGCAGATGCCGGCCATGGCCGATTCGATCGGTGGCGAGATCGCCAAGTCGCCTCTCGGCAAGAAGTATCCCGGCGTCGACTGGCCGACCATGATGCGCAAGACGGGCGAACTCAACCGACAGGACTTCGACTGGTCCACCGGCGTGCGTGGCATCAAGGCGCGGACACTGCTGGTGTTTGCCGATGCGGACTTCATCCGGCCCGAGCACATCGCCGAGTTCTACAAGCTGCTCGGCGGCGGCCAGCGCGATGCCGGTTTCGATGGATCGCTGCGCTCGCCCAACCAGTTGGCCATCATTCCTGGCACCACGCATTACACCCTTATGGCATCGCCGGCCGTGACGCAGTATTCGACCGCTTTCCTGTTTCTCGATCGCGTCGTGCCGGTCGGGAGCAGGGGAGAGTGAGGGAACAATGATTCGTAATCATGGCAAGGCATGGGTAGTCATCGGTCTATTCGTGCTGTTGTACGTTTCGGGGTACTGTCAGGCACAGTCCAGTTCGCGCCCGGAAATGACCGAATGGACCTGGGAAGTCCGACCCGATCAGGTTGACCAGAAGCTGCCAAATGTTCTCCTCGTCGGCGATTCGATCACCCGCAACTACTTCCCGGAAGTGCAGCAAGAACTCAAGGGCAGGGCGAATGTCTACCTGTTCGCTGCGTCGACCAGCCTGGGAGACCCACGCCTGGACAGACAGTTGAACGAGTTCGCTGCGCTGGAAGGCGTGGCATTCACCGTCGTTCATTTCAACAACGGCATGCACGGCTGGGCCTATAGCGAGAAGGAATATGCAGCGTCCTTCCCAGGCTATGTGGCGACGCTTCGAAAGATCGCCGCCGGTGCCCGCCTCATTTGGGCGTCGACGACGCCCGTGAGGAAGGCCAGTGCACCTGGGCCCTCAAACGAGCGGATCGAGGTGAGGAATGCCGAGGCGCTGAAAATCATGACCCATGAGTCCATCGCCGTGGACGACCAGTACGCGTTGATGCTTCGCCATCCCGGTTTCTACATGGATGACGTGCACTTCAATCCGGAAGGGTCGAGCCTCCAGGGCAAGCAGGTCGCCGACACCATCGAGAAGTACCTGAAGTAAGGGCCGGGTCTACGGTGCGGTCGCGTCGATGGCTGCCTGGAGTCGCTTGCTCGCGTCGGTGTAGCCCTGATCTTCGAGCGCCATCGGCAGCTGCTCCAATGGTGCCTGCGTCATCCCTATGTTCCGACTGATCCGGACATGCGCCAGCAGCTGCGCCTCAAGCCCCGTCGGCGAGGCGAGCGCTCCGAGTGTCGCGATTTCCCTGCTGATCCAGTCCAGGTTGTCCCGGGAAAAGATATCGCCGAACACGTGTGCCTTGATGAACTGGTCCGCGACAGGTGCGAAGTCGAACACGGCTCCCTTCGCAGCCGCGCCGATCAGTTTGGTCTGATTCGCCGCTCCTTCGCTGAGTGCGTCGTATCCGGGAGACACCGGCCCTGGCGCATCACCCTCGGCATCGTCATGGCCTGCGGCCCTGCGGGCCTCCAGCAGCTTGATCAATTCGCCGAGTGCATTGAGGCTGCGAGGAAACCCCGCGTACGCATAGAGCTGCACCAACACCTCACGACAGGTGCTGATGGTCATTCCCTGGGAAAGCCCGTCATCCAGTGCAGTGCGGAGAACCTCGAGATCGCCGATCGCCATCGATGCGCCGATGGCGACAATGGCGCGATGCTGCGTGATTCGAGGACTTTCGATGGCGTCGTTCATGTGAGTTTCCTTGATGCATCATTCGGAAAGGGCAGGTCTAGCACCTTGCCACTGTAACCGCGGCGGCCACGCTGAAAACGCGATGCCCACGATTGCTCTCATGAAGGTCATTCATCAATGGGCTTCGGCACCGCCCACGCGAGTGAGCAGGGCTTCGCACGCATCGTTCAGATGCGTGACCTGCAGTTGCTTGCCTTGCTGGGCATAGCGACGGCGCAGCGCTTCGATCGCCTCGACGGCCGAGTGATCATCCAGGTGTGCGTCGGAACAGTCCAACTCGACGGAGGCCGGATCGTTGTCGACATCGAACATCGCCTGCAGCCGCGCTGTAGCAGCGAAGTACAGCGTGCCCTGCAAACGGTAGCGGCGGCCGCCGTTGGGAAGATCCTCACGATTCACACTGAGGCGGTCGGCGTGCTTCCAGGAAAAGGCGATGGCGGAGATCAGGACGCCACACAGGACGGCGGTAGCCAGGTTGGCCAGCACGGTGATGGCGGTGACGGCGACGATGGTCAGTGCGTCGGTCAGAGGTAGCCGGCGAAGCAGCGGCACGCTGCCCCAGGCGAACGTTTTCTGTGCCACGACCAACATGACGCCGAGCAGCGCAGCCAGGGGAATACGCTCGATCAGCGGCGAAAGAAACAGCACGAAACACATCACAAGCACGCCGGCCGTGATGCCGGACAAGCGCGTGCGCCCGCCCGAGGTGAGGTTGATCATGGTCTGGCCGATCATGGCGCAACCGCCCATGCCGCCGAACAGGCCGGACACCACGTTAGCGGCACCCAGTGCCATGCACTCGCGATTGGGCTGGCCTTCGGTGGCGGTGATTTCATCGACAAGGTTGAGCGTGAGCAGCGTTTCCAGCAGGCCGACCATGGCCATCACCAGCGCATACGGAAACACGATCTTCAGCGTATCCAGTGTCCATGGCACCTGCGGCCAGTGCAGGAAGGGCAGGCCACCCTTGATGGACGCGATATCGCCGACGGCGCGGGTATGCACGCCGAACAGTTGCACGATCAGGCTGACGATGACGATCGACGCCAGCGCGGAGGGCACGACGCGGGTAACCCGGGGCAGTACGTAGACCACCAGCATCGCTACGAGTGCCAGGCCGAGCATGAGATAGAGCGCGGTGCCGGTGAGCCAACCGCCGCCCGGCGCGTGCAGATGTTCCAGCTGCGAACTGGCGATCACGATCGCCAGACCATTGACGAAGCCCAGCATCACCGGATGCGGAATCATCCGCACCAGCTTGCCCAGCCGGAGCACGCCGAACAGGAACTGGATCAGGCCACCGAGCAGCACGGTGAGCAGGAAATACTCGGCACCGTGCTGCACCACCAGGGCCACGATCACCACCGCCATCGAGCCGGCAGCGCCGGAAATCATGCCCGGACGGCCACCAAAGGCCGCCGTGAGCGCCGCGATGATCGCTGCGCCGTAGAGGCCCATCAACGGATTGAGATGCGCGACCAGGGCGAAAGCCATGGCTTCGGGGACCAGCGCGAACGCAGTGGTCAGCCCGGCCAGGAGGTTCTGGCGGACGGAAAGGGTGGAAGGGGACATGCCCCGCACCTTGCCATGGTGCACCGCATCAGGCAAGGCGCGGGTCAGTGGATCGACTTACTTTGGCGTCAGGCGGTACAACCCACCCGGCTGCGCGTCTTCCAGCACCCACAGCGAGCCATCCGGCGCCTCTTCGATATCGCGGATGCGCTTGCCGAGGCTCCAGCGCTGGACGTCGGTAGCGCCGCCCTTGCCGTCGAAGGTCACGCGGATGATGCCCAGGGTGACGAGGCCACTGATCAAGGCGCTGCCATTCCACTTCGGGAACATGCTGCCCTTGTAGAACATGAGATTGCCAGGCGCGATCACCGGCACCCAATAGATCACGGGCTTGACGAGATCGGGCCGCGTATCGGGGGAAGCGATGGGCACGCCGTTGTAGTTCATTCCATACGAAACCAGCGGCCAGCCGTAGTTCTTGCCGCGCTGGATCAGGTTCAGTTCGTCACCGCCTTTGGGGCCGTGCTCGAGTTCCCACAGGCGACCGTCAGGACCAAAGGCGAGGCCGTACGGCGTGCGGTGGCCGACGCTCCAGGTTTCGCTCGGCGTGAGGTTGGGGCCGGGGAACGTATAGGTGCTGACCACGGGCGCCGTCTTCGCTGCCTCGGTATCGGTCGCCGGATCGATCAGCGGAATGGTGGGCGTACCGACCTTGCCTGCCCACGGATTGCCCGGCGCCGGTTTGCCGTCGAGGGTGAGGTGAAGGATCTTGCCCACCGGTTGGTTGGGATCCTGCGCCGGCGTGAAGCGCTGACGATCGCCCACGCTCAGGAAGAGGGACTTGCCGTCCGGCGCAAAGGCGATCTGCGCACCGGCCTGGCCGCCTTTGCCCGTAGGCATCTGGCGCCATAGCACCTGGAAGTTGTCCAGTCGTGCCTGATCGCCATCGAGCACGAGCTGACCTCGCCCCATGGCCAGGCCACCGCCGTAGTCACCGGGCGCGACATAGGTGAGGTACACGTTGTGGTCTTTGGCGTAATGGGGCGAGAGGAAGACGCCCAACATGCCGTTTTGACCTTCGAAATAGCTGGCCGGCACGCCCTTGATCTCGGTCTTGGCGCCTTGCGGGGTCACCAGCTGAAGGCGGCCGACTTTCTCGGTCACCAGCATGCGGCCATCGGGCAGGAAGGCGATGCGCCAAGGCAGATCGAGGCTGGCGACCTTGGTGACGTTGAAGGGGAGGTCGGGATCGGGCTTCTGATCGCCTGCATTGGTCTGCGCGTGAGCGGCGCTTGCCAGCAGCGCTGCAACCCATAACCCGTGTGCCAGCTTCGCCATGTGCATGTTTCCTTGCGTCCGAGTGACGCGGACGATAGTAGTGTCCTGGTCGCCGTTTGGGTGTGACGGTTTTTTTAATGCGTCCCGCCATGCGGGCCAACGCTGATGGTCACGCTCTGTGAGCCAGGCCACATTTCTGACGTGCGACGTGTAACCGACAGCATCGGGCGACCGAAGACATGGAGAGCCGTCCGGCTCCTTCGGAGAACTGCCCATGAAGACCTCGCAAAAACTTGCCGTTGGTATCGCCGGCGTACTGGCGACGACCGGCGCCGTGCACGCCCAGGATCGTTCGCTCAACCTGCGCGGATTCGATTCCCCTTACGTCTATGTCATGTCCAATGACATCCAGAACAACAGCGTCGCGGTGCTGCGTCGCAATTTCTTCGGCAGCCTGGAAAAGCTCGCTGTGGTTTCGACGCAGGGGAAGGGCGTCGGCGTGGGCACCACGGCGCCGCCGCCGGATCCGCTCGGTTCGCAGAATGCGCTTATCAAGAGCGACGATGGGCGGCTGCTCTTTGTCACCAATGCAGGCTCCAACCAGGTGTCGGTGTTCGCGATCGAAGGCAGTCGCCTGCGCCTGATCGACATCCAGCCGACCGGCGGGACGTTCCCCGTCAGCGTGGCGCAGCGCGGTAATCGGCTCTACGTGCTCAACAGTGCGGCTACGTCCAGCGTGACGGCGTTTCAGATCCTCCCGAATGGCCAATTGGTGGCGCTGCCCGCGGAAACACGATTGCTCGGCACCGACGCGCCGCTTGTGGGAAACCAGCCGAACGTTGGCATGACACCGGCGCAGCTTCAGTTCTCGCCGGACGGTAACTGGCTCGCCGTATCCATCAAGGATGCCTCCGCCAAGGGCTGGTTCGAGCTGTTTGCCGTCGGCCGCAACGGCAGCCTCGGCAAGGACCCTGCGATCACGCCATCCAACGATCCGCAACCGTTTGGCTTCGACTTCGATGCTCGCGGTCACCTGGTCACGTCGCAAGCGGCAGGTTCGGCGGCGAGTTCGTACGCGGTCGCGCGTAACGGTGCACTGACGCCGATCTCCAGTGACATCGCCAATGGCCAGGCTGCCGCATGCTGGCTGACGGTATCGGGACACTTCGCCTTCACGGCCAACGCAGGCAAGGGCAATATCAGTGGGTATCGCATCGGTAACGATGGCTCGTTGACCCTGCTCGATGGTGGCGTGGTCGGCAAGCTGGAAGCCGGTGCCGCGCCGACCGATCTCAAGGCGTCGGCCGATGGCCTGTTCCTCTACGTGGGCAACTCGCTGGGTGGCAACATCGACACCTTCCTGATCCTGGGCGATGGTCGCCTGCTGCAGGTCGGCCAGACCCCCGTGTTTGCCGGTGCGTCGGGCATGCAGGGCATCGCGCTCTGACTATCTGACCGAATCCACGCGTCGCATGCGTGCCTAAGCCCGGCTGTCGGGCTCAGGCACGTATAGCGTGCACAGCGCCGCGATAAGAAGGCTCGCTCCGCCAAGGCCGAGCGCCCAGATCGGCTGATTGTGAAAGCACAGTCGCAGCAGCAGGCCGAGCACGCTGGCGGCGAGCACCTGGGGAATCACGATGAAGAAATTGAAGATGCCCATGTAGACACCCAGTTTCGCCGTTGGCAGCGTGTCCGAGAGCAGCGCATAAGGCAGCGACAGGATCGATGCCCAGGCAAAGCCGACGCCCACCATCGAGGCGAGCAGCCAGTGCGGATCGCGGATGTAGAGGAACGACAGCAGGCCGGCACCACCCAGGCACAGGTTCACCACGTGGCTGATGCGCAGGCCCCAACGACGGACCATCAGAGGAATGACCACCGCGGCCAGGGCACCAAAGCCGTTATAGGCGCCAAACAGCACGCCGACCCAGTTCGCACCCTCGTTGTAGAGGGAGGAACCGGTATCCGCGGTACCGTAAATCGTCTGCGTCACACCCGCCGTGGTGTAGATCCACATCGCGAACAGCGCGAACCAGGAAAATAACTGCACCCCGGCCAGGCGTCGCATCGAGACCGGCATGCCGTAGAGGTCACCCATCACCTCGCGCAGCATCCCGTGACTGCGGGTGCGGCCAAGCCAGGTAAACAGAAGGCCAAACGCAATCAGGCCGCCGGCCAGCAGGTAGACCTCCCTTTCCAGCGCGAAATGCGTAATCGCGACGAGGACCGCGGCGCCCGCCACCAACATAAGCAGACCGGGTCGCCCGGCGCGCGATACATCCACCGACGGCCTCTCAGGCACGTTGTCGGTGAACGAAAGAAGCTGGGCGGGCGTGTACTCACGGGTTGCCAGGATGGTCCAGACCACGGCACCCAGCAGTACCGCACCGCCGCCGTAGAACGCGTACTTCACCGTATCGGGGATGCTTCCGTCCGCCGCGACGTTGGCAACGCCGAACTGCGCCAGGACCCAGGGCAGCATCGAGGCGACCACGGCACCGGCGCCGATGAAAAAGCTCTGCATCGCAAAACCGGCGGGGCGTTGTCGCGTGGGCAGTTGATCGCCAACCAGGGCGCGAAACGGCTCCATCGACACGTTGATCGACGCATCCAGGATCCACAACAACCCGGCAGCCATCCACAACGCCGGCACGTTCGGCATCCATAGAAGAGCCAACGAGGCGAAGACGGCACCGGCCAGAAAATAGGGCCGGCGTCGACCGAGGCGGTTCCAGGTGCGGTCGGAGTAGTGACCGACGATCGGTTGCACGATCAAGCCGGTCAGGGGCGCGGCGATCCAGAGGGCAGGGATGTCATTGAGGTTCGCGCCCAGGGTTTGGAAGATCCGGCTGACGTTCGCGTTCTGTAGCGCGAGGCCGAACTGGAGACCGAGAAAGCCGAAGCACATGTTCCATATCTGCCAGAACGACAGCGTGGATCGCTCTCTCATCGACGCCCGGCCTTGTGGCAGGCAATGTGGTTGATCCCGGTCATGATTCCTCCTCCAGCAGCAGTTATGTCATGACCGGACACATCCTGCATGCTGCGGATGCAGCATCCGGGCTCCGTGTCGCCCTTGTAAGCAAAGGGCTCTGGCGGCATAGTCATTCGACAGTGTGATCACAGCGGAGAATCCATGCGGGTACGTCTCGAAGATGT
>Ga0247742_10000917_pt1 | contig 21943 bp, 19 predicted proteins | sample UWRJL208509C2_FD_180944 | JGI IMG/M metagenome (GOLD analysis project Ga0247742, IMG submission 180944) | Plant litter microbial communities from Arlington Agricultural Research Station in Wisconsin, United States - UWRJ-L208-509C-2 | ecosystem: Environmental > Terrestrial > Plant litter >... | reverse complement strand
CGGTGAGGTCGCCGTAGTGAAGGAAGAGGTTCGCGCCGCTCTCGTGCGGGTCACGGTAGAGGTGGTCGATGCGCGCCGTGTTGAAGGTGGAGGCACGACGGATGAGCCCGTGCACCTCGTAGCCCTTCGCCAGCAGCAGCTCGGCGAGGTAGCTGCCGTCCTGGCCGGTGATCCCGGTGATCAGGGCGCGTTTGGGGGCAGACTCGGTCATCTTTTAGGTACTCCTGCAGAAAGTGTGGGACAGGCGCGGAATGTGATGGGCGCCACAGATCGGTAGACAGCCTATAGCACGCGTGTTTCAGCGGGCCTGGGCGCTCACTCGCTTGGCGGCCACCGCGGAAGCCCACCGTATCGGGTAATTCCAGAGTGGGCTGAAGGGCCGGAGGCCCGAGGGCAGGTGCCGGGTCTTCACCGCCTCGGATTCCCGGCTCGAGTTCAATCGGTTCGCCACGGTGAGCGAGTCGGGGTGCCACCGGAACGCGGAGACCGTGGTTCGCGTGAAAGTGAACTTGCCGTATTTGCGCAGCTTGAGGAAGGCGTCCAGGTCCATTGCGTACTTGAGGGTTACGTCGAAGCCCCCGATCTCCTGCAAAGGGTCGAGTCGGATCATCGTTCCAGGGTGGGGAATCAGGTCGGGCCCCCACGGCAGTAAGAACGTGGCCAGGGCACCGGCATTGCTGAGCCACAGCACCTTGCCGGACGGATCGATGTACTCGCAGCCGCCGTACGACAGGACGGCGGTTGGCCGGGCCTCCAACAATGACTTCAGCAGTACGAGCCCACCGGGTCGGAACAGATCGTCGTCCCCGATCCAGGCGTAGTACTTCTCTCCGTTGCGCGCGGCGAGTCCATAGTTGATGGCCGCAGAAATGCCTTCCTTCGGATCATCCACGAGCACCGCGCCGTGACGCACTGCGAGCTCGCGTGCGGCGGTCGCTCCGGGTGGGGCAACGACGACAAGAGTCAACGCCACGTCGTTCCGCTGGAGGTCGACCGCGTCGAGAGTCTCGGCCAGGGTGTCGAGGCGGTCTCCCAGGGTCGGAAGAATCACCAGTACTTCAGCGTTGGACACATGTATCCCTCGGAATAGGGGCGTTCGCTAACGCGGCCCGCGAATTGTAAGCTTGCTTGTCTCTGCGCACGCCACGACGGCCACTGAATGCGACAGCTCGAGAACGACAGAATGTAGACCCAGTGAGTATAACTGCACCGAAATTTGCCCTCGACACGTCCACCCGTATCTACGTCGCGGGCCACCGCGGCCTCGCGGGGTCGGCTATCTGGCGACACCTCGAGGCGTCGGGCTTTACCAACCTCGTCGGCGCGACATCGTCCGAACTGGACCTCCGCCAGCGCGATCAGGTATTCGACTTCATGGCTTTCCAGCGTCCGGATGTCATCATCGATGCTGCCGCCCGCGTCGGCGGCATCCTTGCTAACAACTCGTATCCCGCCGACTTCCTCAGCGATAACCTGCAGATGCAGGTCAACATCATGGATGCAGCGAATGCGGTCGATGTCGACCGCCTGCTGTTTCTCGGCTCGTCCTGCATATACCCGAAGTTCGCCGAGCAGCCGATCAAGGAATCGTCGCTGCTCACCGGCAAACTCGAGGAGACCAACGACGCTTACGCGATCGCCAAGATCGCCGGCATCATGCAAGTGCAGGCCTCTCGCCGCCAGTACGGACGACACTGGATCTCGGCGATGCCGACGAACCTGTATGGCCCGGGCGACAACTTCCACCCGAGCCACTCGCACGTGCTGCCATCGCTGATCCGCCGCGTCCACGAGGCAAAGCTCGACGGGGACTCCGACGTGGTCATTTGGGGAACCGGCACACCGCGACGCGAATTTCTTCACGTGGATGACCTCGCCCGTGCCGCCCTGTACCTCCTCGAGAATTACGACTCCGGTGAGACCATCAACGTCGGAGTCGGCGAAGATCTCTCCATCCACGAGCTCGCGCTGCTGGTTGCCGAAACGGTCGGGTTCGACGGCGCCCTGGTGCAGGACCCGGGCAAGCCTGATGGGACACCACAAAAGCTCCTTGACGTCTCGCGACTCAACGAGCTCGGTTGGACGGCGCAGATCGGACTCCGCGAGGGAATTGCTAGCACCTATGGCTGGTATCTCGAACACATCGACGGCGTCCGGGCTAAGTAGTTAGGCCGCCGCCCGCGCTGGCCTCGCGGCGACCAGATAGCTGAGGTGCACTACCAGTCCCAGGATCGGCCCACAGAATAGCGCCGTAACCGTGCGAGCGGTGAAATCAAGCGGCAAGAGAAGGGCCCCGATCGTGGCCACGGCACCCACGACCCAGCCCAACGAGTAGACGAAGTGCTGCGACCGGGCAAGCACTGCGGGTGCACTCACGCACATTGCTCCGACCAAGGCAGAAGAGACCACGAGTGCCGCAATGAACGCGCCGTCGGGAACCAACCGCCCGGGGAAAAGGAACCCGAAGACTGCCGGCCCAACGAGCCATCCCAGAGCCGCGAGCACCGCACCCGCCGCCAGGATCACACCCAACAGCCGGACGAATTGCCGCCAGAAATGCTCTCCGGCATCGCGAAAAGTCACGGTGAAGTAGCTCTGTAACGACATGGCGACCACGATCAGGGGAGCCCGGGTCAGGGTAATTGCCAGGATGGACATTCCGAGCAGCGCGGGCGACTCACGCTGCGAGGTGATCCCCAAGAGCAAAGGGAACCCGCTGACCATCACTCCGGTGGATGCAGCTGCTACCACCGTTCGAAGGACGTTCCAGGTGAGAGCACGGTACCCGACATCGAGCTGCGCTCTGCCCACCAGAACCCGGCGAATCATCGGCCACAGGATCAGGATCGTCATCGGAAACGGCAGGACAGCGGCCCAGGCGAGGACCACGATGTCGTGGCTGACCAGGAGGACGGCGACGACGGCAAGGAGCCGGAGAATCGCGTCCACCGAGATCATCAGTGCGATGGGTCTCCATCCCGAAAGCCCGTACAAAGAACCCGCGATCACCGCCACGAAGACGTAGGACGCTGTACCCGCGGCGAGCGGCCATACCAGCGCGTAGCCGAGAACTGGGAAAACTGCGGACTGCCACAGCGGTGACGTTGCCACCACCGTCACGACAACGAAGGCTGCCGCGTATACCGCGAAGTTTCGCGCTCGGTTTTGCGATGGCCGAACCGAATCCGCTCTGCGGATCGTCGCCCTCGTTATCTCCTGTTGAATTCCGGAGAGCGCGCCGACAACGAGATACAGCGCTGCCCAGAACACCGCGAATACGGAGTACGGTGCGAGCCCTACTTGGCTCGGAATGATTATGGTCACGCCGTAGGAGGCGACGCCGGCTATCGCTGTTGCCACGAGAATCGGGACGAACCCGGAAGTCGCGGAATTGCCCGATGTGTCGCTCTTGCCCTCTGTCACAGCGGCAATCCTATGGCGACGAGTCTGTCATGCCGGCCCGGAATTGCTCAGCATTGCGATTGCTAAGATCGAAGCATGCCCTCCGAGTACGAACGCACGCTCATCGTGATGCCCGCGTTCAATGAGGAGGCGTCAGTCGGAGACGTCGTGCGTGAAGTGTTCCAGAAGCTTCCGGGTATCACGGTGCTGGTCGTCGACGACGGTTCAACCGACTCAACCAGCGTCGTCGCCCGGGAAGCCGGCGCGCTCGTCGCCACACTTCCATTCAATCTCGGGGTCGGCGGCGCGATGCGAACCGGCTTCCGATACGCGCTCGAAAACGGCTTCGAGAACGTCGTACAGATAGATTCCGATGGCCAACACGACCCCGGAAACGTGCCGTCCTTGTTGGCGGAGTTGCGAACGGCGGACCTCGTCATGGGCGCACGCTTCGCCGGTGAAGGTGATTACACCGTGCGTGGCCCGCGACAGTGGGCGATGAGGCTCCTCGCTCTCACACTGAGCCGAACCGCGAAGACCAAATTAACCGATACGACTTCGGGCTACCGTGCGAGCGGGCCGAAGTCTGTGGCACTCTTCGCAAACAACTACCCGGCCGAGTATCTGGGCGACACCATTGAGGCATTGGTTATCGCGGCGCGTTTCGATCTGATCATCAGACAGATCCCCGTCGCCATGCGCGCACGCACAACGGGAGTGCCTTCGCACAACCCGCTCAAGTCGGGCGCTTACCTGCTTCGCGCCCTGATGGCTCTCGTCTTTGCGCTAGCCCGACCAACATCTTCGTTTCGAGGCATTTCGTGATCGTCACGCCAGTCAGCTATGTATTTGGCATCCTTTCAGCACTGCTCGCACTCGGAGTGGTCATCGAAATGCTCCGCCGCCACCGACTACGCGAGCGTCACGCCATCTGGTGGTTGATCGCGGGCGTGCTCGCACTGATTGTTGGCGTCTTTCCCGTCACGCTCCAATGGGCTGCCTCCCTCATCGGCATCGAGGTCCCGATTAATCTGGTGTTCTTCGTAAGCATTGCGGTGCTTTTCCTCGTCTGCCTGCAGCACAGCACGGAGCTGACCAAACTGGAGGAACGGACGCGCACGCTTGCGGAGCGGGTATCTATGCAAGAGTTGCGACTTCGTCAACTGGAAGCCAGCTTCGAGGCCGACGCCTCCACTCAGCCAGACAAATGATTTGCGCGTAGTGCCTTTCCGCAAGTAGCGGGAGCGTTGGTACGTCGCAAGAATCTGTCAGCGCGTCGAACGGTAGGCTCGAGTGCTCATTACGGGCGAGAAACACCCACTGGGTCAACACAGCTTGAAGATCTGGGAGTTAGCCCCGATACATGCACTGTTCGCGCTCATATCTTGGGGGTTCTCATCGCCGCTCGGTCCGGTCCGGACGATGACTTCTACCTTGCCAGCGTTTGGTGCGCTCAGGGCATTCGTGGGGGACTATGCGAGCCCGGAGACTCGCCCCCAGCCCGAGACGTTCCATGCCACCTCATCGTCGCGCGCAAATTGCCTATCAGTCACCCGCTATGCCACTGACACCATCACGCACAAAGCTTGTTGTGAGTGATGTCGCGTTGTCGGCGGCCGATTGTCTCGCGTTGCAGGCGAATATCAGACGCTACGTGACGGGAACCGACGCGGCAGTCCAAACCTCGACGCTCACGCGGAATGGTGGTCCAATACCGCCATCTCACCGATGTTCGTGTGGGTCGCGGGAACTCTCACGTTTGCCGCTTCCTCGCCGTGATCGCCCCGGTCTGGCTTTCACGAACGGAGCCCAGAGCACGCGAGAAACTCTCGCAGGCGACTTCCGTGGGCTATCGGGAACGCAACATTCGGACGCCAGGCGAGCGACGGCGCCGTGCGGTAGGGCAACTGTGGCACTGCTGTCCCCCTTCCCGCCTATGACACCCCTGCGGCGGCAGAGTGGTTCACCGGCCGGCATAACGGACTCAGGCCCGACTCAGGAGAAGGCAATCAATCTGCCGCGCATTGGACTGGTTCTCCGGTCTCGCTAGCGGCGACGGAGCCGGTTGCGTGCTTTCTGTAGGACGACCTTTACTCCGCCATTCGCAAGATGGTGGCGCACGAGTCTCGCGTTATATGCAAATCCGTACGGCTTCCTGCGCTTGCGCCGAATCGGAGCAGAGCCCCCCGAGATGGCGATCCTCCGCTCGACGAGGTCCGGAGCGCGCCGCGGAGCGCGCATGAACGCAACAAGTGGCTCCAGGGCCTCGTCCCAGAAAAATCGCTCCCGGACACGCCTTATGTTCTCGCGGCATCTCGCCGCGAACTCCTCGTCATATAAGGCTCTTTCCAGGGCCGCGGCAAGCGCGTCAGCGTCTCTAGCTGGCACCACCAACCCGAGCCCTTCATCCGCTATCAGGTCTGCGAAAGAATCACCCTCGGTCACCACCATGGGAAGAGATGCCCACAGGTAGTCGAGTATTCGTGTTCGGAACGAGAAGGTCGTTTCGATATGCATGAAGTGCGTACTGACCCCAACGTCAGCCTCAGAGAGAAAGTTCTGTCGGTCGGCGTAGTCGACCCACGAGTCGTTGAAGAAAACCGTGTTGTCGACGAGGCCCAGTTCGCGCGCTAGCGACCGTGATTCCGAAACGATTGCCATCTCCGGCACGCCCGGATGAGGGTGCTTCGTACCTTGAAAGAACAGCCGGACGTCATCATGATGCCTCGTCAACTCCGCGACGGCCCGAATTAGCGTCATCGGATCGAACCAGTTGTATAGGCCCCCCGACCACAGCAGCACTTTGTCCGTCGGCGCGATCCCTGGACGGATACCTTTCAACACGTCGCGATGGTGAATCGGCTCAGCTCGATCGAGGCCGAAGGGTGCAACCGCGATCAGGTGTCGAAGGTCAGGGTCGTTGTCATAGTTTGCTGGATTCACGCGCCCGAGCGCGGCGAGCTGGCCAAGGTAAAAGGAGCGCTGGCGCTCGGATGCGCACAGCAAGAAGTCGGCTCGGGACAGCTGATCGTTGAGCGATCTGGTCGCGTCCGCGACCTGCATGTCCCAAGTAGCGGCGGGCCGGTCTCGCGCCTGTTCGAGCTGCTCGAGGTGCATCGGGTCATAGACATCCGCGACGACGATCTTTTCCGTGGTGCGTAGTGCCTCGAATACGTCCATCGCATGGCCTTGGAACACGATCACGTCAGCCCAGGCTTCGTGCGGCGCGAACGAGCGGTTGTCACCAGGCCTCACACTAACGACCGAGAAATTGGCATCCAACTGCTGCAATGTCGATAGCGTCAACAGTCTCACATCATTTGTTACCGAAAGCGCTTCGGCCATGTGCCAGGCGCGAATCGCTGGGCCGGCCATCTTCGCACCGATCGGGTCCCCAGTGATTATCAAGACCTTTGTCGAACGGGGTTGCTCGACGACATCGAACGCCTGCACGAGATTCTCGTAGCCCTCCGTGTAGGTGTCATCGTCATGCGATGGAGCATCGACCCGTCGAAAGAGTGGCCAAAGCGCTCTGTCAGATACTCTTCTCGACCGCTGAATCTGGTCGCGCGATGCAGTCAGGCTGGGGAGCTCCTCCACAAACCTATCGATCGCATAGGCACTTGACAGGAGCTCTTTCGAAACCGTCGCATGAGCGTCGTCTGACCCTCCTGACCGAAAGTCGAGCTCAGTGGAATCCACGCCGGCTTTCGACACGCCGCGTCGAATGGAGAGAGATATCGCCGCTGGTAGCGCCTGGTCGAGCCGGTCCTGCTCTAAGTTCTTATAGAGCGTGAACAGGGCATTGCGCTCGAGATAATAGTCCTCCTTGAAGGAGCCGAACTTACTCACGGATCCGTGATGCTTGTGAAAAGCCACCGAGGCCGGCTGGTACCGGTACTTGTATCCCAGCAGGTTGAGCCGCCAACCCAGGTCGACATCCTCAAAGAACATAAAATATCGCTCGTCGAACCCGCTCAACTCGTCGAAAACCGCTCGGCGAACGAACATCGCTGAGCCCGTTCCAAACAGGACGTCAGCCGGACTGTCGGCATGAAACGGAGGACGCTCGCCCACGAATGGCTTGTATCCCATGCCGAACCACGTCATTGCTGAGTCGACATAGTCAACGTACTCGCCGTCCCAGTCCAACACCTTGCTCGCGACTGCACCGATTTCACGATCTTGCTCGAAGGTATCGATAGCCGCCCTGATCCAAAGCGGATCGGGTTTGGCGTCGCTGTTCAGGAATCCTACGAACTCGCCGCCGCTTGCCGAGACACCGAGATTGCATCCTCCGGCAAAACCAAGGTTCTCTGCTGACTCGACCACGGTCACCCAAGGTGCCGCCAGCCGAATTCTGCTGGCGCTTCCATCTCCGGAAGCGTTCTCCACCACAATGACTTCGAGCTTGTCTGCAGGCCAATCAACCTTCCGCAGTTCCTCGACCGCCTCAATGGTCATGTCCGCGCCACGGAAGTTGACCAAGACAATGGACACGACTCCTGATCGGACTGCAGCCATAGTGAACCTTTCTGACAGGGCCGCAAACGGCCCCATTGAGCCTACGACAGCAGGATGAAGAGAAACTGATCTAGTGCGTTATGCGGCGGGACACCCTGCGAGCGAGAACCCCCACGGCTCGCAGAGGGGCCGTCACACGCCACGAGGTGCTCGATTCGAGGCCCTTCACCCGTGTGGTTAGGCGACGGAGTTCGTAGCTACTGGCTGGTTCGATCCCTGCGACGAAATCTGCCGCACGGTGCGGGTTGACGCAAAAATCGATTAGCGGACGAAGGGTCACGGACCAGCGCATAGAGTGCGCGAACTGTCCGACCCGCCTAGCAACCGATGAGCGCAGGTCTTCGTCATACAGCAGTGCTTCCAATGCTTGCTCAAGTGCGTCAACGTCTTCTGGAGGGACCACGACGCCAAGGTCGTGATGCTCGATGATGTCCGCGAACGTGTCGCCAGCGGTGCTGACGATCGGGAGTGAAGCCCACAGATAATCAAGAATGCGGGTACGGAAACTAAACGCCGTTTCCAAATGATCGAGGTGGGTACTTACGCCAACATCGGCATCGAGAAGGTAGTTTGCGCGCTCTTCATACGGCACCCAGCCGTCATTGAAGAAAACGACACGGTCAAGCAGACCAAGCTCCCGAGCGAGCTCACGAGCCTCGTACGCCATCCGCATAGTCGGGACGCCGGGGTTCGGATGCTTCACCCCAAGGAAGAACAAGCGGGCATCCGGTCGGCGGATGGAAAGTTGGTGTACCGCACGAATAAGCGTCAGCGGGTCAAACCAGTTGTAGATTCCTCCGCCCCAGATGATTACCCTGTCATCAACGCCGATGCCATCAACGACGCCCTTAATCCCGTGCGCTCTCTGCACAGGAGCGACATCGTCGAGCCCAAACGGCACAACATCCAAGAGTGACCTCAAGCTCGCGTCATCGTCGTATGTCGCGGGGTTGATACGTCCGACCGCAGCGAGCTGTCCAAGCCAGAAGTCACGTTGTTTGTCGGACGCGCAGACCATGAAGTCTGCCCTCTCGATCTGCTCGTTCAGCACTCCCAGAACGGATGCCGATGCATAAAGTCGGTCGTGGCTCTCCAACTCCTTGCCCTGTTCTAGCTGCTCGAGATGCATGGGATCGTAGATATCGGCCACAATGACCTTCTTCGAGTCCTTTAGCCACGGGAATGACGCAAGCAAGTGACCTTGGAAAACAATCACGTCTGCCCAGCGCTCGTGAGCACGCAACTCGCTGGGTGAAGCCTGCCCGATCTGGAAATCGGCGTGCTTGAGGCTCGAGAATCCTGTCGAAATAAGGCGAACTGTAGTTTCTTTCGACAAGGCCTTGGCTATTTCGAATGCACGAATTGCAGGGCCTGCCATTTTATTACCGAGAGAATCGGCCGTGACGACCAACACGTTGGGAGTGGAAGGCATTTAGTGGTGCTTTCTATTTGTCCAGGCTGTTGCGCTGTCCTGAGCCACCTTGTCGCGCGCACGCTGAAAGCCAGGGCGAAGTGAGGCGCACAGTCATACGAGCTTAACATCCGAGCCTGCAGCGATTGGCTCTCAGCTACTCCCCAGCAGCAGCGAGGTCGGTCGTTAGACTTCACCAGGCACTTTTCACTCATTCAGCAAAGGACGAACGTGCGCAGCTCCAGCAATCCCGAGGACTTGGACCGCCCGACTCGTCTTTCCCGGTTTCGGGGGTGGCTGAAGAACGCCTGGGTTCCGGTAGCACTCGTGTTCACGGCGCTCCTCATGTGTCTCACGGTGACCCTCAACCACAGTCATCAGCTGTCACCCCTCGACGAGTGGGTGTACTTCGACTACGTGACGAAAATTCCGAGCCAAGGTGTCGTTCACCAGGGCGAACGAATCGGGGAGCCAGCGCTTGAAGTAATGGCTTGCTATGGCGATCCATTCGGGGCAAGAGGCGAACCCTGTACCGGGCCAAACGGACATTATTCAAAGTATGCGCAGTACCCGCTGGCCGGAAAGACCAGCGCTGACATCTACTCACCACTGTATTTCGATGTCGCCTGGGCGGTCGGAGCGACGATACATGCGGTGACCGGACTCGACCTGCTGGTGGGCGCGCGTCTCTCGGGTTTTCTCTGGCTGGCTGGTGGGCTAATCGTTTTCTACGCAGCTTGTCGGGAGCTACGACTTCGGAAAATGACTGCATTCGGCCTTGGCCTCATCACTATCGGCTCCATATCGGCGCTCTACGCCTACACGTACATAACCACCGATGCACCGAGTTTTATGGTCGGCGCAAGCATCCTGCTATTGGGGGTCCGATACCTTCGCGGGAAGGGGTCAGGTTGGTGGTTGCTGCCGGTCACGGTCGTGGCCGTCCTCCTCAAAGTCACGAACATCTTCGCGATCGGGCTGCTTGCCCTAATGATGGTCATATATGCCGCGATGAAGTGGAAGCAGACATACAACTCGACTAGGTCACGGCCGTCTCCACCACGCGTCATCGCCCTGGCGGCAATTATGTCGATAGTCGCGGTCGCTACCGAGGTGGGCTGGCTGCTCGTTCGAGCTGCGCTTCGTGTGGGGCCAGGTGGGGATCAAGCCATCGACAGCCCGCTCTCAATCCGCGGGGTCGCGTCGCAGCTCACCGCCTTCGTCGGAATTCCCTCCGCAAGGCTGGCAGATGGCGCACTTTCGCTCCCGTATGCCATTCTCAGCATCGCTGGTGTGTTCGGGCTACTGCTTGTCACTCGCGGTGCGGGACTGAAGCGCGCCTTCAGCATCGCAGTACCGAGCGCAATTGTCTTCTTTCCGCCGCTACTGCTCGTCGCGATGAGCATCGCACTCGGTTCTGCTTTCCCGATTAGTACCCGTTACGGCGCTCCGCTCATGCCCGCGATCTTGATCGCGATCGGTATGCTGACCCGGAATCGAGCGATGACGGCCCTAACTGTCGCATACGGTGCGGTCCTCGTGATCGCGATCATCGGGCGGTCGTTCTATCTGCCGTGATCTCGTCGCTTCGACTGGAGGAGATCCCTGACGACATCCGCAAGTCCCCGACTGTACCGAGAATAGTTGCCGACGCATGCTTCCGAAATGATAGAGCCGATGCGGGAGATCGGATGCGGCGAAAGATCGCGTCTGACTCGAAGATGCCGAGCTTTGTGCTTCGCGGCAGTACGATCCCTCTCATTTACTGCGAACCCCAACACGTCGAGTCGCTCGCTCAGCACCTCTCCTCGATTTGCGAGGTATTCGCCCCTGCTCATCGCCGGCTCGACAAGTTTGCGAAACTTCTCCCCCAGAGTGAGAGTGCGAACTCCGATCTGATTACCGCCATGCTGCCGATACCCGATCAGCTGACGCTCAATGAGGTCGATCGTGCCGGTCGCTGCAGCGATTATCGCCAGCCACTCGTCGTGCACCCATGGGTGCGGAAAAGGAACGGCAAGCTCTACCGTGCGACGAGAAACCATTGCGGTAGCGCCCGTAACGAGGTTCCGTCGCAGAAGCGCATCGAAGCCCCGCCCCGAATGCATCTCTTTCAACTCCCGTGGCGATATCCCGAGGCTTCCAAACAATGTTTCGCCGGTATCGCGGCCCTCTGCATTGATGAGGCGAGCATCGCCGCCGACCAGTGAAAGCCCTCGTGATTCCATAGCGGCACGTGAAACGGCGAGCCGATCTGGTAGCCAGACATCGTCTTGATCGGAGAGCGCGATGTAGTCGCCCGTGCACGTAAGCACTGCCTGCTGAAAGTTTTGAGTCACACCCAGGGGCTGCTCATTTTCGATGAACTTCACCGCGATGGATGGGTGGGACCGCGCACACTCGTCACGAAAGCTCGTGACGATCGCGCGAGTGCCGTCGTGCGAAGCGTCATCGCTGATGACGATCTCTTGCGGCGGCACAGACTGCCGGATAATGCTCTCGAGCTGAGCGCTCAGGTACGCCGCACCGTTGTGCGTGCACAGCGCCACCGAGATGGACGACGTCATTGTCGTCTCAGCTTTCGAGATCCAGCGAACCGGTGTACGCAGCCACAGCGTCAAGCACCGGGCCGACCGTCATCAACTTCCCCTTGTTTATCCACGCTGCCTGGTCGCACATCGCGGTGACGGTGGGCATGGCGTGGCTGACCAGGATGACCGTCCGACCATCCCTCTTGAACTCGCGGAACTTGCCGAAGCACTTCTCCTGGAATTCCGCATCACCCACCGCCAGGACCTCATCGACGACGAGGATATCCGGCTCAACGTGAATGGCGATGGAGAATCCGAGTCGGACATACATACCAGAGGAGTAGTTCTTCACTGGCTGATCGATGAATTGCTCGACACCCGAAAACGCGACGATCTCGTCGTATTTGCGGTCGATCTCCTTCTTCGACATCCCGAGGATCGACCCATTGAGGTAGATGTTCTCGCGGCCTGACAACTCGTGATGGAACCCGGACCCGACCTCGAGCAGGGCCGCCATCTTGCCGTTGTACGTGATGGTTCCCTTGTCAGGCCAGTAAATCTTGGCCAAGCACTTGAGCAGGGTCGACTTGCCGGAGCCGTTGCTGCCAATCAGCCCGAACGTGGAACCCTGGGGGACCTCGAAGTCTATGTCGTTGAGGGCCCAGAAATCGTCGTGGACCGAGGTTCGCCCGCGCATGATGGCAGATTTCAACGTCTGGTTGCGCTCATGGTACAGACGAAACTTCTTACTCACGTCGTTTACGCGAACTGCTGCAGTGGTCATAGCGCTTCGGCCAGCCCCTTCTCTTTTCGAGCGAAAAGAACGAATCCGGCCACGAAGGCAACAACAGCCCAGACCACACACGTGATCAGATCCCCCCAGTCCGGAAACCGGTTGTCATATAGGAGCGCTCGGAACACTTCGACGAAATGCTCCATGGGGTTCAGCCGGTAAAGATCGATGAGCGTCACGGGGGTCCCCAGCAGTCCGCCGAGTTGATCCGACTTATTCTGCACGAACTCGACCTTGTAGATGATCGGTGTCAGGTACATCCAAATCTGAAGCACGATGGAAAGCAGATGTTCGGTGTCGCGGAAGTAGACGTTCGCCACCGACAGAAGCAGGCCAACACCCGCGGCGAACACTGCCAGGATGATCATGACGAGCAGGACCATGGGAATCCACGGAAGTACGAAGTTGCCGAACAGGCTGAGAGCGATAGCCAGGACAGCCATTTCGAATAGCCAGTTGAAGCCCACGGCGCCGACCTGCGATAGCGGAAGAACGATTCGAGGGAAGTAGACCTTCTGGATCAGCCCCGTGTTGCTGACGAGCGAACTCGTCCCAGCATTCACCACACCGGCGAAGAACAGCCAGGGCAGAAGCGCACACAGAAGAAACAGCGCGTAGGACTTGAGGCCGCTCGGCGAGCCGGTCGGCGCGGTCTGGGTGAAGATTACGGAAAAGATGAAGGTGTAGATGAGCATCTGCGCGAGCGGGTTCGCCAGCGACCAGAGTTGACCGAAGATGGTCCGCTTGTACTTGCCTTTGACCTCACGCAGGGTCAGATTGGCGAGGAGCTCTTTCGCCGAGAGCACTTCTCTCAAATATTGCATCGGGCCTCGTTGGTTTGTTTAGCCGGGAGTTGGCCGCAGATCAATTTAGCGTAGAGCGACTGCGACGCGGCTGGGTGCCCGCAGCGGTTAGAATTTCCCCTCCATGACTACGCCACCGCCTGACTCCGACGCGCGCATCGCGGTAGTGACGGTGAGCTACGGTTCGGCAAAAGTCCTCCCGGATTTCCTTGCGTCGATCCCCGCTGCGGCATCCGGCGCGGTCGAGATAGTCGTCGCAGACAACAAGCCTCTCGACGACGGCCAGATAGAACTCCTCACGCGGGCAGCAGGCGGCCGGTATCTCCCGCTCCCCGAAAACCCCGGGTACGGAGGCGGGATGAATCGTGCAGTCGCGGTACTCGGCACGAGCATCGAATGGATTTTGATCAGCAATCCCGACGTGGTGCTCGGCGAACGCTCGATCGATCGTCTTGTCGCGGCAGGGTCATCAGATTCGAGCATCGGGGCCGTCGGCCCCGCTGTACTCACCCCCGGCGGCGACGTCTACCCGTCGGCGCGACGTGTCCCCTCGCTTCGCACCGGGGTCGGTCACGCGCTCTTCTACAACCTGTGGCCGAACAATATCTGGAGTCGCCGCTACTTGAGCGGAATGACTGCGGAGCCGCGTGACGCCGGCTGGCTTTCAGGCTCCTGCCTACTGGTTCGACGCGACGCGTTCGACGCGCTCGGAGGGTTCGACGAAAGCTATTTCATGTACTTCGAGGATGTTGACCTCGGGGACCGCATGTCGAAGGCCGGCTACAGAAACGTCTATCGGCCAGACTCGGTCGTCGTTCATACCGGAGCACACGCCACATCCGAGGCATCCGCAATGATGCTGCAGGCTCACCACGAGAGCGCGAGTCGATTTCTCTCCCGCAAATATTCTGGTGCCCTACTCCTGCCGCTAAGGCTTGCACTCAAGGCGGGCCTCAGCGCGCGGGCGGCCATCGAAGGACGTCGTGCGCGCTATCACAGCGCGCGGTGAATCAGTCAGTCGACGATTCTCCGAGCAGACCCATCAGATAGGTTCCGTACCCGCTCTTCTCCAGTGGGGCCGCGAGGACGGCAAGCTGTCGGTCGTCGATCCATCCTGCTCGCCAAGCGATCTCCTCGATACATCCGATCTTGTTCCCCTGGCGGTCCTCGATCACCCGCACGTACTCTGAGGCTTGCATCATCGACTCGAACGTTCCGGTGTCCAACCACGCCGTGCCCCGATCGAGCATCTGCACCTGTAGAAGGCCTTGCTGCAGGTACCGCTCGTTGATGGTGGAAATCTCGAGCTCTCCCCGAGGGCTCGGCTCAATCGTCTTGGCGATCCCGATCACCGCATTGTCGTAGAAGTACAGGCCCGGCACGGCGTAATTACTCTTCGGCTTCGTCGGCTTCTCTTCGATCGATACTGCCACCATGTTCTCGTCGAACTCGACGACGCCATACGCAGACGGGTTCGACACCTGATAGGCGAAAATGACGCCGCCCTCGATATCCCCGTGAGCCTGCAACGCCGTGCCGAGCCCCGCCCCATGGAAGATATTGTCTCCAAGGACGAGCGCGACGCTCTCCGAGCCGATGAAGTCTTCTCCGATGATGAACGCCTGCGCCAGGCCGTCAGGCGAGGGTTGCACAGCGTACTCAAGCCGGATTCCGAGATCACTTCCGTCGCCAAGGAGGGCTTTGAACTGATCGTTGTACTCGGGGGTCGTGATGATGAGAACTTCGGTGATGCCAGCCATCATCAACGTTGACAAGGGATAGTAGATCATGGGCTTGTCGAAGATGGGCATCAATTGCTTAGAAATACCCTTGGTGATCGGCCACAGGCGCGTGCCAGATCCACCAGCCAGAATGATTCCGCGCATGCTCAGAGCTTTCCGTTGTTCAGCGCCGACTGCAATTCGAGGGCATCGGTCCACGTCGGCAAGAGTCCCGCTGCTGCGGCCTCGCTCAGACTCGGCGCGTCGACGTCTTTTTGCGAAAGCAGCAGATCTTTCCGGTCCAGGGGAAACTGCAAGCCGATCTCTCCGTCGAGCGGGTTCACCCCATGCTCCCGCGGTGCGGAGAACGTGTCGCTGACGAGGTAGCTCACGGTGGCATCGTCGGTCAAGGCGACGAATGCATGCCCGAGCCCCTCCGCAAGATAGATCGCGCGGAAGTCACGATCGTCGAGAACTACAAAGTCCCACTGCCCGAACGTCGGCGATCCGACTCGGATATCGACTACGAAGTCCATGACTGCACCGCGAACCGCCGTCACGTACTTCGCCTGACCGCGAGGGATGTCCGCGAAATGGATGCCGCGCACCACGCCTCGTTTCGAGACCGACGTATTGGCCTGTCGCAGGTCCAGCGGGTGCCCGACGGCTTCGCTCAACTTGTCGAAGCGGTACCACTCGAGAAACACGCCACGATCATCACCGAAGAGCTTCGGAGTGATTTCGAACGAGCCTGGAATGGAGAGTTCTCGGATTTGCACGTGGGGAGTCTAGCAACCGGCCTGCGAGTGGGATGGGCATGGAGGAGCCTCTTCTCGAGCCACACTCTCAAATACATGCCAGAATATTTGCAATCTCCACCTACGTTTTTCAACGTGCGCTGGATTGCACGTCCAATCGAAACACCCTCGCCGCTGTCAACGATGACGCCCGAGATCTCTCACGATCCGCGAACGGAGAATATGCTGGACCTTGATGGCAAGAAGGTGCTGATAAGTCAGGGCTCGCTATTCACCATCGCAGGATCGGAGACCGTCACCTTCGAGCTCGCACAGCATTTCTCCTCCCGCGGGGCCGATGTGATCGTAGTGACCTACGGATTCAACGTCGAGTGGTCGACGGCGTTCTCCGACCTGGCATATACGCGGCTCTACCGATATGACGATCCCGAGCTCGCCGCGGAGCTGCGCGACTGGATCCCCGATATCGCCTGGATTCACCACCAGCTCATTCCCGCCGAGCTCCTCCGCCGACCACACGAGACCAGGTTCGTCTTCCATCACATGTCTGCGATGCATCCGGGCGAGTTTCCCATTTCATATGAGGTGGAAGCAGCCTTGGCCTCCGCGGTCGTCTTCGCAGCACCCGAAACTCGTGACGCTCAGGTCGGGTCGACTCTCCTGGATGGCATAGCGAGCGACAAGTTGTCCGTGCTCGGCAATCCTGCGCCCGACTGCTTCTTCTTCGATCGCTCCCCAAGCAGTGCAGGCTTACGTCGGCTCTTGGTCGTGTCCAATCATGTTCCTGACGAACTCCGTGTCGCTCTCGCACAACTAAACGGCGCAGTCGAACTACGCATTCGCGGCAACGAGAAAGACCTCGGGGCCGAGAGCGCGTCAATCACGCCGGACGACCTGCGGTGGGCCGACGCAGTGGTGACGATCGGGAAGACAGTGCAGTATGCGCTGGCTTCCGCCACGCCGGTGTTCTGTTATGACTATTTTGGCGGGCCTGGATGGCTCTCCTCAGACAACTTCGAGTCGGCGCGGTACGCCAATTTCTCCGGGCGTGGCTTTGCGAGAAAAAGTGCGGAGCTCATCGTGAACGAGCTATTGGAGGGGTTGTCTGCCGCGCAAGAAAGTGCCGCTTCGCTTCGCGCGGAGCACGCCGACAGCTACCGATTGAGCACGGTTGTTGATCGCCTAATGGAAACCATTACGCGTGCTACTGCCGTCCAGCCGGATGCGCGTGATGTCGAAGCTCAGCTGCTGTTGCAGGATCAACGACGCATCTTCATCAATGTCGCGGCAGCTCGCGAGGGCGATGTCGGTCGACTCGAGCGTGACAATCGCACCCTCGAACAGCGCGTGCAGGAGATGTCGTTCGAACTGAACGCGATCAAGTCGAGCAGGTCGTTCGCGCTCGCGCGACGAATCGCCAGTCTTCGGAGCATCTCGCATCACTGACGAGTCTTAGCGCACGACAGAACCGCCGTTCGCGGCCGACCAGCGAACCGTTCCTCCACCGAACACCTGCGTGCAAGTTCCGCCCGGCACGCACACCTGGTCGGATCGAGGCCACCCCAATTTCCCAGCGATTCCGCCCTGAGCATTGAAGTAATCGCGGAGGCCGCCCGCGATGACGTGCCCCCCGCCCGATGTCGAGAAAGCGATCGCGCCGCCTGCGAAGGCCTGAACAATACCCCCGCCGTTCGCGGAGATCGGGCTCGCGGCGCTCACCGGCCATCCGAGCGTCCCGGATGCTCCACCGGCGGCCGAGTAGACGGATTCGATTGAGGTCGTCGTGAAGAACGCGCCCTGGGTGGGACTCGAGCGCACGATCCCGCCCTGGAACTGTTGCCCGCAAACCTTTGTTGAATCACACACGGAGTCGGACGTGGGCCAGCCTGGAAGGCCGGCTATTCCGCCTGCCGCATTGAAAGCCGCCCGAATCTCCCCCACCAGCAGCCGCGCTGGTGCACCGGCCGGTTGAACGATTGCACCCTTTTCGAACCCTTGCACGACGCCCCCGCCGTTCGCAGGGATTGAGTTGGGGTCGCTGGTGGGCCACCCGAGCATTCCGCCAACGCCACCCGTCGACGAATACGTCGACGCGAACGCGGTCTGCACGTTGTGCGCCGTGTGCGCGGGCGACCAGTAGATCGTTCCACCCTGGAATGTCTGGGTGCAACTCCCATCGCTCGCGCAGACCGCGGAACTCAACGGCCAGCCGAGCGGCCCTGACAAACCTCCGCTGGTTCCGAAGTTCGCGCGGCTCGATCCGGTGAGAACGCTCAATTGGCCCGCGCTGGTTCTCGTGATGGCACCATTCTGGAACGCTTGAACCCTGCCACCGCCGTTCGACGGATTCAAATTCTCAGGGCTAGCGGGCCATCCAAGAGTGCCTGCGATCCCGCCCTGTTCATTGAAGAAACTGCGAATGGTGCCAGTGACGGCGTGCGCACCGAGCGGACGGGACCAGGCGATGGCCCCATTCGCATATCCCCTCACCAGTCCGCCTCCGTTCGCGGTGATGAGGTTGACCGCGGTGGTTTCGGCCCCAAGCACTCCACCGGCGCCCCTGAGCGACTGATAGAGATCGTCGATCGCGAGAACTCCTAATGTTCCCGTGTCGCCGAACCAGTCGTTGAAGTACACCCAGAAATTTCGATTGCCATAGCTTCCACAGCTATCGCCGACTCCGCGGAGATTCGCAAGCGCGGATGCGTTGGGCTGATAGGGGGTGTAGTTGTACAAGTTCGCCGTGGCCTGATTTCGAATACTGACCACAGTCGATCCACAGGCCGCGTTCGGGTGGAACTGGATGGCAACGTTGCCCACGTGATATCGCCAACTCGATGGGCTCGCACCGTAGATCTTCATCTGGTACGCCGCCTTGTACACCTGGTTGTAGAAGCCGTAGAACTGCGCATCGCACGGCGCCGTGTCTGGGCAGCCGTACCCCATGGCGATGCGGTAGTTTGCTGGAGTTGGGGACGACTTCGTGATGAGGCCCTGCTCCTTCTGGAGCATCACAAGGAGCACTTCCGGGTTGATACCGCACGCCACCGCGACCTTGACGATGATGCGGCTCGCACGTTCGTTCGGTGCTCCTTGATATGCAGAACAGTTGGCGGAAGCCGAAGCAGCACGATCTGACGAACTGGTCACGTAGTTCTTCAGGCACGTCACCCCATTCGCGCCCGCACAGCTCGGCTCCATGGCCTCGAGAAACGCCTGGGTCTGAGCCTCGTTTAACGCACCGCTGTTGAAAAAGACGGCATCACTGATGATCAGGCCGGGATTGAACTCCGATCCCGTGACTGCCTCAGCCTTCTGAGACTGGCCGCCAACGACCACTGCGACAGCTACCAGCAAGATCGCGATCATTCCAGACGCGGCCCGCCTCGGTGGAGAATTCACGATCCTGCTCATCGTCGCCCCTACGAATGTTGTGCAGCGAAGGTCCGTTCTCTCCGCGCTACCCCGACGATACCGCCGTGATCGGCAAAAACACGCGTTTCAGAGATGTTTCCTCCAGGAACGGCGGAATAGTGCTGTTTGATCAGGAGCATGAAGCGCGCGCCGTTGCGGTGAAACCTGGCCGGGAAACGCCGAGCCGGCCACCATTAGAATCGTCAGGACTGTGCCAAGGAGGCAACACTCCCCATGAAAATCCTCGTCACCGGCGGTGCCGGTTTCATCGGCTCGAACTTCGTGCGCCGCACGCTTCAGGATGCCTACCCGGGCCTCGAGGGCGCGGAAGTCGTCGTGCTCGACGCCCTCACCTACTCGGGCAACCTCGAGAATCTAGCCCCGGTCGCAGACTCGCCGCGCTATTCCTTCGTCAAGGGCGACATCCGCGATTCTGAGCTGCTCGACCAGCTGCTGCCGACCGTGGATGCCGTCGTGCACTTCGCCGCCGAGTCGCACGTCGACCGCTCGGTGCGCGACTCCGGCATCTTCGTCGAGACCAACGTGCTCGGCACGCAGCGGCTGCTGGATGCTGCGCTCCGCGCCAACCTCAAGCGCTTCGTGCACGTCTCCACCGACGAGGTCTACGGCTCCATCGCCGAGGGATCGTGGGACGAGACCCGGCCGTTGGAGCCGAACTCCCCCTACTCCGCGTCGAAGGCCGGCAGCGACCTGCTCGCCCGCAGCTACTTCCGCACGCACGGCCTCAACGTGTCGATCACCCGCTGCTCGAACAACTACGGGCCGTACCACTTCCCCGAGAAGGTCATCCCGCTGTTCGTGACGAACCTCATCGATGACAAGCACGTCCCTCTGTACGGCGAGGGCAACAACATCCGTGACTGGCTGCATGTGGATGACCACACCCGCGGCATCGCGATGGTGCTGACCCGCGGCCAGGCCGGCGAGATCTACAACATCGGTGGCGGCACCGAGCTCACCAACAAGGAGCTCACCGAACTGCTGCTCGAGGCGACCGGCAAGGACTGGTCGTACGTCGATCGCGTGCAGGACCGCCTCGGCCACGACCTGCGCTACAGCGTGGACATCTCCAAGATCCAGGCTGAGCTCGGCTACGAGCCGCAGGTTCCGTTCGAGCAGGGCCTCGCGGATGTCGTGCAGTGGTACCGCGAGAACCGCGCGTGGTGGGAGCCGCTGAAGGAGCGCGCCGCGCTGTGACCCGCTACCTCATCGCGGGCGCCAACGGCCAGCTCGGCCACGACCTGCAGAAGGCGCTGGAGGGCCGCGACGTGACCGCACTCGGTCGCGTCGACCTCGACGTGACCGACCTCGACGCCGTGCGCGAGGCCGCCGCGGGGCACGACGTGATCATCAACGCGTCCGCCTACACGAAGGTCGATGACGCCGAGAGCAACGAGGGTGCCGCCTACGCGGTGAACGCGCTCGGTACGCAGAATCTCGCGATCGCGGCAGCCGAGATCGGCGCGAAGCTCGTGACTGTGTCGACCGACTACGTCTTCGACGGCAGCGCCACGACGCCCTACGCCGAGGACACCCCCCGCGTCGCGATCTCGGCCTACGGTCGCACCAAGGGCGAAGGCGAGCGCCTCGCCCTCGAAACCCACCCGGGCGGCACGTACATCGTGCGCACCGCGTGGCTCTACGGCGCCGGTGGCCCCAACTTCGCCAAGACCATGGTGAAGCTCGCCGCTGGCCGCGACACCGTGTCGGTCGTCGACGACCAGCGCGGCCAGCCGACCTGGACCGGCGACCTGGCCGCCCAGATCGTCACCCTGCTCGATTCGGATGCCCCTGCCGGCATCTACCACGGCACCAACAGCGGCGAGACGACCTGGTTCGGCTTCGCACAGGCGATCTTCGCGGAGGCCGGGCTCGATCCGGAGCGGGTACTGCCGACGACGAGCGCCGACTTCGTGCGGCCCGCGCCGCGCCCGAGCTACTCCGTGCTCGGGCACGATGCCTGGGCAGCGGCTGGCCTCACGCCGATGCGCGACTGGCGCGAGGCGCTGGCCGATGCCGCCGCAGCAGGGGCGATCACGCCGTAGGCCCTTGGCGCCCGCGGGTAAACTCCTGGTGGGGATTCGGACAGCGCCCGACAATCACATTGGAGCACCATGACCACGACTCTGCGCGTGATCGTCGATCAGATCGTCGCCCCCATCCCCGGCGGCATCGGACGGTACACCGAAGAGTTGACGCGCGAACTCATCCGCACTGCTCCCCTCGGCTGCGACGTCGAGGGCATCGTGTCGGCGTCCACCGACGCCGACTACGAGCTGATCGACACCCTGCTTCCGGGCCTCGCAGGACTGCACAAGACCACCCTCGCCCGCCGTGAGCTCGAACTGGCTTGGCAGCACGGCTTCACCCGCCTCCCCGGTACCGGGATGCTGCACGCCACCGGGCTGTTTGCTCCGCTGGCGCGACACGATCGGGTGAACAATCACGGCGAGCAGGTCGTCGTCACGGTCCACGACGTCGTTCCGTGGACCAACCCGGAGGCGCTCACCCCGCGCCGCCTCGGCTGGTACAAGTCGATGGCCAAGCGTGCGCACAAATACGCGG
>Ga0247742_10000916_pt1 | contig 21959 bp, 24 predicted proteins | sample UWRJL208509C2_FD_180944 | JGI IMG/M metagenome (GOLD analysis project Ga0247742, IMG submission 180944) | Plant litter microbial communities from Arlington Agricultural Research Station in Wisconsin, United States - UWRJ-L208-509C-2 | ecosystem: Environmental > Terrestrial > Plant litter >... | reverse complement strand
GCGACGGGTAGAAGCAATACTTGGCCGCTCCAACCCACTACGCCGATTGCGATCGACGCGAATATTAGCAGTGCCGGCCGAAGGACATCACGGCGCATAGGTAAGGACCTCTTGCGCCAGCCCGAGAATACCGGAAGCAGGCACCGGACCGAAATATCGGGAGTCATAGGAGCCGGGGAATGCGGAATGCAAGAAGACATATCCTGGCGGTACGATGCCGCTCGGAAAGGGCGTCAATGGCCGGCCCTTTCCATCTCGTTGGGCAAGACTCGAAGAGGAAACTTCCCGACCGTCCACGCTCACGCTGACGCCGATTTCGACATGCTGTCCCGCAACGGCAATCACCGTCTTAATGAGCGGCGCGACGCCGCCCGGGCAGGAACCGGACCGGAGATAACCTCGTGACCTCGCTTCCCGCAACACCTCCGTTTGCGGCGGGCAAATGAACAGGAGGTCGCCAACTGCTGCCGGTCGAGGAAGCGAGATGATCCGCCACAGGCCGAGTGGCTCGCTCGGTGTCAGATTGATGCGGAAGCCGCCGGCGACGGCCGTCGCCGTTAGCAGGATGGCGGCCACCGCCGCCACCGACAGAACCACAATGGCTCGTCGTTGCTGCGTGGTCATCGACCTGCGGGTTGCGGCCCCGGTCATTTCAGCGAGAGCCCTTGGCTCTTCGTCTCACGCATCGTCTCGGCCTGTTTGAGCGCTTCGATCGTTCGTTCATGAGAGCCAAGTTGCTGGACCGTCCGCATGGAATTCCACGCGGACTGGACCTCAGCCTTCTGGCCAGCCGTCATGCCCGACGTGACGGTCTCGAAAGTCTTGCCATCAGTGTCTTTCGCAGCCAGAGGCAGGAAGGTCCGTTCCCCGAAACGCTCGGAGACCGCCTTGGCAAAACCTTCGAGTTCGGCCCTCACCATCTTGTCGGCCAAAGCATATTCGAGACCGGCTGGAAGATCGTTGCGATCGATCGCATCTCGCACGCGCTCGAGCGTTTGCTTGGCCAATGGAGAGAGTGCCGGGATGTCAACCGAAACCTTGAGCCGGGCCGCGCGCTCCTCCGTCTCGTGTTTCAATTCGGCCTCGGCGCGCTCACGAAGGTAACGTTCAAGATTTCGGGCCAGCGCCGGGACATTGGCGAGCGCCTTTTCCCGATCCTGCCTGTCGGCACGGCTCGCGAGAACACCGGTCTTGCCCTTCAGCGCACCGAAGCTTTCGGGGGCGCCGGCGACCTTTGCGAGGGTGGACTGAGCGACCGACCGGTCCTTGACCATGGCGTCGACATTAATCGCCTTGAAGGCGGCTTCCGGCTGCGCGTAGACGAGATGGAAGCGCGTTGATACGTCCTCCCATTGCTTCTTGAGGCCGGGCTCTGCGGCAAGCCTGTCCTCGACAGCTTGGTCAAGCGATTTGGGATAAGTGGTGATGCCTGATACCATGGGCTTGGCCTCCTTCATCGTGTCCGGAATGGATTGATTGTTGCTGCCGCGGACCAGTCCGAGTGCCGCACTGATGGCCGCTAGACGGGCGCCGAGGTCGGCGAGTTTCTGTTTCTGCCGGACGGCCCATTGGAGGCGATCGTGTGCGATCGTGCGGGCGACGTTCATGAGGTGTAGGCCTCGCGCTTCTGCGAAGCGCAGCGCCTGGCGATAGAGAGCGCTCTTCTCGTAGTCGAGGCTGGTTTCCTTGGCGTTCTGGCGCGATAGGATCGGGATAAGGCCTCCGGATTTCGCAAAGGAGCGACTTCCGTAGTAGACAGCGAGATCCTCACGATGGCGGGTCATAGCCACATAGGTGAGATGCCGGTCCAACGAGAGGGAGGCAAGCACCTTCACCTGGTCGACGGTGGCGCCCTGGCTCTTGTGGATCGTCGTCGCATAGCCGTGGTCGAGATTGTTGTAGAAGCGTTGCTCGACCGTGACCTGCCGACGATGTTCGCCTTCGCCGATCTCGGCGACGATACGTCCAGGCGCGACCTCAAGCACCTTTGCCAGCATACCATTCTTGACGCCAAGGCTACCCTCGTTCTTGAGGAACACGATTTGGTCGCCGGTGGCGAACATTCGGATTCCGTCCTCGGTTTTGAACGCGAATCCATCTGCGACGACGCCGCGCTCGACAAGTCTGGAGCGGGCCATTTCGTTCAACATCCGCACATCGCGACGAAGGTGGGCGAGGATCAGGCTGGTCTTCGAAGGGTCGTAGTCGCGGTCCCAAGCTGCGACCAGGCTTTCGACGGCGTCGTCCTTCAGTCTCAAACCAATCATTCGACCATGAGCGGTGTAGGCATCGACAGCCTTGCGGATATTGCCACGCGCGAGATCGAGCGAGGCATCGCGCATCCATTGCTGGCGCTGACGATAGATTGTCTCGAGTTCGGCATAGCCGATGCGATCGGCGATGGCGCGGAACGCAGCGCCCGCTTCGATCGGCTGAAGCTGTTCCGGGTCACCGACAAGGACAAGTTTGGCGCCGACCTTGGTCGCCGTTTCGACCAACAGCGCCATCTGCCGCGACGACACCATGCCGGCTTCATCCAACACGAAAATCGTTTTGTCGTCGAGCTGGTTGCGACCCTTGTTCCAGCGAAGCTCCCAGGACGAGAGCGTGCGGGAAACGATGCCAGCTTCCTTTTCCAAACCTTCGGCGGCTTTGCCAGCCAAGGCGCCGCCGACCACACGATAGCCAGCACCTTCCCACGCCTCGCGTGCCGCCTTCATCATCGTGGTCTTGCCGGCGCCGGCGCGGCCGATGACAGCGGCAATGCGCGCCGTCCCAGCGACATGCTCGATCGCCGTTCGCTGCTCATCCGACAGGCGGGAATGGCGCGCAAAGGTCGCCTGAAGCACTGCCTCACGGACGCCATGGGAGGCGCTGCCGGAGAGCCAGATCGCGCGATTGGCCATCTCGGCTTCAAGCCGGATCATCTCGCGCGTCGTGTACTTCGCGGGTGTCCGAATACCTGTCGCAAAGTTGATGCGCTCGCGTTCGAGTCGAAGCGCTTCCGGACTTTGCAGAATGCGGACCATCAGACTTTGGAACAGAGCGACATCGTCGATATAGCGATACAGGACCTTCGCGACGTCGCGTTCGTCGAAGATGCTCTTCTCCCGCGTGATCAGGTCGAGCACGATCTCCGGACGGCGCTGGATGCGGCGGGCGTTCTCGCTGCGGCGTTCCTCCTGAAGCTCGATGCGTTCGAGTTTGGGAGTCGAGGTCTCCGACTTTTGGTCGGATTGCTCGGCCTTGCGCTCGATGGCTTTGGCGCCGACGCCGAGGTGAATGGTTGGCTCGAGGTCGATACCCTGCTTTTCGAAGGAACGGCCATCGATGCGGATATCCAGGCCGGCAAGCGCCAGATGTTTGTTCTGGCAGGCAAACCAGCCGTCGCGAAACGCATTGAAATCCTCAGTGCTACCGGCCCACAGCTGATAGACGATTTTGCCGGCATCATTTCGGATTGCCTTGCCATCCGGGCCAAGCACCGCGACCTTCTTCGAACCGAAACCGTCTTCGGTCAGCGGGCGCAATGTGGTCATGAGGTGGACGTGAGGATTGCCGGGTGCGTCGTGATAGACCCAGTCCGCGACCATGCCCTGCGCGGTGATGTGGCCCGTCACAAAGTCGCGCATGAGCGCGATGTTCTGCTCGGGCGTCAACTCGAGCGGCAGGGCTATGGTCACGTCCTTGGCAAGCTGCGCGTCGGACCGCTTCTCGAAGCCCTCCACATTGTTCCAGAAGGCCTCGGATGCGCCAGCGACCGAGCGATCGGCAATCATGCTGCGCACCCATTCCGGCGCGTCGGCAGGGATCACGAACTCCTCATGCAGGAGCCCCGGCTTTCGCGTGTAGTCGATCGTCCGGGCTTCCCGCTCAAACTCCATCTTGGCGCAGTGCCGGTAGGCCGCCGACAGGACGGCGCTGCGGCCAGAGCCACGGGCGACGATGCTGACGGAGAAGTGAGGGACGGCCACGGCGGAGTTCTCTCCCGGTTGTGAACGAAATCAATGGGTTCGTCGGGAGCGGCAGCCCCATCGGGCTCTCTTAGCAACACGTCGCGTCAGCGACGTATAATTGCGCCCTTGGAAGCCGCTCCTTCGGAACGGCCGGGATCATCCCCGAAAGCATCGCCCTTGGCGATTGTAGGATTCACAGTAGTGCGTTCCGCACTCCCTTCGGAAAAACTGGGTTCGAAAGACAAGCTTTCTCGCCCAGGAGACGATCGGACATGAAGAAGCCATCCTCAAAAATCCGTGATGAAATCGCCAAGCTGCAGGAACAGCTCAAGCTCGCCGAGACAAGGGAAGCCGAGCGGATTGGCCGGATCGCGCTCAAGGCGGGCCTTGGCGAGATCGAAATCGACGAGGCGGATCTTCAGGCATCGTTTGAGCAACTGACCAAGCGGTTTCGCGGAGGGCAGGGCGCTACGACCGGGGGAAAGAAGGGCAACGCTGACAGCAGCGGACAAGCATCGACCGCGGCGGACGCGTCTGGCGCGGTCGCGGGCAGCGCTGGCGAGGCTTGAGCGCGTGGCAAGGACGATGACATCGGACACCCGTAAGAAGGACACGCGCGAAAAGATCGAGCTTGGCGGCCTGATCGTCAAAGCCGGGCTGCGCTACGAAAAGCGCGCGCTGTTACTGGGCATGCTTCTCGATGCCGCCCGCCGGATCAAGGGCGACGAGGGCGAGCGGTCCAGGCTCACGTCAATCGGCGCGGAGGCCTTCAATGACGATCAATAGGATCCTGCTCGTCGTCGTGCCTCCGGTGCTGATGATCCTGGTCGTCATCGGAATGACTGGGATCGAGCAGTGGCTTTCAGGCTTCGGAAAGACCGAGGCCGCACGACTGGCATGGGGGCGGGCGGGGATCGCGTTGCCCTATGGTGCCAGTGCGGCGATCGGAATTCTGTTCCTGTTTTCGAGCGCCGGCTCGATCAATATCAAGCAGGCAGGTTGGGGCGTCCTTGCAGGATGTAGCGCGACGATGCTGATCGCGGCCGCGCGCGAAACGATGCGCCTTGGCGCTTTCACGAAGGCGCTCAACGCCAACAAGTCGGTCTTGAGCTATCTCGATCCAGCAACGGCGATTGGAGCGGGCGTAGCGCTCATGTGCGCCTGCTTCGCGCTCCGCGTTGTGCTCATGGGCAATGCGGCATTCGCACGGCCCGAGCCGAAACGCATTCAGGGCAAACGGGCGCTTCATGGCGAAGCGGATTGGATGAAACTGACAGAAGCGGCGAAGCTGTTTCCCGATGCTGGCGGTATCGTCATTGGAGAGCGCTATCGGGTCGACAAGGACAGCGCTGCATCACAAGCGTTTCGATCCAACAACGCGGAAACCTGGGGCGCCGGTGGCAAGTCGCCGTTGCTGTGCTTTGATGGATCCTTCGGCTCGTCGCATGGGATCGTCTTTGCCGGCTCCGGCGGCTTCAAAACGACGTCGGTGACAATCCCAACGGCACTCAAATGGGGCAGTACACTGATCGTGCTGGACCCATCTAACGAGGTCGCACCGATGGTCTCTGCGCATCGAAGCGGAGCGGGAAGGGACGTGTTCGTCCTCGATCCCAAGAAGCCGGACGTCGGATTCAATGTCCTGGACTGGGTCGGCCAGTTTGGAGGTACGAAGGAAGAGGATATTGCTTCGGTCGCGTCATGGATCATAAGCGATAGCGGCGGCGCGCGCGGTGTCCGCGACGACTTCTTTCGCGCGTCGGCGCTGCAACTGCTGACAGCGCTTATTGCCGACGTCTGCCTGTCCGGTCACACCGATGACAAGGATCAGACGCTTCGGCAGGTGCGCATGAATCTTTCGGAGCCAGAGCCGACATTGCGCAAGCGGCTGCAGGACGTCTACGACAATTCGGGCTCGGATTTCGTGAAGGAGAACGTCGCGGCCTTCGTCAATATGACGCCCGAAACCTTTTCTGGGGTGTATGCCAATGCGGTCAAGGAGACACACTGGTTGTCTTATCCTAACTATGCCGCCCTCGTGTCGGGAAAGAAGTTCTCGACCAGCGACATCGCGGCGGGAAAGACCGACATTTTCATCAATATCGATCTCAAGACCTTGGAGACCCATTCCGGTCTTGCCCGGGTCATCATCGGCTCATTTCTGAATGCGATCTACAATCGCGACGGTCAACTAAAGGGGCGTGCGCTGTTTCTTCTCGATGAGGTCGCCCGCCTCGGTTACATGCGGATCATAGAAACCGCGCGTGACGCCGGACGCAAATACGGCATAACGCTGACAATGATCTACCAGTCGATCGGCCAGATGCGGGAAACCTATGGCGGTCGTGACGCGGCAAGCAAGTGGTTCGAGAGTGCCAGCTGGATTTCGTTTGCCGCGATCAACGATCCCGAGAACGCCGATTACATATCGCGACGCTGCGGCACGACCACCGTCGAAATAGATCAGGTCAGCCGCAGTTTCCAGGCGCGCGGATCCTCGCGCACGCGATCAAAGCAACTGGCGTCGAGACCGCTGATCCAGCCGCACGAAGTGCTGCGCATGCGCGCCGACGAGCAGATCGTCTTTACGGCCGGCAACGCGCCGCTGCGATGCGGCCGCGCCATCTGGTTCCGCCGCGCTGACATGAAATCCTGCGTCGGAGAAAACCGCTTCCAGAAGAGCGCCACCACCGCAGACGTCTCTCTGCAGACTGTCGATCGAACTGATAAATAGCCGGAGGCAGCGATGCGATACTGGGAAGCCTGCGAGGCGAATGTGACAGCAGACGAGGCGATTGCAGAATGCGCTCGACACCGTATCCGTGCTGTGGTGCGACCCACTGATCGGGCTCTCGTCGATGACGAGAGCGGCGATGTGATCGCACACACCGATGATCACGGCGAATATTACGGTGGCGACGTGATCGGTTACCTCGGGTACTGATCGATGATCCTGGCTAGGATCATCTGCGGGAGGATCGTGACCCGAATGGGCGAAGACGGCTTGCTGGCTTCGTTCGCATTGCGAATAGAGCCGTACGTCGCAGGCGGACCGCCCAAAGCAACCGTCTGCATGGTTCAACAATATGAATCGATGACCCGCAACCGATTCAAAACACTCGTTAGACGCCCTGGCTTCTGCACGCGATCATGTCGCCATGATCACCCAGCGCTACCAGCTTTATATCGAGCGGACCGACCGCGCCAGAAACATGGCTCGCTTCTATGCGCTATCCATCGAACCGAATCTTTTTGGTGAAGCATGCCTGACGCGCCGCTGGGGACGGATCGGGACGGCAGGGCAAGTTCTGATCCACCATTTCGAGCGGGAAAAGGATGCCGTGGTTCTCTTCCTGGAGCTGCTTCGGCAAAAGCGAGGTCGCGGATATCGAACGGTCATGCGAAACAGGCGACTGGATGGCTAACCCCACGCGCAGAATGTGAAATCGAGGACGCATATTGATCAAACCCGACAGGAAAGCCACTTGGCAGAAGCCCCGCGTATTATTCTCGCTCGCCGTTACAACCGTCATCATCATGACGATTTTCGCCATACCAAACACAGCTGTCTCTGCCGAGCGCGTCGTGCTCCCAAGCGCGATCCGGAAATGCGGGACAGCCAAGCGGATCACATGCGTCGTCGACGGCGATACGCTTTGGCTGCACGGTGACAAAATCCGCGTTGCCGATATCGACACGCCGGAAATCAGCGAGCCGAAATGCGCCTCGGAACTGAGGCGCGGCAACAAAGCCACCGACCGGTTTATCACGCTGATCAACCAAGGACCGTTTGAGCTTCACGCGTGGCCGGGAAGGGATACCGACCGATACGGGCGCAAGCTTTGCGTCCTTGTCAGAGACGGCCGCAGCCTCGGCGATATTCTCGTCTCGGAGGGTCTGGCACGAACCTGGGCCGGCCGGCGCGAGCCATGGTGCGGTCGATGATTGAAGCCGGCCCGCCGAAGCGGGCCGGGACGGCGTTATCGCCGCCGGTTCCAATCGGTCTCGAGGTTGAACTCGATGTCGACGAAGAACGGGATCTTGATCGCGATCTTCAAGCCGAGTTTGCCCTTGCGGAAGATGTGGCAGACCACCTTGGCAAGAGAGCGAAGCCGGCGGCCGGTTGCTTTGAGGAATTTGGCAAGCTGTTGCATGTGGTTTCTCCTGTCGATTGCGTTTCGTCGCGGGGATGAAATGCGGATCGGGAAGGAGTGCCGCACCGGGACGGCCGAAGCGTCAGCGGAGGACCTGATGCCGGCTGAATTTTGATAGCGCGAGGAGCCGCAGGCGGGGAAAATTCTGCCGGCATCTGGTTGCGGCAGGACGAACGATCCGCATCATTCCCAATGTCGATGAAATGGGATCGACTGGAGAATTGCGGCAGCTCGACTTCGAAGACTACGGACGATGGAACCCACCTCAGAAGGGCGGTTCGCTTTCTGCAAGACCGTCCAGCTCGGCCGTGGCGACAATCAGCTCTGCCTGAGCGAGTTCAAGCTCGGCCTGGATCTGACGGCGCTCCGCACCGTTTCCAGCGTTACGCAGCTCAGCCCGCAGTTCTTCGATGTGGTTTGCGATTTCGTAGATCATCTTCGTCTCCTGACGCTTATGAAAGATGACCGGCGGGGCTGAGAGGCGATGGTCGGGTCAAGGATCGCGAACGCGACCGACGAAGGCGGGGAGTGGGGGAGCCGATTTGCGGAGGCTGCCCTTCAGGGCGGGTGGAGCAAATTGGGGGAACCGCTCATCCTCTGACGCGGGCAGTGCCGATTGGTACCATCCCGCATTTCTGAGTAGCTTCCTCACCTATCCGTATGGCACCAAAAAAGCAGGGCTGGCTCGATGCCGGCTCCTGCTTTGATCCCCGGCAGGGAAGAAGGCCCCGCCGGTGGCGAGGCCTTGTGGATCCTCAGTCCCTGACCTGGCGGGACCAGATGAGCTGAAGGCCATCCTCGCCTTCGACCTCAGCGAGCGTTGCGTAGATCGGGGCCGGAAAGCTCGGGTCGTCGAGCTTGACCGAGAGGTAGTCGCGACCCTGCTCGGATGTCTTCTGCCAGGCCGCTCCGAGTTCAACGTTTCCAGCGTAGATCCGGAACTGCGGGCCCTTGTCGGAGGGGTTCTCGACTCGGGCGATGCGAGCCTTGACGTTGAGGGCGAGAGTGCGGATGGAGCCGGTGAAGCCGTTTTCGGTGGAGGTGAAGGTGCCGATGGTTGCCATTGTCGTATTCCTTTTCTCGTATTCGGGCCGCGCCCATCGCGGCCTCGATGGCTGTCGAACAGACCGGTGACGATCGGACCGCACCTGATAAGGCCGGAATGAAATGGAGGGCGGCAAGTCGCAGATTTGTTAGCGGGCGAGGAGGAAGGCGCAGCCTTCCGGGGTAAGAAATCTGCGAATTGTCGTTGCGGGAAGACGATCGAGGCGCAGCCGGTCTCCGGTCAGACATGCCTCATCGAGCCCGCAGATGGGTTGCCGGAAACTCCGACGGGAAGGGATATGGCAGTGGCGTCCCGCCGCAGTTGCCTCGGTCAGGAATGGTAGCCTGCGCCCTGCCCCACTTGCACCGCCGTCGTTGCCTGCTTCAATTGGGGAAACGAGCTCCACGCAGACATCGGCCGGCTTTTCCACGACGCCCCGTGCGATATCGTTGCACCCGCGAATCGTAGCCTGGAGAACCAATGCGTCAGCAGACCAAGCCGTTCATCGTCGAACGCAAACCGTCCCGTAAACCCAAACCCGACGCCGCAAAACCGTCGATCTGGGGAAGGCTGGATGCTGACATTGCACAAGGTCCCCAACAACAATTGGATGGGGACCAGCGTGATACGGATCACGTGGCCGCCACCGGTGGTGACGACCGCGCTTGAGCATTAGTCCGCAGCCATCAAATCCGCTTCCGGCTGTAAGGAATGCAGAAAGCTCACTGCCCGCTGCGCATGGGCGGCCGCCTGGAAAATTGCCCGCTTGTCGTTGGCCAGCACCGATAGCCACGACTGCAGATACGATGCATGATCCGGCCGCGGCTCAAGTTCCGGCGCGATACCGAGGTCAGCGCATAGGAAACAGCTGCCGAGTTCGGCAATAAGTTCTTCCCGCGCCCGCTCCGTCCGGTCCTTGGCATAGCGGGACAGGTCACGTCCGACGCGATGCGCTGCCGCTGTCCAGTGCGTCGCCTCATGACTGAGGACGGCTGAGTATCCGGCAGCATCGCGAAACGCCTCGAAGGGAGGCATCTGGATGTAGTCCATGACGGGCGAATAGTAGGCTTGATTGCCGCCGTGACGGATGACTGCACCGGTATTGCGGAAAAAGCGATCGGCACTCTCGATCCGGTCGATCGGATCAAGAACCTTGGCCGGCGGCGCATAGTAGCCATCGGGCAAACCGTCGATCTGCTCGACGTTGAACACTGAATAGGCCTTCAGGAACGGGATCTCCCGATCGACCTCGTTGCCGTTTCCGTCGGCTTCGGACTTGGTGAAACGGCTGGCGAAGACAACGGTCGAGCCGGTCTCGCCTTTGCGCACGGCCCCGCCCAGTTCAAGCGCCTGCCTGAACGTCATCCACATCGCGGAAGCGAAGCCAAGCGACATCTGCTCCGACCACAGAAGCAAAACGTTCATGCCCGAATAAGGAAGGCCGTTGTGGCGCAGCGGCCGCGAGATACGACCATCGGTGTTGGCAGCGCTCCACGGCTTCATCCAGGGGCGGACGCCTTTTTCCAGATCCTCGACGATCCGATCGGTAATCCGCGTGTAGATGTCCGCGTGGCCCGCTTCTGATTTCTTTGTCATGACTTCTCTCCTTTCAAGGGACCGCGCCTATCGCGGTCCGTCACGGAGGTCCGAAGTCAGGGGCCGATAGTGTGGCCATGCACCGAAGGCCGCAACAGCGTGGAGGACGGCAACGCCGTTGCATGGGCGCCAGGCTCCTGCAGGACCGCCGACCGGGACGGGCTGCGACAGGCGCTTGTCCAGGTTTCCTTTTCGGCATGAGAAAAGGCCGGCGCTGTAAGCACCGGCCTCGGATTAGGAAAAGAAGGCGGGGTGCGACCCCGCCAAATGAGTTATCCGAGAGCAGCCATCTGCGCTTCGGCCGCTTTGCGGTCGAGCGATGCGCCCGGGTTCTCGACGGGTCGGTCGAAGGGTTTCCAGGTCTCACCGACGACCTGTTCGTAGGCTGCCACCGCGCCTTCGGCTGCCATCCGCAGCGCGTGGGATTGGATACCCATGTCGGCCGCGAATTCCCGCTTGCGCTGGGCAGCACTGTCGTAGCCGACCGGACCATCGAGATCCTCGTCGCGTGCATCATTCGACGCCTTGGCCGTCGCGTCGCGTGCCTCGGTGACGGCGCGCGAGTAGAACTGCCCGGCGCCATGCGCCGATCCGACGAAGGCCCCGACGATGCGCTGCAGATGGATCTGCATGGCCCGCTCGCCCAAGCCTTCGGAGAGGCTGTCGGCGGTCTCGACGATCAGCCGCTCATGCAGGCTGCGGATGCCATCGCTGTCGACGACCGTGGTGCCGAAGCTTTCGGCGATCTTGAGCGCCTGGGCGGTGTCTGGGCAGGAGAGGCGGACCATTTCGAGGGTTGCTCCTTTGCGGATTTGCGAGTTCCGTGCGTTGGAGCGGTTATGAGTTGCGGGTTTGGCCATGTCTGTTCCTTCCTTGGCTGCCGAAGCGGTTCCGGCCCGTGCCGGTCTGCCCTTCGATGCGGCTGACTAAGAACCGGCAAAGGACGGGCGGCTTCACAGGTCCGATCCGGCCGAACCAGCAGGGCAGGTTTGCGGGCCAGCAGGTTTTGACCTGAGCAGACCGCGAGCCTGCCCTAGCGCAGGGAGGCTGGGTCGGCCGCCACGCGGCGCGACAGCGGCCTTGAAACGCCCGGCCGCCGGTTCAGACCGCAGCGAAGAAGAAGGGCAGTCCAGCACGGCCGATTTCTGGCTCTAGCGGGAAGGATCAGACGCGGCCAAACCCGCCACGCGGACGACATCGAAGCCGGGCAAGTTCAGCACCAGCGGCTACGTTTCCGGGTCTACCTATGTCGCCGGACGATGCAAAGGTCGCTCGTCGCGATGTTGCAGTTCACCGATGACACTCTCTTGCATCGCCAGCCTGCGGTGGATCATGTCGAGTTCGACCCAACGCTCGAAGGTGAGGCGGTCGACGAACTCCTGATGGCAAGTACGACGACCCGACCAGCGACGCGCTCGGCTCCGGGCTTTCACCGTCGTCGTCTGCCTTCCCGCGCGCGCTGTAATTTGCCGGGTGAGACATTCCAGATGCCGCTGGATCTCTCGCCGGTCGACTGTTGCTTTTGCCAGCGGTTTTGAAGCGCGGACGTCGATCATGGCCCATCCCCCGAGCTTCGCCAGCCGGTGAAGGAGGACGGCCTGTCAACGGATAAACCGTCCGCACTGGTGGCAAACTTCACCCCCGATAAATCGGGGGTGGGTGCTGCCATGTTCGACCGGGAGACGGCGGTCACGCTGCCTCCCTCTGATCGAAGCCGGCGTCGTGCTCTTCGTGGTCAGAAAAATCTGCATCCTGCAGATCGTCCTGATCCGCAGCCTCGTCGAAGTGCCCTTCCTGATCCTCGGCTGGGTCGTCAACATGATCGCCACCGTCATCTTGCGAGGCCGCGCCGACAATATCCGTAGCTGAGCTCGCCCGGATCCAGTCGAGCAACTCGTCGGCTGGCGGGGCGAAGCGCGCCGAAGCATGGACGAAGTGCTCGTTGGCAAAATGCTCGACGAGCGCTGCACGGGTTTCACGAACCTTGGGCCGAGGCTGAACGGATGCCTCGGCGCACGATGCTTCCAGCGTCTGGCGCGACAAGCACAGGAGGAACTCCTCCGTACCCATGTTTGGCAGGAATTTATCGGCTCCGATAGCCTCGCCGGCAATGCGCGAGACCATACCGCTGTTCGACATACCGCGGCGGCAAGACAGAACGTCGATCAGCACCGAGCGAACGGCGACCCTAAGCGTGTCCTGATCGAAGGTGAGCTTTCCATTCTCATCGAACAGGGCGACCGCATGGCGCGAGAAGCGCTTGCCCGCGTAGAATGTTCCATCTGCACCGGAGTCGACACGGACATTCTGTCCGGCGAAGGCCAGAACCATGAGCGCCATCAGCGTGTCGTCCTCGATCGGCGCGCGGCCGAGCGCATCATGGAGCGCGTCGGTGCGAAAATCCCCGATCATGTCATGGCCCTTCTGGGTCACGTCGGGTCGAACCTTCGGCGAGGCAATCGCGTCGCCATCATCGCTGTCCGCCGTGGATCCGTCTCCACCGGCGCCCTTCGGCTTGGCTGCCTCGGGCATGCGGTAATGGACCGTCTGAACCTTGCCATCGCGATCGAGATAGAGCGCCGTGTGGTCGGACTTGGACGGTTTGCTGTAGACTTGCGCCGCTTTCTTCGGCAGCTCGGGCTGGCCCCAGCTATTAACCTCGACGATGGCCCCGCGCTTCGGAAGGTTAGCCGTCATCCACTCATGCTGGGCGCCGAGAAAGCCCTCGACATTGGTGGTGTAGCGCCCGTCCTGGTCGGCTGGCGCGAAAAGGTCTTCGATCCACTCGATCCCGTAGGCTTGAGCCAGATCGTCGCCGAAGTTCGCGTCCCGGGCATACATACGCTTCTTCGTGAGCGCATTGGCGATCTGCCACCACGGAGCGGTGTCGCCCATCTTCGGCTTATGCGCCTTCCAGACTTCCTTCTGGTCGATCTGACCGGCGGCTGCAATGATCCGCAGCTGCTGCTCAGACGGCATGTCGCCCAGCGCCATCTGTTCGAGCATGGCCGGCAGGACGTTGGCAAGCAGTCGCAGCTTGCGGATCTGGCGGACGGGAAGCGCGAGGGCGACCGCAATCGCTTCCTCGGTCCAGCCGAGCGCAACGAGACGCTCGATGCCCCGCCACTGATCCACGGGGTTGAGTGCTTCCCGAACCGAGTTTTCGACCATCGAGCGCATGGCACCATTGTCGTTGGCGGCATCCACGACCAGAATTTCGATCTCTTCCAGGCCGGCAGCGATGGCGAGGCGCACGCGGCGATGTCCGGCATCGATGATATAGCCGTTTCCGCCATCGGTTTCGGGAGCAACTACCGGCGGCTGGACGATGCCGACGGCCTTGATCGTCGCCAGCATCAGCGCATCGGCCTGCGGCGAGGATTTCGACTGACGCATCCGGTCGGGATTTTCCTTCAGTGCACGCGGGTCAACCTTCATGATCTGCATGGGATTTGTCCTTATCTAGAGGGTTCCGGACCGGCGCCTTGCCAGCCCTTCCTGTCTTCATCTTTTCTCGAAGACACCTCCCGGACCGCCGAGCGGCCGGACTGCCGCAACTGCGGCCGAGCATCCCTGCTGCGCAGGTCAAGCGGTGCTGCCAGCCCTGCGAAGGACAAGCGGCCGGGATGGCGCAGGCGGCGGTTGAGCGACAGCGTCGGCAGGAGGACCGGTCTGCGACGGGTTCATCCTTCCTGCTTTTCTTTTTCATTTCCCCTGTGAAGGGTTCAGCAAGCTGCGGTTTACCTCTTGCCCGTAAGGTCGCGTCTTCCGGACGGTCTTGCTCTGGCCGGTCCAAATCTCTTCAGGAAAACCGATGACCACTGCTTTCGATTCTGACATTTTCACTCTCGCGCCGATTGCCATGTGGATCGAGGACTTCCGCGGGGTAAAGGCGCTCTTCGATAATTGGCGTGCGGAAGGTGTCACCGACATCAGGACTTTCCTGCGAGAGGACCGCGAGCGGGTCATCGCCTGCTCGACGCGTATCCGCGTTCTCCGCGTCAACGCCAAGACCCTGGAGCTTTTCGAGGCGGAGAGCCTTGAACACCTGACGGCGAATATTGCCGCGGTCTTCCGCGACGACATGCTGGACACACATATCCAGGAGCTGGCTGCGCTCTTCGATGGCGAGCTGACGTTTTCGAGCACGACCGTCAACTACACGATCACCGGCCGGAGGCTCGATATCCAGTTGCGCGGCGCCGTGCTGCCTGGTCATGAACAGACGCTCGACAGACTGCTTCTGACGACCGAAGACATTACCGACCGCGAGAATGCCCGCCGCGCCGAAGCCGAGCAGAGACGTCAGGCGGAAGGGGTCTTCGAGCATTCGCCCGTGTCGCTGTGGATTGAGGATTTTAGCCGCATCCGCACGCTGATCGAAGACATCCGCGATCGCGGCATTACCGACTTTCGCACCTTCATGGACGTCCATCCGGAATTCATCCGCCAGTGCATGAGCGAGATCAAGGTAATCGAGGTCAACCAGGCGACGCTCGATCTCTTCTGCGCGAAAGACCGCTCCGACCTTCTGCAGCGGCTTGGCGAAATCTTCCGCGACGATACGGAGAAGCCATTTCGGGAGCAGTTGATGGAGCTTTGGAACGGAAATCTCTTCCATCATCGCGAAGTGATCAACTACGCACTCGACGGGTCAGTGCGCCACATCCTGCTGCATTTCTCCATATTCCCGGGGCACGAAGGCGATTGGTCGCGCGTGCAGGTGGCGCTTGCCGACATCACCGCACGCAAGAAGGCTGAAGCGTATCTCGAATATCTCGGTAAGCACGACGTTCTGACCAAACTCTATAACCGCGCCTTCTATGCCGACGAGATGAACCGTCTCGAGCGCAAGTCGCTACGCCCCGTTTCGGCGGTCATCATCGATCTCAACGGCTTGAAGGAAGCCAATGATCAGCTTGGGCATGACGCCGGCGACGGGCTGTTGCGCCGGTTCGGCGAGATCCTCAACGGTGCGGTATCTGCGCCGAACCATGCCTGCCGGATCGGCGGTGACGAATTCGCGGTTTTACTGCCCGGGGCAGACGCGAAAGCCGCCAACGCCATGATGGAAACGGTCACGGAGCTTTTGAGGATCAACAATCAGTTCTACTCGGCCGCACCGCTCAGTATGTCCTATGGCGCTGCGACAAGCGAGGCGGGAGAGACGATGGAATCCCTCGTCAGGCGCGCCGATGCGCTGATGTACGAAGATAAGAAGGCACATTATGCGTCGACCAACCCCAGGACCAACGCACGAGCCACCGCTGCAACGCGATAAATGTGGGGCAGCCATTCTTAGCGGGGGGACTACGTTCGGCGCCCCAGAAGGGCCATACCGTCGGCGAGCATGCGCTTCAAGATCAGCTTCCTGCTTTCCGGTGCAGCAGAAGCGGCTTCGGGGATAGAAACAGCGGCTGGCAACGGTTCGGCGGCCTCGGAGAGCAAGACCGGGAACGGCTCTTCGCTCATCGCGGCGACAACGACGTGCGTGATCATTGTCTCATCCGATTTGACCGAAACGGTGACCTGTCCTCCGGAGCGGAGGCGGTCGACGCCTGTCTGAGCGGCCTCCTGCTCGTCTTGAGCTTCGACCAGCGATGTCTGTGTCACCAGAAAAAATGGCATGTGTCCCTACGATCTGTTTTACCGCAGATCTCATCCGCAAAGCGGTTGCGGTCAAGATGCAGCATCTCTTCAGCGGACGCCCCGATACAAAAAAGGCGCTCGACCTGTGAGGGAGCGCCTTCTTCTGTATCCCGGGAGAATATCAAACGCCGCGGCGATTGCAGCGAGCAGGACATCGTCTCATCGGGAAGTGATGCCCAAATATTATTGGCGAAGAGCAATTTCAAGTCGAGATCTGGGATCAGGCCTGTTTGATTGAGCCAGACGCGCGCTCGGCGCCCAGAAGCCGATCGGCGAAGTAGCGCGACGGCGTAGTCCCGATGGCCTTCTTGACCATGACGATGAAGGCCGTCGTGGATTCGTACCCTAAGTCGCCTGCCACCTGTTGGACTGTCGAACCGCCGGCCAATTCCCGTAGCGCGATGACGAGATGGAGTTGGCGCCGCCAACGGCCGAAGGTCAACCCTGTCTCCTGGACCGTGAGCCTCTTTAACGTTCGCTCACTGACCGCGACATGCTCAGCCCATTGATCGAGGGTCCGACGATCGCTCGGATTTGCCAAAAGCGCGGCAGCGATCATGGCGATCTTTGGATGATCAGATACAGGTAGCTCCAGCCTCTCACGCGGCATCAACGCGAGTTCATCGAGCATGACCCGCATGAGGCGATCGACATGGGCATCGCGCTCATCGCTTTCTGACAGGTCCGTCACTCGGTGGATCATCTCCCGAAGCATTGGCGATACCGAAAGAGTGCAACATTCAGCCGGAAGTGCGGCCGCGCCGGGCTCGACAAACAGGTATGTCAGACGAGCATTGGACGTGACCTGATTGGCGTGAGGAACGCCCCCGGGTACCCAAAGTCCGCAGTCGGGTGGAACGACCCACATCCCACTTTCCGCTGTGCAGATAACCGCGCCATGCAGCGCCAGGATTAGCTGACCCTGCGGGTGCTGGTGCTGCACCCCCTCGGCTTCATAATCGGCGAAGTCCACTCTGAACGCCATCGCCGGCCCATGCGAGAGGCTCAGATCGATAGCAGTACTGCAGGGTGGCTTATTCGAAGGTTGGCCCGATTTAGAGATCATATGGCATTATCTCCACTTTTGCACTGGGCGCAATCCTTTAGGCTCCTGGCTCAGCAACTTCAGGAGATCCCAAATGCGTATTGCCGTAGTTGGCGCGACCGGCAGGATCGGCGCCCGACTTACCGAGAAACTCTTGGCCAAAGGCCATTCAGTCAAAGCGCTGTCGAGAGGAGGGCCCGCCCTCGATGCCCTTGTCGCAAAAGGAGCAGAACCGTTCCTCGGTAGCTTCGACACGGGCGATGGCGAGCTTGGCAGGTTCTTCGAAGACGCTGACGCTGCCTTCCTGATGGTCAAAACCCTCTGGGCGGCGGAGGACTTTCATGGGCATTACCCTGCGATCGCGCTTCGGTTTTTCGACGCGCTTCGGGATTCGCCGGTGAAGTTTGCCGTGAGCCTGACCGCAATGGGGTCGGAGGTCAGTGGAAACACGGGCCATTTTCAGGGCTTCCATGTCCTAGATCAGATCCTCAACCGGTTACGCGACATCAATATGGTGCATCTGCAGGGTGGATGGTTCATGGAGGACCTGGGGAGGTGGGCGGACGCGATCGCGCAGTACGACAGGATCGGCTTTACGCTTGCCCCCGACATCAAAGCGCCGTGGGTTTCTATCCAGGACCTCGCGGATTCTGCGGCGAAGGAGTTCGACACGCCGACTAAGCAGCACCGGTCGGTCAAGCAACTGGGCATTGACTACACGATGACAGAGATCGCTGCGCTGATCGGCCGGGCACTCGGTCGAGAGGTGGATTATCGCTTTATCAATCCGAACGATCGCGAGGTCGAAACGGTATTCCGGGAAAGATTCGGAACGCTCGATCGGTGGGTCTATGACAAGAACACCGCGACGGCTCTTAACGATGGGCGGGTCAAGTTACGCGATGATCGTCCGGCGCTGACCACGACAATGGAAGACTTCGTCAAGGACAGCCTCAGACCGCTGATCGAGAAGGCGCGGACGGAAGGCCTCAAACCGGAGACCTTCCTGACGTGGAGCTCGCGAAGATAATGCTGCGTTAGATCTCGACGAAGAATAAAAAATGGGCCTGCGGAAACCGCGGCCCATGAAGTGTGGAGATCTAAAACCTCCAGAGGGGAACGGCTGCTGCGACGGAACTGGGAGGTAACCGCCATGTGCATCAGCTGAAGGCGTTTTGCCTGAATTTTGAACAACGGGAAAACATTTATTGTGCATCGCAGCTATGCAGCGGCCGCGACGGTCTCGCTGTCCAAATCTGCCGACAGTTGAGCCTCGATTGCCTGCAGCTTCAGCCGCTTTTCCTTCAGGTCGTCTGCGAACGCGAAAGCGCCTCCGTCTCGGGAACGGTAGGAAACCAATCGCCATTCCCCGGCATATACAGGTGAAGGATCGTCGTCCCAGCGGTCCGGTCGCTGGGCATGACGGTCGAACATGCGGAACATTTGCGGGCGTGTAGCCACACCTTGGAAAACCTTGCGGATTGTGGGAGAGGGGTTCATTTGCGGCTCCTTGAGATATGTCCGGACCGAAGAGAACACCGTCGTCACGACCATGATTTTCTCTTCAATCCTCCATGACATCTCCCGGGCCGCCGGCATTGTGTCCGCCCGGGTCAAGGGCCGGGGCAGCCGGGCGAAGCCTCCCTTGATGCGGGCGGCGCGAATGCGGCACCCCGTTCTTTTCTCCCTCCCTTTCCCGCTTCTCCCTTTCCTGACATTTCAGGACCTCGTTCCAGTCGTCCGCCGGCGGCCGGAGACGCAACCAATCGCATCCAGCCTCTTCGGCCAGTTCCCGAAGCCGGTGCGCATAGGCTTCGCCTTGGCGGTTGTCGTCGGTTGCAGCGACCAATTGCACGTCTGGGTGCCGAGCGAGTTGGCGTAACGCTGCGTCGGTGCTCGGCGACCAACCGCCGCCGGTGCTGAGATAGAGTGTGCCCTCCCGCATTCCCTCGATCGCCGCGATGCTCATGGCATCGATAGCAGCCTCCGTCACACAAAGTCGGTGGGCGCCAGAGGGGCCGAGCCGGAAGAGAACCTTCGCGCCACCTGTCGCAAAGCCCCGCCAATCCGGGCCGCGTTCTTCCCAACCACAGACGTTTCCGTCCTCGTCAACATGGCCGGCCCACATGCTTCCATAAGGACCCTGACGCAGTACACCCTGTTTGATCGCATCCTTCAGAACTCGTGCCGGTATGAAACGCGTGAACCGCAGGTAGTGCCACGTGTCCGATGTTGGCCAAGGAGCCCGACGCGATACCCACCGATCATGGATCGTCGCTGTTACTGTTTTTGTTGGTGTTTGTTTTGCCCGCGCCGGCTCTACCGAACGGAAGCCGATGAGACCTGCGACGCGGTCTAACGCCTCCAGGAAGCCGCCTCCATCGACGTGTGCAACGAGCGAGAACACGTCACCCTTGCCGTCGCTCAGGGGATCGAACCAACCCTGGCCTTCATGGGTGACAATGACGATCTCACCGCCGCGGCGGTATTTCACAGCACGGCGGGTACTTTCCTTCAAATCGATCGCAAAGCCCGATGTTTCCAAAACAGCTCCGCACCCGACCCGTTCGCGGATCTCCTCAATATCTCTTCGCTTCATCATCTCTCCGATCGCGCAGCGATCGTCCTTCCTAATTTCCTTTCCGCACGCTTCGCGGACCCTTCCCGTCCGGCGCGAAGAGCAAAGGCGGCAAGGGCGGGGGTTGGCAATTGGTGAATCCTGCAAAGTATTCGCCAGCCCCGGCGTAGCTTCCCTTGCCACCACTCGCTCGCAAGCGGCAGCTGGAACGGCAGAGGCCGCTCAATGAGCCGCCCAGGGAAAGAACTCGTGCACGATTTCGAGGTCGTCGCCGGCATCGATCTCGTCGGAGGGCAGGACGCCGTATTCACCATCGACTGCAAAGACGGTGACCGGGACCATCAGGTCACGGGAGAGTTGGAAGGCATGGGACTGTGCGAGAGAAAGATCGTGCGACATCGTGATCGGCTCCATTCGGGAGCGGGCCAATTCCCGCTCGATGGCTCCGAAAAGGCCCTGAGGCGGGCGCGATCACCTCGCGGGCAAAGCCAAGAGGCCGCAGCTTGCTAGCGGACCCTTCACGGGTTAATCGTGGAAGATCCGGATCTGGGCCAGGAAGCCATCGACAGAGAGCGGGATTGGCATGCTTCAGTGGTTGATGCAGGTTTGCGCAGGGCTTTACGTTTGTGCCATCCGCTTGCCTCCGCCCTTTAGCACCAAGTCGCACCGTCTTTTAGCTAACGGTAAGGCCGCCTTTACAGATCAATAGAGTCAGTCTGACTCTCTGAGGTCCGCTTTCTGAAGCGCCTCCTTTATCGATTCTGCCTCCAATGCAACCAACGCACCTTGCAGGCAGCTTTCGATATCGGCGACGCTTTTGGCTTCAATTGAAGCGATTTCGCCAACGGTCCTGCCTCGAGAAATCCATCGAAGGCAGGTTTTTTCAAGCGGCGAAAGTATCCATTCCTTCATGACAAAAATCGCGCTCAGTTGCGCCGCCGTCGGCGGCAGGTATGTATTACGGACGCCCGCATCGAAATCTCGATATCGGCCCAAGACTGCGATGCCCCCGAGAGAAGTTGCTGCCGCTGAAACCTGAGCAACGGCAGCCGAGTTGCCCGGGAGCAGGCTGGAAATTCAAAATCTCTTGCTGATATCTTCGTGTAATGGTATAACATATCGCATAATCTGTCTTATGGAACCTGCGGTAGGATAATTTGTTGCATATCACGATCACGTGCGGGAGCTATTCTGAAACGCATTGGTAGATCAGACCTTTTGCATGAGGCTAGATCCGGCGACATAAGCGTTGCGAATGTAAGGCAATAACTCAAAAGTGCCGCGATAAATCATATCAAATGAGACGTATAGGATGATGGCGAGTCCTATGTAGGCGATCCACCGACGCTCGTTCAGAAGCCGAGCGATGAAGTTCGCGGCGATGCCCATCAGGGCGATCGATAGGGCCAAACCAACGACTAGCACTCCGGGGTGCTCACGCGCGGCGCCCGCCACGGCAAGCACGTTGTCCACAGACATTGAAACGTCGGCAATGATGATCTGCATCGCCGCTTGGAAAAGTGTCTTGCGCGGCGCATCGGCTACCTGAGTGTTCCCCTTACCGTCCGGACTCGCCCGCAACTCGCGCCACATCTTCCAGCAAACCCACAGAAGCAGCAGGCCGCCAGCAAACAAAAGACCGACGATTGCCAACAGATACACAGCGACGCTAGCTAAGAGAATTCGCAGAACCGTGGCAGCGACTATGCCGAGGATGATCGCCTTTCGTCGTTGCGAGGCCTCCAGGCCCGCCGCCGCCAAGCCAATAACGACAGCATTGTCGCCAGCAAGGACGAGATCGATTGCAATTACCTGCAGCAGCGTTGTGAACCCAGCGGCCGTAAAGATTTCCATCATAGGCAAAACTCCAGTTTTTGATGAGACGGAGACGGCACGCGTCTACTCAGAATTGAACGGATCGTATTTCAGGGCGAAC
>Ga0247742_10000915_pt1 | contig 22001 bp, 21 predicted proteins | sample UWRJL208509C2_FD_180944 | JGI IMG/M metagenome (GOLD analysis project Ga0247742, IMG submission 180944) | Plant litter microbial communities from Arlington Agricultural Research Station in Wisconsin, United States - UWRJ-L208-509C-2 | ecosystem: Environmental > Terrestrial > Plant litter >... | reverse complement strand
CTCTGGCGTTGGGGGCTCGGCCGCGCGCTCGAGCAGCCCGCGCAGGCCGCGTCGGTCAAGGCGGGCACCCGCGGGGCCGGATTCTTCGACCTGTTCCCCGGAACTCCGGCCGGCGCGGTCGCCGCCCGCGCCCTCACCTACTGGGTGCGCGACCCGAGGTATGCCCAGTCCCTCGTCTCGGTGCCCCTGATTCCCGTGCTGTTCTTCTTCTACGGCGGGCTCAACGACAACCTCGGCGTGCTCGTCTGGGTCGGTCCCGTCGTCGCCGTGCTGCTGGCAATGTCGATCTACACCGACATCTCCTACGACAACACCGCGTTCGCGCTGCACCTGCAGACCGGGGTCAGCGGGCGCGCCGACCGGATCGGGCGCGTGGTCGCCCTCGCGGTGTTCGCCGTGCCGGTCACCCTGGTGCTGACCATCGCCTCGGTGTGGGTCACCGGGCAGTGGGCGCTGCTGCCCGGGCTGCTCGGGGTGTGCACGGGGCTGCTGCTGTCGGGGTTCGCAATCTCGTCGGTGGTCTCCGGCCGGTTCACGTTCCCGGTGCCGGCGCCCGGCGACAGCCCGTTCAAGGCGCGGCCCGGCGGGGGCACCAGCCTGATGATCTCCACCTTCGTGACCTGGACCGCGCTCGGGATCGCCGTGATCCCGGAACTCGCGCTCGCGATCGTGAGCTTCGCGACCGGCGACCTGCTGTGGGGGTGGCTGTCGATCCTCGTGGGGGCGGCACTCGGGTCGGTGCTGCTGGTCATCGGGGTTCGCGTCGGCGGGGGCATCCTGGATCGCCGGGGTCCGGAACTGCTCGCCCAGCTGCAGCGCCAAAAGTAAGCGCCAAAAGTGAGCGACAGAAGTAGCAGCGCGCGTCAAGGCCTGTCGCGGCCGCTAGCTCCACTGTTGACTAGATGAATGAGCAATTCATCTAGCAGCAGTTCAGGACAGCGCGGTGTGGCCGTCGTCACCGGAGGGTCCGCCGGTCTCGGCCGAGCCATCGTCAGGGAGCTCGCCTCGCGCGGGTGGGACATCGCGGTGATCGCGCGCGGGCAGGACGGCATCGACGGCGCGGTGCGGGATGCGTCAGCCCAGGGCGTGCGGGCGATGGGCGTCAGCGTCGATGTGGCCGACCACATCGCCCTCGACGCAGCCGCCGACCGGATCGAGAACGAGCTCGGCCCGATCGAGCTCTGGGTCAACGACGCGATGACCGGCATCTTCGGCGAGTTCCTGAGCACCGAGCCCACCGACTTCGAGCGGGCCACCTACGTGAACTACTTCGGCTTCGTCAACGGCACCCGGGCGGCGTTGAAGCGGATGGTTCCGCGTGACCGCGGCCAGGTCATCCAGGTCGGGTCCGCTCTCGCTCATCGGGGCATCCCGCTGCAGGCCGCCTACTGCGGGGCCAAGCACGCGGTGCAGGGGTTCACCGAGTCGGTGAACACCGAGCTGACTCACAACGACAGCAAGGTGCGCATCTCGACCGTCGACATGCCCGCCCTGAACACGATCCAGTTCAACTGGGTCAAGTCGCAATTGCCGCATCACCCGATGCCGGTCGCGCCCATCTTCCAGCCGGAGGTCGGCGCTCGCGCGATCGCCCGGGTCGCCGAGAAGCCGCGACCGCGCACCTGGGTGGGCGAGTCGACGGTTGCGACCGTGCTGGGCAATCGCTTCGGCGCCCGCTTCCTCGACTGGTACCTCGCCAAGACCGGCTACGACGGCCAGCAGGCGCCCGAGAAGACCGAACCCATGCTGAACTACAACCTGTACGAGCCGGTGCCCGGCGACCAGGGCGCGCGCGGCATCTTCTCGGACCAGGCGCGGATGACCTCGCCGCAGGTGTGGGCGATCGAGCACCGCGGCACGGCGGCGGCCCTGGGTGCGGTAGTCGGTGCGCTCGGCGCTCTCGCCGCGGCGCTGCTGGTCACCAGGAAGCGGTAGCTAGACCTCGCCGTTGTCGCTCTTGCCCTCGGCGATGTAGGCGAGCCGGCGCAGGGTCTCGACATTGCGCACGTGCAGGGCGGGGTCGAGGATGACCGGGGGGATGAGAGCTCCCGGTCCCTTGACCGCCGTCTCGGTGATCCGCACCACGCAGCCCGACTCGCGGGGCCGCACCTCAAGGGTGACCCGGGCTTCGCCGAGCGGCCAGCCGTGCGGCTGGATCACCATGCGCCGGGGTGGATCCCACTCCAGCACCGTCGTCTTGTCGTTGATCAACACCGGCCACACACCGAAGCTGTGCTGCAGGTGCGACCCGACCTGGGGCCAATTCGCATCGACATCCCGCATCCGCGACGCGCCGACCACCCAGGTGGGGAACAACCAGCCGTCCGAGAGCACGGCGAAAACATCCTCGGGCGTGCACGACATGGCGCGGGTGTTGACTGACATGAGAGCTTCTTTCGACGGGGCGATCAGGGGGAGAGCGACGGCATCGCGGTGATGCCGAACTCGTGGCGAAGCGCGCTGCGGGCGGCGTAGTACCCGGCGAGACCGTGCACGCCGGGGCCGGGCGGGGTGGATGACGACGCCAGGTACAGGCCGCGCGCGGGCGTTCGCCATGGGTCGAGGGCGAGCACGGGGCGCGCGATCAGCTGGCCGAAACTCGCCCCGCCAGCCGCGATGTCGCCACCGATGTAGTTCGGGTTGTATGCCTCCATGTCGCGTGCGGTCATGCTGGAGCTGGCCAGGATGACATCGCGGAAGCCGGGCGCGAATCGCTCGATCTGGCGGATGACCGCCTCGGTCTGGTCGAGTTGCGAGCCTTTCGGCACGTGCGTGTACGCCCAGAGCACGTGACGGCCCTCCGGCGCTCGAGACGGGTCGGCCACCGAGGGCTGCGAGACCAGCACGTAGGGGTTCGGCGAGTGCCGGCCCGCAGCGACGTCGGCCTCGGTGGCGGCGATCTCCGCGCGAGTGCCACCGACGTGCAGGGTGCCGGCTCCGGCGAGCTCGCGGTTGCTCCACGGCACCGGGCCGGAGAGCGCGAAATCCACTTTGGCGACGCCGTTGCCGTATCGGAACCGACCGAGCCGGCGCGCGTAGCCCTCGGGAAGCCGACGTCCGGCCAGATCGACCATCGCCCGCGGAGTCGTGTCGAGCAGCACGGCCGAGCTCGTGGGCAGGTCGTCGAGCGACCCCACCGCGGTGTTGGTGATGATCTCCCCGCCGTGGGCGACCAGGTCGGCCGCCATCGCATCGACGATGGCCTGGCTGCCGCCGACCGGCACCGGCCAGCCCCGGGCGTGGGCGTAACTGCCGAGGGACAGCGCGGCCGCCGCGGTCGACAGGCCGGGCATCGGACGGATCGCGTGGGCGCCGACACCGGAGAGCATCGCCGGGGCGACCTCGTCGCGGAATCGGGTGTTCCAGTCGATCGACCCCTGCTCCAGCAGCCGCCACCCGAGGCGGGCGAGCGTGATGGGATGATTCGGGATCCGCAGCACCGACGAGCCGGCGATCTGGGCCACCCGGTCGGCCTCGCGCACGAGCGGCCCCATCAGCCGGCGGAACGCGTCGCCATCCACACCCAGACCGTCGACGGTGCGCTCCAGGTCGCGCCATGCGAGACCGGCGCGGCCGCCGTCGAGCGGATGCCCGTAGGAAAGCTCGGGAACCACGAGTTCGATGCGGCGCGCCAGCCCGAACTTGCGGAAGAAGCCGCTGGCCAGCGCCATCGGGTGCACCGCGGAGCACACGTCGTGCAGGAATCCCGGCAGCGTCAGCTCGGCCGTGCGGGCGCCTCCACCGATGGTCGGGGCGCGCTCGTACACCCGCACTGCGAGACCGGCTCGCGCCATAGTGACCGCCGCAGCGAGACCGTTCGGCCCCGCGCCCACGACGATCGCGTCGAGGTCGCTCATTCCATGATGTGAACGCCGAGGCCGGGAGTACCGAGAGCCGGCCCGGGCTTGGATGGGGCGGCGTCGCGTTCGTGCGCCGCGGCATCCTGCTCGATCTTGCCCTCCGACGTCACCGATCGGTCGCCGTCGCCGCCCTCAATGAGGCCGCTGCCGACGCGCAACGGGTCGTTGGACTTGGGCTCGTTGCCGTCGCCCGGGTCGCGTGAACCGGAGTCGGTCACAGTTCGTCCTCGTCGATGGCTTCGCCGCTCTCGTCGGTCGCAGCGTACGTGGGCTCGCCCTCGCGCGGAGCGCCGCCGGTGGGGCCGCCGCCGTCGCCGTCGCCCGGCTCCGGCAGAATCGTCTCGCCGCCCACGGCGTCATTGGTTGCGATGCTCTCCGCGTCGTTGGCGTCAGAGAAGTCTTCGTAGCGTGGCTTATCCATGTCTACGACGGTACGGATGCTCGCCCGCCCGCACAACGGGTTGACACTGACAGGGTCACCCAGCGGCGAGACCCGCCAGCACGAACGCCGTGGTGGGGGAGTCCGGGGTGGTCTCGAGGGTTGCGGTATAGGGAGTGCCGTCGAGGTCGACCAGGCAGGTGGTCGTGGTCTTCGCGGCGTCGGTCGGGAACGGCTGGCAGTCGAGCGCGCCGACCTGCCAGTCGGCGGCGAGCTCGGTGCGAAGGGTGTCTTCGGCCCCGACGTCGGTCAACTGCCGCGCGCGCTCCTCGGCGGAGAGGTCGGTCTCACCGACGGTCACCGTGCCGGTGCTGCCGTCATCCCGGGTCAGCACGGGGTCGAGGAGCGTGGTCTGGAAGGCCAGCAGCACGACGATGCCGACCACGGCGACGGGGGCGAGCAGGTAGGTGACGAGCATCCCGACGGAGCTTCGGCCGACTCGCACGACGCGCATGATGAAGTAGAGCAGCGGCACGAGCACCCACGCCGCTGACGGGGCGCGGTGCCCCTTCACTCGGAGGCGGTCGGTGTCGATGACGACGAGCAGCGCAGTGATCGCGAAGTGCAGCAGCGCAGCGACCCCCTGCAGGAGCAGGGAGGGGAACTCGGGGAGCAGGACGAGGGTGGCGACGATCCCCGCTCCCAGCCACAGCGGTGACACGGCGAGCAGCCATCCCGCGACCGTCTGCGACGACCGTTTCGCCTTCTCGAACATCCAGCTGCGGTCCGGAACCGTCTCGCGACCGAGCGGCGGATAGCCGCCGGCGATTCGGGCGCGGTCGACGGATGACAGGTGCCCTGCCGGTTCCTCGGGCGGTTGCTGGGTGACGGGAGGGGTTGGCGCCAGGGCGAGGGTCGGAGCGGGGTAGGCGCGAGTGGGCGGCGATACTGGTGCGGGCGCGGCCGCCACTGTGTAGGCGCGATTGGGCGGCGACACTGGTGCGGGCGCGGCCGCAGCTGCGCGCTCGGGTTGGATCGCAAGCACGGGCGCCGGCTCGGGAGTTAGCGCGAGCGTGCGCGCGAGATCGGGTTCGGGCCTGCGCGCGAGATCGGGTTCAGGCGTGCGCGCGAGATCGGGTTCAGGCGTGAGCGCGGGCCCAGGTTCCGGTTCGGGCGTGAACTGAGGTTCGGGCTCCGGAAGCAGCTGATCCAGCACGGCTACCGGATTCGCACGTTCGAACTCGCGCCAGTCGTCGGTCCAGCCGGTGCCGTCCCACCACCGCAGCGCGGGAGGGTTCGGTCGGTCGGGATACCACCCGGCGGGAGGCATCGGGTCGCTGGGTCCGGCCATCGACCTAGTCGCGAACGCGAGTGACACTGTCCCCGTGCCCCGCGGCGCGCCGGCCGTGACCGGCACCGTCGGCGGACCCCGTTGTCAGGGGTCCGCCGAGCTGTTCGCGAAGCTGGCGGCGGGTGAGTGCCGGCTGCTCTCGCGCTTCAGTACTTGCTAGGTGAAGACTTGCTAGGTGAAGACGGGTTGCCAGGTGGGACTCGGGAGCTGGCGCCGGCAGTTCGGGGGCAGGCGCCAGCCGATCGGTGATGTCGTACACGGGCGCGAGCACCTCGTGCGCGTCAACTGTGGGAGCCGGCGGCGGGAAAGCCGGGGGAGCGAACAGCGGAACCACAGCGCGCACCACGGGTGGCCCGTCGTTGTTCCCGTGCTCGATGAATGACATTCGGCCCCCCGCCGGTATAACTTCCTGCTTCGACTCTAGGCAGGGCATGCTCGGGCGGCGATCCCCAGTGCGGGGGTTACCCGTTAGCGGGGCAGTGTGGCTTCGCGACGGCGGTCACCGGGGGCGCGGTCGCCAGGCCTGCGGGTCACCGGGGCGGCAGTATCCAGGGGCGGTCACCGAGGCCGCGATCACCGCGGCGGTGCTCACCGCGTCAGCAAGCCCGCCCGGTCGGGGTGCGACTCGAACCACTCGGCCACGTACCAGCACATCGGCACTACTCGGCGATCGGAGTTCGCCTCGACATCGTTCATCGCGAACTCCACGACCTCGCCGGCATAACCGTGGCCTCGCTGGGCGGGTTGGGTGTACGTGTGGTTGAAGGAGATCGACTTCCCGTTGACGACGTAGTCGGCGAGCGCCACCAGCTGTCCGTCGATCGTGAGCGTGTAGCGCTTCGCGTCGGGTTCGTGCTGGAGCTGCTTCATCCATCCACCATAACTCCGGCGGCCCGGGGCCCGACCCCTCGGGAATACCGATACGTACGTATACGCTTTACCCGACATGAAGCGATTCGGATTCCTCTCCTTCGGGCACTACCAGGACGTACCCGGTTCGGTGACCCGCACCGCGCGAGACGCGCTGCAGCAGAGCGTCGAACTCGCCGTCGCCGCGGAAGAGCTGGGCGTCGATGGCGCCTATATGCGCGTTCACCACTTTGCGCGGCAGGCCGCGTCGCCCTTCCCCCTCCTGGCCGCGATGGGCGCGCGCACCTCGAAGATCGAACTCGGCACCGCCGTGATCGATATGCGCTACGAGAACCCGCTGTACATGGCCGAGGATGCGGCGGCCGCCGACCTCATCAGCGACACCGGCAGCGGAGGCCGACTGCAGCTCGGGCTGAGCCGCGGGTCACCCGAGACCGCTCTCAACGGCTACGAGGCGTTCGGCTATGTCCCGGCCGAGGGCAGGGATGCTGCCGACGACTCCCGCACGAAGACCGAGATCTTCCGCGCCGCGATCAGCGGCGCCCCCATCACCCGCTCCGCCCGCGGTAACGCGCTGCTGGGCATCGAGCCGCAAGCGCCGGGCCTGGCCGAGCGCATCTGGTGGGGCTCGGGTACCCGCGCCACCGCCCAGTGGACCGGCGAGCAGGGCATGAACCTGATGAGCTCGACGCTTCTCACCGAAGACACCGGAGTGCCGTTCGATGAGCTGCAACTCGAGCAGATCGAGATCTTCCGGCAGGCCTGGAAAGACGCTGGACACGACGGCGAGCCGCGGGTGTCGGTGAGCCGCAGCATCCTGCCGATCACCGAAGACATCGACCGCCAGTACTTCGGCGGCGAGCGCAGCAGCGAAGACCAGGTCGGCTACCTCGACGGCGGGCTCGCGCGCTTCGGCAAGAGCTTCGTCGGCTCGCCCGACGAGATCGTCGAGTCGCTGGGGAAGGATGTCGCGGTGCAAGCCGCCGACACGGTGCTCGTGACGATTCCCAATCAGCTGGGCGTCGACTACAACGCGCGCCTGCTCGGCACGATCGAGCGCGACATCGCGCGGCCGCTGGGCTGGCACTGAGCGCATCCCCGATGATGGGGTGATGGAAGAAGTCACCGTCCGCGCGGTGCGCGAGCACGAATGGCGCAACGTGCGCGAGCTGCGACTAGCCGCTCTGCGCGATGAGGTGGCCGCGATCGCGTTCGTCGACACCATCGAGAGCGCCCTGGCCCGCCCTGACACGTTCTGGCAGGAGCGCACCCGAGACGCCTCCGTCGAGGCCGGGCCCAAGGCGGCTGCCCGACAGTTCGTGGCGATCACGGGAGCCGATGTCTGGATCGGCAGCGTGACGGTGCTCGTCGAGAAGCCGGGAGAGACCGACTTCGAAGGGGCCGAGATCACTCGTCCGGCTGCCGCCCTCGTCGGGGTCTACCTCGACAAGTCGGCGCGCGGACGCGGCATCCTGCAGTCGATGTTCGAGTCCGCGCTCGACTGGGCTCGCGAGCGCGGCCTACCGCACGCCCGGCTCTACGTGCACGCCGACAATCTCCGCGCCCAGAAGGCCTACGTCCGCGCCGGGTTCTCGCCCACTGGAAAGGCCCTGACGGGATCGCTCGGGGCAGAGATCGAGATGGCCCGCAGCGTCTGACGCGTCGGCCACTGACCCTTCCGACGCCGACTCTTCCGGCCACCGACTCTTCCGGCCACTGGCTCTTCCGACCCTGACCCGGAGAACACCCGACCGGTAAGGTCGAACCGATGCGACGACTACTCGGTTCGGCTGCCCTGCTCGCCCTCGCCCTCGTGGCCGTGCCCATTCCGGCGGCCGCAGAAACCAGCGATTTCACGTTCGACTCGTTCGACGCCAGCTACTCGCTGAGCCGACTCGACGACGGCACATCCGAACTGGCCGTGGTCGAGACGATCGTCGCCCGCTTCCCCGATTTCGACCAGAACCGGGGCATCATCCGGGCGATTCCGAACGACTACGACGGCGTGCCCCTGAACACCACGGTGCAGTCCGTCGTCGACGAGACCGGGGCCGAGGTCTACTACGAGTCCAACGACACGGGGGATTTCGTCGAACTCGCGCTCGGCACCGACGAGTTCGTGCAGGGAGTGACCACCTACGTCATCAGCTATACGCAGCAGAACGTGGTCCGCTCGTTCGCCGATACCGAGTCCGACGAGTTCTACTGGGACGTCAACGGCACCGGCTGGGAGCAGCCATTCGGCCGTGTCTCGGCGACCGTTACCGTCGATCCGGCACTCACGGCTTCCCTGAGCGGGAACGTTGCCTGCTACGTGGGGGCGCAGGGGGAGTCCGAGGAGTGCACGGTCGACACCACTACCCCGTCCCAGTTCTCGGCGTCAGCCAGTGAGCTGGCGCCGGGCGAGAACCTGACGGTCGCGATCGGTTTCGCTCCTGACACCTTCCTCACGCCGGACCCACCGGCCGGCGCCGTGCCGTTGCCCATCCCGCTGCCGGTGCACATCGTGTCGGCACTGATCGGGGTGCTCAGCGTCATCGTCGCCGCGGTCGCCGTCGTCGCCCGGGTGCGCTCCCGCCGGGGCGATCCGGGTCGGGGCACGATCATCCCGCAGTACAGCGAACCTCCGACCGTCACGATCGTGCAGGCGGCGCACCTGATGAATCGGGGGACCACGGCCATCCCTGCGGCGATCGTCCGGCTGGCGGTGCGCCGGAACATCCGGATCCTCGCCTACCCGGTCACCCCGGGCGGCGAGCCCTACACGCTGCAGTTCCTGACGAGTGCCGGCGCGAATGCCGAAGACGTCGCGATCATCGGCGCCCTGTTCGGTACGGCACCTCAGGCGGGTGAGCTTCGAGAATTCGGCCAGTCGCACCAGAACCTGGCGGAAACGCTGCAGGCGATCTCCGCGCGGGCCGACTCTTCGCTCGTCGAAACCGGGCTGCTCCGCCGCGCCCCGGGCATGGCGCTCGGCATCGGCCTCATCCTGGTGCAGCTCGTTCTGGCGATCGCCACCTTCACGGTCGCCGGCTGGAGCTTCTCGCAGTTCTACAACGTCAGCCCCTGGCTCATTGGCACGGGCATCCTCGGAACGATCGCGTTCGTGGTCACCTGCGTGTCGGCGACGCGCCCGCTGCAGCCGACGGCCACCGGCGCCGAGGCCCGCGACTTCCTGCTCGGCATGCGGGTCTATCTGACGCTTGCGGAACAGGATCGGCTCCGGGCGATGCAGAGCCCGAGCGGGGCGGATCGCGTCGACGTCGGCGACAACCGCCAGCTCATCAAGCTGTACGAGAAGCTGCTGCCGTGGGCCGTGATGTGGGGAGTGGAGGACCAGTGGGTGAAGGAGCTCGCGATCCGCGTCGAAGCCGAACCTGACGAGCCTGACTGGTTCATCGGCAGGTCGGGCTTCAATCCGACCGTGATGCTGGTTGCGATGCAAGGTTTCACCACCGCAACGCAGCCCCCGCCGCCACCCCCGAGCACCTGGAGTGGCAGCAGCGGCGGGTCATTCGGTGGCGGCTCGTTCGGTGGCGGCTTCTCCGGTGGCGGAGGCGGCGGAGGAGGCGGCGGCGGTCGCTGAGTCAGTTTGCGGCGGCGGGCACCGTTCGGCAGTTGCCTGCCGGAGCCATGGGGTTGCTGTTCTCCGGCGCTAGATGTCGTCCAGCGACTCTCCCGTGGGGTCCGGAGCCGAATCATCCGCGAACTCCGCCCCGCCGACCGGCGTGCCCTGCCACGACAACAGCGTCCAGCCCTGGGCGGGGGAGCCCTCCAGTTCGACCACTCCCGTGTTGTCGATGTCGTTCTCGCCCGCGAAACTCGGTGGAACGTTCGTCGCTCGGCCGGCCACCCACACCCTGATCGCGGCGCCGTGGCTGAAAACGGCCGCGGTGCGGTGGACGGATGCTCTCGCCAGGGCGATCTCGGGATCAGAGTTCAGCTCAGACCCCAGCAGCTGCACGGCGATCTCGGCGATGTCGGCGTCGAAGCGCTCGAAGAACTCGTTCCCGTCGCCGGCGCCGGGCATTCTGGCGTCGAGGTCACCGACACCCCAGGCGAACACAGTCTCGAGGTAGGCCTTGATCGCCTCGCGGTCGGTGCGACCTTCGAGCGAGCCGGCCTCGATCTCGTGGAGCCCGGGCAGCACCGTCACGTCCTGGGCTCGATCGGCGGCCAGCGGCGCCGCGGTCAACTGGGTGCGGACGAGGGTGCTCGCGTAGATCCCGTCGATCGGGTCGTTGCTCAGCGCCGTGGGCACCTCGCGCGCCTGGCGTTCGCCGAGCTCGGTAAGGCCCGGTCCGGGGTGTGCGGTCTCGAGCCGTCCTTCGACGTTCGCGGGTGTCTGGCCGTGTCTGATCAGAAGAAGTCGCACGCCTCTAGCTTGCCAGAGGCCGGCTGGGCAGCAGCTAGTTGGGGAGGGAGCCCTCGATGAGCGACACGATTTCCGGGGCATCCGGTTCGGTGGTCGGGCGGAAGCGGTGCACGTCGCCGCCGGGCGTGATCACGAACTTCTCGAAGTTCCACTTGACCTTGCCGGCTTTGCCGGCGGCATCCTCGGTCTTCGTCAGTTCCTTGTACAGCGGGTGGGCGTTCTTGCCGTTGAGCTTGACCTTCTCGAACATCGGGAACGTGACGCCCCAGGTCACCGAGCAGTACTCCTTGATGGCGTCTTCGCTGCCGAGCTCCTGCAGGAACTGGTTGCTGGGGAAGCCGAGCACCGTGAACCCGCGCTCTCCGTATGTCTTCTGCAACTCCTCGAGCTTCTCGTACTGCGGAGCCAGCCCGCAGCGGGAGGCGACGTTGACGATCAGAACCACCTTGTCCTGGTACTCGGCGAGCGAGGTGGTCGACCCGTCGATGGTGGTGAGGGGAATCTCATTGATAGTGGTCACGTCTACAAGGTACGCCCCGGCGGGGCATTCCACACGGCGACGGCGGGTATTCTGAGCGGATGCCCGAGAGCCCTATGTCGGCGAGCCCGTACGAGGTGCTCGGCGTTGCGGCGACCGCGTCGGAGGATGACCTGCGCAAGGCATTCCGTCGGGCACTGCGCGCAACGCACCCCGACACCGGCGGCGACCCGAAGCGGTTCACTGCGGTGCAGCTGGCCTGGGAGCGAGTCGGCTCACCGGAGAAGCGCGCCGCCTATGACGCGGGGCAGGGTGCGCGTCTCGACCGGGAGACCTTCACCGCCCAGGCCGCGCCGCCGCGGCAGGACAGCCGCCCGAGAGCGCGCTCGCACGGGCACCCCGGCGGGTGGCGGCGCGAGCGGTTCCTCGACCAGATGCGCGAGTGGGTCGGTCGCGGGGTCACTGTCGCCGACCCTTACGACCCGGCGCTGGTGCGAACGGCGCCTCGCGAGATCAGGCGCACCTTGGCCGACGCCCTCGCGGAAGAGGCGACAGCTCGCACCCTCAGCACCCTGGGCATCGGATACACGGTCTGGCACGACGTGGCGACGAGCGGCCCCGAGCAGAAGATCGATCACGTAGTGCTCGGCCCGACCGGCCTGTTCGCGATGCTCTCCGAAGATTTCGGCGGGCCGGTGCGCGCCCGCAAGGGTGAACTGATCGGCGAGACGCTCGACGGCGAACGCCCCATGCACGAGCTGGCGTCGCGGGCGAAGGCGCTCTCCCGCGAACTGCGGGTGAAATTCACGGGGCTCGTCATCGTCGTCCCCGACGACGCCCTCGCCGAGCCGCTGCTCGAGCTCGGCCGCGTGCGCGGGGCAGCAACTGTGGTGGTCAGACAGTCGACTCTCGGGATGCTGCTGCGTCAGGGCATCCCCGATGTCGAGCCGATCGGCGGCAACGAGCTGTTCGACGTGCGCACCCGACTGACGAGCGGCATCCGGTTCGTCTGACCTGGTCGCGCTCGGATCCTTGCCCGCGCTCTGACCTTGCCCGCGCTCTGACCTTGGCCGCGCTCGGGCCTTGGCCGCGCTCGGGCCATGGCCGCGCTCGGCTCCCTGGCTAAGGCGTGCCTGTCGCCCTGTCGGCAGATCCGTGAGACCCAGCCGCACGCGACCACGGCCCGTCCGTTGTGGCGTTCACTCCGAACATCCCATCGGCACCTAGGCTAGGAGTCTTCGTCAGGAGAGGTGAAGCAGGTCAGTGATCAGAGTCATCAGTTACAACCTCCGCAAGAACCGGGCTAGCACGGAGCTTGCAGAACTCGCGAAGACGCCCGACCTCGACGCGCTGTGCCTCCAGGAGTGCATCGCCTCGGAGCTGCCGGCGGAGATCGGCAACCTGCACCTCGCCGACGCCACGAAGCGCAACCGGCTCGGGCTGGCGGTGTACTACCGCAAAGACCGGTACGAGCAGCTGTCGAGCCAGTCATTCGAACTCAAGAAGTCGCTGCACGACATGGTCTTCTCGCCGACACCGGAACGCCTGGTTGGCGCGAAGCTGCTCGACCGGGAGTCGGGGCACGAGCTCGTGCTCGCCTCGTTCCACGCGGCACCGCTGACCGCGTTGAACTCCCTGCGGCGCAAACAGATCAAGGCCGCCCACGAGTTGCTGCAGACGCTCGGCGGGGGAGTGCCGATCATCATGGTCGGCGACTACAACTACCCGTTGTTCCAAGAGGGCCTTTCGAACCGGGTCGCCAAGACCGGCTACGACCTCACGCTGAGCGACCGTCGCACCTACACCGCCTACAAGTTCTTCCGCGGGCACTTCGACTTCGTGACCTCGCAGGGTTTCACCATCGACGACGTCGAGACGATGCCGCGCGGGTCGTCTGACCACATCCCGATCCTCGTCACCGCTTCGTACGGAGCGCCGGTAGCGCTGAGCGCCTGACGCGATCGCGTCACTCACGATTGATCTCACCCAACCTGGCTGAGGAGTCGACGGACCGGTGCGCTCTTCCCGATGGGGCGGGGCGTCTGGTGAGGGTCGACCGACGGTGGTGGAATCACGAAGTAGTCGGCGCCCTGGCGGGTGATCCGCCACTTGTTGTTGTGGACCATCATGTGGTGATACCGACAGAGGCAGACGCCATCTTCGACTGAAGTACCCCCGTGCTCAAGCCACGGGATGATGTGATGGATCTCTGTCCATGAGGGTGGTCTGTCGCACCCGCCGATGATGCAACCGCCGTCGCGGGCGATTATCGCTTCGCGTTGCTTGGCGGTGTGCAAGCGCTGGTCTCGACCGACATCCATTGCTTGGCCGTCGCTATGGAACAGGATCGGCTGCACACCGCTCTGGCAGATGTGGCGGTTGATGGTGTCGGTGGACACCCTCTCTCCTGAACCCTCAATGTAGCCGAAGCCGGCTCGGGCTTCGAGGTCTTTCTCCGTGACCAGCAGCCGAACGGCCGGGCGCCTGTGCCCCAGAAGTTTGGTGTTCGGGTGACGGATCCCCACTTCGAGTAGTTCGATAATCGTGTCGAGGGCGCGCTGTTCCGTGGTGCGGTCATCGGGAATGAGCTCGCCAGAGCCAGAGTCAGGGTGAGAGCCAGAGTCAGCCGCGAAGCTGGGCCCGGCGCGCCGGGGGGAGTCCCCTTCGAGCGCCGCCAGAAGTGTGGCATCGGAGACAGGGTCGAGGAGGGCGTCGACCTTGGTCATCCCATCGGGACGGACGTGCCGGCGGATGTAGCGGGCGTCGCGCATCTCGTTCTCCCGTAGCGCGACGCCCTCGACATCGAGGTCGTCGCGAAGCTCGCGCGCTCGGGCGAACAACTCATCGACGGGCAGGGTGGCCGCCAGCCCCACCAACTCGATTGCGGCGGCGGTGAGGTGGTCGGTGGTGACGCCCGCCCCGGGCATCCCGAGACCTGATCGGATCACATCGATCGCCTCTACCGGCAACCCGGCGGTGAGTACCGGCAGAAGCCATGGCTCAGAGGGGGTGGCAGCGCTGTCGCCGCTCGCGGAGGCGACGAGTGTGCCGACCCGGACCAGACGCCGCGACGTTGCACTGCTGGCACCGGTGAGTTCTTGCACCAGCCGTTCGGGTGAGCGTGCCCCTTGTCGTGCTGCGAGCCCGGAATGCCCGAGTTCCCGGCGGGAGCGGAAGGCGACCTCGGCGGCAAACGCTGCCTCGCGGATCTCAATGGCCTGCCTGGCGCGGGCCAGCTCGCGCTGCCCGCGCATGAGTTCGTCGTCAGCGAGCACCCCCGGTTGCGCCGACATGAGGTCGGTGAGGGTGTCGAAGAAGGCCATGAATCATTTTCTCATCGATCGAACGTATGTTCGAGTGAAATGAACAACTCCTTCTCCACAGATTTGCAGCGGAGAGGACGTCGAGACGACGGGCTCTAAGAAAACTCTCACGCCGACACATTGCGCGACACGGGACAATGGGGGCATGACCCGCACCCGCTCACTGCCGTGGATGATCGGCGGTGGTATCGCGGCCGCTGGCGTCATCCTGGGCGTGGTCTGCTTCGCTCCTCGCCGCGGTCGTCCCGAATTCGGAGCACGACGAACGGCGTGACATCCGTCAGTGGCAGACCCGAGAACTCCGCGCGCGAACCCTCCTCAGGTAGCGGTGCGGAGTTTCCGGGCCGGGTCAGCAGTTGAACCGTTGACGCGAACGCGGCATCAATGCGTACCCGGTCGCGCGGCTCGATCGTAACGGTGAAGGTGCCGTCGGCGGGGAGCACCGTGTTCCGCAGTCGGATCCCCGCGAGACCGCGGAGGGCCACCTCGAGCGCGAGATCTGCCTTCTCCTTCTCGGACGGCTGCGCACCCCCGGTCGCCTGATAGGGGATCACAAGGCTGCGAAGCGCGGAAACGTCGCCGAAGAGCGCATCAACACCGACGCGGCGCTGCGGACCCACGAGTTCGACGAGGAACTCGACGTTGCCTCCGTGGGCGGCTCCTGTTGCGTTTGCGGAACCGATGAACACACGCGATCCGCTCTGGCGGTCGAGAGCGACCACTTTGGCGTGCAGCCCAACCAGCGGGTCGTCGTCCGGTTCCTCGGTGTCGCGAGCAGCCTCATCGAGCACGAATGCACTGACCTTGACAAGCGTCTCGGGCCTCAGCGTTTCGAGGCTCTCGGCGCGAGAGATGACTTGGATCTTCTCCTTGGAGCGTTCGGTCACAAGAGCGATCCCTTCATCTGAGAGGAACGGCGAGATCACGAGGTGGCGCTTTCCTCCGAACTCCAAGTGCGACGGCCCGCCAACCCCGAGCGCGTGGAGCACGACCTCGCGGACATCCGACGGAGACTCCCACTCCACGTCACTGATGCGGTCCGCGAGTCCCCCTATCCGATCGGCCCGTTCAGCGGGCAGCGGAGTCACGGCCATCCCGGGAAGTGCGCGGAGCAGGTCCGCGATCGCTCCGTTGTTCGCGTCGGCAGACGAGGTGCCGTCCAGCCGCACCATCACGTCCCAACTACGGTCGCCCGTGAGATTGCGGCTCGAACATAGGAACCGGTACGAGCGCTCGTCGCCCCTCTCGAACTCGAGGACCCAGACCTTCGGGTGGAATAGTGCCCCGAGTCTCGGCGCCACGACGGGGTGGATCATGGGCTCGAGAAACGCGACAAGGTCGGAGGCTTGCCTCGGCGCCGCGACCTGCCCGGCCTGCGCGAACAGGTCGACCCGGTCGGCCGCTCGTCGCACCGCGTCGAGGATGGCGATCGGATCGTCGCTCTCTCGAACTTGATGGCGGGCGAAGGACAGGGGCACCGAGAGAGCGCTCGTGAGGTCGAGGGTGAACGTGGTCCCCACCGCGTGGAGGAGGCCGAACCCGGTCGGCGGGCGCAGTTGCTCGGAAAGTGCGGCACGGCCGTCCGGCTCAAGCATCTGCCCCCTCCAGGCCCTCGTGGATGTCGAGCACGATTCGTTGGATCTGGGGCCACCGGAACACGAGTGCGCCTGCGCCCGATGCCCCCTGCCACGAAGCGAGCAACTTCTGGTTGCTCAGGCGAGCTTGTGACCGCTTGTGGGTAGCCTCCCGCCGCGCGATGAAGTCTCGGCTCGCGACGCTATCCGCTAGGTCCTCAGCGGTGGTCCCGACCAGGTCGAGCCAGTCGTCTACGAAGCGTCGGGAGGCGCCGGCGACGCGGGGGTTGCGCGTCAGAACTAGGCGCCAAAAGTCTCCCCGGTCCCATTCGCGCAGCCGATCGGACAACCTGCCGCGGTCGAGCTGCCAGTCCGAAAGCCTCTCGCGGTAGCGGTCAACCGGAGCGCTTATCGTGTCGAAGCCTGCGGCCTCGTATTTCTCGGCAAGCAGCAGGTTGTATAGCAACGCCGCACCGTGCAGCCCAAACGAGAAAAGTTCGGCGTGATCAAGTGCTGCATGAGGCTCGCCCCCGGAAGCGCGAGCTGACGAGTCGAACCACGGCGCGTCACTGTCGACATCGGGTGCGTTGTCGACCAGATGGGCCAGGAGCGAGCCTTCCGCCCCTTCGCGAATGCGGTCCTGAATCCACCCCGCCTCGCCAGAACTGAGACGGAATCCGCCGCCGGTCTTTGCGGGGAAGCCTTCGGGCACGGGCGGCAGTGTCGCCGACCACGCCCCTTGCGCGGCTCCGTCGCCCTCGTCATCTGCGACGTGCGTTGGCGTCCCTAGTTCGATCGCGTCCTGCGGCCCCAAACCCGGAGAGCTGAGAATGCCGAATTGGCGAAGGGCCACCCAGTAGAGAGCGGATGGGAGATTCTTCAGGCTCCGCCCAGCGAGCCGACCGAGGAGTCCTTCAGAGTCGCCATCGGCTTTCAGCGCCGCAATCAGCTGTCGCTCGTTCTCATCCACACGTCCGGCTATGGAGGCGGGCCCACCAGCGCCTCGTTCCGCGGCGACAAAGCACCACGGGATCAGGACGAGGTAGCGCGCGCGCGTCAGCAGTGTGGACGTGCCGGGAAACAGGGTGTCGCTGAGGGCATCGCGCACCTGCCCGATGCCGAGCTCGTCCCGACTTTCTCTTTCAGTGAAGAGGTTGACGATCTCGCGCATACGACGCTGATCTTCGCTGGAGGCATCAAGCCAGGCTACGAGGGATGGCACGGGGTTTGGCTCCTGCATGTCGAGGTGTTCTCACCCTAATGATGTGCACCAACTATCGAGCTAGCAGCAGCCTGCCCAGATCCGCGCTTTAAATGTTGTGGGGAGTCTTAAGGTGAGAGGAACCACCCGACAGGAGTCACAGTGAGCAACGAGATCGAACTGGTCAGCGACGGGAACGGGCTCTTGGTTCTCGGCGACTCAGCCGACATCGAACGGTTTTTCCATTCAACAGGACTAGACCGAACTTCATCTCGCGAGCTAGACCTTCACCGCCTCCGGTCCTACGCCGGCACGGGCGGAGCGGCCATCCAAGTTGGAGCAGATCTGGCCGCAAACTCCGGGCGCTGGGTGAAGCTGACTTCTGAATCTGCCAAGGCAGTCCAGGAATTCGGTTTGATGGCGACAAAAACTCCCGGCGTCAGCCACGCAATGATCGGTCAGCCTGGCGACATCAAGCAGTGGCTCCAGATCGCGCAAGCCCCCACCGCACTCCTCAGCGGGCCGTTCGCGCTTACCGCGCTGTCCACGATGATGCAGCAGCGCGCGATGCAGGAGCAGATGGACGAGATCGTCGAGTATCTGAAGGAGATCGGCGAAAAGGTCGACGACATCCTGCGCAGTCAGAAAGACGCTGTGCTTGCAGACATGATCGGCGTCGACCTAATCATCGAGGACGCTCTCACGGTCCGTGACCAGGTTGGGCGGGTCTCTGAGGTGACTTGGTCGAAGGTGCAAGCATGCGGGATGACGCTTGCGCGAACGCAGGGTTATGCGCTTCGCCAACTCGACGCGATCGCGGAAAAGCTCGGCAAGAAGGCCGACCTCGGTGACATCGCCAAGGCGACGAAGGATGCAGAACCGAGGGTGCGTGAATGGCTCGGGGTCATCGCGCGAACGTTTCAGCTTCAGGACGGCGTTTCCATCCTCGAACTAGACCGAGTGCTCGACGCTTCGCCAGGTGACGTGGAAGCTCACCAAGTCGGCCTGACCCGGGCCCGCCAGAACCGTGTCCAACTCATCGCCCGGAGCACGGCGCGCATTCTCTCCGTGATGAACGACACCGTGCAGCGCGCGAACGCTTCGGTGCTTTTCAATCCATTCGACTCTCCGGCCGCAGTGAATTCGAGCAACCTGGTTGCGATTGGCGTTCTCGATTTCCGACAGCGGCTCGGGATCGAATCGGGCGATGAATCTGAGGTCGCGAAGCGATGGCGCCAGGCTGTTGTTGAGGTGAGCGACAAGGCGCTATCGTCCGCATCGGACGGGGTCAGGATCGCAGGGCGTTTCGGAGCCGAGACCTTCGACAGAGCCACGGAAGCGTTTCGCGCGGTCGACAGCGACGGTGACGGTGTAGTGGATAGGCCGCGGGCAGCGGTTGCGGCTGAGAAAGCTGGCGCCGCCGTCAAGGACAAGGCTTCCAGTATCAGCGACGCGATCGGGTCGATTTTCATGCGCAAGGGGGCTGAACAGCCGCCCTCGAACCAAGGAGATTCTGAGAAAGCCGCTGACGGGACCTAGACCCCGTACTCGAGGGCACGACGCTCGCGGCGAGCAGCACCCGCTCGAGTGCGCGAAGGGGGACTTGACGCCCAAACGGTGCCGCCGGCAGATCGCGGTCACACCTAACCGGGCATCCCGCCAGCGATCCGCCGGACTGCGCCGTTCGGGGCCCCGGGTAGTTCGCGCGGCACCTTCGCGTACAAATCGATAGGAGACGGGGTTAAACGAAAGAAGACGCCCTAGTCGGACGTCTTCTATCGATTTGTGCGCGAAGGGGGACTTGAACCCCCACGCCCTATACGGGCACTAGCACCTCAAGCTAGCGCGTCTGCCATTTCCGCCATCCGCGCGCAGTGGCACTTCCTTCGCAGGAGTACCGAGGTACGACAATAGCATCCCTGACCGCCCGGCTCGACCCGCGCCCGTAGGGTGGGGGGATGACGCAGCCCGACGCTCTCGAAGAGACTGCCCGCATCGCTCGCGACCTGATTCGATTCGACACCAGCAACTACGGCGAGGGCCGCGCGAACGGTGAGACCGAAGCCGCCGAGTACCTCGGGGCGCTGCTCGAGGGCATGGGGCTGGCGACCGAGTACGTCGACGCGGCCCCGCGCCGCACCAGCGTCGTCGCGCGGGTGAAAGGCAGCGACAGCGGCCTTCCCGCCCTCATCGTGCACGGGCACACCGACGTGGTGCCCGCCGACCCCGCCAGCTGGAGCGTCGATCCGTTCGAAGGCGTCGTCAAGGATGGTTTGCTCTGGGGCCGCGGCGCGGTGGACATGAAGAACATGGACGCGATGATCATCACCGCCCTCCAGGACATTCTGGGCGCGGGCAAGCAACCCCGCCGCGACCTCATCATCGCGTTCTTCTCCGATGAGGAGAACGGGGGAGTGCTCGGCTCCCACTACCTGGTCGACAACCGGCCCGACCTGTTCGCGGGCGCGACCGAGGCGATCAGCGAGGTGGGCGGGTACTCCGTGTTCCTCAATGGCCGACGCTCGTACCTGCTGCAGACCGGCGAGAAGGCGCTGGTGTGGATCAAGCTCATCGCGCGCGGCACCGCGGCACACGGCAGCCGCATCATCCACGACAATGCCGTCACGAAGCTGGCGCGCGCGGTCGCGACGATCGGGCAGCAGGAGTGGCCGGTCGAGCTGACCGCCACCACCGAGCAGCTGGTCGCCGAGATCGCTGCGCTCATGGGCATCGACCCGCAGCAGTCGGGGCCGGATGAGATCGTGCTGTCGACGGGGACGGCGGCGGGATTCATCCAGGCCACCCTTCGCACGACGACCAACCCGACCCTGCTCAACGCGGGCTACAAGCACAACGTCATCCCGGACATGGCGGAGGCGCTCATCGACATCCGCACCCTGCCCGGCCAGGAGGCCGAGGTGCTCGCTCGGGTGCAGGAGCTCGTCGGCGACGACATCGAGATCGTCGTGATGCATTCGGATGTCGGGCTCGAGAACAGCTTCGACGGACCCCTCGTCGACGCGATGGTCGGAGCCCTGAGCGCCGCGGATCCGGGAGCCCCGGTGCTGCCGTACCTGCTCTCAGGCGGCACGGACAACAAGGCACTCTCACTGCTCGGAATCACCGGGTACGGATTCGCGCCGCTGCAACTGCCCGCGGATCTCGACTTCCCGGGGATGTTCCATGGCGTTGACGAGCGGGTGCCGCTTGACGCATTAGTCTTTGGCAGGCGGGTTCTCGGGGACCTCTTACTGAACTACTGAAGTCGATCGGCGGGGAGCGCACGTGGGATTCATCGAAGCGGCCATCCTCGGTCTCATCCAGGGTCTGACCGAGTTCCTCCCCATCTCCTCGAGCGCGCACCTGCGCATCGCGGGGGAGTTGCTGCCCGGAGCGCAGGACCCCGGCGCGACGTTCACGGCCATCACCCAGATCGGCACCGAGCTCGCCGTCATCATCTTCTTCCGGCGCGACATCGCCCGGATCATCGGCCGATGGTTCCGGCACTTCGGCTCCAGCAAGGGCAGTCACGCCACGGAGATCCCGAAGGACGACCCCGATGTGCGCCTCGGCTGGCTGATCATCATCGGCACCGTGCCGATCGTGATCATCGGGTTCCTCGCGCAAGACGTGATCCGGTCCACCTTCCGGTCACTGTGGCTGGTGGCGATCGTGCTGATCGTCTTCGGCATCATCCTGGGGCTCGCCGACCTGCTCGCCAAGCGCGTGCGCACCATCGAGCAGATGACGTACCGCGACGGCATCCTGATCGGCCTCGCGCAGGTGCTCGCCCTTGTGCCCGGAGTCTCGCGCTCCGGCGCCACGATGACCGCCGGTCGCGCGCTCGGCTACACCCGGCCCGCCGCCGCGCGGTACGGCTTCCTGCTGGCCATCCCCGCCGTGTTCGGCAGCGGTCTGTACGAACTCGTGCACAGCTTCGGCGAGCCCGAGGGGGTCTACGGCTACCCGGAGACCCTGCTGGCCACCGTAATCGCGTTCGCGGTGGGCTACGCGGTGATCGCTCTGCTGATGCGCTACATCGAGAAGCGGTCGTTCCTGCCGTTCGTCATCTACCGGGTGGTGCTCGGTGGCACGCTGCTCGTTCTGCTCACAGCCGGCATCATCCAGCCGCTCTGATCGCGCTCCGGAGTAAGGTGATGACCGCACTGACGGAGGCAGGATGAAGCGACGAAAGGCTTTCCGCGAGGCGCGCGACGCGATCATCGACGGAGCCGGAACCGGGCTTGCGAGCTCGTTCGCGACGGCGTTCCCGGTCACCGGTGCGGCGGTATCGGTGCTCTCCGGCCCCGCGATCGGTCTCACGGTCTCGTCGACCGATCCCGTCGCCGACCGGCTGGATGAGTTGCAGTTCGACCTCGGCGAGGGCCCATGCTGGTCGGCCTTCCACCGGCGCAGCCCCGTGGTCTGCTCCGACATCCGCGCCGAGGGGGCGCGATGGCCCGCATTCACGGAGGCGGTCGTCGTCGACCCTGCGACTGCCACGGTCGGGGCGATGTACGCCTTCCCGCTCAGCATCGGCAGTCTCGACATCGGGGCGCTCGACCTCTACGCCACCGAGACCCGACCGAT
>Ga0247742_10000914_pt1 | contig 22061 bp, 18 predicted proteins | sample UWRJL208509C2_FD_180944 | JGI IMG/M metagenome (GOLD analysis project Ga0247742, IMG submission 180944) | Plant litter microbial communities from Arlington Agricultural Research Station in Wisconsin, United States - UWRJ-L208-509C-2 | ecosystem: Environmental > Terrestrial > Plant litter >... | reverse complement strand
CTACACAGATTACTTTCAGATCAGTCCTCTCGCATTTTCCCTAGGGTCTGAGAAGCGTGCTTATACGAGCGTCACTGTTGTCAATGAGAGAGATCCGGGCCCACCTTCGCCTTCTACGTCCGGATTGACCGACGATGGATCTATAAACCCCTTGTCAACCTCTACAATAAATCCCAATGGATTGGACGTTCTTGCAGATCCCCTATTGTCGTCTTCAGGTACTGCGGGTTCAGCCCCCAGTATTGGATTTCAATCCTCCTCCACGGCTGCTTCTACTGTCACTGCTTATGGCCCCACCCCCACTCCACCTGACGTCGTGCCGTTGCCTAATAACTCTATCGTCTTGCCGACATGGGTAGCTGGTCAGCATTCGGCATGCCGTGATGGTGCTTGGCCACCTCAATCGTGGCGAAACAGAGCATACGAAAAGCCATGGGCATACCTCCTAGACGAACCCAAGTCCGTCGGTCGTTTGGTATGCACCAAGCGAGGTAAATTGCTCACTGTTGCGGCTGGTCAGGTAGGTGGAAGCAGCAACTAGTGACATTCCATTGGATTGACGCGGATCTAGAACGCAGTCACCGTCAGCTTAGCATTGGAAGGTCAGGTCGTTGGAATGTCTCCCGAAGACTACTGGGAAATCATCACCCATGACGTCGCCGGTACAAACCCCGATCCCAAGAAGGCCGAGCAGATGCGCAATTTTGTCATACCGGAGCGCCTGAATATTCGAGGATCTTCCCCAACACGGCCTAGGACTATCAAAATATTTGGAGCCTTTGTATCAAAATCATGGGTGTGGGTATTATGTGATTTTTCGGGCCTAATGAGACTGCATGTCAAGACACGTCAGGGTGATTGGAGGGCCGAGGATTTAGCAGTCGGCTCTAAGGTGAGAGAATTATACACAGGAATGGTACGAAATGCACGAAGCGTTCAAAGGGGGTCCGGATCCATGTAGTGAGCGGGCAGCTGCCGAATCCCGTATTGACAGCTGGCGTAGATCGGTTCAAGAGGAACGCACGACATGGGAGAGAGAGACGGCTAGACTTACCAGGATTGCTGAAAGGTTTCAGCATATTGACGCATTCTTCACTGTGGCTAGGAAAAGGTGCGTCCTCCATATTTTTCTTTTTTCGTTTTTGGTTCGTTTTCTGACACCTGCCTTGTAAAGCAACAAGCCAGTGCCGGTCGTCCCCCCGGTCACGTTTCCAGATGAGCCGGTGCGACCGATAATTCGCGAAATATGCAACAACACACTGGGTGCATTCAGCGGCTTTGGGCGTCACTTGGCCAACGATTTTCTTTTCAGAGTATGGACCTTCCCGGGAACGCCTTCCCATGTCATTTGCTCCAACGATGAACACTTTAATCGCTTCAAGCGAGAGCTGTTCGTGTTCATGGACACTCTCAACACCCCAGAATTTGCTGATAAAGTCACATGTGTCCCCAACTCGCAAAGTCCTTTCGCCTTCAATGACAAGTCGAACCAAGTGTACATGGAATCATACATTGATGTTTTTCACCGCATGAATGTACGGGTAACCAAAGAACTGTATACCCAATACTGTTTGGCTGGAATGCTCGATCATGACCATACCATTGGTGAGCGAAACCTCGTACGAGTGTTTTTGGTATTTAATTATGTTACGCCAGGTGAACCATATCCTCGGGGAAAGGCAGAACAGAAACTCAAAACTGACCTCGTTATCCCACAGTCGAAAGCTTCAAAAAAAGGTGTGGTTAACAGGGGAAAGCGCAAACGTGGATCGGATGGCAGGCTCGAGCGGATGAGCTCGCCAGAGCTTGATGACCATACTGAAGAAATAGTGGTCCAGACTCGACAGTTCAAGTGGCTCAAAGTGTATTTCTATCCTGAGCTCAAGGCTTACAGTGTAATATGTGCCATTCCTCCGTCAGGATGGGGGGATAACCTTCACACGCGGGTACGATGATTCCTTTTAATTGCCGTGCGATCTGCTCAAGTTGTTACCTTTTCCCTTTTCAAGACAAAAGTCACAAAAGATATCACTGAGTTTGGATACACAACTACCATTGGTCTGGCCCAGTTTCACAAGCAGCTCCTGAATCGAGTGATACCCGTTGTAAAGATGGGTAGACCGGCTAAAAGGAAACGCACAGGAAAAGCAGGACGCCTGGGGTCGGAGAAAACAACGAAGCAATCAGTAGCAAAATTCCAGGCTCGTTGCAAGGGGCGCTCCAATGTACTATGCAGGGACAGGGACGACAATGCTTCGTAAGCTTTTTTTTTTCAACATACTTTATCTTCTGTCTGAACCTCAAAATGCTTTCTCAGAGACGAAGAGAGCGGAGATCAGGCTTCGGAATCAAATGTCAAGGAAGCCGTGGATGTTACAGTTATCTCCATGGACGATGACAATGCGGGGGATTCTGATTTGCTAGGTGACACAGACGTTCATCTTGAAGAACCCTTCGACCCCGACCTCGAAGCGAAGGTGGACGCCGCAGGATGTCTATGTGATCAGTATGAGTGTCTAGCAGAATCGTATGTGAATCCACAAGAATATCAAATCACGCACGATAATATGTCGACAGATCCAAGGTAAGTGTTTAAATAAATTGCTTCTCTTTTGACGCTCACCATGCACCTATTCAGCCCTGTTCCGGAGCCACTACCATTATCATCGCCTCTCTCAAAGCCTCCAAAACCAGAGTTCGAAGTGACCCAGTCTATGGTTGTAAGTCCTCCATATATATCACTGTACTGCTACTTCGAGACAAGATAAAATCTGACCCCTTTCAAGGACGCTGTTGTTCGTGAAGCAAGATCCATGACTTGTGGACGCAATCCATACGAATGCATCTCCTATTACTGGCGGTCTCATACAAACGGGTCTCGGATACAAGGCGAGCAGTGGCAGGTTCAACCTGATACTACTCCGGCTGGGATCCTCACCTACAGGCGTGCGGTCATCATGCTCAAGAACCTGAAGACTATGGAAAAGAGAGACTTCTACGAGTACGTAAAGGTCCGGAGCTACTTCAAGACCAACAAGGAAAGTGTGATTCGACAAAAGTGCCAGGAAGAGGGATTTGAACTGTAGCTGATAACATATAATGTACATATCTATTGCTTGATCACTCGAGCTACCATGGTACGTATGTCATACCATCGCCGACCTAATGCAAACCTGTAATCCTCAATTCCACAGTCATGTTTAACACGAAAATACTTTTGGTGGAAAGCCCTTGGAATTCTCTGTTGATGTATATATATAATTTATAGAACCAAGCGAGGCAACCCCCGTCCACAATCTGACCTTTTATATGTATATCACATGATCATTTGAGCGAGGCGAGATATGCTCAAAAATGGCACACCGGTTTACCCCCTTTATTATGTTGCTTGACGGCTCGCTGGTAAGTGTGGCTCCTTCAACCAACCTTCCTCTCTTGTCGCTCACAATTTTGATTCAGTACAGGTGGATCATTTTATTGCCTTGTTTTCGTCACCACCCATGCCTCTGTCACTTTTCCTGCTTTATTATTATTGTCTAATATGCTGTATTTACTGCCACTGTTTGTCTGTAACTCTATCATAGCATCTAGCCGCTGACGCCACGGCTCGGCCATGCATATTTGAATTCGATTGGCAGGAGTTTACGTTCTTGCAATACTTTTCGAGCATCTGACATCAAGCAGTTCGAGGCTTGAGTAGATCACATGTTTGAATACGCGACGCGCTGTTCTAAGTCGTGAGGATGTTTGTTGTTGTTTACACATTGTTGAAGTTGCAGCTTGCTTGAGCTACCTTCGATTGCAGATCTCCAACCGCCATGGCTCGTCTTCAGCCTTTGGTAGCTTTGACTGCTGTACGTATTTGGTATACATCTTTACTGTCTTTCAGATACACTAATACTTGTTTTACCTAGTGCCTTCTATATTATGCCTTGTGTCTCTGGTTTGCGACTCTGGACCTGGTAACCGTACCGGAACGGGTTGTCGCGTTCCCCTTCCCTGGCCCTTTTCGAGAGCCATCTTCAACAGCGCCTGTTTTCTTCTGCGAGAAACCTGAGTTCCACGACTGTCTTGTACAGAGTTTTCGACCGAATCAATCGGTGTCCGACGCAGCGTCTGTGGTGAACAGTTGCTCTGCGTGTATAAAATGGGCTAGCTGGCCTGACAGCATATTGAACTGGTGTGGCATTGTCGTGCCCAATGGTGTGTTGACTGGCAGCTACAATCAGCTCGCTCTCTCTAGGCGCTCTTACAGTCTGATCCTCGTCCAGCCGTTTCATCCGTGGTTTGGTCTTGACGTTCGCTCCCCAACAAGGGTGTATTTCTCGTGGGGTTATGTATACCACTGCCTGCATCGCAGAAGAAGAGTTGCAGCCCAGGTGCAGCTACTGGAGCTTGCCCTGTTGCGACACTGTTTGCGTATGACAGACTATCGTTTTCGGTGTCTGAAGGTCCTAATGGCCTGTAGGCGTGAACTGTACTGCTCTATTAGAATCTACAAACTTAGAGGTGTCACTGTGCCAGAGACTGTGTCCACTACTATGCCTCGCCAGGGTTTACAGTCAGTTCGTAAGGGTGGAGGTTCCAAACACAACCGAAAGCTTAAAGGTGAACAACTTGTTGATCATATATTCAAACCAATATCAGCAGATATCGAGGAGTCCCGCGAATATGTATACACCTGCTACATAGATGCTCAAAACCTAGATCAGGTGTTGAAGGAAGACCCTAGGCTGGTGGCAGTCCAGCTTCCGCTGGAGACTCTTTCTAATTGTCTATCTATAGAAGAAATGAGGTTCATTGGACAGGTACACGGTATAACCCTTTTGAACCGAGGCAAGCGGTCAGAGAGGTTAGATAGGTTCCGAAATCACCATTGTCCGCAGTGTAATGTACATTTTTCGCTTTTCGTACCTGCAATTACCGCAAGCGAACGCAAAGAAAATGAGAGGTTAAGGAGTTTAAAACGTAGGGAAGAGGCTACAAAGCCCAGCAATGAGAAGATTAAGCTAAAACGCACTGATGGACCCCCTAAAGTGACTAACAAAAAGGCTGGACTGACTCTTTATGAGACGGCAGAAAAGTCCATCCCTATCGACGAACCTTTGTTTCCGCCCGACCCGCCCACACAAGCAAAGGTCGAGCGTATTGTACGCAATTTCTGTGCTGGGACCTCTCCCGAAGCGTTTCAAGAAACTGGGTGTGCGGTATGTGGTCGGCTGGTCTTACTCACTGACATTCATTCCATAGAGAGTGTGAAGGACAATCTACAATGCTTGATAGCCGCAGGCGTCACTTCTGTAGAAAGGCAATGCGTTGGAGATGAAAATACGGAGCTCGAGGGCCCCGTCCTTGACAGTAAATGTAAAGGGGTCTGTACATCCTGCAAGGGAGACCTGTCCAAAGGGAAACGTCCACTGTTTGCACTGGCTAATGGCCTGTGGTTGGGCGAAGTTCCTACTCAGCTTAAGAATCTGACGTTTGCAGAACAGATGATGGTAGCGAGGATCCGGCATAACCGATGTCTGGTTCGAGTCTCATCCGGAAGAGCTAAAATGATTGCTAACTGTATAATGTTCTCTACCCCGACCGTGGAGGTATATAATGTACTACCCCCCAGCTCCACTGAGCTTAATGAGGTATTGGCATTTGTCTTCTTGGGCAGCGCGAAACCTACTCCTGACGAGTTTAAAAGAACACCAATGCTTGTGAGGAGAAAGAACGTACTAGCAGCATTGGAATGGCTTAAAGTCAATCACACGGATTACGCTGACCTGCAGATATCAAAAGAAAACTTGGCAACTTATCCTGAAGAAGGACCACCCGTAGTAGTAGATTATCGCCCCATGTTGCCAGAGGATTCTAATAGGATAGCCACAGCTATGAGCAAACATGATGGAGATGAGGAACTTGGAACAGAGGATGGACCCTGTCCATTCACGGTTCAAGGAATGACTGGCGAAGAATATGCCAAGATGTCTATGAAAGCTCTTAAAATCAAAGCAATGCAGCATTTAGAGCAAGGGGGAAGACTTCTGGGAATTGGCCACAGCGAGGAACCTCAGTCGATGTACGATAATCCTCAGATATATCCTCAGATGTTCCCTTGGTTGTTCCCCTATGGTCTGGGAGGCATTGGTCAGTCCATTCATAAGAAGAAGCTTTCGCACGCGAGTCACAAACGGTGGCTCTTAATGTTTCACGATAAGAGATTCCAGACAGATTTGTACTTCCCAATAGTTGCTTTTAACCACGAGCAGATGAGAAGTTCTAGTACAGGAAGCTTTTTGCTTGCAAAACGAAAGAATTTTGACGCTGTAGCGAATCGCATGCTGACTTTAAACCCAGCTGTTTTAGAAGATCTCGCTGATCGAATGAAGAAGGGATGTAATGTGGTGCCCGAGACAGATCAGGAGAAGGCATGCTTCAAGGTGTTAGAGGATGTGGACCATGTCAATGGCAACGTTCAGGGCTCACTCACGAGCAAGAAGTATATGAGAAACGAGATATGGTCCTTTGTGTCCTTCAAGGGAGCTCCTTCTTGGTTTATCACCTTCTCACCTGCAGACAGCCGTCACCCGCTCTGTCTTTATTATGCTGACCGCCAGGAAAAGTTCAGTCCTGAGCTTAGATCAGCAAAAGAGCGAGATCTTCTAGTACTCGCCAATCCAGTCGCTGCAGCTCGTTTTTTTCACCATATGGTGAATATGTTTATCAAGCACATACTAAACTATGGGGAAGATACAGATGGGCTGTATGGGAAGACAGGTGGCTACTATGGGACCGTCGAACAACAGGGTCGCTTGACACTACACATGCACATGATGATTTGGATAGAGGGTGTATTATCGCCCCAAGATATACGTGATAAAATTATGGACTCTGACAGCGCCTTTCAAGAGTCGTTGGTTGCTTATCTTGAAGGCTGTCATATTGGCGAATTTATGACAGGCACGATGGAGGAGCACAAGCAGAAGATCGACCATAAACAAGAGCTAGGCGCTGGTATACATTCTATACTACAAACTGAGTCAAATGATGCACGGGATCCAGATTACAAAGATCCTACGCAGACATTGCCTGAGTCTCCGCCGCTAGAGTGTGCAGTACACTTAGATGCCCCAATACAAGACTGCCCTGACTGTGTGTTGCTTTCCGTGTGGAGACAAAAATATGTTGATATGGTGGACGATCTTCTCCTTCGTTCGAATGTACACACGTGTAGAGCTGGACGAGAGCAGAAAAAGATGGGTAAAGGTAATAAGAATAATGTTAAGGGCCAGCTTACCGCTAAGGAAGACAGCACTCAAAAGACGCACCCAAAAGGTTGCCTTAACAAAGATGGTGTCTGTACGGCTAGATTCCCAAGAACAGTGTATCCAGAAACGGTAGTGGCTGAGGAAGATGGCCATATATTCTTGAAGAAGCGGGAAGCGATGATGAACACCTTCACACCTGCGCTGACGTATGTGATGAGATGCAATACTGATGTTTCGAGTCTCCTGTCAGGAACATCATTGAAAGCAATAATATCTTATGTTACAGATTATATAACCAAACCCAGTTTAAAGACTTACCAGATATTCTCGTCAGCATATGACGTCTACGAGAAGAATTCAGAACTTATAGGCGGAGATATCAAAGCAAAAGAAGCGGCCCATAAGCTTATTGTGAAGATTGTGAACAGCCTGGGATCTAAGATGGAAATAGGAAGTCCAGCCGCTTGCATGTACTTATTGGGAAATCCGGATCACTACAAGAGCCACATGTTTGTGCCGTTCTGGTGGAAGAGTTTTGTGTCGGATGTGTATGAGGCATGTCATCCTGGAAATGCTGATCCATTGGGCGTATCTATAGACTCGGAGAATACACCACCAGCAGCGCATGATGGCGAAGCCACCCAGGGCGCTAACCCCAATATGAAAAATGACACGGTCAGCAAGGACAGGTCTCAGGATGTTGATGTACGCATACCTGAAAATCTGCAGCGGTCTGATAACCACAGAGAAGGGGGTGGTCCTGATCAATGCAAGGATACACCTGTATACGATGCTCGTACCACAGTAAGTTCTGATTTTACTCCTCCCAATGGGGACGTAACATCTGTGACTGAGATCCCAGGAGACCAGCCCGAGTGTGAACCGCCAGATGAGAAAGTGGTTATTGGGAAAGAAGGTGGTGAATACATACAGCGTTCGTATGTCGACGACTACAAGTATCGCCCGCGTATTTATTCAGACATGTCTCTTTACAATTGGATACAATGTTATAGCAAAAGACGTAGGTCGAAGAAAAATATTGATAGACTGGAAGCTAAATTGGCTGACATCGAATGTGGTGAGTCTGACGGTGGGGTTTCAGAATCGGGTGGCATGAAGCGATATCAACCATTTACGAAAGAGCATCCCTTGTACCTCAGATACGAGGCGCACTGCGACTTTAAAAAACTTGGGAATGTTGTGCCCAACTTTGTTGGAGGTACATTACCTCGTGCTGATCAAGGGGATCGTGAATACTACTGTATGACCATGCTTACGCTGTTCAAGCCATGGAGAAATGGTCTTGACCTTAAAAAAGCAACAGAGAATTGGGACAGTGCATTTATAGACCACAATTTTAAGAGTACTGAAATATCTTTAATAAAAAATTTCGGTTTGAAGTATGAGTGTCTAGATGCTAGGGACGATTTTCATTCTGAATTGAAAAAAAAATCAAGAGAAGCACATAACGGCGATCGGTACATGCCCGCAGATTCTGATTCCTCAGAGGATGAAGATGCAGAAGAGCACGCAGAGAAGAACCATGCACAAGGAAGCGATAATTTCCACATACTGGGCCACGACACCCTCAAAATCCGTACGAAAATGGCGGAGGTGATGAATATTATGAAGGGTTGTGGGTGGTTTAAGAAATGTTCTGGCGTTATTAACACAGTTGTCTCTAGGATCTTACCTACTTCAGCCACAGCCTCACAATGGAAACAAGCGGTAAAAGAGGCCAGAGATGCCGCGTTGAAACGGAAGCGTAGAGACATTCCAAATAATGATCACGGAAAGGGAAACACAACTACAGGAGCAAAATTTTTTGAAGGAGTAAAGGTTGTGGACGCTGATTATCTGCACAAGGATTTCAAAGTGAAACAACAGGAAGACAGAGACATTATTGACGCTATAGTAGTAGAATTTTCCCTAAACAAAGAACAGGAGAGGGCCTTCAGAATAATAGCCAACCATGCAGCATCGTCGACTACAGAACAGCTTAAAATGTATCTAGGAGGCATGGGTGGGACAGGGAAAAGTCAGGTTATTAAAGCAGTAACAACGATGTTTGAAAGAAAGAAAGAGTCCCACAGATTTATAGTGCTAGCTCCAACTGGTAGCGCAGCCGCGCTCCTCAATGGTTTCACCTATCACTCCGCATTGGGGGTACACATCAAACAAAAAGGTGACTCTTCATTTTCGGGGAATGGCCAGGCAAGTGTTGCGGATGCAAGGGAACGACTTACAGGTGTTGAATATGTCTTCATAGACGAGATATCTATGATAGCATGCCACGAACTGTTCGCCATTAGTTCACGGCTAGCAGGTATTTTCAACGTCCATGACATGCCGTTCGGGGGTGTCAACATTATACTAGCAGGCGACTTTGCGCAACTCCCTCCAACAAAGGGCAGCCCTTTGTACAGTAACACCGTGGCAAAAAGTCAGAATAGCAGAATGTCTGTATTTGAGCAGGAAAGCTTCATTGGCCAGCTTATGTGGCACCAAGTAACAACTGTTGTAATACTTAAGCAAAACATGAGACAAAAGAGTCAGTCCGAGGAGGATAGTAAACTTAGAACAGCACTGGAAAACATGCGATATGCTGCATGTACGCCTGAAGATATCGCATTTTTGCGAACTCGAGTTGTTGGTTCAAGCCCTTCTGCCCCTTCTTTTACTGATCCTGAACTCCGGCATGTGTCAATTATAACTTCGTGGAACGCCCAGAAAGATAAGATCAACGAGTTAGGTTGCGAACGTTACGCCTCAGATACAGGGCAAACCCTTACCAGTTTTTATTCCTTTGATAGGCCAGTAGGAGGTGATGGAATTTCTAAATCAAAAGGTGTAACCGCTATATTAACGCCCAAGAGGAAAGAAGCGCTATGGAGCTCGCCTCCTTGCACAAGTGACCACATACCGGGTTGTTTGAAGCTGTGCATTGGTATGCCAATTATGATCAGGCACAACGATGCGACAGAATTATGTATTACAAAAGGCCAGGAAGGCCATGTTGTAGGATGGGACAGTCACGAGGGGTCTGATGGGAAATTATTCCTTGATACACTATTTGTACAACTTGATAAGCCGCCAAAGGACATCAAGATAGATGGGCTACCTCTCAATGTAGTACCTATACCCAAATCTAGTACAACGGTAACATGCCTGCTTCCAAACGACAAGAAAATAGTTGTGCATCGCCAACAGGTCGTAGTATTGCCCAACTTCTCTATGACAGATTACGCCTCCCAAGGTAAGACACGACCAGTGAACCCGGTAGATCTTAGCCATTGTACCAGATTCCAGTCGTTTTATACATGCTTATCCCGGAGTGCAAGCGCTTCAGGCACAGTTATTGTCCAAGGATTTGATCCCAAATCCATCACAAAAGGTATATCCGGGTTTCTACGCCAGGAGTTCAGGGAGCTGGAGATGCTGAATATTATTACAGAGCTTAACTATAACAGGTTATTACCCAATGAGGTAAATGGCACCCTTCGCAATCCCTTAATCAGGTCCTTCCAATTGTGGAAGAAAAATCAGGGTATAGGCCATATAGACCAGAGTTGGCACAGGGCTATCAAGTGGGGTTCATTGGACGCTAGTATCAAGGAACCGGAAGTAAATGCGATGTGGAACACCAGCCTCAAGTTTCGCTACTCACGATTACCTGTGGAACCATCCAAGGGTAAAAACAAAACGAAGATTCGATCCTACGATACATACATAACCGAGGCTGGAGCGTCCCAAGAAAAGCTGGCTACTGAGGTGGCTAAAAAGAAGCGCCGTACCGATGCAGACGCAACAGATGTTGGTCCAACTGGTTTGATATGGGATAGCGTGAACTACAGTTGCGCTTACGATGCTCTGTTCACAGTACTATATAATCTGTGGAAGACGGACACTCTATTATGGACAGAAAAACTGTATTATACACCTCATATGAAGAATCTTTGTGAGCGATTTGGTGGCGTGCTCGATGGGCGGATAACATTTGAGACCGCTCGTGATGAAATCAGGGCAGAATTACGTTCTATAAGTGCAACTCGATTCCCTACGGGATCTGACAATACTATTATAGACCACATAGTAAGCGAACTGACTGGAGATGCCAATTTTGGTAGCGTCGTATACAAGTGCTCACAATGCCCCTACATATCACCTCCTAGACGATTGCTCACGGTTTCAACTGCAGTCAGTTCAGGTATGACAGATGCAGTTACTTTGAGTGCCGCACTAGAATTGACACGCAAAAGGCCCACAAATAGACCATGTCAAACATGTGCTGAAGGCGGTGTAGAGGTGACTTTAGATCTAGTGAGTATCAATATAGATGTACCCTACTTATTTATCGTGTCAATAGACAGTGTGCATCTGGTGCCCTCGCTTGTGCTTGATATTCCACACAATGATGAGGTGGCCAAAATGCAACTTTGTGGCATAATATATGGAGACGGGCATCACTTTGTGTGCCGTATAATAGATGAATCTGGTACGGTTTGGTACCACGATGGAATTGCAACTAGATCACAATGCAGACGAGAACAGACACTTACACTTCTGTCGGACTGTACTTGGCTCAAGAAGTCGGGGGAAAAGATAATGGTGTATTGTATATACAAGCGAATTACTTGATATGTCGTGGCGTAGCGTGGGCGCTTTTTACCTTCAGTGCGCGGTTTTGGTATACGCGGAAAAAGGGGGCCGGGAAAAGTTGGTGAGTTTTTGCCGAATCAGATTGTTATAAGTGCTCACGTGGGACCATTCAGCCTTCTGCCACATCAGAAGCCAGAATGCTTGCACTCAAATCCGATTTTAATGAGGTTACAATACCTACAATGTCAAGACTGCTCCAACAGGAACTCCTGGTGAGATGTGCCACATTCAACGAGCGACCAATACTCAAAGGCAATGCCCAGGCTCGCACCAAAACATTTGCAGCGCTGTTGATCCCAATGCACGCAGAGAGGCCACACATTGTCAACGTCCCTGTGGCACCTGGATTTGTCTGGAATGAAAATGCAGGTGCCGTATTGGACGACCTTGACTACTATGTGTGGATACCAGATTATGACCTGCCCAGTACCTTGGTTGTAAATTTGGATAAAGGGCGATACGAGATTCCTCAGCCATCGGGCGACTTGTTCACTGTGCTATACAATGACCAGAGCAACACTTTCCCAGTAATGCCGTCTCGCATTTGAAACGAATATGACTCACTAGCTCTAGATCTACAGTGGGCGGGACATCATGCACAATGCCTTGGCTGAGAACTTAATGGGCCGACCACGGACAAGCCACGATGAGGGTAGCACCATGGGGCTTGACTGGTACGGTAATATTATTGTTGTGAAGTCAAGACATGACGGAAAGATGGTGAATTTTGAAGAAGACGATGCTCCGAAGGCAGTTGACGATGTAACCATGTGAGCATACCTTCATCTGCTGATTGTTCACCTGGGATTTACATGATGTCTTAGAGCTCTGAAAAATAAATGTCTTCCCTAATGTAGTAAAGCGGTTGTATTATCTGTCGCGAAATGGTACTCTGGCATTGGCGTCTCTGTTGGTGCTCGCGTGATTGCAAGTCCCTTGCGATCTTTGCTTGATTTTTGCGCATCGGCAGACTGGGGTGCACCAGTTTCAAGCTGTTACGATTCGACTTCCACTTCACTTTTGACCATTACTTCAAATCTACCCGCTGCCAACTTGATACTTGCAGGACTCAACCTCTTGCGGGACTCAACCTCTTTCAGTTCGACTTGCAAATATTTACTCTGGAAAACTGTCGTGGGTCACAATCTTTTGTCTTACCCTCTTCGTTCACCTTTCTTCCTGCCGTCTGCCTTATCACATTTGACGAATCCTTGCATTTGCTGCTCAGTCCCCTCCCTGTATATCATTGGGTTCAACTTTTGCTCATTCGACCTGCAACAATGCCCCATCTTTCAAACCCCTGCCTTCGCATATTTGACATAATGGAAGTAGGGCTGGAGATTGTGCAGTATATGTCATGGGTCACATTCGTGGCATTCTGCAATGCTGATATAGCCCATGGCTGGTGCGCTCAATATTATGTGCGCAGAAGGGTGGATTGTTTCCTAGGGGGGCTGGTAGGCATAGAGGAGGTCGCCAATCTACTGGCAATGGTCAAGAGATCGAACGGCTGCATTGTAGGAGGCGTCCCGAGGTGTATAATGGCCGATCCGTACCAGCAACACGTCTATCAAGAAAATCCTCCAAAGGTCATGGACATCATAGTACCTGGGGCTGCCGGCTCGACCGAGGAACTGGACGTCCAGCTTGTCGAGCTTTTGGCGAAGTGCGACTACACCCTCACCTTATCCATCAAGTCTGAATATCCTCATCACCAAACAACCTCGAGACTACACGTGTTTATCAACAAGGTAAGACCATATTGGCTCTGGTGCCGAATTCTCTAACAAAGCATATAAAATTCAGTCGACTCGATGCACCATAAATGTATTTGTCTCTTCCACTGCCTCGACTCTACCTGTCGTACTGTCCATGGGCAATTCTGCCGACTTTTGCGTCCTCACAAATACCCACCTTTACAGTTTTTATCCTCTCACTACTGGACGTCGCATCAATGTCATATCGAAGGGTGATAGCAATGGTCGATCGCGCTCAAAAAAGTACATGGTTGGTCTGCGAAGTTATAGGACGACATCCCATTGGACTGAGCCATGTGGCGAAGTGTGCCCTGCTCGATCCCAACAAACTGACAGGCTGGACGGTATCAGCGTTTTGAAATGGCACAGTATGGTCCCTTCAGATGAGGATGGTACTGGCGACTTCGATCCAAATGGCACATTTGGACGTGTCAGGTACAAGTGGAATCTGGGAACTCATTGCTCAAACGCATTGTGTCCGAATCATGGAAGATCGGTTTTGCTTTCCACCACCCCTCCTTACTATGCCTGAGGCAGGACGTACTATTTATCTTGAAGTGGAGGTGCAGTTGTGTTTATATGTTACATAGTCAGAAGAACATATTGTTCTTGACGTACAACTTCAGACGGACGCACTGTTATTGATGCTACAGGCTCACCACAAAAAAAAAAGTCTAATATTGACTCAGAGACGATTGTTAATATACATTCCAATGATTGCTGGGCCCGAGGGGTAGCACACGAGGTGATGATAGCGAGAGAGAGACTCGGCTCTGAAGACGACGTGAGTCTTCAAGAGCTAACTGGAATTGACGCTTCCGACGAGCTTACCTGGGGGGACAGTGAGGGTTCGAGAAATGGGCACAATGGTGCCATTCTCTTCCCTTTCATCCCCCCGTAGTCTCAGATTGTAAGACTATCTCAGATGCAGACTTAGAGTGACGCGCGAGAGCGCAGATACTCCTATGGGGTTTCGAGTGTGCGCATTGCAGGAAACTCGGACCATTCATGCCCTGGGGCACAGAACGGCCTGTTCGTGTTTGGCTAGAGCCCTTTGAGGCTGCTCATTGGACTTGGGTAACGAGGACTTTAAACTCGATTAACAGAGCGATCTTCATCCCCATGATGACTTACCCCATTAAGGTATACTCTTTTTTGGATAGCAACCAAAGATATGTTCTGTTTGGACTTTACCACGTGAACATGTGTTCTTCACTTCAACCTTCGTTTGTTGTTTGTCGTTCATATCGATAGATGCAGGATTCGCTCATCAAGTCAGTCGTAGGTGAGATTCCTCAAGTCTTAATGGAATACTGCCGATGCGATATTGATGTTATCAATCAGAGGCCCATCTACATGCCTACATTGTCGACTGCCACAGTATCGGCTACGAGGATTTTGTTCAAAATGTTGAATGGGAGGCTATGTCGGATGATCTGGCAGCCCTCAGGCTTATAGCAGCTGGTGGCGAATACAGAGTCCCTTGTCGTGTGGTTGGGGTTGTTCTATCAGACAATTTCTACATGGGCCCTAATGGCGACCTGGACCTTGCTGCACAACCTGTCCTTATGCACGCCGCCTACAGATTTTGTATTGGTCCACCCACGTCTGTTCATATGCGTCGTTATGGGGTCCAGCTGAGGGAACACTTCCACCGCGCAATACAGAATTCAATCCAGCTGAGTCGTACGGCTGATGATGCTGGTCTGGGCAGAGGCAAGTCGGATTTTGACGAAGGAGAAAATGGTGAACAGTTTTGTTTCCGTCTCCCAATTTTGAAAGAGCGAGTGAGTCTGTGTCTCACAGCCCGATTGATACCCAGTAATGAAGCTTCTAATCAAGGCATTGCGGCCAGGCCAGTCATATATTTCACTTCGAAGTACTGTTACCAATATTGAGTAACACTTTTAGTATGGGCTTACGAGAGACAACAGCTTCAGCTGTATCCAATCGCCAGCATTCTTCAGGAACAGATGCAAAGTATTATCAGGAGAGAAAGTGCAGCCCTTGCATCACAAAATACACGGTATTGCTTTCCGCCAGGAAGGCTGCTCAACTTCCCCGACTTTATAACATTACCTGGCTCGCTGGTGGAGGTGGAATTCTACATGTCGGCGCATATGAGAGGGGGTGGACTAAAGTGGGAAGTCAAACAAATTACTGTATTAGAATGAAACTATTTTGCGATTCTGTTAAAAAAAGATAAAGACTCGTATTGCCATGAAAATGGCCCACTCGACCAAGTTGTAAGAGTCTAATACAACAAGGGTATAGTCAGAGTATACTTGAGTATAGTAAGAATCTCATAAATGACTAACCAAAGTATAAAAACTTATAGTATAGACCTGTATCTGAAGTATAGTCTAACAAAAGTATATTAGACATTAGATAGATTATTGATATTATAACAAAAATAGTAGTCAATTAATCTAAACTATCCAAATAAATAAAAAATCAAGTCAGACAGTCAAAACTTGAACTAAAGTCTAGCTAGAGTCTAGCCAGACTCTATCAAGACTCTATCCAGACTCTAGTCAAGACAGAGCTAAATACCAGCAATCTAGAGTCTAGCCAGAGTCTAGCCAGACTCTACCCAGACTCTAGCTAGACTCTAGCCAGACTCTAGCTAGACTCTAGCCAGACTCTAGCCAGACTCTACCCAGACTCTACCCAGACTCTACCTAGACTCTAATAATAACAATACTTATCATTAATCTAGGTCTAGGTAGACTCTGGCAGACTCTGGCAGACTCTACCTAGACTCTGTGGAGGACAGTAAAGTACACCAAAAAGAGGGAGGCCAAAACACAGCGTGATGAGGAATTCCAGGCCTTCATAGCCCTTGAACTTGATCCCGAAGAGCATTTGAGGATCAACACAATGCATCCTTACGGGGCGTCTGGGAGTAGTTGAAAATTTAAATCATTTGTGTTGCAGGTGCAACGGCAATTGAGTTCTCGTGAACGTCTGCCGTCCCAATTTATTTCTGTTGGGATGTTTGGCTAATAGGCGCAACAGCGGGCTCCCTGTGTGGCCTCACGGTCTGATGAATAGGTGCCACAGTGGAGTCCCTGAGACCTGGATAGCCTTGGGACTTTTCTGGTGAACATTTGGCATAGCGGAGTCCCTGTAATGACACGACTTAGAAACACCAGCACGCATGGGACTCAGCCTGAGCCGACTTGGTAAACAAGGAGGCTTCTAGATTTTCCATTTCACCTTTCAACAAGCGAGTGGCATGTAGATAGATAACAAACAAATAGATTCTTGAAACAAATTTACGAGACTAATACTAATTGACCATTTGGAGCATGCTATCGACTCCATGTAACACCAATTACTCAGAGTCAGTAAGAACGACCACCTTTCCATCGTAAATATTGCCTTCCAGAAGGGGTTCCATTCGCGCCCTTTTCTGGATCTTGCTTGGTTTGATTTGGATCACCACACTAGAGGGACCAGCTTTGGCATTGGCATTAGTATCACAAGCCTTGCGCTTGGGGATCTTTGAATTGACTTGGACATCCCTGGGATCAGCAGTGGACTTGCCAACAACTTTCTTGGTGGCCTTCTTTATCGGGGTGGGCGTGGTTAAAGGAACCGGAATGGGATTATAAGGGCCACCAGGAGCAGAGACAATGTTGATGTTGCCAAGGTAATAATGATAGGCATAATAATCTAAAGTGTCCTCCCAACAGACAAAAGTGTTGCTGAAGGGAGAGTAGTTAACCGTGTAGCTTAGGTTGAATAGTCAGCCAGGCAAAAGTGTATCGACAGAAAGTGAGTCTTACCAAGAGGTGAATATCCCAACCTCCTGACTAGAGAGAATTACGAGGTGAGCAGGCTGGAAGCCCTCAAAGAGACGAGGCTTGATGAGTGACATCAGCAGTGGGACAACTTCTCTGGACCAATTTTGGTGGTTCAGGTTGGGGAACATGGCATCGATTCCTGACGAGTACGAGACTGGGTAAGCCGAGTATTGTGAGTTGACCAACCAAATACTCACCATCATCGGAGCTAATTCCAGAGAAGGTGTCGTCATCGTTGTCCAACTCTTTAAAGTCTTTTAAGGCAGCAAACAATGCCAAACAATGCTCCAAGTCGTCCCTGAGGTTCCCTGCGGTCTGCTGGGTGCACTTTGGGGTGGAGCCAGCAGTGTGTGCTTTGATTATTGCCTCTAATTGCATGGACTCTTCCATGCTAATTGGGCGGAAACAGGGAGTTTTAGAGGTGGCGGTTTCGAGAGTAGGGGTGTTCGACATGCTTGTCTGCCAACTGATGAGATGGGGTCAGCCTTTATGCAACTGTTCATTGCAAGAGTTATAATTGGGGTAAACACGATACCAGAATAAGTTCCATTTGAATGTTCTGTAAAAGAAAGGGTTCTAGTAAGCCCTGAGATGGAAACTGGGCCAGGATCTTGATACTTTGACCCTTTGGCAACTGAAATACAGAGTGGCCTACTCAGGCATAGGCCTTGAGAACCTGAGTCAAGCTGAACGGAGTTGAGCTTCCGAAAAGAAATGTCAAAGAAAATTCAATGCTCACCAAACGCATCTCAGCACTAAGCAACAATTACTGTATGGTTTGAACCCTTCAGCTGACTTCTTTCCTTTAACTTACAGTCCTCAATCCGGTGTCTCTTTTCACCATCTGTTCTGAAGTCCTTGAATGGATTTTGGAAGGGTGAATTGATGTTCTTGCCTTCCTACCTTTGATGTATTCCATTGGTAAGATATTTACAGCTTGATATGTTATTCATGAGCTCACTGCGTTTTTTCACTTCAGTTACCATCTTGATGCAAGTGTTCACACTCTGAGCAGTCTACAGCCTTTGCTATTAACAAGGGTGAGTGATGTGTCTGTGATGAGGCATCAAACTGAGACTCACACATAAGCACGGCTAGATACCCTTCTTTTGTCATCGAGCCACCTCCAAGAGCCAGGATATTAATGGAAAAGGTCTGAAAAGTTAGTTCACTGTCACTATTCTTTCATATAAACTTACTCATATATCTTAGATGGTCAACCCTGGTATTTTTTGCAGAACAAGGTTCACATTCCTCATGTCTGAAAAGGCTAGCTACAAGGCTGGTGTGGATGGAGGATATGCTGCTGATGTACTTGCAAAGATACAAAGTCGCTATTTCAGACGTTACCCAGTGGAACTGTCGCTAGATGAAGAGCCTTCAGCCGAGTTTCTGAAAGCGGTGGACAACGAAAGGCTGGATGTCGATCAGCAAGAACCCAACCCAGAGAAGTTGACAGTGGACAAGTACAAAGCAGAGGTTGAACGTTTGAGGCAGCGTGCAGATCTAATCACAGTGCACAAGGTGGTGAGTTGTGATTGTTTGTTTTGGAGGCTGCCGTCACTGATGAACCCCATAGCAAATCAAATGCTGGATTTACCACCAATATATGAAAGACCAAGATCTGGATCCTGCTGAGTCCAGTGCTCTCAATGCTTTCTGCACCCTCCTTCTCAGACTCACTGGTGTGGGTCTCTCCAAACCCCAGCATCGCACACCACTTGAAGTATGGCATAAACTTACACCAAACTGGGAGGCAATCGCAAAGCTAGAAAAAGACCGGGGTGCAACAAAGCAAACGGGTGCAAAGATTTGAGTGAATATTGCGAAGACAATGTTCGAGGCTCTCGTCGAAGCTACACAGGCAGAGTTTGCTGCTCTTGTGGATCAGGAGAACAAGGAATCAGACAAAAACTGGACAAGGATCACATCAGGCCCATTCTCCACAGCACCCATTGACCGTCAGAAGTACGTTTTCTTTGGAAAAATGCACGTTCTTTTGCTTATTTAACATTTATAGGTGCATTGAATGCATTGGGCCCCTTATAGAACCACTATTAGACATGCTCATAGAAGCTACTGGGTGGAAGATGTCTTTATTTGCTGACAGACCAGAGCCTGCTGACAAGGGTTGTTTGAAGATGTTCAAGTACGTCTCATTTAACTTATTGCCTAAGTTTGTAAGTTGATGTTTGGCAGTGTACACTCTGGAAGGACGAAAAGCGATGTCCCATTGAAATTTCCTGCGGCAGACTGTGCACGATACAAGCAAACGACAGCCACCTTCTCCAGTTTCTTGAGGAGATGTTATGGTAAGCTATCTCTCTCGTGTTTAATTGTATATAATGCTTAGATTATGCAATAGATGTTGAGGAGTGCCAGGCCTGCGCTCTCAGTAAAGCCAAGGGTTTCTTGCAGATCGCAGCTACCACTACCACAAGCCACGATGGCACAATTTGCCTTCATAATGTAGGGTACTATGAATCTACAGTACTGCCTCAAGAACTATATGAGGCTCGTAACACTGCACCTGCACCCACACCCACACCCACAACAATCATATCCTCAACGATTGCGTCAACTACCACACATCAGGCAGCACCATCCACAGCACTTGAGCCTCCCACATCAGCATCCTCAAGCATCCTTGGCTCCAACAATCCAATGACCACATCTACCGTGCGCAGTGGCTCCAGCATTGGCAGCCAAGATGGTGCATCAATGATGGAGGGCGTGGTTCCAAGTTCCAAACAACCTTTGAGTGGGTTGGGACAGTCAACAGCACCCAGAGATCGCGATAACTCACCAACCCCTCCTCTGACTCTGCCACCTCACCCCCTCTTTGACCTGGTGCTGTCACCCTCTCTCCGTCAGTCCCCTCCTGCCAGCCCTTCCCAACCCATGCACGTCACTGTTGAGAAGTTGGCAAGCCCAACTACTGGGAGTGTACAACTCCAGAAGCGGAAAGAAGCACCAACGGAGAATGTGGATGGAGGTGATGGGTCCACCAGTGATAGGTCCACGAAGAAATCTAAGGGAAGGAGTGGTGACAAGGCGCATGCCAAAACATCGGCCCCTACCAACCGGCCTACATGTACACGTACCTCAGGTAGCACCTCTACTTCTGCAACTACCCTACAAGACAATCGTACCTCACAGGCTGCCACACCATCCTCAATGCCCACTCCAACGCTGCCAACTCACCCAGTTGTCTCCAATGCCTCAAAGCCATCTTGGTTTACATCTGCTATGGGAATGATGGAGAACAAAGATCTCGGATCCTCATGGAACCAGTTGCTGAAAGCGTGGGCAGCTTTTGAGGCCAAGTCGGACTTCAAGGAATCAAAGAAGAAGCTATCAATGGCAAACCGCCCAAATGCTGTCAAAGCCTGGATCCAGCAAGCTTGGTCTCCTGCTTGGAATCCACTAATTTCAGACACGGCGGCCTATGGATTGGAATTCAAGAAGTGGTGGTCTGCTCTTCAACCTGGGTGGCGCAAGTCATGCTCCAGGGAGATTCTCTTCTCGAAAGTGGTTGGAGACTGGGAGGTGCTCCATAGGCTGGGTCTCAATGGGATACTTAGTGTGGTTGCAGGGCTTTTCTTTTGGAGAGTAGCGCTTCAAGAAGTGGACTATCATGAGGAATGGAATAGTGCAGTCTCCAACTGTACTCTCATGCTCACTGCCCTCTGTGCAGAGTAATCAGTATAGTGACCTTTCTCTTTCGTCATTAAACTTGTTGTTGTAATTTGTGCTGTCATTTTATGTTGTTAAATGAGCTATATATGCAGAAGAATTGCCAGCTAGGAAGGCAAAGTACAAATTCAAACATTGCCGAGATGCCTGAAAGCGCCTAAGCAAGTGCTGAGCGCCAGAAACGGAGCCCGAGCTGAATTGATTGACAGCAATGACATCATGTCCTATTTTTATTCACAAGCGTGCACCCAGCACTTTTTGGATGCTCTAAAAATAGCATTTGTCTGTTTTCCCCCCTACCAAAACACCTGCCACCATGTCATTTTTTGCGCTATCAAAAATCTAAAACTGCTACAAATATTTTCTCGATTTATCAGATTTAATGGAATTTTTCATTTTTTTTTAAGATTACATAATCCAGCTGCTGTCCCACTCCCTACCAGGCTGCCCCCCTCCTGCACCCAGCAACGAGCCCCCAGCACCCATTACAGCACAGAACACATGCCACAGGAAGTCCCCTGTAACAAGGGACTTCCTGTCTGATCGCATGGGTTCCACAGGCTATTTCCTGTCTCTGATGTCTTCAGCCAGCTGCTAAAGGTGCCACATCACCCACGAACAGAGGTCTTTCATGTCCCCCACCAGTTCCAGCTGGATTCCAGTGGAATCCACTTGAATATTTGAGCAAATTTGGCAGAGAAAATATCAATATTCCAGTGGAATCCAGTGGAATGGAATTTCTTATAGAGTGCCAGCTAGATTCCACCTCTTTATAGGAGGAATCTATGCCAGTGGATTCCACTGGATTCCACTGGATTCCACTTGAATCCAGAGGAATCCAGTGTAATACAATCAAATTTTTCTATTTTATATATAGTCTG
>Ga0247742_10000912_pt1 | contig 22071 bp, 19 predicted proteins | sample UWRJL208509C2_FD_180944 | JGI IMG/M metagenome (GOLD analysis project Ga0247742, IMG submission 180944) | Plant litter microbial communities from Arlington Agricultural Research Station in Wisconsin, United States - UWRJ-L208-509C-2 | ecosystem: Environmental > Terrestrial > Plant litter >... | reverse complement strand
CACATCGGCGGCCGCGAAGGCCACCTCCCGTGAATAGCGCAGGACGGCTTCGCGGAGTGAGGGCTGGTCCGATTCCGGCGCAATGACAGGTACCTGGTCCTCCACGACTTCCACAACGATGCGGATCAGTTGCAGGGCCTTTTGCAGGCTGATGGAGCGGGTCAGCTCAGTAGGGGCGTTGCCAAAGACGTCGGTGAGAATCCACGACGGTGAACTGGGCCTCTCGTACCACGTCACAAAGGCGGCAATGCCGTTCTGGGCCACCAGTCCCAAGGCCGAGCGTTCGTCGGAGCTCAGACGGCCGTACCATGGCAATGATTTCTCCAGTTGGCGCATGGTGCTGGTGGACAATTGGCCCACATTGGCGCGGAGTTGCCGCAGGGTTTCGGCCTTTTCGGGTGACAATGCCTGGGGCGCTGCCTTGCGCTTGGTAGTGGTTTTGCTCGGCTCTGCCATGGAACGAGCATACGGCCCATCCCGGACAAGCTCCATTTGTGCGAAGGCTACAACTCTTGTTGTTGCTGGTCACGTCGTTGCCGGCACGCCCAGCCCGGTTAAAACCCGACGGCGGCCCTCACCTTTCGGTGAAGGCCGCCGTCGCGGTTAGTGCTGGCGTAGCTGGTGACTGCAGGAGTTACCCACTATCAGTTAAGCGTCGCCGCCTGCTCCGCCGGTGGTGCCGGCGTTCACATCCAGGAGCCGGTACTTCTCGATCGCCTTTTCCAGCGCACCTGCTTCAACTTCTCCCTTGGCGGCGAGGAGCTGGAGGGTTTTGGCGACGATGGAGTGGGTGTCGTTTTTGAAGTAGCGGCGTGCGGCTTGGCGGGTGTCGGAGAAGCCGAAGCCGTCTGCTCCGAGGGAGGCGAAGTCGTTGGGGATGAATTGGCGGATTTGGTCGGGGACGGCTTTCATGTAGTCGGACACGGCGATGACGGGTCCGGTGGTGTCTTTGAGTTGTTCGGTGATGAACGGGGTGCGGGCGGGTTGGCCGGGGTTGAGGAAGGCGTGTTCTTCGGCGGCGAGTCCGTCGCGGCGGAGTTCGTTCCAGGAGGTCACGGACCAGACTTCGGCGGCGACTCCCCAGTCTTCGTTCAGGATCCGGGCTGCTTCGATGGCCCAGGGCACGGACACGCCGGAGGCGAGGATGTTCGCGGTGGGCCGGTTTGAGTCGCCTTGCGGGGCTTCTGCGAGGCGGTAGATGCCTTTGAGGAGTCCGTTGATGTCGAGGTTTTCGGGTTCCGCGGGTTGGGTGATGGGTTCGTTGTAGACGGTGAGGTAGTACATCACGTTGCGGTCTTCACCGGTTCCGTCAGTACTGTCGGGTCCGTACATTTCTTCGAGGCCGTGGCGGATGATGTGGCCGATTTCGTAGCCGTAGGCGGGGTCGTAGGTTTTCACGGCGGGGTTGGTGGAGGCCAGGACGGGGGAGTGTCCGTCGGCGTGTTGGAGTCCTTCGCCGGTGAGGGTGGTTCGTCCTGCGGTGGCGCCGATGATGAAGCCGCGGGTCATTTGGTCCGCTGCGGCCCAGAACGAATCTCCGGTGCGTTGGAAGCCGAACATGGAGTAGAACACGTAGATCGGGACCAGGGGTTCGCCGTGGGTGGCGTAGGAGGTCCCGGCGGCGGTGAACGCTGCCACGGCGCCGGCTTCGTTGATGCCGGGGTGGATCAGTTGTCCGGCGGGTGATTCTTTGTAGGCCAGGACGAGGTCGCGGTCCACGGAGAGGTAGTTCTGGCCTTTGGGGTTGTAGATTTTCGCGGTCGGGAAGAACGCGTCCATCCCGAAGGTGCGGGATTCGTCCGGGACGACGGGCACGAACCGGGCACCGAAGTTCTTATCCCGCATGAGGTCCTTCAACAACCGGACGAAGGCCATGGTGGTGGCGGCTTGTTGTTTCCCGGATCCGCGTTTGGCCACTTCGTAGGACTTGGCCTCGGGCAGGGTCACGGGGGTGTGTTGGCGGCGGCGTTCGGGGACGAACCCGCCAAGTTCTGCCCGGCGGTCCATGAGGTATTTGATTTCCGGGGCGTCCATGCCGGGGTGGTAGTACGGGGGCCGGTAGAGGTCAGCGTCGAGTTGGTCATCGCTGATGGGGATCCGGAGGTGGTCACGGAAGGCTTTGAGGTCTTCCATGGTGAGCTTCTTCATCTGGTGGGTCGCGTTGCGGCCCTCGAAGTGGGGGCCCAGGCCGTAGCCCTTGACCGTTTTGGCCAGGATCACGGTGGGTTTGCCCTTGAATTCGGTGGCTGCCTTGTAGGCGGCGTAGACCTTGCGGTAGTCGTGACCGCCGCGTTTGAGGCCCCAGATCTGCTCGTCGTCCAGGTCCGCGACCATGTCCTTGGTCTGCGGGGACTTGCCGAAGAAATGTTCCCGGACGAACCCGCCGGACTCGGCCTTGTAGGTTTGGTAGTCACCATCGGGGGTTTCGTTCATGATTTTCACCAACGCCCCGTCCTTGTCCGCTTCCAGGAGGGAATCCCACTCACGGCCCCAGACGACCTTGATCACGTTCCAGCCCGCACCGCGGAAGAACGCTTCGAGTTCCTGCATGATCTTGCCGTTACCGCGGACCGGTCCGTCCAGGCGCTGGAGGTTGCAGTTGATCACGAAGTTCAGGTTGTCCAGGTTCTCGTTCGCGGCGAGCTGGAGCAGGCCACGGGACTCGGGCTCGTCCATTTCCCCGTCGCCGAGGAACGCCCAGACCTGCTGATCGGAGGTGTCTTTGATGCCACGCTTCTGCAAATACCGGTTGGACTGGGCCTGGTAGATCGCGTTCATCGGGCCGATACCCATGGACACGGTGGGGAATTCCCAGAAATCCGGCATCAGGCGCGGGTGCGGGTAGGAGGACAGGGCATGGCCTTCTTTGGACTTTTCCTGACGGAACCCGTCCAAGTCCTCTTCCGTGAGGCGGCCTTCCATGAACGCCCGGGCGTACATGCCCGGCGAGGCGTGACCCTGGAAAAACACCTGGTCCCCGCCACTGGGGTGGTCCTTGCCGCGGAAGAAGTGGTTGAACCCCACCTCATACAGGGTCGCAGCACCGGCATAAGTGGAAATGTGCCCGCCGACACCAATATCGGACCGCTGCGCACGATGGACCATCACCGCAGCGTTCCAGCGCATATAAGCCCGGTACCGGCGCTCGAACTCCTCGTTCCCCGGGAACTGTGCTTCCTGGTCCACCGGGATCGTGTTCACATAATCAGTGGTCGTCACCATCGGCACACCCACCGACCTCGCACCAGCACGCTGCAACAACGAACGCATAATGTACTGGGCACGCTCGGTACCCTGCTCCGCGATCAACGCATCAAGGGACTCAATCCACTCCGCGGTCTCTTCCGGATCACGATCAGGCAGCTGGGCAGTCAACCCGCTGAGGATGTGTGAGGTCTCTTCTCCTGCAGCCACGTCCAACCTTCCTTTAGGCGCATGCATCGGCGCCTCAAGTCCGGCAGGGTATCTGCCCGTCGTGAACGCGTCGTGTGCGACATCTCTGTTTCAACAGCCCGGTCGGATGCGCCGGGCAGGTCTTGTGAGCGCGTGGCTGCCTTTGGGAACTTCCCGGGGCGATCGCCCTGCAGCCGTAGCGCTCATGGCCACTCTAGCTTTCGCGGCGTCGCGATGCGTAGCCGCGGGACCTGAGGAGCGTTGTATGTCACAGTCCGGGCCCCTCCGTGACGCAAAGCACGCGATCTTCGAGGACCCAAAACACCGTGTGGAATGCGGAATATGGCCGCTGGCTGGGACAATGGCTTGAAGCACACGCCCAAAGGGTGTTGGCTATTAGTAATGGAAGTCACTGCAAAAGGAGGAAACGTGAGCGAGGCCGACGCCGCCACATCGGTAAATGTGGCGGAAAGAATGGGTTTCAAAGATGGGGATCTGATTCAGGAACGCGGCTACGACGACGACGTCGATTTCGACTTGCGTGAGGACATCGAAGATGTCACTGGCTCCGAGTTGTTGGATGAAGATGATCATGATGTCGTGGATGCTGTTGTTTTCTGGTGGCGTGACGGCGACGGTGACCTTGTTGATGCCCTCATGGACTCTCTCACCAACCTGAAGGAAGGCGGAGTTGTTTGGGTGCTGACGCCAAAGTCAGGCCGTGACAACTACGTATCTCCGGCAGACATCCAGGATGCCGCACCCACCTCCGGGTTGCATCTGACTACATCGGCAGGGGTTTCAAAGGACTGGAGCGCCACGCGTTTGGTGCCCAAGAAGAACAAGTGACCGAAGTCCAGCAGGCACCTGCCTTCGTGCTCGCTCCCCAAGTAGGGCAGCTCGCACCGGATTTTGAACTGCTGAACCAGTACGGCGAGCCTGTGCGCTTGACCGACTTCCAAGGCCGCAACGTTGTTGTCGTGTTCTTTCCTTTTGCCTTCTCCGGGATTTGCACGGGGGAACTTTGTGAGATTCGCGACAACATCGCTGCCTTCAAGGATTCGAACGCCACGGTATTGGCCATTTCCGTTGACAGTAAGTTCGCCCAGCGGGCCTACGCTGAGCACGAGCAGTTCGGCTTTGATCTCTTGGCAGACTTTTGGCCACACGGGGCGGTAGCAAGAAACTACGGTGTCTTCGACGAAGCGAGTGGCATGGCGTTGAGGGGGACGTTCATCATCGACGCTTCGGGACTCGTCCAATATGTGGTTATCAACCCTCGCGGCCAGGCAAGGGACTTTGCCGAGTACCGTCGGGCGTTGTCGGCGTTGGCAGGGCAGTAGTCGTGAGCCGTCACAGCCCCGGGGTGGGTATGACTGGATTTGCCAGCATGGCCCCTGCGCCGGCCGCGCAACTGAGCCCCAAGGAACTGGAAGAACTGAGGGCTGCCTTGGATCTCCTTGGGGGGAAGCGCTTGGCTGTTCTCACGGGGGCCGGGTTGAGTACCGATTCCGGAATTCCTGATTACCGAGGACCGGGTTCTGCGCCTCGGAACCCCATGACCTACCAGGAGTTCATAGGAAGTGAGCCGAATCGTCGCCGTTATTGGGCGCGGAACCACCTTGGGTGGTCCCATCTCAGGCACGCCGATCCTAATGCCGGGCATGTGGCCGTCGCCCTTCTGGAGCGGCGAGGTTTGCTGACAGGTCTTATCACCCAAAACGTTGACAGGTTGCACGAGGACGCCGGAAGCCTCAACGTGGTGGACCTGCATGGGCGCTTTGACCAGGTCATTTGCCTGGATAACGGGCACACCTTCAGCAGGCGCTTGATCGCAGCAATCCTTGAAGAAATCAATCCCGGTTTCCTGGAAGCCGCGTTGGAATCCGGTGTGGTGGAAATGGCTCCGGATGCCGATGCCACGGTGGAGGATTCTGAGCTCATCACCTCGTTCGTTATGGCTGTGTGCCCCATCTGCGGCGGGACGTTGAAGCCGGACTTTGTGTACTTCGGAGAGAACGTCCCCAAGGACCGTGTGGCCCGCGCCTACGGGATGGTGGATGATGCGGAGGCACTCCTCGTGGCGGGGTCGTCACTGACGGTTCAGAGTGGACTGCGGTTCGTGCGGCACGCTGCTAAAGCGGAAAAGCCAGTGGTTATCATCAACCGCGGAACTACCCGTGGGGATGACTTTGCACAGCTGAAACTGGAGCTGGGTGTGAGCGGCGCTTTGGACTACCTGGCACGCACTTTGCCGGATCTTCCCCGGGCTCATGAGCCGATTGGTGTTTCCGGCGGTTGATCATGTAGAGTCATTGTTCGTTGGTTGAAGCGCGGAGGAAGTTGCGAAGCGCGGAAACAGCACATTGGGTCTTTAGCTCAGCTGGTAGAGCGCCACGTTTACACCGTGGATGTCATCGGTTCGATCCCGGTAGGACCCACCAAGGAAAACCCCGCTGTTCAAGTCATAAGGCTTGGGCGGCGGGGTTTTTTGTCCCTCCGAATCCCGGCTCGGATCGATAGCTTCCGCAAACCTTAAATGTCAGAGCCACCCCCTACGGTTCTTTGCATGGAGCAGGTATACATCCCCACAGTTGAGCAAGGTGCCCCGGCAGTAATAGTGCGGGGAGGTAGGGAGTGGCCCATGGTTGTGGAACCTGTCCGCTGGTTTGAGCGGGTTGCCTGGTGGGAGGATTCCCGGCGGATGCCGCGGGGGCAGGGGCGGGTAGATGTTGAAGTCTGGCAGGTTCAGATTCGCTTGGGAGACAACCCGGAGTCTGGCATCGTCACCTGGGAATTGGTGCGGGACGGTTCCGGTGGCAGCTGGTCCGTACGGGGTGAGGAACTCGCTGCTGCGTAGAACTGGTCGGGGAAATGGATGAGCTCTCCACCACGACTATTGGGGGATGCCGCGGTGGAGAGCTCGAAGATGAATATACAGAGAACTTTTGGGTTTGAAAAGTATGGCCCATGACCAGGGGTTAGGGCGGTCGGCTTCCAGCCCTTCTTGCGGTCCTCATTCCACTATGATGAGTACTGTTCAGCAGAATGGACACCGAATTGCGATGTTGAAGGAGAATCATGGCCGATTCCCGCTCCTCCCGTTCCGAAGGGCTGGGCGCCTCATCGCCGGCGCCCGCCGTCACTCGTGCCGCTGCGGTGCTGGAGGCGCTTGCGGAGTCGCCTGCAGGCCGCTTGACGCTCAGCGACCTCTCGCGTGAACTCGGCATCCCCAAGTCTTCTACCTCCAATTTGCTGTTGGCGCTCGAAGAGGCCCGCCTCATCACCAGGCAGGGCGCGGATTTTGCCTTGGGTAGAAAGCTCGTTGAACTCGGTGCTGCTTATCTCAGTCGACTCGACGAGGTCCAGGAGTTCTATAAATACTGTGAGCAGGCCCCTACGCTCTCCGGGGAGACCGTAAGGATCGCGATGCTCGACGGTGATCACGTCATCTACCTGGCCCGGTACGAGGGTCACCCGGCCGTTAGGTTAACGTCCAATATCGGCGACAAGATGCCCGTCTCGCTGTGCAGCGTAGGTAAGGCGCTCATTGCGCAGCTGCACGATCACGATATCGACTCCATGTTCCCTGATGGCATGGCGCTCCCCACCATGACTGCCAACTCCCTCAAGACTGCTGAGGAGCTCAAGGCGCAGATTTCCGCTATCCGTAAGCAGGGGTACGCGTTCGAAGACGAAGAGTCCACCGTGGGGGTGGTGTGCCTGGCCGTTCCTGTCCCCACTCATGGAGCCCATGGCCCCAGCCTCGGTCTGTCCGTGACAGCACTGAAGGCTACGTATTCGGACGAGCAAGGCGCGCTCATGGTCAAGGAACTCAAGGAGTTGGCACGGTCATTGGGCAACCCCATGGGCTAGTCTGACCGGCCGAATTAATAAATCTGATTACAACCTTGGCAGCGCGTTCAACAAGCTGTACGCTGTTCATCATAGTGATCTTGGCGGTGATGCCATCACTATCTCACTGGGCCAACGGGGGCCCGGGGTGATTTTGAGGGAGTGCTTGTGATAACTCGTGCAAATGAAAAGCTCGCAGCCGAGGCTGACGACGCCGTAGTTGAGCCGGAACAGCTCCGCAGGGCTACATTGGCCAGCTCTGTGGGATCGGCGCTGGAGTACTACGACTTCTACATTTACGGCTTGGCGTCGGCGCTGATCTTTGGTCCACTGTTCTTTTCGCCGCTGGGCCCCGATGGCGCACTGATTGCTTCCTTCGCAACCTACGGCGTTGGCTTCGCCGCACGGCCGTTTGGTGGTTTGATCTTCGGCTACATCGGGGACAGGTTTGGCAGGAAAATGGTGCTGATCCTGACCATCGCGTTGATGGGGACGGCGAGCTTTGCCATCGGCCTGCTCCCTACGTTCGAGCAGGCCGGAATGCTCGGCGCTGTTCTGCTGGTGACGCTGCGAATCGTTCAGGGACTGGGAGCCGGGGCGGAGCAGGCCGGCGCAACAACTTTGATCTCGGAAGTGGCTCCGCGTCGCCGTCGTGGGTTCTTCGCTTCGCTGCCGTTCGTCGGCATCCAGTTAGGCACGCTCCTCGGTGCCGGAACTTTTGCTCTTATTGCGATGGCGGATAAGTCCGTCCTGCAGGGCTGGTTGTGGCGAGTGCCCTTCCTTGCCAGCTTCATTCTGATCGCAGTAGCCATCTTCATCCGCCTCAAGCTCAAGGAAACCCCGGCCTTCCAGGAGCTGGAGAAGCACAAGAACGTGGTCAAGAATCCGATTGGCGCGCTCTGGAAGCACTCAAAGAAGAATGTCCTGCTGGGCATTGGTCTTCGCATGGGAGAGAACGGCAACTCATCGATCTACTCCGCGCTGCTGGTGTCCTTTATGAGCATGCCGGCGGGAGTCTTCGCAGGAAACAACTCCATCGGTCCGGTTGGCCTCCTGATTGCTGCCGGCTTCGCGGCTGTCATGGTGGTGACATTTGGTGCCTTGTCCGACCGCTACGGTCGTGTTCCCGTGTACCGCTATGGAGCTCTCTTCCAGGCGATCATCGCGGTTCCCGCCTTCTATCTGGTCACTCTCGGAAACGTCACTCTGGTCTGGGTAGTCATGGCGGTGGGCATTGCAATCGGTGTCCAGTCGATGCTCGGCCCACAGTGCCCTCTGCTCCCCGAACTCTTCGGATCGCAATACCGTTTCACCGGCGTGGCCATGAGCCGCGAAATTTCAGCGGTTCTGGCTGGTGGCTTGGCGCCGCTGCTTGGCGCGCTCATGTTGGCTGCTACAAACCACTCATGGCTGGTCCTGGCCATCTACTCGCTGGTCCTGGCTCTTATCTCCTTCGTGACCACGTTCTTCACGCCTGAAACTGCAGGCAGGGACCTCGTCAGCACGGAAGACGCTAAGTAGTTCCCCAACGAACAACCGGGCGCAGAGTACCTGAAAACCAACAGAAACAGCGCGGCACCTTCCTTGTGGAGGGTGCCGCGCTGCTTTGTCTTGGACACAAAAACGCGTCCGAGGAGTGTGATGGCAAAACCCCGGTGGCAGTGCAGAATTGGTGCAGCGAATGAGGAGCGTGTCCATGACGGCTACCAAGGGCCTTACATCACCGGAAAGTCCTGGTCAGGTCCAGGCGGGCGGACGGGGTACAAAGTTTAGGCCTGAGATTCAGGGCCTTCGATCTTTGGCCGTGCTCATGGTCGTCACCTACCACATCTGGTTTGGCCGGGTTTCCGGTGGGGTGGATGTCTTCCTGCTGATTTCGGCGTTCCTCATGACCCTGCAATTCGTGAGCCGTTTCGAGGATGCCCGGCCGGTATCACTGGTGCGGCACTGGTTGCACCTGTTCTGGCGACTGCTGCCCGCCGTCGTGGTGGTGCTGCTTGGCACGTTGGCGGCCACGTATGTGGTCATTCCCCGCACGCGATGGATTGAGATAGTCAACCAAGGCTGGGCGTCCCTCTTCTACGTTCAAAATTGGCTGCTTCAGCGCCAGGTGGTCAACTACTACGCTGCAGACCACAGCGTGGCAAGCCCTTTTCAGCACTTCTGGTCCCTGTCCATTCAGGGGCAAGTGTTCATCCTGTGGCCGGCCATTTTTGTTGCTACGGCCTGGGCGTGCCGCCGGTTCAGCTTGCGGTATCGGGCCGTGCTGCTAGGAGTGTTCGGACTAATTTTTGCAGTTTCGCTGGCTTATTCGGTCTATTTCACGGCCGCCCATCAGGAACTTGCTTATTTCGATACGTTTGCCCGGCTGTGGGAGTTTGCGTTGGGAACCCTGGTGGCGCTGTTGCTTCCCTATCTTCGGCCCGGCCGCGGGCTGAGGGGCGTGCTGGGGTGGGTGGGCATAGCCGCCATGCTGAGCTGTGGTGCTGTCCTGCAGGTCCAGACCGCGTTTCCGGGTTTCGTGGCGCTGTGGCCGACCCTCGCGGCCGTGGCTGTCATCGTCGCGGGGCAATCTGGAAGCCGCTTCGGAGTTGACAGGATCCTTTCGTCCAAGCTGCTGGTGGGGCTGGGCTCCACCTCATATGCCCTTTACCTGTGGCATTGGCCGCTGTTGGTGATCACCTTGGTGTGGATCGGCCAAGACCACGCAGATGCGATCACCGGCACCTTGATTGTGGGTGCGTCCTTGGTGTTGGCGTTTCTCACCACCAGGTTTGTAGAGCAGCCCCTGCGTGCATGGAGGTGGCCGGAAGCAAGGAAACGTCGTCTGGCTGTGGCTGTGCTGGTTTGCCTGGCAGTGGCTGCAGCCCCGATGGCGCAGTTTGGATTCCAGCAACAGGCGGAGAAGAACCTTATTGCCAAGCAAAGTGATGATGACAACCCCGGAGCGCGGGCCTTGCTACCTGGCTACGTTGACCGGGTTGGCGACGGCGCACGGACACTGCCCACCCCTGAGCAGCTTCCGGAAGATTGGGGAAAGCTCGATGGCCCGTGTACCGGTGAGCTCCGCCCCACGGATCCGGTGCTTTTTGCAGAGTGCCAGCAGAACGACGTCGGCGCTGACGCGGAGAAGACCGTCTTTGTGGTGGGTCAGTCCCATTCGCTGCAATGGCTCGGAGCGATCGGTCCGCTGGCCAAGGAGAACCGCTGGCGTGTCCAGGCAGTCACCTTCGGTGCCTGCCCTTTCATGACTGAAACCGATGAGGTAGGGGACGAATGCAATGCGTTCAACAGGAACGTCAGGGAACACATCCGTATCCATCGGCCCGATGCTGTCTTCCTGGTAGGAACAGCGGCAGTTCCCGACTCACCTGACGAGGACCTCACGTGGGGGCTCGACGAGTTGGTGGGTGAAATTACTGATCAGGGCGTGGAAGTCATCGCCATGCGGGACAACCCGCGTTTCTCCTTTAGCCCCAGTGAATGTGCCATGGCCTCCGGAGTGGATGATCCGCGGTGCCGACCTGCCCTGTCTTCGGTGCTCGCCGAGACCAATCCTTTGGATCAGTTGGAAGGGACTTTCACGGGATTGTCCATCCTGGACATGACGGACCTGATCTGTGACGGCACGGCCTGTCCAGGCATTGTGGGCAACGTTTATGTATACCTCGACGACAACCACCTCTCGAGCACTTATGTCAGGACCATGACCGACACGTTGTCCGAGAGGTGGTTTGACGCCACGGGTTGGTAGTTGCCGGCTTAGTAGAAGTGGACCGGATCAACCAGATGGGGGAGTTCGCCGCCGTCCAGGAAGGTGCGCAGGTTGCTGCAGAAGCGTTCGGCGATGAGCCGGTTCTCGGCAGCACTCAATGCAGAAGTGTGCGGGGACACCAGGACCTTGGGGTGGTTCCATAAGGGGCTGTCCTGGGGGAGCGGTTCCACCGCGAAAACGTCCAGGCAGGCGTATGAAAGCTGGCCGTTGTTCAGCGCCTCCAGCAAGGCGTCTTCATCCACCACGGTTCCGCGGCCCACGTTCACAAACACGGTGCCCGGTTTCATGGCGGAGAAAATGTCACTGTTGAAAAGATTCTCCGTGTACGGCGTGCCGGGAAGTGTATTGATCACGGCATCGGCATCAGCCACCAGGCGGGGAAGACCATCATTGTTGGTGACCTCCTCGATTCCCTCGATGGATTCCACAGTGCGCTTGGTTCCGCTGACTTTCATGCCCAGCGCCCGCACGATTCGGGCAGTTTCCATGCCAATTTCACCGAGGCCGGCGATGACCACTTTCGAGCCGTTGGCCAGTTTGGTGGGTGTTCTCAGCTCTGGCCAAACCTTGGCGGCTTGATCCTGCGCCATTTCGGCGCTGCGCTTGAAGCCGTTGAGGATGCCGAAGGCTGAAAACTCTGCCAGCGGCAGCGCGTGGACACCTGCGGACGTGGTCACGCGGAACTTCTGCAGGGTTTCGGTGTCGAGCCCTGAAGCCTTGACCGCGCCACCGGCTCCTGCCGCCATGGCGTGAATCCACTGCAAGTGCGGGTTGCTCGCAGCGATGCGCGCCAATCCGGCTGGGCTTTCATTGGGGAAGCCGTACAGGACCTGTGCCCGGTTGAGCATGTCCCAGTAACGTTCCTCCTGCTCGGGTGTGCGCGTGAATTCCGGATCGCCGGCGTGATCGGCCGGGAAGCGTTCCGGCGGCAGGAGCTCGGGTTCGTAGAGAACTGTTATGGAAGGATCTACGGCGCGGATCAGCTCTACATGCTCGGCTTCGAGGGGTACAGCGATGGCGATGGTAAGTTCATCAGTCGTCATAGTGTTCATCATACTGAATGACGGCTAGGATATTGAACAGAATTTCTATAGATGACCACAAAGAAGTGAGGTTACCCACCATGACAAGCAAACGCGTAGGCTTCGTAGGCTTAGGTCTCATGGGAGCCCCCATGGCATCAAACATCGCCATTGCCGGTTGGGACGTCACTGCCTGGAATCGCTCCGGGGCCGCCTTTGAAGGCCTCTCCGGCGTGCGGCGCGCAGCAGCCGTGGCGGAGCTGCGGGACGAGGACACCATCATCTTTATGCTCCCCGATCTGCCCTTCATCGAGGAAGCCGCCGCGGACCTTCTCGAATCATGGCGGAACAAGGCACCCCGGCCGGGTACCGCCGTCGTCGTCATGAGCAGCGTTTCCCCCACCGCGGTCCAACTATTTGGCGAAACTGTTCATGAGGCATCCGGCGGCAATGCCGTGGTGGTGGATGCGCCGGTCAGCGGCGGTACCGCCGGGGCGCACAGCGGAAGCCTTGCCATCATGGTGGGCGGCACCCAAAGCCAGTTCGAAGCGCTCAAGCCGCTTCTGGAAACCATGGGGACCACGGTCCGGCGCATGGGGCCGCTGGGTTCGGGGTCGCTCGCTAAAGCCTGCAACCAACTCATCGTAGGGACAACGACGGCGGCCCTCGCCGAAGCGGCTGAACTCGCGGAACGCTCCGGTATGGACGTGCGGGCACTCTTTGAGGTCCTTTCCGGAGGGCTGGCCGGAAGCCGGGTGCTGGAGAACGTTGGCCCACGCCTGGCCGCCAAGGACTATGCGCCCACCGGGCCGGCAAAGTTCATGCACAAGGACCTCGGCTTCGTGCTCACCAGCGCACAAGCCGTTGGTTCCGCGGTCCCCATGGCATCGGCAGCAATCGACCTTTACGCCGAACTCAAACGCCAAGGACTCGGTGATCAAGACCTCGCCGTTGTCCGTCAGGCCATCGCAAACCTCAGCCTTTCACCAGCCGCGACGTCGAACAGCAACTGAACCGGCGCAACACCAGAAGGAATGAAGAACAAAACTATGAATGGACTTTTTGATCTGACCGGGCGGGTTGCCTTGGTCACTGGTTCAAGCCGCGGTATCGGCAATGCCCTGGCCAGGGGCCTTGCCGATGCCGGCGCGACGGTGGTGCTCAATGGCATCAGCACTGAACGCCTGGAGAAAGCCCACCAGGCCATGGCCGCTGACTATCCGGTGGAAAGGGTCCATAGCCGGGCTTTCGATGTCACCGACGCAACGGACGCTGCTGAGGGTGTGGCTTGGATTGAACAGAACGTGGGGCCTTTGGACATCCTGGTTAACAACGCCGGAATTCAGCACCGTGTCCCCATGCTGGAGCTCGACGTCAAGGACTGGGACCGTGTCATCACCACGGACCTCACCAGCGCCTTCCTGGTAGGCCGGGAAGCGGCACGGCATATGATCTCCCGGGGACACGGCAAGATCATCAACATCTGCTCGGTCCAAACGGACCTGGCGCGCCCCACCATCGCCCCCTATGTGGCTGCCAAGGGCGGACTCCGCAACCTCACCCGCGCCATGACGGCAGAATGGGCCGCCTCCGGTTTGCAGATCAACGGAATCGCGCCGGGGTACATCCACACGGAAATGACCCAAAACCTGGTGGACGATGCTGACTTCAATTCCTGGATCCTTGGCCGGACCCCGGCCAATCGCTGGGGCACTACGGCAGACCTTGCCGGGCCCACCGTATGGCTCGCCTCCCAGGCCTCGAACTTCGTGAACGGCCAGACGATCTTCGTCGACGGTGGAATGACGGTGGTGGTCTGATGAGCATTATTCTCCCGGCCTCAGGCCCCGCCGTGGTTGCCCATGGCAAGGGCGACCTTAGGATTGAAGACATCCCCTTGGCAGTGCCGGCTACGGATGAAGCGATCGTGGAGATTGCCTACGGCGGGATCTGCGGATCGGACCTTCACTACTGGCTGCACGGAGCAGCAGGGGAGTCCATCCTCAAAGAGCCCATGGTCCTTGGACACGAAATCGTGGGCGTAGTGGTCCAGCAGGCAGCCGACGGTACCGGCCCCGCCGAGGGAACCCCCGTGGCCGTCCACCCGGCAACCCCGGCACCCGGCGATGTCAGATACCCCCAGGAACGGCCCAACCTCTCCCCGGGCTGCACCTACCTTGGCAGTGCTGCCCGGTACCCCCACACAGACGGCGCGTTCAGCCGCTACGCAATCCTTCCCTCAAGGATGCTGCGCCCGCTTCCGGAGAACCTGAATCTCCGTACTGCCGCCCTGGTTGAGCCCGCCAGTGTCGCTTGGCACGCCGTAGGCCGCGCGGGAGACGTCAGGGGAAAGACAGCCCTGGTGATTGGCAGCGGTCCGATCGGTGCACTCGCCGTTGCCGTCCTGAAGCGTGCCGGCGCGGCCCGGATTGTCGCCGTCGACATGCATGACAAGCCCTTGGAAATCGCCCTTGCCGTTGGCGCCGATGAGATTCTCAAAGGCGACAACACCGAGGCCATCGCGGCAGTGGACGCCGACGTCGTTATTGAATCCTCTGGAAGCCATTTTGGCCTTGCCTCGGCCATCAAGGGCACTACTCGCGGCGGCAAGGTGGTGATGGTGGGACTCCTGCCGTCCGGACCCCAGCCGGTGTTCATCTCCCTCGCCATCACCCGCGAGCTGGAACTCCTTGGCTCGTTCCGCTTCAACGACGAGATCGATGAGGTCATTGCTGCACTGGCCGATGGTTCGCTGTTCGTCGACCCCGTGGTCACGCACGAGTTCGGCCTCGCGCAGGGCCTGGAGGCTTTTGAGGTGGCGAAGAACTCGGCTGAATCCGGAAAGGTACTGCTGAACTTCCAGCCGTAGCTAGTTCCTGGCGACGGGGACGAACACGCGGGGCTGGTCATTCCAACTGGGTGCCAGCTCCGCAATGGTCTGCTTCATTATTTTTGCAGCGGCTTCGCGCGCGACGGACCCGTCGCCCGCATCAATCGCGTGGGCGACGTCCATGTGCCACTGAAGCGCTTGCTTTTGGGGATGTTCCGGCATAAGTCCGTGCACAGTTCTACCTGTGAGGGTCTCCGTGACCTGGCCAATCAGGTTGGCGAACATTTCGTTGCCGGAGCCGGAGAGGACCAGCGCATGGAACCTGATGTCGAGGTCAAGGAACCGGGCCATGTCACCGGCATCGCCGGCTTCCTTCATGGCAAGGGAGATGCCCACCAGCTCCTTCCGAAGACTTTCCGGGGCGTTCCCGGCGGCCAGTTCCGCTGCTACAGGTTCGACGGCGGAACGCAGCTCAGCGAGCGACCTCAACTGGGCGCCGCGCCCTTCGCCGGCCAGCCGCCAACGAATCACCAGAGGATCGAAAGGGTTCCAACGATGTGCCGGCAAGACCCTGATGCCTACTCGCTTGATGGTCTCCACAAGTCCCAGCGACTGCAGCACACGGACGGCTTCACGGACCACTGAACGCGAAACTTTGAGTTCGTCTTCCAAGTGCTCGGCCAGCATGACATGGCCCGTGGGCAGGGCGCCGCCGACGATTTTGGTGCCCAAGTGCTCTACGGCGCGGTGGTGGAGGCTGGTTGACATAGTGGTAAGCATAGTGGCGCGGCGACCTCAGGTGCGCAGAGGAATCCGGGGCGGCATCATAGACTGTTTATGACGCGGCACCGTTCCAAAACGTGGGCGCCGCTTTCCCGCACCTGGCTTAAATACGTATGGTTTATTACAGCCCCTGGTTTTGAAATCGCTTCCCGCGTGCCCCATTGGGTATCGGGCGACTGTTTGTACACGAACTTGTACAAGAACGAAATGGAGTTTTGATGTCAGCACACATCGGTGTCACCGGCCTTGCGGTGATGGGCGCCAACCTGGCCCGCAACCTTGCCCGCAACGGCTTCACCGTGGCTCTCCACAACCGCTCCGTGGAAAAGACTGACGCCCTGCTGGAAAAGCACGGCACGGACGGCGACTTCATCCGCACGGAAACACTGCAGGAACTCGTCGACTCCCTTGAAAAGCCCCGCCGCGTCCTCATCATGGTCAAGGCAGGCGCTCCCGTTGACAACGTGATCGAGCAGCTCGAGCCGTTGCTTGAAGCCGGGGACATCATCATCGATGCCGGTAACTCGCACTACGAGGACACCCGCCGCCGCGAAGCTGCCCTGGCCAAGAAGGATCTGCACTTTGTCGGCGTCGGTGTCTCCGGTGGCGAAGAAGGCGCCCTGAACGGCCCGTCCATCATGCCCGGCGGCTCCAAGGAGTCCTACGACGCCCTCGGACCCCTGCTGGAGAAAATCTCCGCCAAGGTGGACGGCGAACCGTGCTGTGCATGGATCGGCACCGACGGCGCCGGCCACTTCGTCAAGATGGTCCACAATGGCATCGAGTACGCCGACATGCAGGTTATCGGTGAAGCATTCGACCTCCTCCGCTCCGGTGCAGGCATTGAGCCCGCCGAGCAGTCCAAGATCTTCGCTGAGTGGAACAAGGGCGATCTGTCCTCCTTCCTGATCGAAATCTCCGCAGAGGTCCTGGGCCACGTTGATGCCAAGACCGGCAAGCCGTTTGTTGACGTCGTGGTGGATGCCGCAGGTCAGAAGGGCACCGGACGCTGGACGGTCATCTCCGCTCTGGAACTGGGTTCCCCGGTCTCCGGCATCGCTGAGTCCGTTTTCGCCCGCGCACTGTCCTCCCAGACAGAGCAGCGCAAGCTCGGCCAGGAACTGCTCGCCGGTGAAGAAGCTTCCGTGGAAATCCCCGAAACCTTCGTCGAGGACGTCCGCCAGGCTCTCTACGCCTCCAAGCTGGTCTCCTACGCCCAGGGCCTGGACATGCTGACCTCCGCCGCCAAGGAGTACGGCTGGGACCTCAAGCTGGACGAGATCGCTTCCCTGTGGCGCGCCGGCTGCATCATCCGCGCAGAACTGCTCAAGGACATCACCAAGGCCTACGCTGCCGATGAGAAGCCCGCCAACCTGCTGTTTGCGCCGGCCTTCACCAAGGCCATCGCTGAAGCGCTTCCGGCTTGGCGCCGGGTTGTAGCCACGGCTGTCCAGCTGGGCATCCCCGTTCCGGTGTTCTCGTCCTCCCTGGCGTACTACGACGGCCTGCGCCGCAAGCGCGTTGCCGCCGCCCTGATCCAGGGCCAGCGCGACCTCTTCGGTGCACACACCTACGGTCGTGTGGACACCGAGGGTACGTTCCACACCCTCTGGGGCGAAGACAAGTCCGAGATCTCGGCCGTCGACACCCACTAGCAACACCCTTCCCGCAAGGCCGGTTCCTCCCAGTTACTCTGGGATGGACCGGCCTTTGCCGTAGTGAATTGTTTTCCGTTCCTTACCGAACTCAAGGAGACCAGCCATGGCACCCCGTATCGCGTTTGTCACCGGGGCGTCCACCGGGATCGGTTTCGACGCGGCCATAGCACTCAGGTCAGCTGGTTTCACTGTCTATGCAGGCGCACGACGTGTGGGCAAGATGGAGCCGTTGAAGCAACACGGCATTAGTGTTCTGTCTTTGGATGTCACGTCGGAGGAATCGATGGCGTCCGCGGTGGCGCTGATCGAAGCTGCCCATGGACCAATTGACGTGCTGGTCAACAACGCGGGCTACGGTTCCTATGGCTCACTGGAGGAAGTTCCGTTGGCTGAGGGCCGGCGGCAATTTGAGGTCAATGTCATGGGTCTGGCGAGGATGAGCCAACTCGTCATACCCGGGATGCGCAGGGCCGGATCAGGCCGGATCATCAACATCACCTCAATAGGCGGCAAAATATATGAGCCGTTGGGCGCCTGGTACCACGGCACCAAGTTTGCGGTGGAGGGCATGAGTGATTCGTTGCGGCTTGAGTTGAAGCCACACGGAATCGACGTGGTCATTATTGAACCATCGGGAACAGACAGTGAGTGGGGCGGCATTGCGGGGGAGGGCCTGCTCATGGCCTCGGGCAGCGGGCCCTACAGGCAACAAGCGCACGTTGTGGCTGCCGCGTTGGCATCCACCTCCGGAACCGGCCATGTGTTGTCTACGCCGGCGGGGGTTGTGGCCAGAACCATTACTCGCGCCGCAACGGCAAAACGCCCCAGAACCCGTTACCCGGTGGGCAGGGGCGCCTGGGGCGTCCTGGCGATGCGTAAGATTCTTCCGGACCGCGCCTTCGACATTGTCTTCTGGAACTTCTACCGAAGGCTTGCCGGTTAGATCCGGTATTCGATGTAGTACTCCGCCGGATCCACGGCCGGTTTGGTTTCGGACCGGGCATCACGATGCCGCCACGTGGCGGGGATGCCTGTGATGATGGACTCCGGTGGTGCGTCCTTCACCACCACGGCGTTGGCGCCGATAGCGCTGCCGGCACCGATGGTAATGGGACCCAGGACCTTTGCACCGGCTCCAATGGTGACGCGGTCGCCGATGGTTGGGTGACGCTTGACCTTGGCCAACGATCGTCCGCCGAGCGTTACTCCGTGATAAATCATCACGTCCTCGCCGATCTCGGCTGTTTCACCAATCACCACTCCCATGCCGTGATCAATGAAGAACCGCCGGCCAATGGTCGCGCCGGGATGGATTTCGATGCCGGTGAGGAATCGAGCCAACTGGGATATCAGGCGCGCAGGAAAACGGAGCGCCGGATTCTGCCAGAGCCGATGAGTTATCCGATGCGCCCAAATGGCGTGCAGTCCGGAGTAGGCGAAAAAGTTCTCAAAAGAGCCTCGAGCCGCCGGGTCGTGGGACCGGGCGGCATCGAGGTCTTCCTTAAGCCTTGCGAAGAAGCTCACAAAGACCTTTCTACAGGAAATGAAGGCGTGCCGGCGTGGTGTTAGCCGCGGATGTCGTCGAACAGCACCGTGGAGATGTAACGCTCCCCGAAGTCGCAGACCACGGCCACGATCAACTTGCCGGCATTCTCAGGGCGCTTGGCCAACTCGAGGGCACCCCACACAATGGCGCCGGAGGAAATGCCGCCGAGGATGCCTTCACGTGCGCCGAGGTCACGGGCTACGCGGACCGAGTCTTCCAGGGTGGCGTCAAGGACTTCGTCGTAGACGTTGGTGTCCAGGATTTCCGGAACAAAGTTGGCGCCGATGCCCTGGATCTTGTGCGGGCCAGGGGCTCCACCGTTGAGGATCGCCGAATCTTTGGGCTCGATCGCAACAATCTGCACACCGGGCTTGCGCTCCTTGAGGACCTGGCCAACACCGGTGATGGTGCCGCCGGTGCCTACGCCGGCCACAAAGATGTCTACTTCGCCGTCGGTGTCTTCCCAGACTTCCTCGGCAGTGGTGGCGCGGTGAATGGCTGGGTTGGCCTCGTTGGCAAACTGCTGGGCCCAGATGGAGTTCTCCGTGTTGGCAACGATTTCCTGTGCCTTCTCGACGGCACCTCGCATGCCTTCGGATCCGGGCGTCAGGACGATTTCGGCACCGTAGGCGCGCAACATGACGCGGCGCTCGGTGGACATGGTCTCAGGCATGGTCAGGATGACCTTGTATCCGCGTGCTGCGCCCACCAGCGCAAGTGCGATGCCGGTGTTCCCCGATGTACCTTCGACGATGGTTCCGCCCGGCTTCAGGGCGCCGGACTTCTCGGCAGCATCAATAATGGCCACGCCGATGCGGTCCTTGACGCTGTTGGCCGGGTTGTAGAACTCGAGCTTGACGGCAACCGTGGCGTCGAGGCCTTCGGTGAGCCGGTTCAAACGAACCAGCGGGGTGCGGCCGACCAGCTGCGTGACGTCGTCGTAGATCCTTGCCATGAAAATTACGCCTATCTCTGAAGAGGGATTGCTGAGGTCAGCCTAACCAGCGGGATCGAAACCTCGCTAAGCAGTAAGCCATGCAGAGTAATATTTCCGGGCCTTTGCCAACTTCGGGTTGATGATCACCTGGCAATAGCCCTGATAAGGGTACTTTGCATAGTAATTCTGGTGCACTTCCTCGGCCTCGTGAAACTCGGGAAGTCGGCTGACCTCGGTCACAATCGGATCAGACCACAGGGACTGGGCACGCTCGATGGCTTCTTCGAAGAGGACCTTTTCTTCCGTCGTTGTGTAGAACATTGATGAACGGTACTGGGTGCCGACGTCATACCCCTGGCGATTCAAGGTGGTGGGGTCGTGGAGGGCAAAGAACATGTCCAGGATGACTTCTTCGGGAACTACGGTTTCATCGAAGGTCACCGCAACGACTTCTGCGTGGCCGGTGGTCCCGGAGCATACCTCGTAGTAATCAGGATTGCGGACGTGGCCCCCGGTGTAGCCGGATACCACAGAGCTGACGCCGCGGGTCTTCTGGTAAACGGCATCAAGGCACCAGAAGCAGCCGCCGCCAAGTACGAAAGTTTTCATGTTCTCTTCAATGGATCGGAGGGCCTGATGATTCCCGCTTCACCTTACGGGAGAATTACGGCACCAGGGAGGTGCCACGGAGTGGCGGCTACCTGATGGGGGCTCAGTAGGGAAGAAATCTGGCTCAGTAGGGAAGAATAAGAGCATGGAAGCAGTAAACACCCACATTTCTGATGTGGATTCCGTCGAAGAGGACGAAACAGAGGACGGCAACGCTGATCCTACGCTCGGTCAGGTGTTGCTGGCTGTGGAGGAACTGTGGCCGGAGTCCCTGGCTGAAGACTGGGATGAGGTTGGCCTTGTTGTTGGCCGGCCCAATGTTCCCGTCACCAAAGTTCTCTTTGCCGTGGATCCCACGCTGGCCGTGATCGATGAGGCCGTGGAGTGGGGAGCGGACCTGCTGATCACCCATCACCCGCTTCTTCTCAAAGGCGTGAACTCTGTTGCGGCCACCTCAGCGAAGGGCCTAGCGGTGCACCGGCTGATAGAGGCAGGGGCAGGGCTGTTGACCGTGCACACCAATGGAGATTCAGCCGTGGGTGGAGTTTCAGATGTTCTGGCTGATGCCTTCGGCCTGGAAAACGTCACGCCCTTGACGCCGGCAAGCAACGGTTTGCCTGAGGAGGGTATTGGCAGGGTAGGAGACCTCCCTGAGCTTGAGACACTCGGTGACTTCGCTGCCCGCGTCTTTGAAATGTTGCCGGCCGTCGCAGGCGGTGTCCGGGTAGCTGGAGACAAAGACGGCCTGATCCGGCGCGTTGCGGTGTGCGGCGGAGCCGGTGATAGCTTGTTCGACGCAGTTCGAGCCGCCAACGCTGATGTGTACGTCACAGCAGACATGCGTCACCATCCAGCATCCGAAGCCCGTGAGGGCGCCACCAATGGCCGGCCCTATTTGATTGACGTTTCGCACTTCGCCAGTGAGTGGCTGTGGCTGCCTGCTGCCGCTGAAGCGTTGGGCAACGTGCTGGCGGACCAGGGCTACGACGTCGAGATCCGCGTCAGCGGCACCAACAGTGATCCCTGGGACTTCATACTCACTCCCGGCGGGGACTAGAGTCTAGAAAGATATGGACAGCCCTGACAGTCAGAGGCGGTCCGGCCGGACCTGATCCCCAGGCCGGCAGCTAATAGCGGAGGTAAGCGTGGCGAAAGCAGCACCGGCAGAACAATTGAAGTTGCTTGAACTGCAGGGACTGGATGCCAAGCTCAGGTCGCTTGCGGGCCGCCGGAAGGTTCTGGAAACGGATCCACGCATCACTGACCTCACGGATGCGCTGAGCGTGGCCAACGGCGAGCTCGGCTCGGCCAAGGTTGCCGTTCACGACGCCGAAGCCGAACTTCGCCGCGCGGAAGCCGATGTGGAACAGGTAGCCACCCGTATCCAACGCGACGAGACCCGGCTGAACAGCGGCACCGGGCTGTCCAAGGATCTTGTGGCGCTGCAGAGTGACATTGCCTCTCTCAACAAGCGTCGCTCGGACCTTGAGGACGTTGAACTCGAAATCCTGGAGCGCCTGGATACTTTGCGCGAGCGGCAGGCAGCCCAGCAGTCGATCGTTGACGACATTCAGGGTTCCTTTGGCAGCATCCGGGCTGAACTGGATGAAGCCATTGCCGAGATCGCCGCCGAGGAAACAGTGGTTCGGGGGCAGCGCGCCGC
>Ga0247742_10000911_pt1 | contig 22074 bp, 20 predicted proteins | sample UWRJL208509C2_FD_180944 | JGI IMG/M metagenome (GOLD analysis project Ga0247742, IMG submission 180944) | Plant litter microbial communities from Arlington Agricultural Research Station in Wisconsin, United States - UWRJ-L208-509C-2 | ecosystem: Environmental > Terrestrial > Plant litter >... | reverse complement strand
ATCCCTCGATCCATATCCTATCAAGCCTATTCGGCATGTAGTGACTTTTGCGGTGGATGATCATCACCTGAAGAGACCTGCTGCATCCACGAACCCGAGTGGAGTACCGCAGCCTGTCGATCCTGTTGATTTTTGTGTGGTGAAGAGGAATGGAATCGCGATGTACACGCTGAAAGACCGTCTGATATACCAAAAGGTACGTTTCGATTTCTTCTTTCCTCGCCCCTCGTTCCAATTCGATTGTGCCGCTCAGGAAATTCCATTACCTCAAGGTGCCAGCCTTGCGCGTCGAGCTGGTCGTTCGCTCTGCATCGCCGATAAGGAGCACTATAATATGGTAGACCTCGACGACGCCTCGTTGTTCCAGCTCATGCCGATATCCCAAGCATTTGATCCTACGCCCTTTGTGGTCAAACCATCCATAACGGTGATTAGTCCAAATGAATTCCTGATACTTTCTTGGACAGGTGCGAGTACACTGGGATTGTTCATCACAGGCGATGGAGATCCTGTGAGGGGAACGCTGGAATGGCCCAGCCACCCAGAGTCAATATGTCGGTCTTATTCTCTTTATGCTGTGCTCTCCCCCGCTAATTCAAACTCATAGGTCTCGACTATCCCTATATCACCTGCCTCCTCACGAACAATACTATCGAGATTCACAGTGTTGAAACCCAAACCATCATTCAGGTGATCCCTGCCCCGCTTCCTTCGTCCAAGTCGTCCTCCAAAGTAGCTTCTCCTATCAAGTCATCCACACATCAGCGCGGGTCCTCTGCAGGATCAGCATCGAGTGCGCGGTTGGGAGGAAAACCTGGAGCAGCTGTGCCAGAGGTTGATCTAACAAGGCGGACACAGCTAGTATCTAGCATTGGCGGGTATATGGTACCTTCAACACAGAGGTCGGATAAGATGGGAAAGGTTCCCGTGAAGTTAGTCAGACCATGATGTAATTAGTTTGGTGTGTCCAGTCCTCTGTTTACAAAGGCCATTTGTGAACCTTAATCACTAGTCATCCGCACGCTTATCTACCCCAAATTGAGCGACCCAAAAAAAACAGCACACCAGGAATGGTACACCTGTGGATTCAAAGAGCCTGATAACATCTGAATCTAGGTTTGGTCTCCCGTCATAGATTTCTATGCATTCGGGAAGCTAGTCACTCATTCCGCAGTCCTTATCAGTCGTCTCTAGTGACTGGTCCATAAATATCTCATACTGTGAGTTTTTCGATGTTTGGTTCTACTTCTACCAGCAATTCTTGCCCGCATCTACTTCACTATCTTCAACCCCAACTTGAATGAATTTCTCTGGAAAACTCAGCGTCATTATCCTCGACTAGCGTGTCTCATTCGACCGTTTCACCACTGATGCCACCACATAAGACTTGGTTCCATTCCAGATATGCTACATGCTGTGCATCAGGATTGAGACACCTGTCGATAAGCTGCGAACAGAGACCGCATGGTTGGTCAGATTGTACTAAGGAGGTTTTCGTTCTTTTCAGGCTGTCTTCTCTTGTCTCAGTCACCAATAGCTCACAGGTCTCTCGATCACCGTCGGCCAACCGGTGCCTAGCCCATTTGCCTAGTCTGCAGAGACGATGAGAGAACACTCAAATACTCTTATCAAGCGTTCAGCAACTGATAACATTATTTCCGGTGGCTCAAGGCGCCAAATCGCATCGCAGAGCTTCGTGTCTCGGGCTGTTGGGATGCAAGGCGTCTCTACCCAGTTCTCCTCACATGGTGTATCCAGAGATGTCCAGGTTCAGGAGGTTTCAAGTGGCACATCAAATGCTCAAATGCTGACAACAGCATACCCAGAAGATTTGCCAACTCGGAAAGCCCAGGATTTCGCCACTCTGGCCCTCCGACTTGCCTCGCCCATCGTCGAAGCGGTTCCGATTGTCGGCACCCCAATCAAGGCCGCTATCGGGGCTGTATTGGAACTTCTATCTGGGCTTAATGTATGTACATGTAACGTACCATTTCAAAGACCCTCGTCCTAAATGTTTATTACAGCAGATAACACAGAACCAGGACAATGCGACGGCATTGACGCACAAGCTGTTCTGGCTACTTGGCCATTTATCCGTTCAGCAAGTTTCTCAATCGCGCGCAAAACATCTACGTGATATCTTGACTACGTAAGACCGCTTTTTATTAGGAGACATTCGCGGCTAACGTACTCTGTAGGCAGTTAGAGAAAACCGCTTGCGAACTACAGAAACTACAACATTATTCGAAATTGAGGACCAAGACGGTCGCCGGTATTCTGCAACAATGCGATAGGAATATAGCGCACTATCTCGCCGCGTACTCTGTAAGATCTTAGAACACAGCTAGGGCTGCGATTGACTGGTGTGATCCTCAGACTCTAAGCAACATGCGTCAGGAGAGTCACCTAGAGCGGATTCAAGATCGTCTGGATGCACAAGACGACCGTCTGGAATCGATTGAGACCGGCATGAGATACCTCTGCGGCACTAACCTACCCCACATGGATCACGACGATGAGGACGCCCCACGCAGAATGCTAAAGCAAGTTTACATTCTCTCTGTTGTCTGATAAATTGTCTGATGTTTGACATTCTTCAGGTCCTTGGGTACACCAAGTGACTCGTTTAGCACGCTGAGCATGCAACCTCCCAGTAGGATGCACGAGGAAGATGTCGCACATTATACTTTTTGCGACCACCAAGAGCCCATTGGTTCAAGTATCTCGATGAATGAGATGGTGAGTCTATTCTCTCCACCTGATGATTCTTAGGCCTACCAGTTTATTAGGTTGCAGCCTATAATGACCGAGATAATACCGTTGATGGGTGGTCCTACACAGATGACAGGAACTCCACGGTAGGTTTGGCCGTGTGGATCCTGCGGTTTGACTACTTATCTATCCCCTTGAGCTTGGAATACGTTGTGAGGAAACACAAGAGACAGTCTCCACGGAAATTACCAGTGTGAAAACCCACTCTACGGTGAACACTGATCCCACGCACTATGACCAGAATGTCAGTAACCGCGAGATTTGGGGGACTCACACCATTACGACTACGACAAAGCGAACGATCGACACCAAACGCACGCAGAGAGTGCTTCGTTTTGTCAAGGCACCACTACAAACTGCCTTAAACGAACTGCGTCCATGGCGCTATGTGGATGCCGACTTCAAAAGAGGCAAATATTCATATGGATCGTTTATCAGAACACGACAAAGAGAGGATCTGGTCGACGCACTGTACTATTACCGCAAAGCCCACTCAAACAGTAACCAAGAATACGATCAGTTCCCATCCATGATCACGGCCTACGCTATTTCGCTCTACGAATTTAACAGATTGTTTGGAGACCGGGAGGACCGATGGGCCGATGTGATCAGACTATTCAATGAGGTGCTAGCCATCTGGGACAAGGCGAATCCCCGACCGGAGGAGTACTCAGAGACAGTCGTCTATCTGGGATATTCATACATGCGCCATTACGAGCAGACCAAGGCGCCGTATGCAGCCCAGCTCGCAATAGCGAGTTACGAAAGAGCTCGGAATCTGGAAACTGAAGGTGTTCACCTCTCGGACCGCATTCGTGCTCTGTCCCTGAATGGATCAGCTTGTATCATCTCGACATCCTATGACCTTGACCCAGCGATCGAAGATGGCGAACTGGAAAGGGCTATTGGCCACCTCACAGAAGCAAACGAACTTTCAGTACGGGATCCAGATTTACAAGCTCGCTGTTTCAGGAACCTCGCTCTCTGCCATTACCGACGGTACCGCCGTCATCCTGAACAAATGGGTGATCTTGATGGGGCTATCGAGTGCAATAAGAAGGCATTGGTGCTTCGACAAAACCACCCTGTTACGCTGCATTATCTGGCATGGGAATACTTGACTAGATATAACACCACCAATCAAGAGGACGATATTCGCCTCGCAGAACGTGCAGCGGAGGAGGCGGAAAGACTTACTTTGAAAGGTTCGAAGGACCTCGAGGATATCCGCTCCTTGCAGAGCAATATCAGGATGTGTAAAGGGCGTAATTCTGCACCGCTCTTGCAGGCCTCGTTAGACTCAGTGCTGGGATGGGCGTTGGCGGATGCAGCGGATAGGCCTGAAGAGATCTTCGCCTCCGCAGAAGTGGTCGATTCATGATTCATATGAGTCCTGAGACTTTTGTCGCTTCCTTCGCTCGTCTTCAACGAATTCGTCCCGATTACATGGTACACTGGCATGCTTTCTTTTTCGCTTTCTTTCGCATTGTATGTATTTGTAGGTGTAGTTTTTGAAGAGAAATGCTTATGTATAATATACGTGTGCAATAAACCACTGTATCTGAGTCCGCTATCCACTTTGGAGGTCTCGAGATTACCATTACCTCCTCCAGTGCCAGTCTGGCGCCTAGTCTTGCTTGCGTTCAGATATATTTAGTCACGGTAATATTCATCACATTCATATAAGTTCCAGTATCGTAGCGATCACATCTTTTTTCATACCTGCGTCCCGAGGAATACACATTAGTCCTTACAAGCTGTAACCGTGCCCAGTGAGCCCATAGACGACGGGCTTTCACTGGGCGCCAGGCTTACATACATCGCCACGGTTTAACTTTGGTTTGAGTTTTGTGGGAAATGGAATGAGGACGCGGAAAGATCAAACCGAGTGGTAGATAAAGCCATATATTATGTGTACCCGTCTGATCACAGTATAGAGAAAATGCAAAGGGACAGCGAAAAAAGACATAGTAGAGGGCTGGAAAGTAGAATATTAATACCCCCAATAGATCTCGCAGTATTCACCCCGAGTTTCTCTCCAAGCTTAGTAGTAGCCACCTCTGCAAATATAACTGCCTTAAAGAAGTCAATTCGCGGAGCATAGACACACAACGCGTAAACAAACGCGTAAACAAAGGTCACGTGTCACTGTTGTCGAAATCGTATGAGATCGAGGAAACTTTTGACCAGGCTACGACAAGCAGGCTAGGCATGGTAGTACGTCAACCCGAATCACTCTTAAGATGTTAAAGTAAGATCACCTGCCAGACAAACGATGGTTCGCGAACTTACCAGGCCGCGCTTCTTTAAATTTCTCCCTCAGAGCTTGCCGCTTGTGCTCTGTCATTCTATACCTCAAGATTGTAGCTACCTCAAAGACGGGCCCATACTGAGTAAATTTTGGCCTACGGCCTTGCTTTGACGGAGGATCTCCTGATAGGTTTGGTCTGGAGCTCAACAATGCTGATTGCCAATGTTGACATTTTTACTTATCCCAAGAAGTGGGCACCAATTCCAATCCATCAAAGAAACTTAGTGCAACATAATTTTGTTTAGTCTTTAAGCACATCGTAGAGCCCGGAATGGTTCCTTGAATTTGGTCCTGGGATTCCTTACTGGTCGTTGTCCTACTCGTCAGCCCGAAAGTGACTCTTGCTAACTTGTCACGACAAGATTATAGAGTTCTGACGTACGAGTCGCTTATCATTCGTGCATCTGGTTAACCTCTCGGCTCCCTCCCAATCTATTCTCCAAACCAAGACCGGTTCATCAACATTCATCAATGTACATGACATTGAAAAAGCTGCGACTTGTTTCAATTATATGGATGACATGCAAACTATCCGGTAGCTCAACATTCCAATTGGTAAAAGCAAGTCGCCGTTACAATTATTCACTTCTTCGGTGAGGTCAAGATTTTACTCATACTTTGCAATCCGTTAGGTACAGTGGCAGATTGCGACGCTCTTCGGCTTGGAGACCGCAGAAGAAAGTCTAACTCACGTCCCGACACTCAAAAGGCCACAGGTCTATACGATGATACGGCTCGCCATTACTTCGACATCCTCGCGCTATACGCTCTCTTGTGTTTAACCATTAACCATCAGCTTACTTTTTTCGAGCTCTGTTCGTGCAATGCCCGACTGGAGACTACCCGGGGAGATTCAAAGAGATGGCGCTGCATTCACCAAGCTGATGCATGCTCTATTTGGACTTTATGCGTACGAACCCATCACCCATGTCCTTTTTTCCCGGCTTGTTGGGGCTCACATATTTGTCAGATATGAATGGTTTTTATCGCTTGATTTCGACTGGGACTTTCTAACAGGAGCGAAGAGATTCCGTTGGCCGATGGTAAGCGGCTTCAATCCACGGTATCCAATTTGTTCACAGCATTTGCACTACACAGATCTTTTACTTCGCCAACCGATATCTCCTGTTCTTCGCAATGATCGGGATGTAAGTTTATTAAATTTCTTGTCTTCGCTCTCACTGATAGTGTGCATCCAGTGCCGTTGCTCTTGACACCACGACGTATGTGCACCGGTAGAATCTATGTCGTGGTTGATAAAAGCTCACCGAAAAGTAGAGAGTTTAACTGTCAAGCACTTTATACGTTCAACCAACTCGCTGGTGATGCAGCTGTTGGACTCGCCAGCGTTAATCTCTCAATAAGAACGTCAGTCTAATCAAATCTTCAGTCACCCGTATAGATTTCTGACAACCCAGTATCCGAATAGAATGGCAATTTGGTCCCAGAACCGCTACATCGTCTGCCTCTTGATTGTCGTCATTCTTGGACATTGGTCGTTGATTTTGCAGGGTCCGCTCCTAATTCTAAACGACTCAAGATTCTGCTCTAATCCATATTTTGTCAATACCAGGTATCCAGCTTAAAGCAGTCTGGGTCCCCGACGTTGGCTGCGTCATCACCGAAACGAACAACAGGATCTTAGCTGCGATATTCATTTATTCTATGTGCTTTGACCTAACCGTGTTGATCCTGAACACCTACAAATTGTTTGGGATAACAAGCCATACTACCACTCGTGAACTAATGGGTAGAAGTCGCCTCACTCATATGATCTTCGCCGATGGATTGATCTTTTTCATCATCGCGTCAGTCAACCTCGTAACACTCAGGATACCGCGATTCACTGACAATTCTTCCTAGGTTTTTGGCGAATCTCATTGCCACTATCTTTATGGTGTTGAATCTTAATCAAATCATGAGCGTCATATTCAACGTTCCAGCAGCTGTATTTTCGACAGTAGGTTAACCTTCGTGAGATTGATCTGGCGTTAACTGCTGCTTTGGCAGATTGTGGCTTGCCGCGCTGTTCGACGTCTCACGAACTTTACCCACCAGGGACCAGAAATCTTGTGCGTCTTCATTAAGGCTCATGGAGCTCGGGTCTTAAATTCTCCATTCGCAGTGGAGGTACAAACTCCTCTGGCCATCGCGGGAATGCTAATGGAAGGGGTATGCAATCTGTGTACAAAAATGCATCGCGTCCTGGCGTGCATGTTCAGGTCAGTTCTATACATTGTCAAATTATTTGGTTTATGTAGCTGATGTACAATGTTTTAAGATGGAGACGTTTACACACGAAGATAGTCGCAATGAGATCTTTTCGAAGGCGCCAGAAGGTAGCGATACAGACGTGGAGGTTGATGTAGAAGCAAAAGGGTCGCTATAATTCTCTACACTTTAGAGTCTGGACATGTGGCAGGGTCTGTTCAACGGTGCCCGCCTCGGTCTTAGCACATTCAACTCACCCATCCAGTACCAATTTCTTTCGACCCCAGCAGAAATCCGCAGGAGCATTATCACCGTTTAGAATTCCCCGTCGTAAACCCCCCTACCTAGTGAGGCCACATCTCAAAAATAGTCTTTGTACCTTCGGGATTTAAGTGTCGAGTTATATCGTAATTTCTTGTTCTTGTGGCCTGTAAGCTCCTCGACTCGGTAGGCTAAACTTTGAAGCCATTGGACGTAATCAATAAGATTGACATCGATGAGAATAATCTCTACGTTTCTATTATGTACAATCATCTTTTGAGATGTTGGGAAGTTGGGGATTCGTTCTGTGCAATTCTGTCAACCAACAGCGGGAATGCTGATCGTTTTGGCTAAAGATGGTAGGGGGCTGTCCATCTATGGAACAGCAGGCGTAATGACCTTGGGGTTGGCGTCGGCCGACCTCATTTCCTTTGGACTCTATTGATTCTAGAGGACACGAACATGATGTTGCTCCCACCTGGGGTCATAGGTCATATGTAAAATTGTACAGGCAACGTAGATTCTCGTCGAGTCCTAGCGACTACAGAAGTTATATAAGTCATGCAGTTGACTTGAAATCATCCCTCGAAGACTAAGGGTAAGACTTGTGAGAGGCTTGATGCGAGCGTTGGAGATGGTGGGTTTGACGTCGGCTATGTGTGTTGGCGATCGACACGACTAGATAAGATGATAATCTCATGTCGCTGGCTCTGCAGAAGTTGAGAGACTGGCGTTCCCAAGAAGTACTGTATCCTCCACGGATAGTTTTCGGCTGCATGGGATCTAGGCTGGAAGACTACGCATATCCTTGTAGTCCAGAGGCATTGTGAGCAGCCAGGAGAACGTCAGCTTGCACCTTCAGAAACAAGGACCTCTATCGAGGACCTTACATAGATCGGTGACCGTCCCTGTAGAGGTTGAACGCTGACGGACGAAGACACCGGCTTATCTGAGCTTCAAAACGGGGTCTGACTCTTATGATCCAAATGCTGTCAGGAAATTCATACTACTACTACTACTACTAATCATAGCGACTTTTATCACGTCGAGGAGATGAGGTTGGGGGTGCGTTCTATTTCTGGACGAGTACCTTATATAGCCTACCTTCCCAATCGAGCGTTTCCTTCAGAACGTTCCTGACAGGATTCCGATCATAAACGTCAGGCCCTGCTTTTAAGCTCAGCTCGGAGAACTCCTTGCTTTGACGGGTCTAGACCTTCCAGGTATTACTTCATGGGTCACTAGATAAGAACGGAATTCCAAATTCGGAGGACCTCCATTGCTCCCAGAAGTCGATCTATACTGCCCAAAAATCCTGAGATGGTCCTCCACCATACCCGATTCATCGTGTCCTCTCTCTCCGCTTCCAAAAAGTTCTATCTAGAAGCGCTCGCACCGTTGGGCTACAAAGAGTACTGGGAGGAGACCACGCAGGTCGGACTCACTTCCGAGAATGGAGGTCCTGATCTGTGGCTAGGCGCTGTGAAGGAAGGCGGGGACGGACCCACCAAGGGGCTGCACCTGGCGTTTAAAGCGGAGAGTAGGGGGGTAGTGGATGCATTTTATGATGCTGCTTTGTATGTTTTTCATCGTGATAGCCCGAATCGTGTCCAATTTGATGTTGGATTTGCAGGAAAGCGGGTGCGAAGGATAACGGAGCCCCTGGAGTGAGGAAGTATGGCCTTCCAGGATATTACGCTGCGTATATCCTTGATCCAGATGGGAACAATATTGAGGCGATACACCACGATTGAAGGCGAAGGGAAGACGGGAAGGCGTAAGATATAATGGAAGGAGAAAAACCTTTTCCCCAGAACTACTATACAAAGAAGTAAAAATGAATTGTTTTAGCCTTTCAGGACCTTTCAAAAACTGTTCATACTAAAGGTCTGATGCCGAAGTACTGCTCAGCGTCTTCTTGGCTTTGTGCGACTAAATATTCACCCAGAGATTACTACACCAGCAGGTCTGTAACTGCAGATGTACGCCGATCTTCCAAGATAGATGCGGTACTTTTCCATTCGCCTATCCGCCTGAATCAATTATAAATACTATGGCAAATGAGAAGGTGTTGGCAGGGGTAATGGATGGGTAGATTGAGGTAATTAATATTCCAGTGGGGGTCCTTGAGAATCGATTTGGACGAGTGCAGCAGTGACATGGTGTCGGGGTAGGCATTTATCGTATCCCCACCTCTACAATAAACTGCTTACGCGATATCAATCTGTGCAATGAGAGACTTCGCCATCTCATTTCGGGGTTTGATGCTACAGGGGAATGGGGACGGGGTACTGCAGTAACCTATAGTGAGATAATGTCCCAAGTGATTGGGAAAAACCGACCTTGTAATCGTCAAGGTGAATTCAGGTTCGGGCGTTATCTCCTTACCATCGTCGCCATTGACTTTGGATATGGAGAGCGTAGCCAGGATTGTGGCCATAGCAATCCAGAGACTATCGTTTGCAAGGTGGCGGCCGGGGCAAATTCTAGATATCCCAGGTTATTGATGACAGAAGCTTGTGGCATGAGTTATAATGGTTGACTGACCTACGACCAAAACCAAAGGCCGCAGTAGGGGATGGCTCCTCGCGACCTTGCGGCTTAGGCATGAATCGGGTGGGGTCGTACACGAGAGGGTCGCTATAGACATTCTCATCCAACGTCATACCCCTAAGGTGTTTGTGGTAAACCTTGTGGGTGCCTTCCCAAGTCTACTAGAGAGCACGCACCTGACATTGGCAATTATAATGGAGCCTTTTGGGATGTACATGCCTTCATAGACATCATCTTCCAGAGATATGTGAGGTATGCCTGGAAAGCATATCAGGGGAAAGCATTGCAGGAGTAATGATGGGGTGACATACCGAGAGGAACAGTAGGATGCCATCTAAAACGTTTTCAGTTGTCTGATGTAATTTTTTTAGCGAAACACTAACCTATGGGTCTCTTTGAGGATGCATTCCAAGTACGGCAGCGAGTCTCGGTCATTGAAGTTGGGGAGGCGTTCAGTCCCCACCACTGCGTCAATTTCTTCTTGGGCTTTGCGTTGACAGTCGGGGTTGAGAAGCATAGCTAAGATGAAAATAGCCATGGTTGAGGAGGTCTATATATTTGGCGTTAATTCACGGTGTTATGATGGAAAAGGACTAACTTACCGTCTCTGAACCAGCGCCATAGAGGCTTGCGGATGCACCTTTAATATGTTCGGGGGTGATTCCACTATCGGCTTCTCCATTCTGAAGTTCGTAAAGCTGGGGGCCATAAAACTGGACTGCGCCGTTCCTTTCGACTGTAAAGCATCAACTAAGTAGTGGCACAGAATTCAGGGTGGGATAAAGAACCATTTTTTCCTCTACATCACTATAGGGGTATTCCTGCAGCCTCGTGACGAATTTCTTTGCATCTCTCGCAACATACGCGTCGTGTGTGCCGGGAAACCATGAAGGAAAGTGCTGCACTATAGAGGTTCGTTAATTGCGTCAGGTATCAAGTAGCATGTCGTGCGTAACTTACAGAGCGGAAGGGCTTCAATGACAGAGTCCTTAGGGGGGATCAAGGCAGGAAGTACAGAATGGCAAAAATCGTCGGCTATTTTGAGGTAAGGGTCGTCGTTATGAACTATTTGGTGTCCATAGGCGGTCTCAATGACGATAGCAGTAGCAAATCTGATAAATCACCAGAATTCAGGTTCTCATAGACAAGAAAAATATACGAAAATGTGCTTACCGAACGAAGAAATCGTCTCTCTTGTCGGGGTTCGAGACAAGATTCCGGACCAAGACACGCGCCTCCCGGACTTGGATTGGATGATGTTCCAGGATTCTATCCTTGACGAAATATTTTGACATCATCCTTCGAATCAACCGGAAATCCGCCCCATAGTCCAGAAAGACGAGTTCATATACGAAACCCACACTGATTACGGGAAGAGGTTATAAGACCGTCAGAGGTATCAGTTGAAGAAAACGTATACATTTTTGCCAGAGAAGATTGAGGTCTGCCGCTGTTTATTGCGCCTCTCTTGTCAAGTATTTCAACGGCTATTTTATTGCTGTTTATAACGACCAAGCTTTGACCTAGGATCTTCAAGTGTGCGATACCGCCTAGCCCCACATAAGCAGTCAGCTGGCGTTTCTCTAACCCGTCGACACACTTACCATATTTTCTCCCCAGCTCATAGAAGAACCGTGGCCTGTCGTTGTTGGGGGGAATTAACCGTAGGTGTCCGATGATGGGATCTGCAGGTGGGCCTGGAGGGAAAGGGGGGTGTTTCTTTGAGAACCTGGTCTTGAGCCAGAAAAAAACGAGGGCGCAAAATCCAGCGACGAGTAACGTGTGGGCCATTGGAGGTGAATGCTGATTTAACTTCCACGGCCCTTATATGTACCGGTTGATGACGGGAGTTGAGAAGCTTGAGGCCTGGAAGCCCAAGTCACCCGAAAAGCCGACACTAGCAAAAACCATTGCGTCCGACCGAATTTTGATGGGGAGGCCTCGGTTGGAGTCGGTTGACATCGCCTACTGCTCGGCTAGTTCGGCTTCTCGGGTGATCTTGGGGTTTTTCCCTCTTGCAGACTCGATCGAAAATGGTTTTCAGACTTGTAGGCGAGTAGCTTCGCATCAATTCCCCCTATATTCATACTAATATCTCGGTCCTATTAGTTTTCCTATTTTTTGTTACCACATTCCCGCATTGTTAGTCACGCCACTGTCGGCAATCATTCGGCAGAAGCAGTCGGGGTTTAAACAACATGTAATCTGAAAGTTCTACATATAGGCGAGTCCTTTTACGATCTTGTTTCCTCTTCATTTTGCACCCGAAAAAGACCACCGTCCTGTTTTCAGTGTCTACATGTTTGAAGGGTGTGGGTGTCAAGCTATACCTCAAGCCATTAGCTTTTTGCCATAAATCACCGAGGGCGAGGTGTCAAGCATGTCAAGGTCTACGGACTCTACTGTAATTCCCGTCTAGGTCGGAGATTGCAAACATCGCGTGTGATGGCGAGTCCTCCTTCATCCACACAAAGTTTGCGACCACGTACAAGAATTTGCCCTTTAGCACCAGCTCTTCGAGGTAGAGACGGCCTTTTCCAGAGAAGGTAAAAAGTGGCATTTGGTGCTCTTTGACATCTTACAAACTTGACTGAGCTAAAAATGCCTTTCCCTCTATAGCAAAATAAGTAGCCCCAAAAGCGCCAGAGGGTTACAGGATGCTAGGAGATCATGGTGCGTTCAAATCTCCGGCATCTAGAACTTGTGTATTGACGCTGAGGGTACGGCGGTGTATGTTCAGCAACTGACGACTCGCTCTCAGCATTTCCTCCCTCATCTCGTAACAACTTATTGCCCCAGAAACCCCGAGGAGAATTCCTACTCATCAGAAGTGTACCGCATTATACCCTAAAATAACGTCTGCACAACCACACTTGAAGGAACTCATATTTGGACGTAATCAGTAAGATTGTCCTCGGGGAGCGACCTTTGTCACTAAATCTAATTGAACAAAAGCTTGTGCCCATCTAATTCTGAGATATCAGTCGGGCGCTAATTTCTGAAACCAAGACAAATTGGACACCGGTACCGCTTGGCTGAAAACGGTAGGACGCGGGCCAACTTGGGAATACCGGTCGTAGCGGCCTCCCACACGGCCAACCTCGCGCCTTAGGCTCCGTTCATTCTAAAGGATATGAACATGCTACTCGTAGGTATCGTACATGCAATCTTACAGAAGGATAGCTGACTGGAAGAAAAGGTAGACTTTCTGATGGATTGTGCTTCATGATCAGAGAATGCAAGATTCTCGTCGAATTTGAACGAGCATAGAAGTCGGGAAGCAGCCTGTTTTGACTTTGCATAGATCGCCCACTTATATAAGCCACGCTCTCTTTTCTCTCTTTCATCATCCCATCGCCATGGTTGACTGGACATCACCCCTCGAGATCGCGAAGGACGCTGGTGAGCGCAACGCATATGGTCCTTGGCATCGTCCTGACCCTATCCAGCTGCCTTTGACAGGTTCATGCATAGTCTTCTTGGGCTCTACATGTAGGTACTACCGTTTGCTCTCGATATTTTCTTGACGCGCGCATATAGCTGGGAGTGGGCAATCTCTTTCGACTTTGACTGGCAGTACATCTCGGGGAAGAAGAAACTTCGTTGGCCTTTGGTGAGCATTCTGTTTATCCAAGTCGACAAAAGATCTAAGGGGCAGGTAGCTCTTCTACTTTCTCAATAGATACTGCCTGCTCTTCGCTCTCCTTGGAATGTGAGTCGCACTCTGGATATTCATCACAGCACTCTAACTTCTCGTCAGAGCCATAGCATTGAATGTCACTAAGTAGGCCATATCTCTCATGAGCGACCTTTAAGCTAACCAAGAGATAGAGAAGTCGACTGTCAAGGTCTCTACACGTTCAATCAAGTGAGCATATGCGCCTCAAAAGATCTCCAATCGCTCACAACGGTCACAGTGCTTCGGAAATGCGGCCATTGGCCTGGCGAGTATCAATCTATCTCTCAGGACGTTCGTCTCTCAAAAGAATGCGCATATATGGAGTATATTGACCTCGTTCTAGGATCGCTGTCTGGTCTAGGAAGTGGTACATCGTCGTTCCTCTCGCGCTAGTCATACTTGGACATTGGTCTCTTCTTCTACACGGTCAGTCAAATTTCAACTGTCGCTTCACTCAAGAATGTTAATTACGTCGATTCAGGTGTTCTTCTTAAAGCTATTTGGGTCCCGGGCCAGGGCTGTGTTATTATCGAGACGGACAGTAAAATTCTCGCCGCTACCTTTATTTACTCTATGGTCTTCGACTTCATCGTACTGTTCCTGACGGCATTCAAGCTTCTGTATCCTCCGAACGGTCGTTCGAAATTGGTTGAGCTCATCTTTAATGATGGCTTGATATACTTTGTGATCGCGTTAGTCATTGGGGTTCCATCCATATTAGAAACTCCAATTAATCACTCTTACCCTCTAGTTTCCTCGCCAACTTGATTGCCACGGTGAGTTGTCTCTATAGGTGGTTGGTATTACTGTCAGCTCATTTCATTGAATAGATATTCATGCTTCTGAACCTCAATCCTGTCATGTCTATTATCGCGAATGTACCGGCTGCTATTGCGTCAACCGTAAGCCCATCCATCGTTACACGTAAAGCGGATAGCTGATAGGGCTAATATAGATTGTCGCATGCCGCATTGTCCGGAGATTGAGTAACTTCACGTCTCAAGGGCCTGAGATGTTCCCGTACGTCATGCCTCAGCTCTGCGCCTATATTTCTAACTAACATACTGTAGAATCACCACGCAAGGCTCTACTATCGCCTTCCGTTCCAACGTGTCAGGAGTCCGACCGAAAGTGTCGCACTTGAAGGCGGATGGGGTTCATGTGCAAGTAAGCAAATTCGGCCAGACGGTTGCTGTATTCTGTTTCTAATCTGTTTCTGATAGATGGAAACATTCGAGAGCCCAACCGACAAAAGCGCCTACATGGAATACGACGCTACTGGGCAACTTGCAAAAAGTGATAGCTTTGACCCAGAGGCTCAGGTTATCAGCGATGAGTTCAAGTGCCCGCCTTACTAGAGATTTTAACAGAGGTGGCTATCGGCACATACCCACCCTTTCCTCCCAACAGCAGAATTTACATCACTCCTCACCATCGTTTCCTGGTCAAGTTCTCTCGCATGTCCACTTCCCGCATATGAAAATTTTCTTGTACGTTGTCGTTTCGATTTATTGTTTAATGAAGTCATTCTGGCCTAAATGGCACTGTTATCGTGCTGAATGCAGAAAACTCTCTTCCCCCGCGTCCACTGATTGTTGACGAGAATTTCCGACCCGGATGTCGGAGGCATGCTAATTTCTCAGCATTGAAGAACTTGACTCTCGTCCAACTGTACGACGTCAGCTCATCTGAACTTGCTGGCATTGAACGAAGGCTGATGACACGCAGTGACGAGGGCAACTGTTTTGATCAGTCAGCCGTCAGGTGTATCGTTAAATGCGTTCCCAATGGTGGCGTTAGGCCAGGATGCATCGAAAGGTAGTGGAATCACTTGACAGCGATTGAGAGGGAACCACGCCGGCCAATCGACGGGGGGGTGGTTGGTTCGAACCGATGACATGATCCAGAGCCTACATATATGTGGTCTTTTGGTCTCGTTGTGTCCCTAATTTTTTTTCTCGAATGAGTGGTAGATTTGATTTTGTAGTGCTAAACAGATGACATTTTCAGAATTATGCTGCTGAGTTGGAAACGTGCTGCTTCCGTTGCCGAAGCTCAGCCATCAAGTGTGCGTTCCCACGAGATGCACTACAAAGATATTTTGCACACTCTAGGGTTCTCCTGGCAGGTAGATCCAGATTTCCGCTCCGGCCATCTATCCAGGTGAAACCCAACCTGCTTCCTACCCGACAGCCGCTCTTTCATATGCATACAGGCTGTAGAACATCTTTAAAGACTCCCGATTCCCGCAGTCGATCCAACTGCCAAAATCTGGTTCATCGAATGGCATTATCTTAGAGGAGTGACATACGTGGCCAGCCTAGTAAAAATGGCATGCGCCCCACCCCACTCGACTTCATGAACTATAGGACTTCCAGCTCGACTTCACTGTCAAGATATTGTCTCCTCGCGAGGTTGTTGCATACTGCCAACACCCCATTTCCAGGTGATCTCATCGTCGTCCATACGATCTTCCGGTCGAGACACTTCCTGTTGGTAGTGTATATACTTAACTGAAAATCGTTATTTTACCCTGCTAATGTGGACACAGGTTTCTGAACAAGTGGGGTGGCAAGATCACCTCGCGACTCGGTTCAACTGCTGAAAGTTCAAGTCTGGCTCATCGAAACTCGTGATCTTGGAGGATTGATTTTTTCTAATGCGACTACCATGCATCCCACTACTACCCAATGAGCGATGGAAGGGGTTGGCCGGAATGCTTCAAGCTTCAAGGTCACAATTTAATCCCGCTGGTATAGTCACCATCTTCCTCTAGTCTCCGTTGATCTTCGACATGCCCAACGACGCTAACCAACGACACTCCCTGTTATCCACTCCCCACAGCCAGGAGCTTCCAGACGTCGGCTTGATCTCGGTGTCCCTCACTCCATACAGAGCTGATCCCGATAAGCCGGAGAGTCTGGAACGGCGCAGGTGGTCGCTTTCCTGTCCTATCCAATATCTTTCGCTTCCGCTATCTATTCACTCCGTCCTTCCTCACGGTTCCCAAGTGCACTACTTCGATGTTAGTATCACCCGGATTGCGGCGTGATATAGCCACACGCACACTCTCGTCGCTCCACTATGCATTATCCTCCGCGCCACTTTTTCTTAATCGGGGCTCAAACTGATTGAATTTTGAACGGGCCCTCGGTGTACAACCACAATGCGCGGTAAGTGTGTATAAAGGCGATACTATTAGTATATATCTCATTTGCCGGCTCAAGGAGAGAAAGTATTACCAGTGTTGGCCCACGGCGGAAATCCCGTACTCCACAATCAGCCCATGCGCAGCTGTGACACTGATATTCTGGTACGCCTCTAAGATAGGTGCGCGCCCTCTCTGGGTGCCACGTCAACCTCGACCTTGAGGTCAACTTTTCAAGGTGTGTGGATATATGTATGCATCGTTTCAGACGACCAAACCGACGTTGGGATTATATAGCAGTACACGATATGCTTCTTTGCATGAAAAATTGTCGACCGATTGCTGGACACTCCTGCTGTTCTGAGTTGTCGATAAACCAGATCAGTTTTGGAATAAAAGACGCGCGTCTGGCCAGCGGGGTGTAATAACACAGCTGAAGGGCTTAGGATGCCTATACTCGACCGCATTAGCCAGAGATACGGATTGGGTATAAAGGCGATCGCCTCACCTGACCATCTCTCCTACAAATTCTGGCTTTGGGAACACAGGGATCCCCTTTGCATTGATATCTGGCCTAATGTCAAATACCGATAGCATATAGGCTGCCTGGTGGAAGAGTTGGACAAACGCCATATCTGTACTGGGGCATCTCCTAGAGAATGCTTTCAGCTACGAAGAACTTTTCAAGTATATTCAGTCCTAACCTGTGTCCGTATCCAAAGACATAATAAGGATAGCGCTCGTTCCTGGGTTCAAAGTAGCGGTCAGGATAGAAGGCTTCCGCATCGCTATGATACTCTTTTTCGCGGGAGATTGAACTGAAGAACTGTGTTAGATCACGCGACGAATTAGGTTCATACTCTTACAAGAGACTCGCGATCAGCTGTGTGTGGGGTTCCATTGGTCAGTGTATAGCTGGGGTGAATAGTCGAAAACACGGACCACATCATCCTTAGCAATGGAGTACCCATCAATTTCGTCAGCGAACCGGGCTCTGTGCGGCAAGGCTGCCCCGGAATGATCAGCGACTGAAAGAAATATACCACTTCTAATATGACGTTTCCACTTACTAACTGGGACCGGTGGTGCCCACCTGAACGTCTCCCAAACCACCGCAGAAAGGTATGGCATACAGTTTCGATCAGACATGCGAGGAAGACGGTTTCGACCAGTGACCGTATCGATTTCCTTCTGTGCTTTGGCTTGTGCTTCCTGATTGATGAGCATCCCCAACACGAAGGACCAAGCGGCGGATGCGGTCTACATGTGGGCGTCAGTGGAAGTGGTATACTCCCCCTTCAGCAGGAGCAGCGTACTGTATCAGATGCACCTGGTGAGAGAAGGTGTCAGATATTGGGCGAAAATAATTGGGCATACACTAACCACCGTACATAGCCGTTGAAATAGTCTTGACCAGCTTCTCTTCTTTACCGTTTGAGCAGCGCTGCATTCTCTTAATGTGGATAGCGGTGAATGAGTCATTATTTTCACCCGCAATCTGTGTAGGTATTGAGAGATTAAATGAAGAATGAACGAAAGCGATTTAACTATTCAGAGAGTGACTCACTACTTGGGCACGTACTTCCTCAAACGGCGTTGATATCATCTCTCGTATCTTTCCACCAATATAATCCGCCTTCTGTCTGAATCCAGTGCCAGGAACCCATCTGGGGAGTTTTTTCACTGCAGCGATCGAGTTATGACAGGGTAATTGATAGGGTGAATAGTAACCCACAAAATGGAAGGAAATCCACAGCCCAACCAGCAATGACGGCATGTTCGGTAATCTGCATCATCTCTTCGGCCAACAGGATGTGCGGGTCGTCAATTTCCATAGCCTTGAAGCCGTACACCATGCGAAGGCTCAAAGAAGACGAGAACCTAAATGAACTCAGTATCCTGGACGTATATTATACATTTGGAGTTGCTGACCTTCTGAGGTAGCGATCATATCCTTTAGGATCGGTAAATATACCCTCAAGCATGCGAATGCCTTCCTCGTGGAGAAGAAGCTCGTGCTTGCGAATAACATCGCTACCCAAGACTTCTTTCATGAGCTTCCTCTGTTGCTTAAATTCTGGGCCAAATTGTGTGGTAGGATGCATATCGTTGAGTCCACAACTTTGAAAACCAAATCAGGTGTTTTCCCCTCTTCGATAGCAGCATTAAGCACGTACAGCTCGCCAGCAAATGTCAACACAGGGCGATCGGAGAACTCGGACGAGCGCTTAGCGAACAGCTCTGAGATAGTCCTTCCGTTTCCAAGAAAGATAGCAGTCTTTCCGAATACAGAGAGCTTGATCATAGGCCCTGCGAGAGTATTTTGCAGTGAGTAGGTGCTGGAAAATAATTTTGGATCTGTCGAGACTGACCAAAAACTTTCTTCCATTCATCGACTCGTTCGCCTTGGTATTCAGAGGGCCAGTCAAGCAGGTTCCCAATGAGAGGGAGTCCACGAGGGCCTGGAATGACCTTCAGACCTGACTGAGGTTGCAGCGTCCAAAGAAAATAAAGAGAGATAGCAATTCCAAAAGATGCCAAAATTTCGATGGAGTCCAACATAGTAGTGGTTTACTGAAATCACTCTGACAGCGCTGTAAGCGTTAGCAAATGGCTGCAGGTGTTTGGGAAACAATTGATTCTCAAATGTGCCGCATGTGTATGACCCCAGAAACACAAGAAAAATGCCTTGGAGGGGTATACACAGACTTTTCCAGCAGATCTTGACACGGGAACCCATAAGCTGGTGAACGTTCGAGGAAGCCAAGAGATGAGGTCAGAATCCAGATTGAAACCCTGTGAACCTGATCCATCACGTGACTACCAAGATGAGGGTTGAGCGCTTGAGTGGTCCTCATGCACTCTTAGACCGGTGATCGTCTGTCTATTGGAGGTGACGACCCAATTAGCTGGGTTAAATTTTCTTACTGTACCAGGCCTTCTTTCTGATGGACGAAACATATATTCATTGGTATGTTTGAAAGTTCTTAATCTATCGGGGCTTGCCAAGGTTCGATTCAAATGGTACACATTCAGTACATAGGCTTATCATCGGAAAGCACAAGGAAGTAAGCCCTAAAATAATATCAAGCTATGGCGCGACGTTAAATCCGCAACCCGTCTAATGTCCAGCAAATGGCACTGATTTTATTACTCTGATTCACATTTAAGGCGCATCAAAACAGACCGATGCATCGAGTCGTCATGCAGTCAAGATGCCAGGCAAATAATATCATGAACTTGGTAAAATTGTAACGACTTCTGAAGCTTGAAATTTTATGACGCACCTTCCATAAGAACATGCCAAACTAACGGCCCGAAGCCTCTGCTCTGGAAACTGTAGGAAGCACAAAGAGGACCACAGATTGGTCGGTCAGGGTCATCATTTCTATTGGTTCTCAATTAAGGAAATCCCTGTGAGAGCGTCACTGATCCGCGGTCACCAGGACTATGGAAAGCACGCTCAACATATTTCAACATGCGCAGTACCAGCGCTTTGTTTGTGGTTTTCACCTTCAACTCGTGGCCTTATGATCAAGTGTGTCATCAGCCGTGGTTCCAGCTAAATGCAAAACCGTAGGCCTACTTGACTTTCTCACAACTCAGCGGTGGATCTGCTCCATATGCCCACTATTGGTACGCCAGGGTGTACCTTGGAGCGAATCTCCAAACGACAAGGTTCGCAGCCCAATTGAAGCTTGAAGTCCGGCACCTAATGTGTACTTGTCGTGCTGTTTGCGCCTTGCCAAGAATCAGTGACGTCAGCCAGATCATGGGGTCACAATCTGAATCCAACATTTCAAGGAATTTGAAATTCGAGAAGCCCTTGTCCGGTGATGCGCATGCGGTTCTGTTGACGACTGTGCCGGATTAGCCGAAGACAACATAAATAAAGGCAATCCCATAACCATTTCCGGTAGCTGATCCGTTGGCATATTGCGTCTGAGAGACTGCGAGCCAACTGCGAGCGTCAAATGTCATTGCGTCCGTTATCGTCGTAGTTAAGGTCACTGACGTTAAACCTTGCAAAATCAGATTTTTGAGGTGGTACTGGACTGTGATGGCCTTCACGGGTGCCAAAGCCGCTCAATGCGATGTCACGTCCCCACGTGTCAAGGCTGAAGGCGATCTAGCTCAGGGGTCACACTGAAACCAATGCTGTACTAGTGTTCTACTTAAATCTTCTGTCCATATCAATTCCAATTTGATTGTACAAGTCGATAGGACGTGATTGTGTAAAAGAAATATTCAGTAACATCTGTCTGGGATACTGACGGCGCATGGGAGTTGGGATCTATTTGACTTATATGGGATTTAGTTCGGCTAACGGAAATTTAAAGGAACCATGCCAATTTCCAAGATTGTAAGATCCAGCTTTTGTGTGTCTCGTGTTCTGACATTCTAAGTTCATGACAAGCCGCCTCGGTCAATACATCCTATAAACAGTCTTCTTTGGGAAAATTCTTGTATACGCATCCAATCGAGCTGCTATGCGACTGGTGGGTGGTGATAATGTGTTTTGTAGAGTCTTAAGAGCGGCTTGACGCCTCTGCCATACACATAATTCTTGTCTTTGAACTATGGAATTATCAACTGCAAATCGTTGCTCCGCAATCACAATTCCAGACACATTACGGTTCTGGCCCTGGCCGCGGCACATTAACCCTCATTATTCCGTTTGCAAAAAGGAGTCGTCAGAATGGTGTGCATCATTTAAAGCTTTCAGCCCTAGTGCGCAGAAGGCTTTCAATAAATGTGATTTCAGTGAGTAACTGTCAACCCTGCATGGACCATGCTAATCGATGGTTTAAAGACCTCCTTGCATCCTTGGCCTACCCTTTACTCAACAAAGGTTAGATAATCCTCATGAAAATATTGCTGCTGGAGCTCTTTCTCTAGACGGATGTAGAATTGGATGCGACTTAATGAACCTTTTCTTTGTCATCGACGAACATACCGACGTAGCCGACATTGCAACTGCAAGGGTCCAGGCAGACATCATCATGGACGCCATTCGCAACCCGCAGAAACCTCGACCAGAAGGCGAGTGGGTTGGTGGAAAATTAGCTCGAGAGTGAGCTCCACATCCTTACACCGACCGTCTTATTATCTTACATAGGATTTCCCAAGGTTCTGGCT
>Ga0247742_10000909_pt1 | contig 22076 bp, 19 predicted proteins | sample UWRJL208509C2_FD_180944 | JGI IMG/M metagenome (GOLD analysis project Ga0247742, IMG submission 180944) | Plant litter microbial communities from Arlington Agricultural Research Station in Wisconsin, United States - UWRJ-L208-509C-2 | ecosystem: Environmental > Terrestrial > Plant litter >... | reverse complement strand
CTCTAAAAAAAATGCAAAACTCCATTGGCCGCTACAAAAAGTCTATTCCCAACCAAACCGCGTGGCGACCAATCACATCCACGACGTTCTCATCTTCTATGGCGATCTCAGTGTGCACTTAGCGAATACAGAGGCTTTGCATCACCAACAACTGATTTGGTAGTGCAGTTCACAGCACTTGTATTCGGAGATGGCCGATGACGATGGAGGCGAGAGAGGCCTCGGCACAAAAGAACAGCAGATACAAAGGACAAATTTTGCATGACACTTTCGACGGAAGTGTCGTTGGTTCATGACTTGCAGTGCATCTGTGAGGCCGTAAATCCTCCTGTGCTCACGTTCGTTGGCAATGCATTGCGTTTAACCCCATCGTTGAGTCTCCCAATCGTAACTCGATAATCTGCAGCCATGGGCCTAAACCGGTGTTCTGGAAGGTACGTCTCTCGTCTTCACTGGCGCTGCTCAATCCGATCTGACTGATGTTGGTAAAAGTTTTCCCGGATACCTTCGGGGTGCGAGCGACTTGTCTAGATGGCAGTGCTTATTTGGATCCTTTGACTAATGCTCTCCTTATCTCGTGTCATATGGAAGACTCTGCTGCGATGTGCACGGTGGCTCGCTGTATTTACCTCGTGCCTCGCACGTGGCCTTCTTTCAGCGTCTATCGCGGGAGTGGTTCAAGACCGGTTCTCACAAGAAGCCATGTAGACGACATGCCTTGAACTAATATGACCGTTGTTGGCGACTCATTTGGGCTATACAGTGTTCATCGCCTCGCTTAACATTGGCTGTAAACAAATAAGCCTACTGGAATATATATAGTCACAGCTGCCCTGTATCACTTCTCGTAGCATTCTCCCCCTTCCCTGAAGCCATGAAGATTACAATCAAAACGACGAAGCAAGAGTCTTTCCAGGTATGGACTTGTCATTTGGTATCTCGAATGTGATATATTAATATAGTGTGGATTAGGTCGAGGTTGAACCCAGCCAGACGGTGGGAGATTTGAAGACCGAAATCGATAGATCCAAGGGTTACGCTGCAGAGAGTCAGACACTCGTATTTTCTGGTAGGCCCTTTCCCTTTCACCTACTCCCGGCTGCTCTGACCGCTAGATGTAGGCCGGCCCTCCGACGATAGCCAGACATTGGAAACCGTGGGCATCAAGGATGGAGATTCGGTCACGCTGATGATCTCTATCCGTCGGCCTCAGTCTGATCATACCACTGGTGATTTGGCAGATGTATGTCTTCCTATTACTCATAAATATTGTGCATAGTTATAAAACGCATCTGCAGGTGCCTTCAGCGCATGTTGACGAGCAACCTTCAAGTTTCCCTTTAGAAGACTCAGCTTCCGAACACATGGACACTCTGTCTCGAGTGCCGTCTCCGAGTCCGCAGATGCCATTCACGCTAGCAGCGTTGGATCAACATAGCGGTTATGATCAAGTTCGTCTTTATCTACACCTCAACTTTATTTCGTCCTGAGCTCTCTTTGTCGCCAGTCCGCGTTGCAGAGATTCGGAACTCAAGAGAATGGGAACGGCGGTCAAGCACAAATATCGCACAAACACCCCGAGCTCCGTCAAGCAATTCTCCGTCGCTTCCAACAGGAGAATCCAGCTATTGCCCAACATCTAATCGAAAACCCTGATGTTTTTGATGCGCTTCTGGACAAGACCAGCAAACAACTTGATCAGAATCCGACGATGGATGAAGGTGATTTTGAAGCAATTCAGATTGTGAGTCTTCAGTTATAGAGTTACCTACTCGAATACTGACTAGGATAACAGCTGGTGGGTCTCGGATTCGACGAACGGCAAGCTATCGAGGCCTACTTTTCTTGCGATAAGGACCAAGAACTAGCCGCCAACCTCTTGTTTAACACCTCTGGGGCATCTGAGTCTGGCCTCGTCACCAATCAACCACAATCCGCACTGGCCTGTGTCGATATGTCAGGGTTATCGGCCAAATCGTTCTCTGGTGTAGGCACTACGGGGTCTAAGCCATCTCTAACCTCAATGTCCCAAAGCCCTGTTGGCTCCATGCCACCCCCCAGATCAACGCCTTCTATTATGTGGCCAAGCAAGGTCGTTGAGCCAGCCTTAGCACCATCTGCATCTGTTTCAACCTCGTTCGCGGAATCCAAGGGCAAGGCGAAAGTCGACGACATATGGAAGGTCTTCTTCCGGCGGCGCAAGTATACCAACCCATCGGTCATGGACCAGCTCTCGACTGTCGGTTTTACGCACCACGAGCTCCTAAGCATGAAGGACGAGCAATACGGAAGCATCTACGAAATCTTTCAGGTTCTTCTTGGTTCCCAGTACGGTACAGCGCCGGTTGCTGTGCTCTCTAATGCTGTCGTGAGGGCCACTAACGATGATTGGAAGATTTTGGAAGGATGCTAGATGGGTTCCTATGTACACCATATTTGACCTATATTTTTACTTCACCCGAACGATTCCTGTGTGTTTTAAACAGAATTCGGCTTTTTAATGAAACGATTGATTACGGTAATCTATGTGGAGAAACTAAGAGTCCATGACTTCGGCCCTCCGAGGAATATTGATATATAGGGTTTGAAACTGGAAATTACAACGTTGAAGCTTTCACAACCCAACATGTTATCCCCAACAAGAACTGGTGGAGGTGTATAAGTAATTTGGTACTTGATGAATGTACATAAGTGCACCTGCTAGCTAGCGGCAGAGGGCATGAGTGGTGCAACGAACATGCCCTCTTCTGCGCCTCCCTCTCTGGCACAGATAGAGCTCTGATCCCAAGTGAAGCGTCGACCTTCATTTGCGACCCCTTCGACAGCCGCGCTACGGGTACCGGAATAGCGATCGCAACCCGTCGGCTGCTTCCTGGTCCAACCAAGGTAAGACCTTTATCTTCGTTCAACCCCACCCAGCTTCTCGCCTGTTTCACCCTTGATCAAGTCGCCTTCTCTCGAGATGACACGAAAATCGCGCCACTCATCCCGGATGTTGATGAAAGCCAGTAACCTCTCATCGCTCTATATATCCGACGCTTTTCAAATGGTCCAAAGGTCGATAGGTTCGTCTTGAACTGTAGAGGATGGTGCACCAAGTGGAGACTGAATTGTCGACTGGTAGGTGCAGGAGCACCGCCACCAGGAACCGACCAGTAAGTGGTTGTCTTTCTCCAATGTTCGCCTGTCCTTCCTCGTGATGCTTCCCAAGCAATTCTGCACTCTCCTCCGTCTGTGCACCACGCCTTCGTCGGGAACATCATTTCATATTCTTTCTCCCCTCCGTGTTAGCCATTCGAAGGCGCAAAACGAAGGACTTGCGTCCATTTCTGGCACACGACCAAACGGCAAGGCTTAAGGAGGAGACGTCTCGTTCGAAGTGATATTGAGCTCGTGGCCATAAGTAGAAGAGGTGAATCAACGTTGTTTTCGGCCAATGGAACGCAAGGGACGTAGAGTCGGTATGAACGCCCAAGTATGAAGGCGACGGGATGACCTTCAGCTTGACGAAGACATCATCATCAATGGGCACCTAGAAAGCCATAGTCCTGGAAAATGTAGACCGTTAGCAACTAGTATTTGCGACATATTTCAGTCATAGAAGAAGAGTATGGCGAAGAACAGAATCTTGAGACGGACAAGAGAATCGAAATCAAGGAAACGGTACTTACTGCACTCATCGAAGGCCCAAGCTCAAGCGCATACAGCTCATTGCAACCTGCCGTCGAGGTTTCAGCAGCAAACAACGGTTTGTTCATATCGTTCGTGGTGTACAGCTATTGAAAGAAGATTGTATCGGCGGTTATTTTCAGGACAGAGCTTGCTCAACAAATGATAAAGGATGAAAAGACGGGAAAAAGGAACGGGAGGCGAGCCGAAAAACTGGGCACTCCAAGGAAATCAAGGACATGAAAACATGAGAGGAAAACATACCTTCAAACCAGTCCATAGAGTTGTTCCCAGCTAGATCTTCCGCTTGGGTTGGGTAAAATAGGATCCACGAACAAGCTACGCCAAAGAACTGTTGCAAGACGGCTCCGGCTTTCCTGGACCTCCTGCATAGAGGCAATTAGGGCCAATAATCGTCCAGGATGGAGCACATACACACCTATCCGGCTTGCGCACTCTTGATCGTTAATTGACATTCATACGGAAGAGTATACGTCTCTTCGACAGCTGGCGACTTCAGAGCATTCCTGAGACATGATCGTCCAATCTTTTCTCGGAGTTGATGGAGAGGGGTGCTTGACGAGTTACAAAAGCCGGTCAAGTTTCTCGAGGGTTGTATGCACGTGTGGCTACATAGTACTTGCAATAAAGAATTCAGCCGGTATCTTCTGAGTGAATGACGAACGACCGCAGGGTAACATCACAGCGCGACGCGGGGAGCAAAGAATGGGGCCTAGGTTCTGACCATCGAAGCAACAATAATTATTTCATTGAAGATGAGTGGAATGCCGATACGGGTTGAGTACAAGCAATGTTGGAGAACTTTAGGCATGGTTTGCAAGAGGAAGTAGGAATCGAGGAATCGAAAGACGTGTGAAACCGAGGTACACAATGGTGGCTGTGTACTTGAGATTTATATAACGGACCGCAATCCCGTTGGCTGAGGTTTGCGTCCTTGAGAGCTACTGCGAAGGCCTCACCGGCACCCCCTGCAGTCCATGACCTCGAACGAATCTGCTATAGATATGCATGTCTGTATTCCAACTCTGGCTGACGTGACGATGCCTCTCCTCAAACCCTAAGCACCCCGCTCCCTTCGCCCTCGTCGAAGCCGACAACTCAACTAGCAACTTGGCACTATACAAGACTACCTTCGGAAAGCCGGGCACAACTTCATGCGAAAATGCGTGTACCCCCTTCAAGGTCTCTCGCGAAGAGGTTGTCCGTATTAAAAATCGAGTACCAAGGGTCAGCGTTTACACTCTTGTGTAACATTTAAACGATAGGTTCTTCGTCCTATGTGTCTGATATTTCCTATGTACTGATAAGCCAAAATCTCAAACCTCCTGCACACACATCCGTGTTCAACGCCTATTCATGCGAATTTTACCGCCCTCAATTGACTACTACAGTACATCCCCGGCCTGGCTGGTTTCTTCAACTCAGACGCTCCGCTCCTTTGAACCAAAAAATGTAATTGCAAATGACTTGCACATATGGGAGGCATTGTCTCCTGGGTTTACGTCTAATATGAAGATACCTTGTGTTGATTTCACTGATCTCCTGGACATGGCTACCGGTATGGGTCAGCCGGATGTCCGTCGTGCTCTCAACCATTTTCTGCTCTTTGGACTCGATGTCAGACTATCCTCTTTCCAAGCTTCTAATCTGCGTCGGCACCAAAAAATACCAGCCAAACTGGTCTCCACGGATTGGAAGCGTTTGTCCTGAAGGGTGCCAAGAATATGGTTGGCTCTCAGGCCCAGTCAAAAGTCGCTCAAGGCTGGTCGAGCGATTTCAAGGCGGGTTTGACTTGAGTTACCGGATTTGAGGTGGATCAAGGCAACTCAAGCCGTCTGTCAACCAAACAACAGTTAACCTTGTCGTTCACTGGAGTTGACTTGACTCAAGCCAGAACAAGCACAACAGTTACTCCAAGTTATTTCATTCACGCTAACTTCAAGCCCTTTCGAGTCGTGTCGAGGCCCAAGATCGTGAGATTACTCTGAACGTAAGTTAAAACTTTACGAGAATTTCGTGCTGCTCCCGACTTTCACCTTCTTCCGTCTTACTTATGCCACGTCCTGGCCACGTCAGCTTAGTACGCCCTCCTTCCCCTCCAGTCGTCTACTAAGTGCATTCAATATACGGCCATTCGTAGGCACCTTGTCCATATGCCACCCTCACGAAGGCCTCACATCGACAGAGCAACGCCTGACCGCATGTGCGCTGCCACCATTGAGAGCCAGATTTTCTTGTGTTTGTTGGTCCTATGGTGCGTCAATATCTTGTGTGCCATCTTAACTATATAACTGACAACTCTGCGGTCCTGATAGACAGCAGTACCAACAACGAAGACTCGGACACCCCTTCTCGCATCTGCCTGGCTTGCGGGAGGGTCAATTTGTACCCCAAGAAGGTGGACCACATGCTAGTACAGTCCTATGAGTAGTGTATTATGTGTCGATACAGTAGAATCCGGGTTAGATGTACTAGAATAGAAAAATATATATTTGAATTGCACCCATTAATTTCCTTGTCAAAGAGATCAAGTGAAGTAGAGGCCACTCGAGGCCAGCCAACGGTATCTCCTGGCAAGATTTCAAGGAGTATCGGGGCAGGTAGAGGGTGGACTTGACGGTTAACTTGGCTTTGTGAGCCTATACAGCGCTTGATATATTTAAGTGCGAGTCCAAATATTCAAGCCCAAACAAGCCCAATCGAGCCCCCTCAAGCTCTTGGAGATCCTTGACCAAACTCGCTTGCCCTCGATCAACTTTTGACTGGGGTTGGACGTCAAGCTCAAACGCTCGAGCTTCATATAGATGGACTAGGGCGTCCAGAGAGTGGTTGATGCAGGGTGGCTGAGAGGACGGAATCGGGTTGCGGACTCGGAAGATGTACATTCTTAAAGTTCCACTTGGGACACAAGCCAACCGTGACCTCCATCACTTTGCAGTGCATCGGGGGATTTCCTTCTTTGAACCTCTTATATAAGTAGGTTTGTCTCGCATCTTTTCCTTCGTTTTATCACAAGTGCTGATATTCGGAATTTGCCCACAGACCACAGACCCAGTCCTCTCTGCCTATATCCTAGACTGTCGCCAGTAGGCCGATGTTGCCTCAATTTCATCCTGCAGTATGTTTGCACGACAAGTTCAAGCGCTCTCTAAGTCAAACAACCGAATTTTAGGGGCAGCCAGCGTATCTACTGGGGTTGGGCTAGCAGTGGCCCAGTACGCTTGCAGTGTGTCCTACACACCTCGTTCGAGGGACTTTTTCTACCGCGCAAATACAATGGCCCTCATTCCCCAAGTAGTTATAATATCAAGAATGTTTGATACATTTTATCAGCGATGCTTCAGTCCTCCATCATCTGCTAGGAATGAGTACACTTATACACCAAAGAGAAGAGCCAAGATACCATAGCTATGTAGTACAGTACAGAAAAAACCTACTATCGTTACCCTTTGAATTCACCTACGCAAAGAACCTGATAGTATACTACGAAAAAAACCTATTATCACCACCCTTTAGTTTCATGTACGCAAAGTAATTAATATCCTAGAAACCAAAATGTACATACGGAACCCACGTTAAGAGAGCGTCCTCTGTATCACCAATCTCCTTTCGAATGCATTGCACTGCGTGATGGAGCGCATATGCGGCACTGGCACTATCGAGTCCCGCATTTCCTGTACCCCTTCCCTTCTCCACAAGATACTCATAGAACGACTCAGCGACCTCAGGTGCGTATCTGTCCTGGATTGACCACATCGTCGCCACGACGCCTTGATACCCAGCCGCCAGCATCCCCGCCGCCAAGTGAACTGCTTCCTCGGAAAGCTTCTCATCTCCGGTGCTCGTCTGGCATGCCGATAAGAAAGCCAGCTCACAGTGGAGGAGATTCTGCTTCATGATCTCAGAGAGCTCAAGTGGTCCATCGTCGAGAGAGAACCCACTCTTGAGGGGCTCTTGGACGTTCTGGCTAGCATGACAAGCTAAGTGTACCCATCCATGGGATGACATCGCCTCGTTGACGCGGCCGACTGTGGCATGAGGTCCATCCAGATGAAGGTATTCGCAACCACCTGAGCCGACTTTCTTTGACACAGCGTCTATTTCTCGTATCGTCCCAGGGATCCGGGGGAGGCCCTTAGTATATGGCTGGCTCACGAGCAGGACTTTTGAGGGTGACGATCGTCGAGGTGGTGACATCTTGACCTTCTCCAGGAGTGCACTGATGGTCGGAATGTACGACGACACCACATAATCGGAAACACATGATCCAGGAGCTTGCACGCCTGGACCATAGATTCCAGCCGCATGGAGTGGAAGGAACGCAAGTGGACCTGTCGAGCACCACCAAATCCGAGGAAGGGATGAGGGATGAGCCTACAAATAAATGAATGAGACCTCGTAATAATTAATTAGCTCACTTGAGACTCACTGGATATGCAAGAAAGTCCAAAATCGGCTTCGCCACCATATGCCAAAGCTCATGAAGAGCCTTTTGGATGTCACTACCGTTCTCAGCATTAGACTTCGGAGCTGGGCGTGTAGCACGACCAAGATCCAAATCGGCCGCCCGCATACGCCGTCCATGAGATGAGAGATAGCTGTGTAGCTGATCTCTGAGGACAGAGGCATATTGATGAGTAAGACTATCGAGAGGGATATGGAGGGGTTGGTCGTAATCCGGAATAAGTGCCAGGGCGTCACACCGATCCTCATGAACATTGATCAGAACAACTGGGCCATCTCGTGGTAGGTGCTTCATAATGTTCGAAGCCGGACGAGGTCGCAAGAAATCGTGGAATGCAGGAATACCACGAATTTCTTCAAGCAGTTGCTCCCAATCCCGGGCCAGCATGACCTGGGTACGCGTCTCATCTTCCCAAGTGATCTTCTGTGATAGGGGGTCATTGAGGGCAAAAGGTATCGATTCCTGACGTGAGCCAGACGATTCCAGTGCCCGTGAAACATGTAAGAAGCGATCTGCTAGGAGGTGGTCATGTATCCTCAGATCGTCTACCGGAGTCCGAAGCTGGTTGAGTTGGCTCCAGACAAGGCAGCGACCTTGCTCGAGCCATTCGAGAGCCTTTCCGACCTCTCCCTGAGCAAATGCGGCTGAAGCAGCAGTCGCAGTTAACTTTGAAATATCAACAAGGCTTGAATAACGTTGTTGAATGGTTCTATCCATGCCCGCAATCTGAGAAAGAAGGTTGACAACAACATCATAGGCTTCCAGAGAGTCTGTTGGATTGTGTGATACAGAGAGCTCGGCCCAATGCTGGGCAGCAGCCAAACGGACCGAGGGAGGCCCGGATTTGTGCATAGCAGATTGTTTATAATTGGACGTTGCTGCGACAGCGTCTGAGAAATTTCCCGTGTGTTCAAAGCGACACGAAAAGGAAGTTCCAAGGTGTTTCAACCAACTCGACATGTCAGCATGGCTAATGGGAGTGAGCTGGACTGCCCTTTGATGGGCTGAAATGGCACTGGCAATGTCGGTGAGATTACCAGTGCAATCAAAGCGATCCGAAAGAGAGCTTCCAAGGTTGTTCAACCACCTCGGCATGTCAGCATGGCCATCGGGAGTGAGCTGGACCGCCCTCTGGTTGACCGAAATGGCATTGTCAGAGTCGGTAAGGTCACCTGTGTATCGGAAGCGAATTGAAAGTGAACTTCCAAGGTTACTTAACCGACTTGGCATGTCGGCATGGCCATCGGGAGTAAGCTGGACTGCCCTCTGTTGGGCTGAAATGACACTGGCAATGTCGGTGAGATCACTTGTGCGTCCAAAGCGACGCAAAAAGGAATTCCCAAGGTTGTTCAAGTGACCCGGCATGTCAGCATGGCCATCGGGAGTGAGCTGGACCGCCTTTTGATGGGCTGAAATGGCATCGGCAATGTCGGTGAGATCACCTGTGCAATTAAAGCGATCCGAGAGGGAGTTTCCTAGATTGCCTAACCACACCTGCATGTCAGCATGGCCGTCGGGAGTGAGCTGGATCGCCCTCTGGTGGGCCGAAATGGCATGGGAAATGTCGGTGAGATCGGCCGTATGTATAAAGCGACGCGAAAAGGAAACTCCAAGGTTGTTCAACCGACTCGGCATATAGATATGGTTATCAGGAGTGAGTTCGACCACTCTCTGGTAGGATGAAATGGCATAGGTGATGTCGGTGAGATCACCTAAGCGTTGAAAGCGACGCACAAAGGAAGTTCCAAGGTTGCCCAACCACATCTGCATGTCGGCATGGCCATCGGGAGTGAGCTGGATCGCCCTTTGATGGGTCGAAATGGCATTGGCAATGTCGGTGGGATCAGCCGTACGTTCAAAGCGAAACCTAAGGGAACTTCCAAGGTTGTTCAACAACCTCGGCTTGTCAGCATGACCATCGGGAGTGAGCTGAACTGCCCGCTGATAGGCTGAGATGGCATTGGTGATGTCGGTGAGATCACCAGTATGTTCAAACTGATGCGAAAACGAACTTCCAAGGCTGCTAAAAAGAGTCGGCTTGTTAGCGTGGCTATCGGGAATTAGTTGGACCGCCTTTTGGTGGGCTGAAATGGCATCGTTGATGTCGGTGGGATCGCCTGTGCGTTCAAAGCGACAGAAAAAAGCATCTCCAAGGTTGCTCAACCAACCCGACATTTTAGCATGGCCATCGGGAGTGAGCTGGACCGCCTTCTGGTAGGTCGAAATGGCACCGGCAATGTCGGTGAGATTACCTGTGCTTTGAAAGCGAAGCAAAAAGGAATTTCCAACGTCGTTCAACCGACCCGGCATGTTAGCATGATCACCGGGAGTGAGTTGGACCGCCCTCTGTTGTGCCAAGATGGCATTGGAAATTTCATCGATATCATTAGTCTGCTCAAATCGTTTCTGCAGAACAAGTCCACAGTGGCCCATAGCACGAGCTTGATTCCAAAGTTCCGAGTGCCTCGTGGACATATAGAGGTCAGGAGATGAAACATGGGCCGAGCTCTTCAAAAGGGATTCGAGAGAAGTATCTGAAATCAGTAGTTTTATTTTCTTCTTCGACTTGCAATGAATGTAGGAACCTACGAGTATCCCCTAGGCCATGACCGCCAGAATTTGTAGTGATTTCATCCAAAGGGATGCGAGTGATTTGAAATGACGCTTTCAGGGATGGCGCTCCCTCCTGAGATATCATCGCCACTGTGGTCTCTGCTTTCCATGTCAGAATTCAAGGTATTACGTATTTAGTCGGGATACTGACGATTATGCGCGGGCGTTTCCAAAGCCAGTTGTTCTTTAGTCAAAGATATGTATGCGAAGTCGGTGAATTCTTCTGATGTTGCTACAATCACAAGCTCGTTGGGATCCTTGGGTCTTAACTTGCTTTAGAATTGGTATAAATGAAATTGTCATTATACTCACAATTTCAGAAGATCGTTCTGCTTCCATGTTCGAGGAGAGTCCCTAGACAAAGCCACAACTTTTCCCTCCTCGTCCTCAAGTCCAAAAATGATTAGTCTGAAGGTCGCAAACGCTCGGTGGTTGACGTCGGTCGCCGCACATCCCACAACAAGGTCTGACTCAAATCAGAACAATTTCATACGTAGGTAGTGGAGAAGGGAACTCTCCTCACCTGTTATGTAGCGTTCAGAGTTCCCCGTTGCAACGAGATTGCCAACACCTATCTTAGCTGATATAGGCAATGGTTTCTCGGAACCTTCATAAGGTGTTTAATAATAATATTAGTCACACAACGATTTCAGTTTTATCTTGCTCACCAGTTGTCAAGCTCTCCACATCTTCAGTAGTAGAGTGAACGGTATTGTCTTGGGTACCGAACGGAAGATGCAGCTGAGAATTCTTCATGAGAGGCCCATCTCGATGAGACGTGCTCGGTTGCAGTGCAGATTGGTAGTCTTGCCCCGCCGTGAATCCAGTAGTATCAGCTGCTTAATGTCAGATTAAATATGGCATCATCTGGGCAGGTTGATACACTCGAACCTGGTGGGCCAGCTCCCAAGGTATCTACAACAACATGGGGTTCCATGGTTTGATGGTGTGGTGATGGTTGGTTTGAGAATGTCCTTCCGCAAATATAGGCCCAGGTTTAAGTCATATGCACGCCTTGAGAGACGAGATGCTGTGTTGTTTGGTCTTGGGCGTCATGTATCGTATTTGAATGCGGTGACACAAGCCATGTACAGAATTGAATAGCAGAGCCTCCCTATGTTGTTGGGACGCAGTTAAAACAGTGGGCGTACAGTTGAATCCCTCATAACCCATACCCATCGGTGGAACCCGCCCACCAAGTTGGTGGACCAGAAAATCTATGGGGTATAAGGGGTTATGGGTTATCAGAGGTATGGGATGTGCATGTGAGGGTTTCGACTGTATGATCCTCATACGTGCTTTCATGCACTGTCGTGAGAGAATTGACCGCTGACGCCCATCAGCCACTGTACATACTGTAATTCTGAGCGCCGGCAAAACGGGCACCCACCCAGGCCGAATTGCTTTAGAAACACTTTTACCCATGGCCAGCTATAGACATATGTCAAAATGAAGCCAAAAGGAGACAACGGAGAATCTGAAGGCGCTGCATTAGTGTATGGCGAAACGAAGTCCCGATGACACAAGTCAAGCTGGGTGCTTACAAGAACGACAAGGAAGGTTAGCTCCTTCAAAGTTCAGCATTTCAGCCTTGCTCCGACCTGGTCTGCAGCGCCTACTGCACTGTCCTTCATGGACGACCTCAGGTATCCTGACATTGTCCTACAGCACAATTCCGTGACTACATACGACGTGCACGTGAATATCCTTTGAAACTGTACCTTGAGGAGTTGAAGGAGGGTACTTGACGGTGTCCAAGTTTGGAGAGTCTGCGATGTGGTCTAGGTGAAACGGTAAGTACCATTGTACATCTCGTCTCATTTATGATACCGACCCCATCGTCTCGTAGATCAAAGAAAGGGCATGGGTTATACCACTGCCAGAGTTGGCCTCTACCTCGTCTCGAACTTCAACACTCATGAGGACCACAGCAACCTCCTGCCCAATCACACACCTACGTTATCCATATCAGACACTCCTACAGACTGTAGCATTTACCCCAACGCACCCACACCCAGGCAGGAGGCCTAGAGCGCGTCGCCCTTCTCTGCATATTATGCCTACTGCGTCGGTCCAGGCTCTACCTCTCGACTGGCGGCTTCCTCTCGGATGCAGCACTTATCGACTTTCTCCTACTCTCGTCCTCTCAATCTCTGTCCACCTTCCAATCTCGCCCCTGGATGTCCAGCCCACCGCAACATCGTACCTCTCACAGCAAGTTTCTAACCTGCCTCGGCACCACCAACAGCACCACCCACCCAAAACCACGCTGCCGCTGATACACACTGCTCATCCTGCAGGGGGTCAAGAAGTCCAATGCGGGTTTTTTTTCTGGGTCGGACTAAAAGGCCTCACGTTTGGTGTAGGAGAACTTCGAGGTGTCGAGAAAGTGGTTTTCTGGAGAGCTGAGACCAAATTACGGGGGATTTAGATGACATCACCACCAGAGACGAAGGCAGGCGCTGTTTTTTAGTGGTCTGTTGCGAAAGCCCAGCTCTACTACGCGACGAGCCCCCATCAAGACTAACAGAAGAGAGAGTGCTCGTGATCAAGTCACCCAGGTGAGTTACGCTCTTTCCTTTCTCGTAGCTTTGGGTCCTGATGTTTCAAAGTTGGATTCTGCTATCGACAGATTGCGTTCATGGCCCTCTTCTATAGGTACAAGTACTTCAAGTGTTGAAGGCGATCTTACCTTGGCCCTCTCGCATTGTCTGTTGAATAAGAATGGTTTGAAGTTGTGCGTAGATACCCATTTACTCGACTTCACCTCGCCGTTTCCTACGCCCCTTCCTTACGTATGTTTCCTTATCTTCAAGCTCCTTTGCCTCATCTATTTCCTTTCCGCTTACCGTTCTTTCCATTTGAAAGCTCACACGAACCTGTCTAACGACTTTGCTTTCCTTCCGCTCACGGGCTCACAAAGTTGAATATCGACCACTTTATAAGTCTCGGAAGTCTGCAGTATGACGTGACTCAAACGGTATGTACTACTTTTGTATGTCTTGTCTCTTTCCTAGACGTGAAACCCAATTATCTTTCAGATATTACCTCTGGCTGTACGCCCATCTGCCGAAAACCTTCTACCCATTGCAAACATGAACTACGTCGGCATATAGTCACCGTCCTGTATGAATTGCCAACTAAACACGATCTGAATGACAATGCATAATCTAGCCTCTTCAAGCTCAGAAGACATCGCCATTGGGAAAGACCGAACCAGCCAATTCCAAATGCCATGTCAACTCCACCTTTACAGGACCGACCAGAAATCCATTCGAGGTAGCTGGTGCTTTCAGCCGCCAACCAGAGTAATATTCGCCCAGTAAATGGTCGACCTTGCAGATGCACTCTGACTGAAGATGTGTGCACTACGTTTGGCAGTGATCAATACTTAAGTGGCTCACTGGGCTCAATTTGTCCTCAATTGAGGATTGCGTTGTTGCAGAGGTGCGTACCGTACTTTCTATTTGACATTTGGTACCGTTACATATCTACGATTAGCCATATTATTTGTGAAGTGATAACGCCTTATCGGCATTCCTAAAATCTTCGTATATGCGTTATGGGCTGGTCGGGTCCGCGACGTTCGTCTCGTCCGTCAGATTGGTAGGCTCAAGTTGGAAAGGGTTTTGAGTCTCGATTCAGAGTGGGTGAGGAGACTTGCCGATCTAGTTAACTCCCCTTGAGAAGCTTATCGTTTTGGCTGGCCAATGGGCAATAGTCTTCAGCTCACTTCCCTTGACAAAAATGCTAGTTCATCTCGTCCAGTGACAGGTCCATGAGCACACCTCATGATTAGTGTCCATGAAACACCCCCTCAAATCGAACGCGCTTCACTACTCTAGGATTCGTCCAGCATTATATTCCGCCTTTTCGTACCCAGTCGAATGCAAGTCCGAATTTCAACGCCCGAAGCCTAATTTTGATTAAGCTGACCACCATTTCACCCTCGCTATCACCCCTGTTGTCACCCCCGTTGTGAATTCTATGCCAATCAGGAGCCCCCAGGTCGAGCACGGGGTTAGTTTATGGCGATTCTGATTGTCAACGACAATTGTTGTCAGACGCTAATGCAATCAGCAAGGTCGACGTCGATGTCACATTAATTCGTAGGGTTCACCAATGGTCGAAACCTATGGACGGGACGCTTGGTCGGGCACTATAATTGACTTTTGTTCAAGTAGTGCGGTCTGCAATTCAAATATTTTCTCGTACGCACAATGTGTGGTTGTTACATTCATTAACTATCTTGATTATATCCGATAAAATTACACCACATTGTATTACATCTATCTACGTTTCCTTTTCAGAGCGATAGGTACGAGGATGCTTCCCCAATCATGTGCGTCTGTACGAGGTTTGGGTGGCCTTGTTGCGCGGGAGTCATCGAGGAAGGGGGAATCGCATTCGACGTCCTCAAGATTGACCGACTTGGTCGGGAAGATGAACTTCAGAAAGCTGACGTCCACATCTTGACCGACTGGGATATAGAAGTCGAAAGCATCGGCACCCCCATCTCCATAGCCAATCTTAAGAGAGTGTTTCGAGCGCAGTGGTGGGTCGGCCTTGTATCCACCTGCTTCCTGAATACCGTTGCCGTAGTATGATTCTATCACATAACCGGTGAGAACAGAATCGATTCGAAAGAGAAAATGAACACGCACTTATAGCAAACCCGCTGCTATCAAAGGAAAAGATGTGCGGATACAAGTCGCGACCGGTGTTGTTGAAGACCTCGACCCCATAGTAGACTGGCTCAGCATCTTCCTGGGAATCTTCTATCTCGAGGGGTACTATGCCATTTTCCATCAAATTTGGCCCAATAGCGGTGCGATAGCTGAACGCGTCTGCCGGTTGTTCGAGTTGAAAGAACTGGATTTTGACGCGTTCTTCGACGCCCCGATTATACTTGGACAAGTGGAGTTGATGAAAGTAATGTGCAGCGGTGCGGAGAACTTGAACCGCTGCATCAAAACTTGGTTCAACCTTGCAAGCAAGATGATGCAGGCCGTGTTTGGTGATTTTTTCATCCAAGATGATGAAACCTAATTTGCCGTCGTTTTCCACCTCGACTTCCAAGCGGGCGTCTGCCCTATCTTTAGCCAATGCAAAGTTGACTTGGAAGGGATTCTCGGTGTTAGCACGTAGATGAACCAACGCGTCGAAAACTGGCAAAAGGCGGACATCCCATGCGATGAACAGCTTTGGTTCCGAGATAGGACCAGCGGCCTTTAGTAAGGCCCACGCGTCGTTCAGGCCCTCCGGAAATGTTATATCTTGACCAATGGGCGCCAAAGTTGCCTCGAAATCGGTGACATCCCTTGCAGTCGTCTTGCATACAGGGACGGCGTCCGGATTAGACATCGCGTCGGATTGAGTGTAAATGTCGAATTTCGCGCCATTAGATAATCCGTGAATAGAACCGATTTTGAGTTTGTACTTCTGGGTTTTCTCGTCCATGTGGACCTTGTAAACATGAGGAACACGAGACGGCGCCTTGCCGTCGAAAAAGCGCCGTTTTTGATTATTGCCTTGACACTGAGGGTTTTGCCTATGCGTGTAATGTCAGCCTGTATGCCTCTGATCTATGAAGGCTGACCTCACCCGTCAATTTTTTCCATGAGCGTTAGGATCTCATAATAAGACAATCGTTCCAAAGGAGTGACGTATAGGAGATTTAACAAGGCCGTGGTGAATCTGCCTCGTCCCCCGGACTCCCTTGCGAGCTCCGTGTCGCTGCAAGCTGCGAGGAGGACATGCGTATTGAAGGCGCCGGAAGCAAATGTCGTCACTGGCTTCATTCCTCGCGCCAATTCCGTGATGCCAGACTCGGAATCAAGGTCATGTGGCAGTCTGTAGGACTTGTCAATTTCTGCCGCCCGAACCAAGAACTGCCCGTTGTCGTTGTCGCGGCACATGCCACCCGAGTGACAGCAGTCGAGTATGACTGTCTGGACCCCATTTGAGCAAAAAAGAATAGGCAGAGTAGAACCACTCACTATGTTATCGCCCTTTACTTTATGAATTTGAGCAAGTAAACCGCCGACAGTCCTGTCGGGGATAGGATGGACTGTGATGCCATCGTGATCTTGGGGTATGATCGCCTGAATCTTTCGTGTCTCTTTGGCGTCACCATCAACTATCTCAGCACCATGTCCGGCGTAGAAGATCAAAATAGGGTCGCCTAGTCGGATATCGTCGTTAACCCTCAGACTCTCGAAAGCATTGATGATTGCATTCCTTGAAGCATCTTGATCCAATAAAACGGTGATGCGGTTACTTGGGACGTTGAGAGCCGTCTTCAAATATTTTTTGACGGCCAAGGCGTCAGCACGTGAGCCACGCAGCTTGGTGCCTTCTATATAGTTGTCAATTCCGATTATGAGTGCAAAAAGGTGGGGTTCGACACTAGACGTGAGAGTGAGTGCAAGATTCGGTGCGCTCTGAACGTGGGATGCTCACGGCTCGACGGAAGCAACATTTTCTGATGCCTGTTCATTGGGTCTAAATTGGCTTCTCAGAAAAGTAATAATGGAGTGCGCTGCGCTGCGACATACCGAGGTAAATCCCTATGAGAAGAGGTGTCAGCGAAACAAAATAATTGGGGCAATAAGTAGCAGACTACAAACCTGCTGGTCATCACTCCTATGCGCTTCTCTGGTGGAACGCTACCCAGGCAAATTCAATAGCGTCAGCAAAAATACACATTGACCAACGACTGAACACACCTAGCCAGGCATGTCGCCAAGTCGGCATAGTTATCGACAGCCTTATCGTTGAGCGAAGGAAGTGTGATTCCGTCTTTCTTCCTCTCTGTGGTGTACTCTCGAAAGTCCATCCTACAGGACTCGTGTGGTAGTTTGTGAATTGGGGTTTCGGTGAGTGAGAGCGAACAAGGGACACAGTCTTATAGGATAGGCGCCAACCATGATCTAGTCCTCAATTGTTTGCGAAAAAGCGCCGCGATAACTCAATGCAAGAGCTTGTACATTAAGGTTTTCGTCTTGAAAGGTTGCAGACACATCGGACATTCCTAACGTTGGCGCCTATCGAACCCAGATTAGAATCAGCAGACCTCCGCAAACAGTGAATAGCCAGGGAAGAAGTTCGGATGTTCGCAGCCTTCTAACGAGTTTCAGCAATAGTCGGCAGCAGACATTTGGCAGACGCATGTGACGGTTCAAGACAAGATTGACAGCGTTTCAATGGTCGTCACGGAGGAATGCCAGCTCCGCCCCTGCGTCCTCCCACCGATAAGCGCTCAAACGCTCAAGCTCAGGCACCGGCTTCCAAAATGTTCCTACGGACTGCTTCCATCTAAATTGACATTCGACTTTGATATTCGAAGACCTTGAGGCTGGATCTTGTCAGTCCTAGCCGTGACTAGTCACCTTGGAGCTCCATCAAAGCTCCATTCGTTTGACCTAGAACTCTGCGCAAAGATCAGGATGACGACGACTCGCAGTGCAATTATACGCAAAAAGGAGTAGAGAGGTGGAGTTTCCGAGGAATTATATATAAATGATGGTTGAAAGGTGAAGGAGATTTGGTGCACGCGAAGCGGCGCGACCCCGCACGTGACCCGGGCGTCTCCAAACGACCGAGATCGATCCTAGTCTTCCCATGCAACTGATACATTTCATACATATGCTGGTCTTCGTCCCCATGCTGAAGCCGACGACTCAACTCGATTTATTAGACCTTCCTGGATCCAACGCTCATTCGTGCGAACCACGCCTCAACCCTCTTGCAACCCTCTTCTGTTTACTGCCCTGGTCTCGGCCCCGAGTCCCTTCATTCTCGTCCAGTAACTTGCTTTTGTATACGCCTGCCCTTCGATGACCGCCTCTAGAACATCTGGAATGCATGCTTGCATAACGTAAGGCGAATACGCATTTACTCTCCTTGAGGCCTGATGACGAAGAGGAAATCGACGTCCGATTTCGAGAATCGAGTACCAAGACTTCGCGTCTGCGTCATTGTATAAAACAAACGGTACGCTCTACGTCCTATGTCTGATCTTTCCTATGTACTGACGAGCCAAAATTAAACCTCCTGCACACAGACCCGTATTCGAAGCCGTTGTCCTATACTCTCAGGAGTCCTCCAAGGGACAACGGCCTGAGCTGCCCAAACATTGGATTCCTCCAGTAGCCTTCTGCTACGTACCCCGACACCGCTCAGCGTCTCCGAGCCACCCTAACTATTATTCCACTTGTTCGTGGCCCAATCAATCTGCAGACAACATTCGTTCAAATCACGTCTCCCTCAACCCTCTTTTGCTCACTGCCCTGGTCTCAGTCCCTATTCCCTTCGCCCTCAATGACAACTGGACCCTCCAGTCTTCCAGCGATTTGCTACTGTGCACGCCAAACTTTTGACGACCAACTGTGTGCTAGTGCAAGCGAAGAGGGACATATTCACCTAAAGGTTCGGTTACAAAGAGGTAGTCAGTGGTCCGTCTGTCGAGAATCGATTACCATATGACTGTAGCTATCTTGCTGTATAATCCAACGGTATGTCCTTCGTCATATGTGTTTGATCTTTCTGATGTACTGACAAGCCAACCCCTTAGATTAGAGCTGCACAGAGACCCGTATCCAACGCATTCATGCGAGCACCATCGAGAGACCTAAGGTCCATCAACTTCGATGGCGCTGTATGAGGACTTATGTTGAACGACATTCGATGGAGGACCAACAGTCGATGCGGTCCCAGCAGCTTTCCTACCTCTTAGGGGCGTACATCTGCAAAATATTCTTCTCACCTACGCCTACTGTAAAGGATAAACTTCAACCTGGAAAGGTCCCTCCTCCTCCAGCTTTGACACTGGAGGAGTGGGAGGTGTGTTGGATCGACAAATCAATGGAGCTATGATCTCTGCCACGGAACGAAGAAAGCGGCCCAAACCCCATGTAACTGTTCGTCAACCTGCATCTCGACTCTGACCGCTACTTGGGCACGTGCTGGATGGGCCAACTCCTGCACTGAAGGGAGTGGTGGGGAACTTTCGTGAACACCTTCCCTTTCCCATCAGCTCGCGTCGAAAGGGCGACGACACCAACACGAATGAGTGGTCCTCCGTCAGTGTGCGACATTGGTGTATGGAACATATCGAGTTGTCAACATCGCGTTAGCTTCAATTCCCCGCGTTTGGGCCTTGGTTCTCGCTCTAGCGGTGGACTCAAATGGCCGCACCCAGCTGCTTCGACGCATAGGCCTTTGGGCACTGGTGGATAAAGCACGTTGAAACTTTGGAGGTAAGCATATTCTTGACCCCTCGTTCAGACTGACGACCACTGACTATTCTGGTAGGAGTATCATGAAAGTGGGAGTCTCAAGTGCGCATAGATTTACAGCAACCGTCTTTACTCGCCGCTCGGACTCTCGCCTTTCCTCCACGCTGGTGATCATGCATATATGCCCAGGCGCTAGCGGCTCACGCATCCATGCTTCATTCCACCATTATCGCCGTGAATTTCCACAATTCTTCCTTATGGCCAATGTCACCATCCGTCATCTCGGGCTGTCTTTAACACAATGCGAACACATCTATCAGCGTCCACTTCAGCACGTTGGTATATCCTTCACCATGCTCGGTGTCGATCCTTGAGACGTAAAGTTGGCTCAAGACCTTCGAACAACCGAACTCTCGGCTACTTGAGGTCTCGTTGATCGTCAAACCGTCCACGCACCTTTCTTCTCGAGTATCCTCGAAATATCGATCTCTAGACCTCTGGTCAGTCACTGGAGCCTACGACCACCACGGTCAAGCGTCCCAACATTAAACAGATCCAATCTCTGAGGATGACAGTAATGTTCACCGAAAGTGCTCGTGAGGAATTTGACTGTTGGTTGATGTGGTCGAGCATTTTGTCTCAGTTCTCAATCGCCTTCATTCCGGCTGAACTTGAATGGCAGGTTCTGCATGTCATATATCCTCCCTCGTCACCCACGGACAACTAACTTTTTCTTAGACCTCTAACGTACGTCCTCGCCGAACATACTCGACTCCACCCAGAGAACATTCAGTCTCGCGATTTCATGTCCTGAACTGCATGATTGCGGATTTGCTCTCTCTCTCTCCTGACGTGACGCCATCTGAAGTGTAAATTATTGGAGAAGCATGTAACACAATTCTATACAAGATGTTTTACATCCTTACGCATCTGATTAGGAATATACGGAAGCTCGGTATCCATGTCACCTCCGCTTCGACTCAGCCCTCGTATAGGCGTGATGGATTTGTTTGATAGGGAATATTCACGGCATTGTTTTTGTCTGTCGAATTGGTATCCCAGAGCCGGTCAACGTCAATATCTTCACTTGTAGCGAATTCTGGTTTGTATCAAGTCGGCCACACGATGCGCCTACCATCTCTCCGCGATCGGCTTTCTTCGTAGCATAGAATATACTTGACCGTCGACTTGCTACTACAAAGTAGATGAGCATGCTTCGAACGATCGGTACATAACACACAATGGTATAAACTCTCTTAATGAATGAAATTCATGGAATTACCGAGTTTTACAAACCGAAATGCACGTATGGAACCCAGGTCAATAGAGCGTCCTCCGTGTCGCCAATTTTCTTTCGAAGACATTGTGTGGCATGATGAAGTGCATATGCTGCATCGGCACTTTCGAGACGTGGACTTCCTTCATTCTTCCCATTCACCACCAGATACTCATAGAACGACTCTGCGACTTCGGGCGCATATCTGTCCTTGATCGACCACATCGTCGCTACGACGCCTTGATACCCAGCTGCTAGCATCCCAGCCGCCAAATGAACTGCCTCCTCCGAAAGCTTCTCATCTCCAGTGCTCGTCTGGCATGCCGACAAGTAAGCTAGCTGGCACTGGGAAATCTTCAGCTTCATGATCTCCAAGAGCTCAAGCCGTCCATCATGGAGAAAAAATCCACTCTTGAGGGGGCTGTGGGTATCCTGGCTCGCATGACAAGCTAGGTGTACCCATCCGTGGGTCTCCATTTCCTGCTTTACTTGACTGACGGTGGCAACAGATCCTTCAAGACGCAGGGATTTGCACGTGTCTGTGTCGATCGCAAGTTTCTCGTACACGATGTTAATTTCTCGTGTCGTTTCAGGGATCGACGAACGACCCGGTGTATGAGGCTGGCTCACGAGTAGAACTTTTGAAGGTGCTGGTGATTTTCCAATTGATAATGCTTTGACTTTTTCCAGGAGTGAGTTGACGGTCGGAGTGTACGACGACACCACATAGTCGGAAATACAGAATCCAGGTGGTTGAATAACCTGACCGTAGATTCCAGCTGCATGAATGGGA
>Ga0247742_10000907_pt1 | contig 22091 bp, 23 predicted proteins | sample UWRJL208509C2_FD_180944 | JGI IMG/M metagenome (GOLD analysis project Ga0247742, IMG submission 180944) | Plant litter microbial communities from Arlington Agricultural Research Station in Wisconsin, United States - UWRJ-L208-509C-2 | ecosystem: Environmental > Terrestrial > Plant litter >... | reverse complement strand
CGGCAGATCGCCAAGGTGGCGGCGTCCAGCGCGCCGGTGCTGATCTGGGGCGAGAGCGGCAGCGGCAAGGAGCTGGCGGCGCAGGCGGTGCACGCGCATTCGCCGCGCCGCAAGGGACCGTTCGTGCCGATCAACTGCGGCGCCATTCCCGCCTCGCTGATCCAGTCCGAACTGTTCGGCTACGAGCGCGGCGCCTTTACCGGCGCGGCGCGCGCCAAGCGCGGCATGATCGAATCGGCGCAGGGCGGCTCGATCTTCCTCGACGAGATCGGCGACCTGCCGATGGAGCTGCAGGCCAACCTGCTGCGCTTCCTGCAGGAGAAGACCATCTACCGCCTCGGCTCGACGCACAGCATCGCGGTCGACGTGCGCGTCATCGCCGCCTCGCATGTGGACCTGGGGCAGGCGGTCGGGCGCGGCGCCTTCCGCGAGGATCTGTACTACCGCCTCAACGTGCTGGCGCTGGAGGTGCCGCCGCTGCGCGCGCGCAGGGACGATCTGCTGGCGCTGGCCGACCATTTTTTCCATGCCTTTTCCAGCGAGCGGGCGCCGCGCGTCAAGGGCTTCAGCGGCCGCGCCGCGCAGGCCATCCTCGACTATGACTGGCCCGGCAACGTGCGCGAGCTGATCAACCGGGTGCGGCGCGCGATGGTGATGGCGGAAGGGCGCCTGATCATGCCGCAGGATCTGGGCCTGGCGGCGGCGCGCGCGGCGGACGCGGCGGCGCAGCTGGACGACGCCCGCATCCGCGCCGAGCGCGACGCCATCGACGCCAGCCTGCTGCGGGCCGGCCGCAACATCACGCTGGCCGCGCGCGACCTCGGCGTCTCGCGCATGACGCTGTATCGCCTGCTGGCCAAGCATGGGATACCTGCGCCGTCACGCGCTTGTTACACCGGCGCTCAGGGGGAGAAGGCCGCCGCGCCGGGACGTCTTGTCACAGGCAAGTGACACGCGGCGCCGGACTGCCGCAGGCGCGGCGCGCGGCGCGGCCGATAGTCGTTTGATTTCAACGCCTTGCCGCTGCTGGCACCAAGCTTGCGAATGTAGCCTGGCCGGGAGATCGGTCCCCTGGCGCCATCCTCTTGATCAATCCATCGAATATTAAGGTAGGGAACCACCATGAAAAAATCCTTGATCGGCGCGGCCATTGCGCTGGCGTTCGGCACGCAGGCCTACGCGCAAACCACCACGCCACCCACCACCGCCACCAACCAGTCCGGGGCGGGAGCGCACGCCAGCGACAACGCCAGCGCGGCGCAGGACAGCAGCACCAGCAACAACAATAACAGCAGCACCGGCGGCGCCACCGCCAGCGCGCTCGGCGGCGTCGCCGCCAACAACGGCGCCACCGCCGACTCGACCTACACCAACACCTACAGCACGTCCACCGCCAACGCCACCAGCATCCTGACCGGCACGGTCGACGGCGCCTCGGTGTCCAACATCGGCAACCGCGCCGACAATCACGGCAACAGCACCGGCGGCGCCGGCGGCGAGGCCTACGGCGGCGAGGCCTATGGCGGCCGCGCCGTCGCCACCGGCGGCGCAGGCGGCGGCGCCTACGGCGGCAGCGGCGCGACCGGCGGCGCCGGCGGCGGCGCCACCAACGGCAGCGCCTACAACGGCGCGCCCTCGGTCGGCAACAGCACCGGCGGCGGCGGCGGCGGCGGCGGCTTCGCCACCGGCGCCAGCAGCGGCGCCGGCGGGGCGGGCGGCATCGGCGGCAACGGCGGGGCCGGCGGCGCGGGCGGCGCGGCGTACGGCGGCCTGGGCGGCGCCGGCGGCGGCACCGGCAGCGCCACCGGCGGCGCGGGCGCGGCGGCGGGCGCGGGCGGCGCGGGCGCGGCGGGCGGCGGGGCGGGCAGCGGTTCGGGCGGGGCCACCAGCTCCGCGTCCGGCGGCGGTGCCGGCAGCGGCACGGCCGGCGCCGGCGCCACCGGCGCGGTGCCGAGCGAAGGCGGCACGCCGGGCGCGCAGAGCGCCAGCGCTGGTTCGGGCGCGGCGACGGGCGGCGGCGCCGGCGCCGGCGCGGCCAGCACCACCAGCGGCGCGGCCAGCGGCGGGGCGGGCGGGTCCGGTGAGGCCGGCGGCGCGGGCGGCGCGGGGGCGGCCGCCACGTCCGGCGCCGGCGGCGCGGGCGCGGCCGGCGGCACGGCCAGCAGCGCCGGTGCGGCGGCCGGCAGCGGCGCGGCCGGCGGTGGCGGCGGCAGCAGCGGCGGTGCGGCCAATACCGCCGGGGCGGGTGCGGCGGGCGGCGCGGCCACCGGCGGCACGGCCAGCAACGGCGATCCGAGCAACGGTAGCGCCACCGCCGCGGCCGGCGGCGCCGGCGGCGCGGGCGGCGGCGGCAACAGCGGCGGCGCCGGCGGCTCGGGCGGCACCAACAGCGGCGGCGCGGCCACCGGCGGCGCCGGCGCGGGCGGCGCCGGCGGCATGGGCGGCGCGGTGGCGGTCGACGCCGGCACCTTCAATATGTCGAATGCCATGAGCAGCGTCGGGCAGTCGGCCGCCGGCATCATGGTGGCGGCGCAGAACAGCGGCGCGGCCGCGCTGCTGCAGCAGAGCGTCAACGTGCAGTCCAACCTGAACGTGGGCAGGTAATAGCAGGCGCCGGGCGGGATGCGCGCTGTGCGCGGATCCGTCCGGCGCCCAAGGACAGGAGCGAAGGTATGAGCAATCGTATGAGCAAACGTATCAACCACCATGGCGCCGCGGCGTTGCTGCTGGCCGCGAGCTGGCAGGCCGCCGCCACGGAGGCGGCGCCGCCGCCGGCGCCGCTGCTGGTGACGGAGATTGTGGTCCGGGTGGCCGATCCGGCCGGATTCGACGATCCGCTGGCGGCGGCGGACCTGGGCGGCCTGCGCGGCGGCGCCGATACGCTGAACAACACCATGCGGCTGGACGGCGCGGTGACCGACAATACGGCGGTCAACGTGCTCAGCGGCGCCAACGCGATCGGCAGCGGCTCGTTCAGCAACGCCTCCGGGCTGGCGACGGCGATCCAGAATTCCGGCGCCAATGTGCTGATCCAGAACGCCACCATCATCAACATCGAGATGCAATGAACACGCTGGCGATGATGATGCTTGCCGGCGCCGTGGTCTGCGGCGCCGGCGTGACCGCGGCGGCGGACCTGCCCGGCGTGGCCGGCGGCGGCTATACGCTGCCGGTGACCAGCCTGAAGGAGGCGCGCTTCCGTTCGACGGTGCGCCAGCAGGACGACTTCAGCTGCGGCTCGGCGGCGCTGGCGACGCTGCTCAGCTACCACTACGACACGCCGGTCACGGAGCGGCAGGTGTTCGCCGCCATGTACGCCGCCGGCGACCAGCAGAAGATCCGGCGCGAAGGCTTTTCGCTGCTGGACATGAAGCGCTACCTGGCGCAGCAGGGCTTCGTCGCCGACGGCTATCTGCAGCCGCTGCAGAAGCTGGCCGAGGCCGGACTGCCGGCCATCGTGCGTATTGTCGAGAAGGGCTACCTGCACTTCGTCGTCGTCAAGGGCATCGAGGACGAGCGGGTGCTGCTGGGCGACCCGTCCGGCGGCACGCGCGCGATGCGGCGCGCCGAATTCGAAGCGATGCGGCCGGACCGGCTGCTGTTCGTCATCCACAGCTGGGTGGGGCGGCCGCGCTTCAATCAACAGGCCGACTGGAGCGTCGCGCCGCGCGCGCCGCTGGGCGAGGCCATCAACCGCTCCAGCCTGACCGACATCACCGTGTTCAAGAACGGCAGCGGCAACTATTAGGAGGAGGCGCCGCCATGCGCATCACTTTATTGACCGTGCTGCTGGCCTGCGGGGCGGTGGCGCACGCATCGGACCCAACAACAGATTGGACCGCCGTCGACGATAGCGCGCTGGAGCAGGCGCGCGGCGGCTTCGACCTGGGCAACGGCATGCTGGTCTCGCTAGGTGTCGAACGTTTGGTTTCGATCAATGGGACTGTTGTAGTAAATAGTCGGTTCTCCATCCCCGATGTGACACAGTTGAGCGCTGCGGAGGCCCGGCTGGCCAGCGATGCGCTGGCCGCGGCGGTGGTCCAGGTCGGCGCCGGCAACCGGATCGACCCGGACCTGTCCGCGCACACCATGGGGGCGCTGCTGATCCAGAACAGCGCGAACGATCAGGCGATACGCAGCCAGACCACGATCAGCACCACGGTCGGCAATCTGGCCATGCTCAAGGCGGCCAACTTTGAAAGCACGCTGCGCGCGGCCTTGAACAGTGCGATAGGCAAGTAGGGGGTAACGATGCGAGCAAGGGCGATGGGCTTGGCGGTGGGGATGGCGATGTGGGGCGGCGCGGCGCTGGCGCAGCAGGGGCAGGCGGTGGGCACGCCGCCGCCGCGGGACGGCAGGCCGCCGGCGGTGGCGCCGCTGTTCGAACAGCCGGGCGTGCTGACGCCGCGCGGCAAGTTCGTGCTGGAGCCGTCGCTGCAGTTCGGCTACTCGTCGAGCAACCGGGTGGTGCTGGTCGGCTACACCATCATCCCGGCGTTGCTGATCGGCCTGGTCGACGTGCGCGAGGTCAAGCGCAACACCACGACGGCCGCCGTCACCGCCCGCTACGGCCTGAGCAACCGCGCCGAGCTGGAACTGCGGGTGCCGTATGTGTACCGCTCCGACGCCACCGTCAGCCGCGAGATTTTCACCGGCACCGGCGTCGACCGCGTGTTCGACACCAGCGGCCGCGGCGTCGGCGACGCCGAGGTGGCGCTGCGCTACCAGCTCAACGACGGCGGCGCCGACAAGCCGTATTACGTCGCCGGGCTGCGCTTCAAGTCGCGCACCGGCACCGACCCGTTCGAGGTACCGACCGACTGCAGCCAGCGCTGCGTCGGCCCCAACGCCACCGGCACCGGGCTGCCGCTGGAATTGCCGACCGGCTCGGGTTTTTACGCGCTGCAGCCCAACCTGACGTGGCTCTATTCCAGCGACCCGGCCATCCTGTTCGGCAGCGTCAGCTATCTGTACAACTTCAAGCGCAGCAACGTCAGCCGGCAGGTGCTGGGCGGCCAATGGGAGCCGCTGGGCAAGATCGCGCCGGGCGGCGTGATCGGCTTCAACTTCGGCGTCGGCCTGGCGCTCAACGACAAGGCGCTGATCAGTTTTGGCTACGACCACAGCTCGATCGCGCGCACCAGGCAGAACGGCGCGCCGGTGCCCGGTTCGGTGCGTACCCAGCTGGGCACCTTGCTGATGGGGTTTTCCTACCGGATCAACGACAAGCGCACCGTCAACGTCTCGGTCGGCGCCGGCCTGACGCGCGACACGCCGGACGTGCAGCTGTCGGTGCGCCTGCCGATGACCTTTTAAATAGATGGGCCGTTAATGTGCTATTGTGGGGGCACGTTACAGGTCGCATCTCCAAACTTCGCGTAGTCCTCCGCCTAGCTGTCGCAAGCGCTTCACGCCCTCGTCCGCGCCTCCGGCGCGCGCCGTGCGTGCCTATTCTATGTGACACTGGGAGTCTATCTTGACCGTCATCGACCGCTCGCTGTACGATGGGCAATTGCTATTGAAGGCCGGGGCGCTGCAGGACGCCATCTTCAACAGCGCCAATTTCTCCAGCATCGCCACCGACGCCCAGGGCGTGATCCAGATCTTCAACGTCGGCGCCGAGCGCATGCTGGGCTACAAGGCCGCCGACGTGATGGACAAGATCACCCCGGCCGACATCTCCGACCCGCGCGAGCTGATCGCCCGCGCCGCCGCGCTCAGCGTAGAGCTCGACACGCCGATCACGCCGGGCTTCGAGGCGCTGGTGTTCAAGGCCTCGCGCGGCATCGAGGATATCTACGAGCTGACCTACATCCGCCAGGACGGCAGCCGCTTCCCGGCCATCGTCTCGGTCACGGCGCTGCGCGACGACCGCGAAACCATCATCGGCTATTTGCTGATCGGCACCGACAACACCGCCCGCAAGGGCGCCGAGCAAGCCTTGCAAAAGGCCGGCGCACTGCAGAACGCCATCTTCAACAGCGCCAACTTCTCCAGCATCGCCACCGACGCCGAGGGCGTGATCCAGATCTTCAACGTCGGCGCCGAGCGCATGCTGGGCTACAAGGCCGCCGATGTGATGAACAAGATCACCCCGGCCGACATCTCCGACCCGCTGGAGGTGATCGCGCGCGCGCAGACGCTCAGCGTCGAGCTGGGCACGCCGATCACGCCCGGCTTCGAGGCGCTGGTGTTCAAGGCCTCGCGCGGCATCGAGGATATCTACGAGCTGACCTACATCCGCCAGGACGGCAGCCGCTTCCCGGCCATCGTCTCGGTGACGGCGCTGCGCGACGACCAGGACAACATCATCGGCTACCTGCTGATCGGCACCGACAACACGGCGCGCAAGCAGGTCGAGGCCGAACAGGCGGTGCTCGACCAGCGCCTGCGCGACCAGCAGTTCTACACCCGCTCGCTGATCGAATCGAACATCGACGCGCTGATGGCGACCGATCCGCGCGGCATCATCACCGACGTCAACCAACAGATGGAATCGCTGACCGGCTGCACCCGCGACGAGCTGATCGGCGCGCCGTTCAAGAACTATTTCACCGACCCGGAGCGCGCCGAAGCGGGCATCGCCCGCGTGCTGCGCGAGGGCAAGCTGACCAACTACGAGCTCAACGCGCTCTCGCGCGACGGCGTCGAGACGGTGGTGTCGTTCAACGCCTCGACCTTCCACGACCGCGACCGCAAGCTGCAGGGCGTGTTCGCGGCCGCGCGCGACGTCACCGAACGCAAGCAGTTCGAGCACCGGCTGCAGGAAAACAACGTCGAGCTGGAAAGCGCCAAGGCCACGGCGGAAAAGGCCAACCTGGCCAAGTCGGAATTCCTGTCGAGCATGAGCCACGAGCTGCGCACGCCGCTCAACGCCGTGCTCGGCTTCGCCCAGCTGATGGCGTCGGACGAGCCGCCGCCGTCGCACCAGCAAAAGAGCTCGATCGACCAGATCCTGCAGGCCGGCTGGTACCTGCTGCGCCTGATTAACGAAATCCTCGACCTGGCGATGATCGAATCGGGCAAGGTCAGCCTGTCGCGCGAGGCGATGTCCTTGACCGAGGTGCTGCTCGACTGCAAGGCGATGATGGCGCCGCAGGCCGAGCAGCGCGAGATCGCGGTCAATTTCCCCAGCTTCGAGAGCCTGTTCTTCGTCCACGCCGACCGCACCCGGGTCAAGCAGGTGATCGTCAACCTGGTGTCGAACGCGATCAAGTACAACCGCACCGGCGGCGCGGTGACGGTGCACTGCACGGCGCTCGCCGACGGCCGGGTGCGCGTCAGCGTCATCGATACCGGGGCCGGCCTGGCGGCGGAGCAGCTGGAGAACCTGTTCCAGCCGTTCAACCGCCTCGGCCAGGAAGCCAGCAAGGAGGAGGGCACCGGCATCGGCCTGGTGGTGACCAAGCGGCTGGTGGAACTGATGGGCGGCGCCATGGGCGTCGAAAGCCAGGTCGGCGTCGGCAGCAAATTCTGGTTTGAGCTGGCGGCGTCCGCGGCGCCGGGTTTGCCGGCGGCGGCCGAGGCGTCGGCCACCGCCGCGCCGGCCAGCGCCGACCGCGACCGCCAGCACACGCTGCTGTACGTCGAGGACAATCCCGCCAACCTGACGCTGGTGGAACAACTGGTCGCGCGGCGCGACGATCTGCACCTGCTGACGGCGGTCACGGCGCAACTGGGCATCGTGCTGGCCAAGCAAAACCAGCCGGACGTGATCCTGATGGACATCAACCTGCCGGGCATGAGCGGTTATGGCGCGCTGCAGGTGCTGCGCGCCGACCCGGCCACCGAACATATTCCGGTGATCGCGCTGTCGGCCAACGCGATGCCGCGCGACATAGAGAAAGGCGTCGAAGCGGGCTTCTTCAACTATCTCACCAAGCCGATCATGGTGCGCGAGTTCATGGACGCGCTGGACATGGCGCTGCACCACGCGGCGGCCTTGCGCGGCGCGACCGCGCCCTGAGCCCATGGGCGCAGCCAATTTGCCGCATTTGAGGTATTGTAGCGTTCCAGACGAATCGCAAAAATAAGGGGCGCCATGATCACGACCACACCGACCCGGCCAGCCGCCGTCATCGCGGCGCTGCTGGCCGCCTTCGCCTTCGCGCCGGCCCACGCCGCCGCGCCGATGGCCAAGTTCCAGGCGCCGGGTTTTTATCGCACCACGCTGGGCGAGTTTGAAATCACGGTGCTCAACGACGGCACGCTGGATTTGCCGGTCAATAAGCTGCTCAAGCAGCCGGCTGAGAAGACCGACGCCGCGCTGGCCAAATCGTTCGAGAAAAGCCCGCTGCAAACCTCGGTCAACGGCTTCCTGATCAATACCGGCAGCAAGCTGATCCTGATCGACACCGGCGCGGCCAGCCTGTTCGGCCCGACACTGGGCCAGTTGCTGGGCAATCTGAAGGCGTCCGGCTACAAGCCGGAGCAGGTCGACGAGATTTACATCAGCCACATGCACGGCGACCACGTCGGCGGCCTGGCCAGCAACGAGCAGCGCGTGTTCCCGAACGCCATCGTCCGCGCCGGCAAGCTCGACGCGGATTACTATCTGAACCCGGCCAATATGGACAAGGCGCCGGCCGAGGCCAAGGATAATTTCCAGGGGCCGATGGTGTCGATCAATCCGTATGTGAAGGCGGGCAAGTTCCAGCCTATCGTCGCCAACAGCGAACTGTCGCCGGGCATCAAGTCTTACTTCAACGGCGGGCATACGCCGGGGCACATCACGTATGTGGTGGAAAGCAAGGGACAGAAGCTGGTGTTGCTGGGCGATTTGCTGCACGTGCAGGCGGTGCAGTTCGACGATCCGGGTGTGGGGATCCAGTTCGACAGCGACAGCAAGACCGCCATCGCCGAGCGCAAGGAAGCGTTCGCGGCGGCGGCCAAGGGCGGTTACCTGGTCGGCGCGCCGCACCTGCCTTTCCCGGCGCTGGGCCATGTGCGCGGCAACGGCAAGGGCGGCTACCAGTTCGTGCCGGTCAACTATACGCAGCCGCGCTAAACCCGCACGGCCATGCAGGGTCGGACCCCGTACGGGGTCCGACCCTTAAGTGGTGACGCAGGCGTATCACTACAGCCTGCGGGGTGGATTATGCCAGGGCCGGGTAGTCGGTGTAGCCCTCTTCAGCCGGCGCGTAGAAGGTTTCGGCCTTCCACGCGTTCAGCGGCGCGTCTTGCTTCAGACGGCGCACCAGATCCGGATTCGAGATGTAAGCCTTGCCGAACGCGACCGCATCGGCGGTGCCATCGTCGAGCAATTGCTGCGCGGCCTGCTTGTCCAGGATCTTTTCATTGGCGATGTACACGCCGCCGAATTCCTTCTTCAACAGCGGGCCCAGGCTGTCCTCGCCGACCGCTTCGCGCGCGCAGATGAACGCGATCTTGCGCTTGCCCAGCTCGCGCGCCACGTAGCCGAAGGTCGCGGCCGGATTGGAGTCGCCCATGTCGTGCGAATCGCGGCGCGGCGCCAGGTGCATGCCGACGCGGCCGGCGCCCCAGACCTCGATGCAGGCATCGGTCACTTCCAGCATCAGGCGGGCGCGGTTTTCGATCGGGCCGCCGTAGTTGTCGGTGCGCTGGTTGGTCTTGTCTTGCAGGAACTGGTCCAGCAGGTAGCCGTTGGCGCCGTGGATTTCCACGCCGTCGAAGCCGGCCTGCTTGGCGTTTTCCGCGCCTTTCTTGTAGGCGGCAACGATGCCGGCCAGCTCTTCGGTGTCGAGCGCGCGCGGCACCGGGTAGGCGCGCTGCGGCCGCAGCAGGCTGACGTGGCCGTCGGCGGCGATCGCGCTCGGCGCGACCGGCGCGTCGCCGTTGAGGAAGCTCGGATCGGAGATGCGGCCCACGTGCCACAGCTGGGCGAAGATCACGCCGCCGGCCTTATGCACGGCCTCGGTGACTTGCTTCCAGCCTTCGACCTGCTCGTCGGACCACAGGCCCGGGGTGTCGGCGTAGCCCACGCCCTGCGGCGTCACGGCGGTCGCTTCGCTCAGGATCAGGCCGGCGCTGGCGCGCTGTTCGTAGTACTTGGCCATCAGCGCGTTCGGCACGCGGGCGCCGCCGACGGCACGGGCGCGGGTCAGCGGCGCCATGACGATGCGGTTTTTCAGGGTGATGTCGCCAATGGTGATCGGGTCGAAAAGGTTTGCCATGTTGAGTTCCCTATAGTTGCATTTGATCGATGAAGGCCTGAATGGCGGCTTCATCGCGTTTGAAATAGTTCCATTGGCCGACACGGTGCGACGTGATCAGGCCGGCCTTGAGCAAGGTGGACAGGTGCGCCGACACGGTCGACTGCGACAACGCCGCCTTCTGGTCGATCTGTCCGGCGCACACGCCAAAGCTGTGCGGATGCACCTGCTCCGGGAAGAAGTGTTCCGGATCCTTCAGCCACGCCAGAATCTGGCGCCGCATCGGGTTGGCAAGTGCTTTGTGTATCGCGTCGATGTCCATCTGCATGTAACGATATATAGATCGTGTTTTTCCGATTTCAATATCGCCATCTTACGATATAAAAGAAAAACGTGCTGGCGGCCTGAAAATCCTTTATGTTATGGGAACATTGTACGAAGGCAAACGGGGTGCGTATGTCGAGTCATTACCTGGATGTGGCGATCGGGCTGTCCTACACTTTCCTGGCGGTGAGCCTGCTGTGCAGCGCCACGCGCGAAGCGATCGCGTCGCTGTTCCAGACCCGCGCCAAGGTGCTGCTGGACGGCGTGCTGACCATGCTGCACGAATCGGCGGGCCGGAAGCGGGTGCGCGGCATCGTGCCGTCGCTGCAGCGCCTGCTGCGGCTGGAGCGCGGCTTCCGGCTCGACGACCTGGGCGCGGATTCGCTGACCCGCGAGGTGATGAGCCATCCGCTGATCATCGGCATGGCGCAAAAGGGGCGCATGCCGTCGTACATCCCGTCGGCGATCTTCGCGCGCGCCTTTGTCGCGACGCTGGCGGCCAAGTACGGCAAGGCGCAGACGGCGGCGCTATTGTTGGCCAAGGTCGGCAACGACGGCTTGAGCCGCACGCTGCTGGCGATCATGGGGCAGGGCCCGGACAACGTCGCGGCGCTGGAGGCCGCCGTGTGCATCTGGTACGACACGGTGATGGAGCGTACCAGCGGCTGGTACAAGCGGCGTTCGCAGCTGGTGCTGTTCTGCGTCGGCTTGTTTTACGCGTGCGCGATGAACATCGATGCGCTGCAGTTGTCGCAGCGTTTGTGGGACGACTCGGCCGTCACCGCCGTGCTGGTGCAGAAAGCGGCCGATGCCAAGCCGGCCAACGCGCTCGGCCCGACAGCGACCGCGCAAACCGCGCAGGCGAGCAAGGACCTGAAGGAAGTCAGGACGCTGCCGATCGGCTGGCCGTCTTCGCGCTTCGACAGCGCCGGCGGCAAGGGCTACGCTGGCGCGCTGGTGTTCGCGCTGATCGGCTGGATCCTCACAGCGTTCGCGTCGTCGCTGGGAGCGCCGTTCTGGTTCGACGGCATCGGCTGGCTGCTGGCCTTGCGCGGCAGCGGCGTCAAGCCGCCGGATGTGATCCCCGCCACCGCGCCGCTGGTGCTGCCTGGATCGGCTCCGCCTACTTGACGCGTTGCGCGCAGCGGGACGACTGGATCGCCCGCTCGGTGATGTCGACGATAGCCTTGACGGCTTCCGGCGTGCAGGCAGCCTGCGTCGTTTCATGCGGCACCGGATTGACCGTCATCTGCCGATAGCCCAGCACGCATAGTACGATGGCCGCGCCGGCCAGGGCCAGCTTAGCCCGCATAATGCAGCGCCAGCGCGATCACGGCCGGCAGCGTCTGGATCAGCAGGATCGAGCGCTTGACGGTGACGCCGCCCCACACGCCGGCCACGGCCACGCAGCACAGGCCGAACACGGTGAAGGCCGACGCGATCGCCGCGTCTGGATGCGCCAAGCCGACCACCAGCGCGGCGACCAGGAAGCCGTTGTAGCAGCCCTGGTTCGACATCGCCGGCTGGACGATATCGGCCTTCTCCTTGCTGAGCCCGAACACGCGGCGGCCGCGCGTCTGGAACAGCACCGTCTCCAGCAAAACGATATACACGTGTATCAGTACCACCAAGCCGGTGACGATCTGGGCTGCTAAAAGCATGGACGCTCCTCCGTTTATAAGAATAGTTGAAGGAACATTATAATGTTCGCTCATCTATTGGAGTAGCAATGACCTGGATTATCCTCATCTTGGCCGGCCTGCTGGAAGTGACCTGGGCGGTCGGACTGAAATACACGGAAGGCTTCACCCGGCTGACGCCGACGCTGTTGACGCTGGCCGCGATGGCCGGCAGCGTCGGCCTGCTGGGCCTGGCGTTGCGCACGCTGCCCTTGGGCACGGCCTATGCGATCTGGACCGGCATCGGCACCGTCGGCACGGTGATCTTCGGCATCATCGTGCTCGACGAGCCGGCCAGTGCGGTGCGGCTGGGCTGCATCGCCATGATCGTGGCCGGCATACTCGGCCTGAAGATGACGACGCTGTAATTACGCTGCCAGTGCGCGGCGGCCTGCCGCCAGTTCCAGCGCCACGCCGGCGACGCGCGCGCCCAGGTGTGCCGAGGTCTTCAGGTCCGACTCGGTGGCGCCGGCTTCGGCCGATGCGTCCGCGTCCGACTGCGACGCCGCGCCGAGGAAGAAGCTGTGACGGTTGAGCGCGTCTTCGGTGGTGTTCGAAGCGTTGTGGCCAGGGCCCAGACCCAGGTTGACCCAGTGCATGCCATGCTGCGCGGCGAAGATCGACAGTTGCTGCAGCGAGTTCAGCTTGTCGCCCGAACGCGAGGCGGCGTTGGTGAAGCCGGCGGCGATCTTGTTCTTCCACGTGCCGCCCTTGGCGAACACGGTGCGCGACGTCGCATCCATGAACATCTTGAACTGGCCCGACAGGCTGCCCATATAGGTCGGCGCGCCGAAGATGATGGCGTCGTAGCTTTCCAGCGCATCCCAATGCTGGTCGATGGTGTCGACGCTGATCAGGGTACTCTCGGCGCCGGCGACGCTCGCCGCGCCCTGGGCGACGGCTTCGGCTTGTTTCTGGGTGTGGCCGTAGCCGCTGTGGTAGACGACGGCGATGCGAACTGGGTGGGTCATGGTGATCTCCAAAATGGTTTAAACGGTTTTGCCTGGATAAGCGGCGATGATTTTCATGAATTCGAGCGTGCGCGGCTTGGCCAGCAGGTCGGGCAGCACGGCTTCATAGGCAAGGCGGTAGGACTTGTTCAGGTGGTGCTCCAGGAATTCTTCCTTGGAACAGGCCCAGGTTTCATACAGGATCACGGTGTGTGGATCGTTCAGATCCTCGTGTACCCAGGTGTTGATGAAATCGGGCTCTTTCGACATCGCGTCAACGACGCCGAACAGCAATTCGCGCATGCGGGCGCTGGTCTCCGGCTTGGCGCTCAGGGTGACGACAAACGATACGGTATTGGACATGATGGGCTCTCGTAAGGTGGGAAGGCAGTGAAGCCAGTGTAGGGAAGAGAGCCCGGTGCAGCAACGGCCTGCGTGTGAACAGGCCGTGCAGGAAAACTGAACGTTAGAAGGCGGGATTGGTGCGGGTGAGGTAATACCACTCGCTGTTGGCGCCTGCGGCGGCATCCGGGAACAGGATGCGGCCGTCAAACTCGGCCAGCACCGGCGTGCCGTCGGCGCGGGTGCCGATCTGCTGGCCTTGCGTCACCGGATCAAAGCTCGACCACTGGCGGCTGAAGCTGTCGTCGGCGTGCTGCTTGTCGTAGACGGCGACCATGCTCAGCGCTTCCATCTGGTCGGCCGCGATCGGCTCGGGCGAGGGCGCATCGATCAGGCCGTGGAAAGCCAGCGTGTTCATGATGGCGCGGTAGGCCACTTCGGGCGCTTGCGGATCGGCGTGCTGGCCGCATTCGAGGGTGAGTGCGTAACCGCCGGTGCTGCGCATGTATTCGGTGGTGCCCATGCCGTAGCGCAGCACGGTCTGCAGCTCGCTGCTGTTGGGCATGCGGCGCTGGACGCCGTCGCCGTAGGTACGAAGCCAGCCGTCGACGAAGCGGCGCACGCCGAGCCGGCGCGCCATCGCGCGTTCCTGTTGCGCGTGCTTGAACGGTTCCAGCGGGCCGTCATTATCGCGTGGGCCGACCATGACGAAGGGTTCGCTGTCGGCGTTGAACGAGTGCAGATCGAGCAGCACATCGTGCCGGGCCAGAAGAGGGCACAGCCAGTTGGCGATGCGGTCTTCAAAATCCTGCGGATTGGAATTCGGGAACAGGTTGCGGTTCAGATTGCGTTCACCGGAACGCTCGCCCTTGGCGTAGGCCAGCGGATTGGTGACCGGCACGAAGGTGACGCTGCCGTTACGGATCAACAGCGCACCGCTGTCGAGTTCTTGCATTACGCGCTGGATTGCCTTGGTGCCGCAGGTCTCATTGCCATGCACGGCGCCGGTGATGATCAGCTTGGTGCCAGGATGCTGGCCGCTGTACTGGATGGATTTGAATTGCATATGTCCTACGTCGTTCCATGCCGAGTTGACTGTCCGCCTGTTCTCAGCTCTCGTTCATCCGTATAAGTGGGTAAGGGATCTGCGACCACCAGATAATGGTCGCTGATTTTACCTGAATTTGTCTGAATAATCAGTGGGCGATATTAGCGCTCAGGATCGTTTTGGACTTGCGGGTCGTGTGAAAACGCAATGCCATCCTTATCTTCAAAATGAAGTGTGATGTTCAAGGTCATCTTGACCGTGTTTGCATCGATGAAGGTCAGTAATTTTCCGTCAAGGCTGATCGTCTCTTTGCTGAGTTGGCCATTTTCCTTTGGTTTAACCGTCATGCCTTTAAAGATAATAGGATAGCCATCGGTATCGACGATCTGGTAATTAATGATCGTATCCTCGTTCGTGATGACCGGATCTACCGGTTCGGTCACGACGTCGTATTTGCCGGGCACGCCGAGGCGAGGTTTGACCCAGACCTGGATATTGACCAAGGTAATTGGAGGAACAAGCTTGCTCATAAGTTGGCTTTCTTTGGTGGGTGGGTGGACAAATACTGTGTATAAGCGGGGTCGGCATATTTCATGGCTTCGAGTTTCTTCTTGGCACTCTCCACCTGCTCGTTTTCTTCCAAGCATGCCTGGATTTTGATCCAGGGAGCCAGCAGATAAAAATCCGTCGTATCCGCAATCAGCGGTTTCAGCATTGCATGTCCAGCATCGCAGCTGGCGCGGGCTGAGCTGGTATCATTTTTCGCGAAGTGGATTTCGGCGTTGAGCAAGAGTGCATCCAACAAATGCGTACGAAGTATTTGATCGGTGGGCGTGAGCGCGTAGATTTCTTGCAGATGCTTCAGGGCTGGATGCAGCGTCTCCGCCGCCTCAGCCGCGCGACCGGCGCGCAGTTCTATCGCTGCTCTACGCTGGACTGCCGTGGCCATTAGCATTTGCAAACTGAGTTTCTTTGGTTCCAGCTGGCTCAAAAGCGTAAAGTTGCCAAGCAGCTTGTCCAACTCCGTGATGGCCTGGGAGCCGTTCATGCTCTTGGCCTCCAAGTCGAATATCTTCAACTCCGCCATATAGAGATTCTTTTGCCATGTACGATTGCTCGGGTCTTTTGCCACGATGGTTTGCAGGAGTTTATGGGCCGCATGCAGATTGGTCGCGCTTGCCGAAACGTCGCCCAAAGCGCGCTTGACCTCCGCTTGATGCAGCCACGCCGATGCCAGCGGTTTGAGCCACAGCGTGTCGTTCGGATTGGCGTCGCTCAACGCTTGTAACAGCGTGAGTTCACGCCCGGCCAAGGCTGCCGAACCGGTCAATTGTCCCAGTTGCATTTGCGCGCTCGCGAGCCAGGAGAGGCTATCGGCCAGATTGGCGATCAGCGATTTGTCGTCGGGTGAGAGCTTGAGGGCGCGCTCCTTTAATTCTACCGATAGCGCAAACTCACGCGCGGCGTCGCCCACATTGCCGCGCCGAAGGGCCAGGCTGCCCAAGCTGTTATGGGCGTACGACTGCTCGATCCAGCTGTCGGCGCTTGCCGGTGCGGCGTTGGCCAGATGGTCGCTGTGAACGCGATATTCTTCGAAATATATCTGAGCCTCGTTCCACTCTTTTCGGTCTAAGTGAATTTGGCCCAGCCAAAAAGCATTTTCGCCCGCAGTCTTAAGCAAGGCGGTATCGCCCGGATTTTTTTCTAACTGGCGGCGTAATATGTCACGTCCGGCCAGTAATGCGGTATTGGCGCCAGCTGGGTCCGCGCGGGCGATTTTAACTTCTGAAATGAGCTGCAGAGACTTGGCGCGTTGTATTAACGAGGCGTTGCTATCATTGGCTTTACTTTTGTCCGAGAGGTAAGTGAGGGCTCGGTTGCTAACGGTGTCCAATAAATCCAATTTGCCTAGCGGGCGCAGTTTGTCGACGAACTCGCCCAGAATATAGCTCATCAGATCTTCCGCCTCCATACGATGCTGTTCTGCCAGCGATTGTGATGTACGAGCCATCAAACCCAACCCCCCAGCCAGTAACGCAAGGCCCGTTACCACGCACATGATGACCAGTCGTAGCCGCTCGCCGCTTCGTTCACTTTGCAGTGATGCGTTGATAAATGTTTGTTCGTGAGGAGAGAGGCTGAGCACTGCTGTTTTGGACAACAGGCGCGCCTGGTTGGTCTGGGTTCCGGACGGCAGCAGCATGTCGCGCTTACGCCCGCTTTCTTGCCAGCGCTTGGCTTGGGCGCTGATCCGGCTGCGCACTTGCAGCGCCTGGCGGTGCTCGTCGATCCACGCCACCACACGCGGCCAGCGGCGCAGCAGCGCTTCGTGGGCGATGCCGAAGGCGGGGGCGCCGCCCTGCAGCTCGCTGACGAACAGGTGGGCGTCGACCAGCGCTTGCACCAGCTTATTTTCCGCATCGTTGCGCAATGCAGTCCAGGGCACGCGGCGCGAGCTGACCGTCGATTCGTCTTCCGCCACCAGCACCAGCTGCGACAGCACATGCGGCAGGGCGGCGATCTGCGCCGGGCCCAAGGCCGAAATCACTTGCTCGGCGCGGGCGCCGATGGCGCCTTCCAGGCCGCCCATCTGGTGGAAGGTCGCGTGGCTCAGCTCGCCTTCCGCGCTGCGCAGGCGGTACAGCTCCTGCAGGCAGTATTGCAGCAGCGGCAGCGTGTCCGGCCCCGAGCGCGCCGCGTTGATCAGCAGTTCGTCCAGTCCCTCGCCGCGCTCGTCGACGGTGTAACGCAGCTGCGCCACCTGCGCCGGGTGGCGGATGATCTGGGCGATGTCGGCGCTGCCCGGCGGCGTCAAGTCGAAGTGGCCGCCGCGCAGCTTCATGCTCATCAGCGCTGGATAGGCGGTCAGGTGCGGATAGAAGTCGTTGCGGCAGCCGAGGATCAGCAGCAGGCATCCGGAGCGCGCCAGCTGGTCGAGCACGTTGATGAAGACGGCGCGCTCCTGCTCGCCGATATGCGGCAGCCGGAACACGGCTTCGAAGCGGTCGATGAAGACCAGCAGCTGGATCGTCGGCAGCTGCTTTTGTAGTTGCTCGATGACGCCCGGCAGATCCTGCGCCAGTCGTTGCGCCAACGCCACGGCGCTGGTGTTTTCAAACAGCAGGCGGTCGCCGATTTCGGCGTCGAGCAGCACGCTGGCCAGGGTTTCCAGCAGCCCGGCCTGGCCCATGTCGGCGCAGTCGAGCTGGACGTGGGAGGCGATCGCCAGGCCGGCGTCGGCCGGGGCGGCGCCCGCTTTCAGCGCCGGCATCAGGCCGGCCTGCACCAATGAGGTCTTGCCGGCGCCCGACGGGCCCAGCACCAACACCATCGCACAAGCGGCCTGGACTTGGGAGACCACCACCTGCACCAGCTGGTCGACGCTGATCTTGCGGCCGAAGAAGATGGCGGCGTGTTGTTCCTCGAATGCTTCCAGGCCGCGGAACGGCGAGGCGTGCAGCCAGCTGCCGTTGCTGACGTCGTCGTCGTAGCTGAGCTCGGCCAGCAGGCGGTAGCCGCGCTTGCGGATGGTTTCGATGTAGCGCGGCTCGACCGCCGAATCGTCCAGCGCGCGGCGCAGCTGGGTGATGATTTTATGGATCGCGTTGTCGCTCGGCGAGACATCGCCCCAGCACGCTTCGAGCAGGCTTTCGGCCGAGACAACGACGTGCGGATTGCGGCAAAGATGCAATAAAACATCCATTGCGCGCGGTTCCAGCTGTCGGCTCAGGCCCTCGCAACTCACTGTGTTTGTTGCCGGATCGACCCGCCACTGCCCAAAACGGAAGCTTTTATGATTCACACTAATCTTCTCTGCCCGATGATGAATGCTTTGTAATCAACAACTTAGCCGCCGGAAGGTTTTCCGAAGGCCAATTTGGAGGCAACTGGTTACAGTTGTTCCACTACTGCATCTTTGGGAAATCTTAACATTATGTCGAGGGAAATAAATAAACAATCTTGCGATTTTAAAATCCGGCCGATCCCACCGCATTGGCGGCCCGGACAGTCACCGTTCACCCATTACCCCTCTGGAGCCCCTATGACTGTTTTGACCGGCGTCAAAGCTCCGTTCGAACTGACGCAGCATGCAATATCAATAAAACAACAGGGTATCGACTTCGCCATCCGCTCGTACAGCCACCAGGCCGGCAAGAATCTGTCGCTGGCCGAGGCGCGGGCGCTGACCGACGCCGGCATCCAGATCGGCGCGGTGTGGGAGACGGCCGGCCCGCACCTGAATTACTTCAGCCGCGCCCAGGGGCTGGCCGACGGCGGCGCCGCCTACCTGATGGCGCAGTCGGTCATCACCCAGCCGTCCGGCTCGGCGATTTACTTCGCGGTCGACTTCAACCCCGGCAGCGACGAGATCGAGGGCCCGATCACGCGCTACTTCGAGGGAGTGAACCAGGCGTTCAACGCGGCCTGGCCGGGAGAACAGCAATATCAGGTCGGCGTCTACGGTTCGGGCGCCTGCTGCCAGGCGATGATCGGGGCCGGGCTGGCGGCGTTTGGCTGGTTGTCGGAGCCGCGCGAGTTCCTCGGCTCGCGGGAATACGCCGGCTACAACCTCAAGCAGCTGGCGTCGACCACCCTGCAGGTCGACGACGGCAGGAAGATCAGTGTCGACCTGGCGCGCAACAACGACGGTCGCCCTGCGGGCCTGTTCAGGGTGCTGTAGTGGTGAAAATTCATTTTACGGAGACCCATTCGCTGAAGACGGTTAAACCGGCGAAGACGATTTTTTTAAATAACACGGGGCGGGACGTGACCTTGAAGTTTGTCACCGCGCCGGACCTGGTGCTGGGGGCCTACACCATCAGCGCCGGGATCAGCGCGGCGATCGATTGCATCCGGCTGGGCGTGATCGATTATTACTCCTGTCACAGCCAGAACTATGCGATCGGGCCGGGAAGCACGGTGGTGCTGTCGTTTGCCAATCATGTCCTGACGATGGCGGTGTCACCCTGATAAAATGCGGCCGATGAATCCATCGACCACCCGCCGCAACGCCGGCCTCGACACCCTGCGCGCGCTGGCGATCGTGCTGGTGTTCATGAACCACTACATGATCTTCGTCAGCGGGGCGCCGACGTTCGGCTGGATGAGCGAGATCGGCTGGGCCGGCGTCGATCTGTTCTTCGCGCTGAGCGGGTATTTGATCGGCAACCAGATCCTGGGCGCGATCCGGCGCCAGCAGAGCGGGCCGGAGCGCTTTTCGCTGCCGCGCTTCTACGCGCGGCGGCTGTTGCGGACCTTGCCGAATTTCTATGTGGTGCTGGCGCTGTACGCCTTGTGGCCGTACTGGCGCGGCGCCAGCGTCCTGCCGCCGCTGTGGAAATTCATCACCTTCACGCAGAATATCCATCTGATGCCGGGGACGGCGTTTTCGCACGCCTGGTCGCTGTGCGTCGAGGAGCAGTTCTACCTGCTGCTGCCGGCGGTGGCATTGCTGATCGCCGCGTGCCGCAGGTCGCTGGCCTGGGCCTGGGTGGCGGTGCTCGGCACGCTGGCGGCCGGCATGGCGATCCGCTTCTATATCTGGACCGCCTATGTCGGGCCGGAGGAGCAGGGCGGCTATCACTATTACACGCTGATCTATTATTCGTCGCTGTGCCGCTTTGACGAGCTGGTGTGTGGCGTGGCGCTGGCGCTGTTGAAGAATTATCACGCGGCCGCCTGGGCGCGCATCACCTCGTTCGGCAACTGGGCCTTGGCGGCCGGCGCGGCGCTGCTGGCGCTGACGTGGTGGTTGCTGCTGGAGGACCACTACGGCCTGGCCATGACGGTGATCGGCTATCCGCTGCTGGGTTTGAGTTTCAGCCTGCTGCTGATCGCGGCGCTGAGCGGCGGCTCGCTGCTGCAGCGGGTGCCCGTGCCGGGGGCGGCCAGCATCGCGCTGTGGTCGTATGCGATCTACCTGACGCACAAGCAATTGTGCGTGTTGCTGCGCGCGCCGCTGCAAGCCCAGGGCTGGGGGGCGGACACCTGGCAGGCGATCGTCATCATGAGCGCGGCCAGCATCGTCGCCGGCTGGCTGCTGTATGTATTAGTGGAGACGCCGTTCATGAAGTTGCGCGACCGCTATGTGCCGAGCAACTTCGCCAAGCCGGCGACGCCGGTGGCGGTCGCCGCTTAATTCAGGTCGATCACGTCGAACGGCGATTGCATGCCGGCCAGGAAGGCCATCACATTGCGCGCCCGCTCGCCGATGTCGTCGTGGCGGGTGCTGGCGATGGCCGCGCGCAGGCCGGGCACGACTTCGGTGATGTGTGGGCTGTCATAGGCGGCGACCAGCAGCGCGGCCAGTTCGGTGGCGCGGCCGCGGTTGTTGCGCATGCGTTCTTCCAGCATCGCCAACAGCGTGCGCTGCATGCGCGGCGTCGGGTTGGTGATGTAGCCGAACACCAGCGGGGTGTTGTGGATGGCTTCGCAAATCCGGCTCTCGATCTGGTCAGGCTTCACATCGGAAGCGATATCGAAATACGCGCCTTCCCAGCGCGTCCGTTCGTACGGATGGCCGGGAGGGAAAGAGTCGGCTGTCTCAAATCCGAGCACGTGGCTGAGGTAGCGCAGCCATTTAAGTATAGTGGGCATCATGTCCACATTTTACAGAACTCCGGGGTCAGTTCCAAAAACTGGACACGGGCTCTACCGTAGCGGCTGCTACGGTAGAGCCCGTGTCCAGTTTTTGGAACTGACCCCGGAGTTGTTAGGACACGGCCTCTTCGCCGAGTTTGCCGGCGCGGAAGTCCTCGACGGCGGCGAAGATTTCCGCCTGCGTGTTCATCACGAACGGGCCGTATTGCGCGATCGGCTCGTTCAGCGGCTGGCCGGCGATCAGGATCAGGCGGCTGGCCTCGGTCGCACGGATGGTCACGCCGTCCGCGCCCGCCGTGTTGGCCAGGATCGCCATGCGGCCGGTGCCGACCGCCTTGTCGCCGACCTCAACCGCGCCGCGATAGGTGAAGATGAAGGCGTTGTGGCCTTCCGGCAGCGACTGGCTGAACGTGGCGCCGGCCGGGATGTCGATGTCGATGTAGATCGGCTCCGTCACCTCGCGCTGCACCGCGCCAGCCACGCCGTGGCTGCTGCCGGCGATGACCTTGACCTTGACGCCGTCGGCCGTGGTGAACACCGGCACGTCGGCGCCGTTGAAGTCGCGATACCACGGCGCGCGCATCTTGTCCTTGGCCGGCAGGTTCAGCCACAGCTGGAATCCTTCCATCACGCCGTCTTCCTGCTCCGGCATTTCGGAGTGGATCACGCCGCGCCCGGCCGTCATCCATTGCACGCCGCCGTTGGTCAGCAGGCCTTCATTGCCGGCGCTGTCCTTGTGACGCATGCGGCCTTCCAGCATGTAGGTCACCGTTTCAAAGCCGCGATGCGGGTGGCTGGGGAAGCCGGCGATGTAGTCGTTGGCCTGGTCGCTGCCGAAATTGTCCAGCATCAAAAACGGGTCCAGTCGGCGCTGCAAGCTCTGGGTCAATACCCGATTGATCTTGACGCCCGCGCCGTCCATCACGGCCTGACCCTGGATGATGCGTTCTACGCTGCGTGGGGTGTTGACTTGATCAATCATGGTATTGCTCCTTTATATTGCTGCTGTTTATAC